>TARA_R110002072_G_scaffold302970_1_pt1 | contig 31324 bp, 20 predicted proteins | sample TARA_R110002072 | Tara Oceans TARA_R110002072 (sample SAMEA4397118) | marine metagenome | biome: Polar Biome; feature: [SRF] surface water layer (ENVO:00010504); material: water (ENVO:00002006), including particulate matter (ENVO:01000060) such as... | depth 5 m
CTGAAATCATCGTCAACTCCCGCCGCCCGGTGATGCGGGTCGTTAGCTGGCAAAGCCGAACGGAGACCTAAATGGGACTATTCGATCGCTTCAAGAAGAAACAGTCATCTTCGAGTGCGTCGCCTGAATACTCCGAACAGCCACTCGACGCCGACATGTTGAATAGTGTCCGTGGATGCGCTCGCGACTGTGCAACAGAACTCAATCTCGACATGGAAGCATTATCTGCGCAGGAATTGGTCCAAGCAGTTAACGATCATATTCGCCACTGGCAGAAGCAATCGTTACCAGCGCCGGAAAGCCCATTCAAGCACGAACCGTTGACACTCGGCAGTCTGTGGGGGAACAACTTGTTGCCACGTTGAACTGGGAATGGGTCAACGTCATATATGAAAAGAACGGAACACCATACAAGATGGTCGCCGTTGTATCGCCCGGCCGTGAAATGATGATATGCCCATTTCATTTCGTGTTTGACTGCATGGCAAACCATGCCCCAGTCACCATCGCACTGTCGTACAACATGCTCGTTGATGGTTCTGAAATCCCTCAACTACCTCCATACGGCTACGAGAACGTCATGGCTAGAGTTCATCACATTGTTCCTCCGTCGTAACGCAGGGTGGCCCAGACAATCTCTTTTAGATTGTCTGGGTGCCGCAGGCACAAGAGTGCCTTATCCTCGGAGCTTGATGAAGAGTGAAAGCTTTGGTCGTAAACATTTATGGCTACGCCAGAATTTCCTGGACGACGTGGCCGTGGACGTCGGTGAGGCGGCGGTCGATGCCGTTCTGGCGGCAGGTCAGGCGTTTGTGGTCGATGCCCAGAAGATGCAGCACGGTGGCATGGAAGTCGTAGCAGTAGGTTTTTCCTTCTTCCGCCTTGTATCCCCAGTCGTCGCTTTGTCCGTAGGCGACTCCCGCTTTGACGCCGGCTCCGGCCAACCAGGTAACGAACGAGCCGCCGTTGTGGTCTCGGCCATCGCCGCCCTGAGCGAACGGCGTGCGACCAAACTCGGTCGTCCAGATCAGTAGCGTGTCGTCGAACAGGCCGCGCGATCGCAAGTCGCGAATTAAAGCGGCGATCGGCTGATCGACCGACTTCGCGATCGGCGGCAGCTCTTTCGGAATGCTGCCGTGGTTGTCCCAGTTGCCGGTTGCTCCCTGCGGACCGCTCCAGACCTGCACAAACCGAGTGCCTCGCTCGACCAGTCGCCGAGCCAGCAGGCAGCGACGTCCAAAGTCTTCAGTCACCGGTTCGTTCAAACCGTAGGCCTGGTGAGTCGATTCGCTTTCTCGGGAAACATCAAATGCTTCCGGAGCAGACAGCTGCATGCGGGCGGCCAGTTCGTACGACTTGATGCGGGCATCGAGCAGCGAATCCTGCGGAGTTTTTTCAGCGTGCCCGGCGTTCAGCTTTCTCAACAGTTCGAAGCCATCGCGGTCGGCGGCGTTTGTCGCGAACTTGTACTTCTCCCGAGCAAACAAATCGGGGATTGGATTCTCTCCCGACGCGTTGATTACCGTTCCCTGATTCACGGCGGGAAGAAAGCCCGCCGAGAACGGTCCCTTCTGGTTGTAAGGCAGCCCCTTCGCGTCCGGCAGCACGACAAAGGTCGGCAGTTCGTCAGTCAGGTTTCCAAGTCCGTAAGAAATCCAGGCCCCCATTGACGGGAACCCTGGTAACAGAAATCCCGAGTTCATCATGTAGGTGCCCGGTCCGTGCACGTTGGTCTTCGACGCCATCGCCATCAGAAAAGCCATCTCGTCGACGACTTCAGCCTGATGAGGAAAAACGCTGCTGACCCAGCGGCCACTTTCGCCGTGCTGCTTGAATTTGAACGGGCTCTTCATGATCGCGCCGGGCATCGCGGTGAAGCCTTCCGGTTTTTTCTCGGGGCCCAGTTTCTGCCCGTGCAGCTTCTCCAGCCCTGGCTTGTAATCAAACGTGTCCATTGGACTCGCGCCGCCGGTCATGAAGAGCTGAATCACGCGTCGAGCTTTCGCGGGATGATGCAACCCGCCGTTTAAATCCGGCTTCGGTCGAGCACCGTCCGCCGACAACGCCTCACGCGCAAGCATCTGCGACACGGCCAGCCCGCCCAGGCCGCCACCAATGTCCCACAGAAAATCCCGCCGCGAGTTGCTCATGTCTGATTTGCCCTGTTCTTATTCCACGAAGAGAAATTCGCTGCTGTTCAGCAGAACCCGGCACGTTGCCGCAAGTCCGTGCTTCTGAGCATACGCAGTCAGTAACGAGCGTTCTTCGACGCGAGGCTCACGCAAATAAATCAGCCGACAGGCCTGTGCGACCTGCTCATCAATCGTTGGCTGAGCTGTCTGCAGCAACGTCGCTATCACCTGGCTGTGGTGCAGAACGAAATCGTTGTTGAAGACGGACAACGCCTGCAATGCGGAGATGGACTCACCGCGCTTCGACGGCAGCAGCCCGAGATCCGGAAAATCGAGCGATTCCATAAATGGATCCGCAATACCTCGCCAGACAACCCGGTAGATACTGCGCCGCGCGGCCGACGGGTTACTCCAGTCAAAAGCGTCGTAGTCCAGCTTCGGCGTTGCCTGAGCCCCCTTTGACTGCGTGAATTGCTGAATGCCGGGGCCGCCCATCGTCAGATCGATCCGGCCGGAAATCTGGAGAATAGAATCGCGGTAAGACTCAGCGTCCAGTCGCCGACGATTCATCCGCCACAGCAATCGATTGTCCGAGTCGATCGCCGCCGCGTTTGCAGATTGATCGGTGCGAACTTCTGACGGCACACTCGATGCCTGAGGCATCGTTGACGCGCGCTGCCACGTCGACGACAGCAGAATCAACCGGTGCAGCTGTTTCAGTGATCCTTTGGCATCATCACGAAACCAGACCGCCAGCCAGTCCAGCAGTTCCGGGTGCGAAGGTGTGTCCCCCATTCGACCAAAGTCGTTCGGCGTGTCGCACAGACCTCGCCCAAAATGGTGAGCCCATGTCCGGTTCACGATGCTCCGCCAGGTGAGCGGGTTGTCCGCTGACGCCAGCCACTCGGCCAGCGCCGCGCGTCGAGACGCCTCGTCATTCGGGTCGGCCAGATCAAAACGCCCGGGAAGACGGGTGATTGCTGACAATGTGCCGGGAGAGGCAACTACTCCGGGCTTATCAATGTCGCCTCGCCGCAAAACGTGGACGATTTTCGGAGAGATTGGATTGGCTTGTCTGGCAGCGTGCGAGTAACTGCTTGACACGGCGTAGACCATTAACTGAGCGGGCAGACTGGCGAGTTGCCGTTCGGCGTAAGTCCGCAATGCATGAGCCGCGACGGCTGTCCGCTGCTCGTCCGAACGTTGATCACGCTCGATCTTCATCGCCGCCAGAACCGTCTCCGGTAAAACGTTGGCCGATGCTCCGGGTGCGTCTGTCGCGTACAGCTTTGCTCGACCAATCAAGTGCCCTCCGCCGTGCAGTTGCTTCAGTACGACAACCAGTTGACTTGAAGGCTTGAGCGTTACCGGCTCGTCCAGCTCAAACACCGCGTAGTGCGACGCGCCGACCTTCGGATAGATGCCCCAGGCTGTCGCAACGTTTCCGTCGAGTGCGTGAGAAATCGTCCAACCAGACTGATCCCAATCAGCCGTCGCCTTCTTGATTTTGAGCGGAGTCCGCTCAGTTGCCTCAGGCTCGACGACAAACGCCTCAAACTCCGAGAGGTGCAGGTTACCATTGTCCTGCCGACCAGGCCCTTTCAGCGGCAGGCTGTCGTCAGTAAGTACGTCCAATCGAAGTGCCGTCAGCTTTGTGACCGGGCTTGACGCGGTGATTGTGTAAGTGTCTTTCTCCGGCCGAATATCGGACGCGAGAATCGAATGGTCCCCCTGCAGCTTGAGCGTCGATCCGTCTGAAGAGGCAAACCCGGTTGGTGCCAGCGGCAGCCACGCCGCGGGCTGATGTCCGAATTCCTCTTCCCACTTCAAGACGATGTCTGCGAGCTCTTCTGCCAGCAGAGTGGGTTGATCGCCGCTTTTCGCAGCGGTCAGCAGTTCGTTGAGACGCCGACGTTCCCGGGCGACCTGGGGATCGGCGTCAAACTCGATCGCTCCCTTACCGACTCCAGCAAACACGGCCTGCAACGAGTAGTAGTCTTCCTGGCTGATTGGATCAAACTTGTGGTAGTGACATCGCGCGCAGTTGGCGGTGGTGCTGACGAAGGCGGCCATCGTCTGAGTTACCATGTCATCGCGGTCCAGGTAATCAAACGTCACCGGTGCCGTTCCAGCCCGACTTAGTTCAAGCGGTCCTGCGGCGATGAACCCCAACGCTGGCGTCAATTGAGGCTCGTCCGGGTAAAATCGATCGGCCGCCAGCTGTTCACGAATAAACCGTCCCCACGGCGTATCCCGGTTGAAACTCCCGATCACGTAATCTCGATATCGCCAGGCGTTCGGTCGGAAGACGTCATGTTCGCACCCGTGCGAATCGGCAAAGTGCACGGTATCGAGCCAGTGTCGCGCCCAGCGTTCGCCGTAGCGTTCTGAGTCGAGCAAACGGTCCACCAGCTTTTCACAGGCCTGAGGATCGGAGTCTGCAACGAACGACTCAACCGCTTCTGGAGTCGGCGGCAAACCGTGCAGGTCGACATAAAGCCGTCGGATCAAAGCCCGGCGATCTGCGCGAGGTGTGGGAGTGATGCCCTTGGCAAGAAGTCGTTGCTCGACGAACGCGTCGATCGGATTGTCTGGTTGCTTTTTCGCCGGAGCGGCGCCGGGAACAGCCGCCCTCTTCAAAGGTTGCAACGACCACCAGTCAGTCGCGTCGTTGTCGTGCTTCAGGACCGGCCTGGTGATCCTCGGGTCCGGAGCGCCGCGTTTGATCCATGTGGTCAGGATCTCAATTTCTGCGGCGGACAAATTCTCATCCGGTGGCATCTGAAGCTTCGCGTCTTCGCGGCGCACGGCCTTAATCAGCAAACTATCTCCCGGATTACCTGGCACAATAGCCGGACCGTGTTCTCCACCTTCGATCCAACCACTGCGAGAATCCAGCGTCAAGCCGCCTCCCATCTCCCCCGACGCGTGAGAGTGGCAACCGAAGCACTTCGAATTCAGAAGCGGCTCGACCTGTTCGTTGAACAAACGCAGGCCGTCGTTGCCATTTTCACTTGCAGGCCCCGCTGCCAGGACGATGATCGACAACGACAGCGCTAACACACCAGCCAGTGCGAGTTGCAGAAACGATGTCACGCTGCTTTGGTGGTCGTTCAAGGAAAACTCCATCCTGACACGCTCAGAGAGTTTTCATTCTTAACGACCGCGAGTCAGCTTGAAAGCTCAAGGACATTCATCTTGCTGATGCTGATGTCAAAGCGGTCGACCTCAAGGCCGAGTTTCGGCAGTATACCACCGTAGCAGTCCCGCCAGATTTCGGTCACCACTGATTGGGCATCCCGGATTTGCCTCAACCTGCTACAACTTGGCGCGACCACCCCGCCGACCCCATCTTCCCTCCGAGTCCCGCCTGAATGTCCCCCGCGAAGTCAACTGACGAACCGACCGCTCCCAGTGTTGTGACACTGACCAACGTGGCGGATGGTCTGCACGATATCGCTCACGGAAAGACAATCGTTTTTGCGGGATGTCTGGGCATGGCCTATACGCAGTTGACACTGTGCCCCGCCGGGATTGAATTCGCGAGACACCTCGGTGGATCGGGTTTGCATATCGGAATTCTGGGAGCGATTCCAACCGGCATGCTGTTCGTTCAGTTTCTGTCAGCGGTTGTCGCGAACCATCTCAAATTCCGCCGTGGACTCTGGATGGCCGTTTCGATCGTTCAACGGCTGATTTTACTACCAGTCGCGCTGGGGCCGGTCCTGTTTCCGGAAGTCTCGCCCACGGCCTGGCTATGGAGCTTCGTCGGACTTTCAACACTGAATCACGGGCTGCTGCACTTTGCGACGCCGCTCTGGATGTCGTGGATGGGCGACTATCTGCCGCGCAGCCGGCTGAGTCATTTCTGGGGAGTGCGGCATCTATGGATGCAGTGGGCGGGTGCGGCATCGTTGCTGTTCGCTTCGTACCTGTTGCAGTCTTACTCTGATCAGATCCAGACGGCATTTGCCATTCTGATTGTCATGGCGGCGATCCTTGGCGTGTCCGACATCCTGCTGTTCTGGCCCGTGCATGAACCGCCCGTCACAAAAATCACAGAAACCCGTATTCGCAAAGTGCTGGCCGAGCCGTTTCGAAATCGCGACTTCAGATCGTTCATCAGCTTCATGAGTTTCTGGCATTTCGCCGCGATGGTCGGAGCGCCGTTCATCAGCCTGTTTCTGCTGGCTGAAGTCGGCATGTCATTGTCCCGACTGTTGCTGCTGTGGGTATTCTGCTGGGTCGGTGGAGCCATCTTTTCGGCCAGAATCGGCAAGCTGGCGGAACGGTTCGGGCACCGACCGATTCTGATTCTGTGCACGATGTTGAAATCGTCTAACATGATCGCGCTGATTCTCGTCCCGAACGATCCAGACGTCGCGTTTCCGATTCTGGTCCCCGTCTTCATTCTGGATTCGATCCTGAATGCCGGCTTCGTCGTGGCGACGAACGGCTTCATGCTGACGAAGTCGCCGTCGGGCAACCGGACGATGTTCATCGCCGCCGGCACGGCACTGGCAGGACTCATCGGCGGAATCACCTCTGTCGTCTGCGGAGGCCTACTGACCTGGACCAGCCTCGGCACCGTCGTCTTCGGCGTCCCTTTGAGTTCCTACCGCACGCTGTTTCTTGTGAGCATCCTGCTGCGTCTGGCCAGCCTGCTCCTGGCCGTTCGAATTCGCGAAACCGACTCGCACGGAACCCGCCACGTCGTCTCGCAACTGATCGGAGCCACGCCGCTCCGCCTGATCCACTTTCCGGTCGGCCTGTTCCGGATGAACACCGAAGACAACGCCCCCGATCCGTTACCAGCAACCGATGATGCCTGAAGTCAAACCAGTAGGGTGCGTCAAGACGCACCCTACGAAACTCAAAGTTCGACGAAGTCAGCTGTAAGGTAACCGCTCTTGCAGATTGGGCACGCGTCCCCGTTTTTCAGATGGCCGATAACTGAATTGCAGTCACATTCAGGACAGTGCACGACGTCCAGCGGATACGTCACACAACCTTCACGATCTGAAGCAAGCACGGTAAAAAATACGGCAGTTGCGGTTAGAACATCTTGTTTTTGCTTTTTGCCTGCGGTTACAAGGTGCAGTTCAAGTCGGTCTCCCGCCTCAGCACCAAATCGGTTCGCGGTTGGTATGGCATATCGCGCATGGCAATTCGTGCATAGCGCCATCGAGTTCGACGTATCCGGCGAGTGTCCGAACGTGATTTCAAAATTACACTGGTCGCAGTTAACGTGATGGCCGCCCATTGATAGCCCCCTAACAGAGTTCTTAACGACACTCCTGTCGTGTATGCAGGTGCTTGACTCAGCAGTCTGGGCTGAATTACCCGCAAGTGCAAGATGGTTGTTGCTCGGTCTCTGGTGGTTCGGAATCGGGTTGCGTTATCCTCGCGGGACGTCGCTGGTTTCCCGGCTGCGCGGGAATGACAGGACATTTATTCATGTGAGGGTCGATTCAGGAATTGATTCGAACCATGCACACAATCTACCCACGGAGGAATACTGTGCGACTATCTGCCACGTTGATGATGCTTGCGGTGTTGGTTGGATCGTCTGTTGCTGAGCCTCGCGCTGCGGAATCTGCTGAGCCACCCATCAAGGCCCCGAACGTCATGAAATATCCGGAGAGCGAACGCGTGGAACAGGTTGACGTTTATCACGGAGTGAAGGTCGCTGATCCTTATCGCTGGCTCGAAGACGACGTGCGGGAATCGGAAGACGTCGCCAACTGGGTCGCTGATCAGAACGCCGTGACGTTCGGGTATCTCAAAACAATCCCGGAGCGGCCTTACATCAACAAGCTACTGACCAAGCTGTGGAACTACGAGAAGTTCAACTCGCCGTTCAAAGCCGGCGGTCGCTACTACTATTACTACAACTCGGGTCTGCAGAATCAGTACGTGCTCTACGTCCAGGATTCGCTCGACAGTGAACCGCGAGTTCTCATGGATCCAAACACGTGGTCCGAGGACGGCACGGTCGCATTGTCGGGAACGGCGTTTAGCTCCGACGGTCGGTACGTTGCGTACGGTGTTCAGGAAGCGGGCTCCGACTGGCGGAAGTGGAAGATTCGCGAGATCGACAGCGGCCGAGTGCTCGACGACGAGCTGGAGTGGATCAAGTTCAACTCGCCCGTCTGGAGCAAAGACGGCAACGGCTTCTTCTACGCTCGCTATCCCGAGCCCAGCGAAGACGCCGAGTTCCAGGCGCTGAACCTCAACATGAAGGTTTACTACCACCGCGTGGGTTCACCGCAGAGTCGCGACGTGCTGGTTTACGAGTACCCGTCCGAGCCATCCTGGGGCTACGGCTGCGACGTCTCCGAAGACGGTCGTTACCTGGTGCTCACCGTCTGGAAAGGCACCGACGATAAGTACCGCATCGTTTATCGCGATCTTCAGGAACCGTACGGCCTGCCGGTCGAGCTGATCACAACCTTTGACAACGAGTACACCTTCGTCGGCAACGACGGGCCGGTCTTCTTTTTTAAGACGGATCTCGAAGCCCCGCTGCGCAGGCTCATCGCCATCGACACTCGCCAGCCCGAGAAGGAAAACTGGAAAGAGATCATTCCGGAAAAGAAAGAAACACTGCGAGATGTCGGCCTGGTCGGAAACACGTTCGTCGCGAGTTATCTCAAAGACGCGAAGACGCAGGTCAACATCCACTCGATGCGTGGCGAGTTCATTCGTGAAGTCGAGTTTCCCGGCATCGGTTCAGCGTCCGGCTTCGGCGGCAAACGCAGCGACACCGAAACGTTTTACACATTCGACAGCTTTGCGACTCCGCCGAGCATTTACCGGTACGACATCATCACGGGAAAGAGCGAACCGTTCCGCCAGGCCAACGTGAAGTTCAACCCGGACGACTACGAGACGAAGCAGGTCTTCTACCAAAGCAAAGACGGCACAAAGGTGCCGATGTTTATTGTCCATCGAAAAGGTATCGAGCTCGACGGAACAAACCCGACTCTGCTGTATGGCTACGGCGGTTTCAACATTCCACTGCCGCCGCGATTTTCGATCACTCGGCTGGGCTGGATGGAACTTGGAGGCGTCTTCGCGGTCGCCAACCTGCGAGGCGGCGGCGAGTATGGAGCAAAATGGCACAAGGCCGGCACGAAGCTTCAGAAACAGAACGTTTTCGACGATTTCATCGCCGCTGGTGAATGGCTGATCGACAAGGGCTACACGTCGAAGAAGAAGCTGGCGATCCAGGGCGGCAGCAACGGCGGACTGCTGGTCGGAGCGTGTCTGACTCAGAGGCCCGACCTGTTCGGAGCATGTCTGCCAGCCGTCGGCGTGATGGACATGCTGCGGTTTCACAAGTTCACCGCCGGCCGGTTCTGGGTCGACGATTACGGTTCGTCGGACAACGAAGACGAGTTCAAAGCCCTGTTGGCGTACTCGCCTTATCACAACATCAAAGACGGAGTCAGCTACCCACCGACGCTCGTCACCACAGCCGACACGGACGACCGCGTCGTGCCTGGACACAGCTTCAAGTTCGCCGCCCAACTTCAGAAGTCCCAGGCGGGCAGCAATCCCGTTCTGATCCGGATCGAAACCAAAGCCGGTCACGGCGCCGGAAAACCAACGACGAAGATCATCGAGGAATACACCGACGAATGGTCATTCCTTGTGAAGAACCTCGGCATGAAGATTCGTCGCCCTGACTGACCTGTAAGTGACGTTTGCAGCGTCAGGCATTCTTGAGTCAACGACATTCCAACCTTGTGGACAGCTCAGGATCGTCCGTCTGCTCATCCATAGCGCAAACCAATCACACGCCGGGTTTAAGCTGGTTCGCAATGCTTCGAATCAGCTCAGTCACGAGCGGTTCTGAGCCAGTTTCCGAGCTACTCGGAAGTGGAAAGTCCACCTCCGATCTGTAAGACCTGTCGACAATCTCAGTGGAATGAGACGTGATGACCGGTGAGTCAGGCATGTCAAATGACTCATCGGCCTGGTAATTGTCTGCTGCGAAAATAATGGAATCACTCGTCCCGAAGTCCTCATGTACGAAGTGGGACGGCCTTCTCATGACCGCTCCGAATACTTGAGGGAACACAATTCCCTGCAACATCGCGGCAGGACAAGCTGGTAACCTCACGAGTCACCTCCGTTGTGGTTACGCACTTTCTTCCAGACCATAAAAAGGCCCAAAAGAACAACCGACCGTTAAGTCGCGAGATTTCACGACAGGTAACGTGGTCCACAAAGCGTCACTTCTTCAGAAGTAAGGACTGCCTTTACTCACTCGAAGTAAGGCAATCGGCCAATCCCGGAGCGACACTGGCAACGTTGAAAATGAATGGCGGTTCCTCACTGTTGAGAAGTTCCCTGCGAAAGACAGCCACCGACTCTGGAGCAGTAATTCCGATCCGCACACTGCCTCGCCGCGTTGCGAGAATTGTCATGTGGACATCCCCGTTTCCAATAACAATTTCTTCCCCTTGTTTTCTCGTCAGTACCAGCATCGCGATTCCCTTCAAAATATAGTCCATTAACACAACTGTCGGGTTCCGTCCGACAGTTTGATACCTGCTACTGATCAATCGAGTACTAAAGAAACGCCGTTTCCAGATTGGCAGCTTGTCGATCGATCGACTGAGCCAGTCGCGTATTGACTGCTTTCGCTTCCGAACGCGTCCCTGGCAGGCCCGCTGTCATCAGTAGATACATACTGTGGTGCCCGATTCTGATGACTGTCATCTTCACTCGCTGTCCGGTGTCGGTGTCGCCTCTCAGGTGATGCCCATGTGTCACGACCCGCTTCAGTCCAAGTGCCTTCATGCTCTTCACGCCGACCTCAATCAGCAAATCGACCGAGCAATCCGCAATGGCCTTGTTGCGGCACCAGCGGTAGACCAGCACCGGAACATCGTGGTGGTCATTGATTCCGGGAAACTCCACATCGTGGTCTTCGAACAGAGCAAAGAACCCATCAATTTCTTCTGTGTGTATCATAAAATTTATTCTCGCTGAAAAACGACGTTTTACGTCCTGACGACTAACAAACTAAGCCTCAACGTTCGCCACCGCAGTGAGAACAGAGTCAGGAGAGCAGCATCCACCAGAGCACGGCTACGATCGCAAATGTGACCGCGCCGATCACCAGCATGGCTTTATTGGCACTTTCAAAATCGGGGATGCCTGACGTGTCGAAGCGTCCGTCCAGAACCGTTCGACGATAGCTTCGTCGCGGACGCGGCTGCGGATGAGTCAATCGATATATCCAGCCATGTTGTGTTGTTGGGATGCCTGATAATCCGGGAGTCGCATTGAACTTCGAGAACATGGTGAAACTCCTGGCAAAGGAGAGCGAGTCATATGGAACCACCGGTTACTCACGGCCTGACTTCCACGTTCTGGCCTCCATTGACCCGGTTATATCGCAAAGCCCATGCCAGTTCGAATTTCAGGATCGAGAAATACGGACTCGCGGGACGAAGAGATTGCGACAGGATTAGATTCGCAACCTAAGCCGCGTTCGCCACAGCCGTTGTCATGCTGTGCAACAGACTTCGACGGCTTCCGCGCCCGCGAGGTTTGAACAGAGACTGCACACGCAGCCGTGCAGTTTGTGGTCAATGACCGGATTCAGTCTCGTCAGGGGTCTGCTGTTCGAGTTTGTGACGGAGCGTCGTTCTCGAAATGCCAAGCAGTTCGCTGGCTTGAACCTGGTTGCCTTCAGCGTGTGACAGGACTTCGCCGAGCATCACACGTTCGACGTCGCTCAAGACGCGACGGTAGATATCCGGTTCATGCTCATCCAGAAGACGTCGCACCAGTGACTTAACATCGTTCAAAACAGGAGAGTTGCGAGGATTCAACGCGCTGGTCGCTCCGATGGCGTCCCCGACTGCAGTGCCAGCCAATGCCGGAACTCCGCGTACTGACGGCGGCAGGCAGTCGGGCGTCAGGATGTCGTTGACAGCCTGAACCAGCGAGTAACGCACAGCGCTCTGCAGTTCACGAATATTGCCAGGCCAGCGACAGGACTGCATCACGTCGAGCGTTTCAGCGGGAATTGTGGGACGCGAACAGTTCAGCTCGCGACACGTTACTCGAACAAACCATTGCACCAGGGCCGGAATGTCGGACGCTCGATCGCGCAGTGCAGGCAGACGGACCGTAAACGTGTTCAGCCGATACAGCAGGTCCATGCGGAAACGACCATCAGCAATCATTGCGTCGAGGTCGCGGTTCGTGGCGGCGATGATGCGAACGTCGGTGCTGACTGTGTCGTTGCCACCGACGCGTTCAAAGCGGCCGTCCTGGAGAACTCGCAGCACGCGAGCCTGAGTCGCTGGGGTCATGTCGCCGATTTCGTCGAGAAACAGCGTCCCGCCATGACACTGCTCGAACTTGCCGATCCGTCGCCGTTCTGCCCCGGTGAAGGCGCCTCGCTCGTGGCCGAACAGTTCGCTCTCCAGCAACGTTTCCGGCAGAGCCGCACAATTGATCGCCAGAAACGGCCGCTCGCTGCGCTGACTGTGCTGATAGATCGCTCGAGCGACCAGCTCTTTGCCGGTGCCGCTCTCTCCCAGAATCAACACGGGCACGTTCTGACCGGCGACGCGTCCGATCATCTTGTAGACATCCTGCATGACGGGCGACGTACCGACGATTCGATCAACCGAGCCGTCTTCCGGACACTCGTCTTCCTGGTCGGTTGGCTGATCGAAAACAGCCGGCACCGAGCAGAGTCGACTGAGTTCCAGGGCTCGGCGGACGACGTCGCGCAGCTGAGCCAGATTGACCGGCTTCAGCAGGTACTCGAACGCCCCAAGCTGCATCGCATTGATGGCGGTTTCAGTACTGGCAAACGCGGTGATAATAACCGTCGGCGTCTTCGGGGCGAACTCCCGGATCTGTTGAAACGCCTGAAGGCCCGTCATGTCCGGCAGGCGTACATCCAGAATGATCGCGTCAGGCTTTTCGGTCCGGGCTCGCTCAACCCCCTCCCGAGCAGTCCCGGCGGTGATCACTTTCAGCGAGGCGCCGCCCAATCCCTTCTCCAGGGAGTAACGAACGTTCGGCTCGTCATCGACGATCAGCAGTGTCTGCATAGGACTATTCTAAATCAGAGTGCCACAATAGCGGCATCGGAGAGCGGGATCCTGACAGTGAACGCTGCCCCTCCTGCAGGGCAATTCTGAGCCGTGATCGTTCCCTGGTGAGTTTCAACGATTCGGCGACAGATCGACAGCCCGAGTCCGATCCCGGTTTCCCGCGAGCTGACGAACGGCTCGAAGATCGCATCGCCCAGTTCCTCGGGCAGGCCATCGCCGGTGTCGGTGACTCGGAGCACTCCGAATTCGTCGTGACGCTCGGCATGGATCATAACGCTGCCTCCTGACGGAGTTGCCTCTATGGCGTTCAGTAGAAGATTAAGAACGACCTGCCTGAGCTGCCCGGAATCAGCATCCACCTGCGGCAAATCATCTGACACATCGCAGGTGACCGAAACGCCGTGTCGCCCTGCCTGCGGAGCGACCAGGTTCACGGTCGACGTCACGACGTCTGCCAGATTGATCGAATGTCGTACTGCTTCCGGTGGTCGGGCGAAATCCAGGAATCCCTGCACGAGCTGTTCGAGACGCGTGATCTCCTCGTCGACGATCGACAGGTCACGACCGGACAGCGACCCCTCCGCTCCGCCTTCAATCGCGGTCTGCACGAGAATTTTCATCGACATCAGCGGGTTGCGCAGTTCATGAGCCAGTCCGGCTGCGAACTGCCCCAGCGACGCAAGCTGCTCGGCACGAATCGCTGTCCGCTGAGTCTCCTGAAGCTGAGTGAGCACCGTCGCGACCCGCTCGGAAACAATCTGCAGCAGTCCTTCCAGATCCTCCATCTGCGGATCCGCCGAAAGCGTGACCGGGCCGAGGACGTCACCCAGTTGCCCGGCCACGTCGCGCATCGGCACGCTGAGCTGCAGGATCGACCGACTGATCCCTCGAGCCAGTCCGTAACCGGAAACAAGCCCCGCCACAGCTCCGCACAAACCCAGCAGCAGCAGTCCAATCCCCAGCCGTTCGGCCATGGCCTGATTCTCCTCACTGCTGCGAGCGAGGTGCTGTTCGTTGAGGTCAAGATACAGCCGCGCCGGACGAAGGACTTCATTAGGCAGAATTTCTCGAGCCAGACGCTGCACGATAACGGCATCCACGTTCCCTTCTGCAAGTCGTTCACCTTCGCGCAGAAAACGCTGATAGCCGCTCCGTACCTGCTCGATCAGTTCCACTTCTTCGGGCATTGAGGACAGTCGGTGCGCTTCGTCGATCCACTGTTCAGTCGATTCCCTCAGACCGACGGCTTCCTTCAGGTGAGCGGAGTCGCCGGTCAGCAGGTACTGATTGAGGCGATAGCGGGTTTCTCGAATGATGAGTTCCAGTTCTTCCGCAGCGCGAATACTCGATACATTCCAGGCGAGAATGTCCGAGGCCGACTCCTGCAGGCGAACAACGTACCACGCAGCGACCGCTCCCACGGTCAGCAGAAGTAGCCCTCCCACCGCAAACGGAAGCACGATTCGCCACAAAAGACGCGGACGCCGATGTGGATGAATGGTGTCTGTACAACTTCTGGCCACGCGCCACGCTCTCCTGCCCGGTTTCTGAACTTCGGCGTCGAGACTGTTTGCTCCGAAGTAGAGCCGTCATCCTGACACACATTCCTTGAAGTTGCATGCTCAGCAGCACGACCGTGCGGCGAACCACGCAAACAGCCTGGTTACATGGTCGGCAACACGGACCCCTGAGGACGGCTGACAGAACCCGCAAGGAATCGAGCATTCTCTTCCCGGATCTGCGCGGCGGCATCGTCATAAATAAACGGCAGAAAGACATACCGGCTACCGCTGGTCACCGGCGTCGCCTCGTGCAGCAGCGAACACGAAAACACGACAGCACCGCCTGTTGGTGGCTTGTAAAGCTGCTGTCCGAACTCCGGAAACCGCAGATCACCGCCCTGAAACTCCTCGGAGTTCAAGTTCAAAGAAACGGCAAACCGTCGATGCGCTGTCCCCTTCGTGGTGTTGTCGCGGTGAGCCCTGAAGTGGCCACCGGTCGTGCTTTCGTAGCAGGCCACGATGTAACGTTCCATGCGAGTCGCCCGGAACTGATAGGCCTTGAAAATCTCGGGGATCAGCCGATCGTGAATGCGGTACATGCACTGTGAGCGGACGGTTGCATCTTCGATTGTGTAGTCACTGCGACGCTTGTGACTGTAGTCGATCACACCGACCGTCTTGCCGCCTTCATCACGCATGAATCCCGAATCTTCGCCGCCATTCCGCTCGTACATCTCGATCAGCCGTCGACAGAAATCAGGCTCAAACACACGGGGAACCACCAGCACGGGCGCCTGCACGCTCGCCCGAACAGGAGCAGGTCTCGCTGGCTGCCGGTCAAGAAAATTCAGGATGCGTTCGATGTGCAAAGCCGGCTCGTCCAACTGACAATAAGCCAGCACGCGCAGCCGCTCATCAAGAATCAGCGAGAACGGCTGATACTCCAGCAGCGCTGCCGCGACCGCGGCCGAGTCTGGCGCCTGGGCCCGTGCCATCGGCACTGAGTCTCCCGCAAATGCACCGCTCAACTTTGTCCCCGGTTCACCCGGGATTGCTCCAAACAGGCGGCTGATCGTCTGATCGAAGTCCTGGAAGAAACGGATCCCCGGCACCTGATCAACAACCCGCTCCAGCCGGATATCGTCTGGATCGACGGTCACTCCAAAGAACAGAGCCTGAGCATCGTCAAAACGATTTCTTGCTTTCGCGAGCCCCTCAAGCATGACTCGTGCGTCGGCTCGACCTGCAGAACCAAACAGACTCAACACGACGTAACGTCCAGCTACGGAGTCGAATCGGAACCTCGGATTGGCTTGAGTCGGTCCATAAAACCATGGTACAGGCTCCCCAACAGCAAATGGCATCATCGAATCCTTTCGAAATGGGTGACGTTCCGACGCAAGGCAAACACTGTGCCATTAAACTGAAATCGTCCGGGACAGTCGGGTTTCCGGACAGAACTGAAAGCCGCAGGGCACCAATCGGGTAAGCCTGCCTGTTCACCTCTGGGGGTTGCTGGTCCGTCTCGACCGGATTCGAGATACCGAAAATCGCTCTCTTCGCTTGCCGCGGTCGTGTCGCTGGTTGACCATTGAGGCGTCAACAATTTGGCCTGGTCTTGCGTCAATCACTCAGAAACTGAGAATGGATCGGCGTCTGCAGTCTGCACACGAATTAATCGTCGCTCATCATTCGGAAGTTGAAGATGTCTCGCACAAATCGACGTACATTTCTTGCTGCGTCCGCCACCGGAATCGCAGGGTTGTCCGGGGCGGAAGCCGCGCGAGGTGAAGGCTCGACGGACTTGCCACCAACCGGCAAAGCGAAGTCGACGATCCTGTTCTTTCTCTGCGGCGGAGCATCGCACGTTGACACATGGGATATGAAATTGAAGGCTCCGCTGGAGTATCGTGGACCGTTTCAGCCGATCGCCACGTCCGCCCCCGGGATTACTCTGTGCGAACACCTGCCGATGCTCGCGAAGCAGGCTCACCACCTGGCCCTGGTAAATTCGGTCGGCTCCAGCGTCAACACCAACGATCACCACGCCGGCTACTACTACAACCTGACTGGCCACGAAGCTGATCTCAGCTTTCGAACGCTGGGCAACAACCGCACGCCGTTTCCGGACGACTGGCCTTACATGGGATCGGTCGTGGCTTCGCGCCGACCGCAGCACGAGTTTCTGCCTAACGCGATCTCGCTGCCTCACATGCCCAGCCGCAAACCTTACACACGACCTGGCCAGTTCGGAGCGAAACTGGGAGTGCAGTACGATCCGATGTACCTGCTGGGCGATCGCGAGCAGCCGACAAAGTTCACCGCGCCGTCGCTGGAACTTCAGGCGGGCATCGATACGGGGCGGCTGAAAACGCGAGGGCATCTGCTCACGGCACTCGACGACGCTCGCCGGGACTTTGAAACATTTGCTGCTACCAGAACCTGGAATACTCAAACCGAACGTGCGATGGCGCTGCTGGCTTCATCATCAACGGCGACGGCTTTTGACATCTCCAACGAACCCGAAGCCGTCAGGAAAAGATACGGCGAATCGGTCAACGCGATGAGTCTTCTGATGGCTCGCCGGCTGGTCGAAGTCGGAGTTCCCTTTGTAACCGTCTTCTGGCTCGGGCACGGGATCGGGACACCGCTTGCAAAGAAGTGTCGCAGCGCCGGAAGCTGGGACACACACGGCAGCAACTTCGCCTGCCTGAAGGACGACTTGTTGCCTGAGTTCGATCAGTGCTTCTCGGCGCTGATTGAGGACCTCTCGGATCGAAAGATGCTCGACGAAACGCTGCTGCTGGTTACCAGCGAAATGGGCCGCAAGCCAAAGATCGGCGACCCGCGTTCCGGTGGTGTCAACGGAGCTGGCCGCGACCATTGGACTCACTGCCTGACCGACGTGATGGCTGGAGGCGGAATCAAAGGCGGACAGACCTACGGGGCCAGCGACCGCTTCGGCGAGTATCCCGCCGACAACCCCGTCACGCCCGCAGACGTCACAAAAACCGTCTACCACGCGATGGGCATCCACGATCTCGAAGCCACCGACCGGGAAGGCCGCCCGTTCAACCTGCTGCCCAGCGGACAGGCCATCACGGAACTGTTCTGACAGCCGAAGCCCGGCCGTCTCAGGGCTGGAAATCGGGCTACGGATTCACGCTGATAAACACGGATCGATTTCTGATTTCGTCATCCTTAGCCGTGTAAAATCTGTGCCGATCCGTGGCCGAATTTTTCTTGTCGTTGGAGCAGCGTCTCGCCGCAACCGTACGTTGCCCGGCAGTAGACTGTTCCCGGCAGCTTCTTCGAGTCAGAATTCGACTCTCGCAGGTAAACGCCCCCGCACTCGCCAACGCTGAGGATCACCATGAATTTGCGTCTTCTTTCAACCCTTTACCTGACCATCGTCTTGACGACGCTGAGTTCAGTGTTCGCCGAAGATGGTCAGCAGAAGTTAGTCGTCATCGCCGGCAAGCCGTCTCACCCTCCTCGCATGCACGAGTTCAACGCCGGAGTTCAACTGCTCGACAAGTGCCTGAAGAAAGTGCCCGGCCTTCAGGTAGAAATCGTGCTGAACGGCTGGCCTCAGGACGAGTCGGACTTCGAAGACGCCGACGCGGTCGTCTTCTACATGGACGGCGGCGGCAGGCACGAAGTCGTTCAGGAAAACGGTCGCCGCCTGAAGCTGATCGACGAGTTGACGTCGAAAGGCGTCGGCATCGGCTGCATGCACTACGGCGTCGAGGTTCTGAAAGATCAGGCCGGGCCGCAGTTCAAACGCTGGATCGGTGGGTACTATGAGAATTCGTTTTCGTGCAACCCGATCTGGGAACCGGTTTTCAATCACTTCGAAAAGCATCCGATCACGCAGGGCGTCGAGCCTTTTCAGATAAAGGACGAGTGGTACTTCAACATGAGGTTCATCTCGGACGTGCCTGGCAATAAACCTGGCAAGCTCGAAAACACAAGCTTCGTGCCGATTCTGGTGGCCTCGCCTGACGACGAAGTTCGCGACGGTCCGTACGTTTATCCGAGAGGCCCGTACGAGCACATTCAACAGGCCAAAGGCCGAGCAGAAGCAATGATGTGGGCAGTCGAGCGTCCAGACGGCGGTCGAGGATTCGGCTTTACCGGCGGCCACTTTCACGACAACTGGGGCAACGACAACTACCGCAAAGTCGTTCTGAACGCGATGGTCTGGCTGGCGAAAGTCAACGTCCCGAAGAATGGCATCGAGTCAGCCGTTTCCGAAGCCGACCTCAACACGAATCTGGATCCCAAGCCAGCCAGGAAGCCCAGGAATAAATAAGCTACGTCGATACCACTATTCCGCAGATGTCGAGACCGGTCTCTCGAACCTGATTGGATTGTTGCCGAGCCATGCTTCAGTTTCGGGCATGTGACGCATCGCGAAGGATGTCTGGATGGGGTAATTACAGACGCAGCCCATCGAGAAACACGGGACGTTCAATAATCCGTCAGCCGCGACGAGACTGTTGCTGCAGCCCGACCGAAGGCTGCGGATGTTGAACTGTTTTCCGGTTTTCACGTCAACATAGGCTGCACAGTTCGAGCGCAGAAACAGCAGGTTCACATTTCCGACGGCGTAGTTGCAGCCACCTCGACGAAACAAGGCGGCGCCGCTGATCAACTTGCCGGTTTTCACGTCGTAAGTGTGGCCGGTCTGGTTGATGAAGGTTTCGGGGCCAAGGATTAGCGGCTGGTTGCCTCGCATCGATGCCTGCCAGACTTCGTCGCCGGTTGTCGCGTTGACGGCAAAAGTTCGGTCGTCCTTACCAGCAATGATCAGGTCATGGTCAACCGAGTATTCCAGCCAGTCGTCGCGAGTTCGCAGGCTCATAAAATGGAGCGAGTCCATGACGGCCGGCGGGTCGTTGACGACTTTCTTCCAGATTTCCGCGCCGGTTCGATCGTTGATGGCCAGCAAGGTTGACGCCAGACCAGTCGTGTCGATCCCGCGGCGTTTCATCGCGCCGATTTCTTCCGGAGAATGAGAATCAATGCAGAAGACTCGACCGCCAGCAACGGCGATCGCGGCTGTGTTGTAGCGATGTTCAGCCGCGCGGCTCCAAAGCTGCGTTCCGGAAGAACGATCGAGACAGACAATCAGTTCGCTGTTCCAACGCCCTTTGGGGATCGAATTTTCTTTGTTAAACCGGACGGCGATGACAATGACTTCTCCGTCGACTCGGACATCCGTCACGCTGACCGCCGTCTCGTCCGGCTTCGAGACGTCAATCGGAGAAGTGTGCAACGTCTCGCCGGAACCCGCATCAAGCACGAGACATTCCCGCTCATCACCAACGTAAACGGCTTCCGGCATCGAGACGTAGCGTGCCGATCCGCCGACTTTGCGAGTCCACAACAACCGCCCGGTATAAGCATCCACAGCGTGCAGCGTGTTTGACGCGATCTGCAGAGCGAACATCCGACCGCCAGCCACCTGCGGCTTTACTCCGTGGCCGTAATCTTTGCGTTTGTAGAAACCATGATCCGTCCCATCGCCATACCAGAGCACTCCCAGCGGAGCTTTCACCAATTCATCGCGAGAGAAGAACGATCGCGACGCATCGCCGGTTTCGTGAGACCAGATCGCGCTGCCTTGCAGCGGGCCTTCGCGAGTAACGACAACCATGTCATCAATGCTGCGAACCTTCACGCCCGGCAGCAAACCTGGTGAAACATGACTCAGAAACTTCGCGTTCTCTCCATCAGGAGTCACGACGCAAGCGGTGCCGCCGTACGGACGTAGCATTTCGAACATCCGCTTCACCCGCTCATCGGAATCCATCGGCGCAACTGTCTCGTCAGCGACAATCAGGAGACTGGCGATGTAGGGCGGGATATCCGCCGTGCCGGGATCTCCGTCGATCAGCTGTAGCCGATCGGAAAATTCTCCTTCCGTTATCAGTCGCTGTCGTAGTTGGTGGATTCTCGCAGAGTCAGAATCGACAGCGATGATACGCAGCGTGGATGTTCGCAACAGTTCCTCAACCAGTTGCTGATCCGACAACCCCAGAATTACGGCATAGCCATCAGTGATCGTTGACTCTTTCAGAATCGAAGCCGTCAACTTCGTGGCAGCAGGTTCGGCAACAGCGATTGATTCGACCGTTCGTGAATACGTCTGCGGTTGGGGCATGCCTTCGCCTAAACAATGAATCGTTCCGTCAAGAGTCGCGACGATCAGACGGTTGCTGGCAGCAATCAGGCTGCCTGGTTCGCTGGGCAGTTCGTGAGTCCAGGTGACGACTGCTTCGTTGTCAGGCGAGTCAGGCAGGTCAATGGCGATCAGGTTACGCCCGCTGTGTGAGTAAAGCCGATTGCCGGCAATGATAACGCTGCGTGTCGTCTGTTTTTTTCCGGCAAACGCTGTCGCCAGTTTCCATTTCAACGGAGCGTCCCAGCGGGCCGGTTTCAGCTGTTTTCCGTTCTGCTCTTTCTCGTAACGGCTTGTCTTTGAGTTCTTCAGATCGTAAGCGTAGACAGTTCCGTCAGTGACTCCGTAAGCGATCCCGTCCGCAATAGCCGACCGATAGTCGATGGCCGGATCGAACTTGTATGGCAGCAATGGTGATTCAAAAAGATCCCAGTCCCAGCTCCAGCCTTCCGGACGCTTGTCACCGGCATTTGCCCATAAGCTGGCAATCTCGCGACCGTCATTCAGATTGACGACTCCCGTCTCGCCGACAAGGGCAATGTCTCCGCTGATGGCAACCCGACTATCGCCGTTTCGGTAGCCTTGCACGAAGTACTTCAGCTGGCCGGTCTTGCGGTCGAGTCTTGCGGGCATCGAACGACCATTCGGAACAACGACGGTGTCGCCGGTAATCAGCAAATGGCCTTGCGGAGAAATTCCGCCCTCGTGCGAGTAGTTATGATCAATGCGTAGATTTTCGATCGCGTTGCTGTCTCCGTTTGTCCAGAGGAGCTTGCCGGTCTCCGCATCGGCAGCTCGAACAAAGACGCCCATCGTTGGCCAGATACCCGCTCCGAAATAGACGACGCCATCGTCCACGACCGGGCCGCCACGCACCGGCCAGAACGAAATCAGTCGACCGTTGCCAAGATGCCGCCGTTGTCCTCGCTCCGCCGGCGCGCCGGACAGTTTCCAGAGCATCCTTCCTGTCGAAGCATCAAGGCAGTACAGCAGCCCGTCGTCGGATCCAAAGTAGACTCGTCCCTCGGCAACAGCCGGAGCCAGCCTCACAGGACCATCGGAATAGAATCGCCAGTCCAGCACCCCGGTTTCGATATTAAATGCGGCCAGACTGCCGTCGACCATCGAACCGACGAAAAGTTGCTTGCCGACCGCGACCGGCTCGTAAGACGCATCGAAGTGCAGCCTTGGTTCGTTCGGCCAGGCTGGTTTGGGCGTCGCCAGCATTCTCGACCAATGCAGGTTCAATGTGTCCGGCAATGCTTCAGTCGAGACTCCGTTTCGCTCCAGACCATGCCTCCACATCGGCCAGTCGGCGGAGATTTCGCGACTCCTGTTCAGCACGCAGAGCAGCGTGAAGGCGATTGCGAAGGCTCGAGGGATAGTCATTGTAGTTACCTGTCGATAAATTTTTGACGGCTGTGTTTTGAGATTCGACGGAAAAGTATCCGCTTATGTGACAGCAGAAAAGGTTGTGAGTATTCGCCAATGAGTTGTCACCGGAGCATCGTTGCCGGCAGAATCACGAACTCAACGGCTACGGATTACTCAAAGACTGGTTGGAGTGTCTACGAGAAACTGATCCGTTACGCGGCCACTTCTTCACACGCGGCAGGATGCAGCACATGTCAGACGAATCATTGATCGCCGTCTTTGTTGATTTCGAAAATCTCGCCCTGGGCGTTCGAGACATGAAGGCTGGCTCGTTTCGGATCGAGCTGGTGTTGAAGCGGCTGCTTGAAAAAGGTCGACTCGTCTACAAGCGAGCGTATTGCGACTGGAAAAACTATCGCGACGAAGTTCGCATTTTCCACGGCCAGGGCATCGAACTGATCGACATTCCTCAAAGCCGGATGAGCGGCAAAAACAGCGCGGACATACGCATGGTCGTCGACGCGCTGGACCTCTGCTATTCGAAGAGCCATATCGACGCCTTCGCGCTGATCTCTGGCGACAGCGACTTCTCTCCACTTGTCTCCAAGCTCAAAGAGAACAACAAACGAGTCATCGGCTGTGGCGTGAAAAGCTCAACATCCGAACTGCTGATCGGCAACTGCGACGAGTTCATTTATTACGATGACCTGGCAAAGGCTGCTCAAAAGCCGAGACCACAGCCGAAAAAGCAACCGGCAAAGAAGCCAAACGATCGCCCTGCCGATCCGAAAAAGAAAGACCGCAAAGAAGAAGCCCGCGAACGACTGGTCGAAGTCCTGGACTCAATCGAGCAGGACTACGACCCGGTCTGGGGCTCGCTGTTGAAGCAGGTCATCCGCCGAGTCTACCCCGGCTTCAGCGAAGACTACTACGGCTACGCCAGTTTCTCAGAGCTGCTCGAAGAAGCCGCCGACATGGGGCTGATCGATATCGAATTCGACGACCACCGCCGCAACTACCAGGTCCACCTCAAAGCCGACTGATGGCAACGCTCCACCATCTTTGTCAACGTGGCAACACAATGAAAAACACTCTGACCGCATTTCGATTCACTTTGGCATATGCCGAGAAACTGGTCGCGGATCTGGATGATGATCAACTGGCCGTGCAGCCGCACGACGGGATGAATCATCCGGCGTGGATTCTCGGTCATGTCGCTCTTGGCTCCGATTTTGTCGCGTTGTTGCTGGGTAAGAATCTGCTGACGGACGACGGTTGGATGAAAACATTCGGGCCGGGATCGGTGCCGGTGGAAGACAGGTCCGTCTATCCGACGAAAGCGGAGCTCGTCGACATGATGAGGAAGACTCACGCGCGAGCGATTGAGTTGCTGGAAGCGGCGACTGTTGAAGAACTCGCTGCCCCGAACCAGACGCCGTTCTTCCCCGAGCAGTTTCCCACCGTCGGGGATCTGGCCACGCATCTGGTGACCACTCACGCCGCAATGCACCTCGGCCAGCTTTCTGCGTGGCGACGGTGTGTCGGGAAGAAATCAGTGCTGGGCATTTGACGTCGTAAATATTCGAAACATGCCCTTTGAACTGGCGAGCAAAATGAGCCACAGATTTCACGGATGAAGCATGGATGACTTCGTGATACATCCTGAGCGTCCGTGTGAAGTGCCATCCGCGATTGAAAAGCCGAACTTCCGTTCCCGTTTCACTGGGTTTCCGCCTGGGCGGGACTGACAATCCCAGAGAATTGTGCGGCTCCCACTGGACAAAATCGCATCAGCGATACCGTGCGACTGGCTCGGGTGACAGAACCGGATTGCTCGGCAGTACCGGACGTGAATTATCGGTCTTGCTCGACACGACCGGTACAGGCTTCAGATCGCGTGCAGAGGCTTCATTAGTTGTCCGTGGGAACTCTGCGCCAGACCGACTGTGTTTGTCGCTCGTTGTGAATTCGCCAGCGTTGTGCTCCCGCCACTCGTTGCCTGCTGTCGATGTTCGAGGTGCATCTCTTCCTGAGCGGCACGATGCCCCGGCGAAGTACACCACGAAACACTCACATCGATTGCACGAGGCATTTCCGACATGAACCTCTCTATCCGCATGCGCGTCAGCATTGCCGCCGGTGTGGTCGTCGCCGCCGGCCTGGTTGGCTGCCAGACCACACGTGACTACGTCGACGGTTTTCCGCGTCTGAACTATCCGCGACCAACCGTACCGTCGTTTGACAGGTTCGTTCCGTTTCGCAACTCAAAACCACGCACTCACGCCGAGCCTTATGAGCCACCGAAACTGGAAGCGGTTCCTGATTCTGAGGGGCCATTGATTCTGCCGGCTCCTGCTTCGACTTACTCACCGGGTCGAGCAAAGTCGAGTTCTGTTTCGACTCCGCCGGCGCTGCCTCCATTTGAGGCGGAAACTCCAGTACCGTCAGCCGGTTTGTTTCCATCTGGGCCGGTCCGCAGGATGGGCTTTGAAACGTCGAGTGTTATCAAAGATTCGAACATCATTCAGACCGGCTGCTGCGCACCCATCGTGCAGAGCTGTTGCCCGCCTCCGTGTTGTCCAACTTCCTGCAGCGAGACATCGTGCTGTTCCACCGGTTGCGGCCTGAGTTCGCTGCTGGGCACAGTCACGCATCCGTACTACGCTGCCAAATACAAAATCCAGAACGCTAAAGACCAACTACGATGCAAGCTGTCGTCACTCGGTTCATGCTGTAGCCCGTGTACTTCGTCGTGGTGTGCTCCCGTTTGTAGCCCATGTGCCTCGCCATGCAGCCCCTGTGGAAGTTGCGTCACGAATGAATTCGTGATGGAAGGCGTCGTCGTCAACCAGTACCCACTTAACGGTGGCTGTTCGTCATGCTCGACCGGAATGAATTCCGCTCCGCAGATTCCGATGCAGTACTCAGTAGCCCCACAGCAAACCTGGCAACAACCTGGTCAGCAGTTCCGTCGCCCGCAAGCTCCATGCGGCTGCCAGAATCAGCAGGCTGCTCAGTATCCGGCTCCGCAGTACCAGCAGCTGCCGCAACAGTACTACGCTTCTCAACAACGTGTGCAACCGCAGTATCAGGGATCGGCCCCGGCTTACCAGCAACCTCAGGTCGCTGTTCGCCAGCCTGTCGCGCAGCCTCAGTACCGACCGGCTTATCGGCCAGTGCCGGCGCAGCAACCGAAGCCTCAACAGCAAGTCGCTCAGCCATACCAGTACCAGCCGCAGCCGCAGCCGGGTAATCAAAGTGCTCAGGCACCGGTAACTCAGTCTCAACAGAACTACACGGCTCCACAACCGGTTCAACCGGTGACGCCTGCAGAGCCGACCGCCGACACGGCGAACCCAGAACCTGCTCCGCAAACTTCGAGTCTGGCTCCCGGACACTCACCACTTGGAAACTTATCAGCCGGAACTCGCTCCGCACGAGTATACCGAGCGACTCGGATTCAATAAGGAAAGTGTCCGGAACAACTTTCCTGCGACAGGCCAACGGTTGCGCGACCATACTGAGGCTTGAAGCAAAGGCACGCAAAGATTTTGCGAGTCTCTGCGACCTTCGCGTCTTTGCGCTGAAATAGTTGAGCTGACACAGTGGGAGCCTGGAGAGGTTATTTCGTGATATGTTTGGTTTGCCGGCCAGTTTCGAGCGAAGTCAATCAGCAAATCGACTCGCAGCAACGTACTGATCCGTGCGGGCAAATTGGTATTTACTCGCTTCGCCAGAGATGACTAAGCTGACGGATGGCAGTTTCGGAAGCCACCTGTGGAGTCAACGATTGCTCCGTTACGAGTAACCAGCGACTCCAACCGACAATGGAGACTTTCGGAGCGTTGAGCGGGAAGGATCCCATACTGGCCAATTTTTGCTGAGCCGACTGTGGCTCTCAGGTCGACGTGACGCCGGAATGAGCGGACCACGTACTCCGACTTTTTCCTGCGTTAAACTGCTGACGCAAACCTGCTGATGCTGCGTCGATCGTTCGACAGCCGGCTCTCCACTGAAATCCACTCCGCCTTGAGGGCGACGGGGAGGACAGCACTTCCGCAAAGGAAGGAGAGGTGCCATGCAGAACGGTCACACACTTATCGAGGCGATTGCCAGCAAACAGAACCTCGACACCTACCAGCAGGAAAACTGGCAGGGGACTTTCGCCGATTACCTCGACATCGCGAAAAAAAATCCCAAAGCCACGCGAACTGCTCATCAGCGTCTTTACGACATGGTCATGTCCTACGGGACGTACACCGTCGAAGACGGCAAGGAAGAGTTGACTCGCTACAGCTTCTTCGACGACCCGGATAACCACGGCGAAGACGCAATCTTTGGGTTGACCAAACCGCTGATGGCCGTCGTCAATGTCTTCAAGAGTGCCGCTCTGAAGTACGGCGCCGAAAAGCGAGTGCTGCTTCTGCACGGCCCGGTGGGAAGTTCGAAGAGCACCATCGCGCGTCTGCTGAAACGAGGTCTTCAGCGATACAGTCGCACCGACGAAGGCGCCATCTACGCGTTTGGCTGGAAGGAAGAGGATGGTTCCGTCACCTGGGATCCGATGAACGGTGACCCACTGCAGCTCATCCCGGTCGCTCATCGGGCTGACATCTGTAGCTGGCTCAACGAAGGCCGCGGGCCGGACGACTACGATGTCGAAATCGTGGGCGACATTTGCCCGCTCAGTCGTTTTGTCTTCAAAGAACGTCTCGAAAAATACAACGGCGACTGGAGCCGTGTCCTGGAAGACGTCGTCGTCCGGCGCATCATTCTGTCCGAACAGGATCGAATCGGCATTGGCACGTTCCAGCCCAAAGACGAGAAGAACCAGGACTCGACGGAACTCACCGGCGACATCAACTACCGGAAAATCGCCGAGTACGGTTCGGACTCGGATCCACGAGCGTTCAACTTTGATGGTGAATTCAACGTTGCCAACCGAGGCATGATCGAATTCATCGAAGTCCTGAAGCTGGATGTCGCATTTCTGTACGACCTGCTGGGCGCGTCGCAGGAGCACAAAATCAAGCCGAAGAAATTCGCGCAGACGGACATCGACACAGTCATCATCGGACACACTAACGAACCCGAATATCGCAAGCTGCAAAACAACGAATTCATGGAAGCTCTGCGCGACCGTACGATCAAAATCGACATTCCGTACGTCACGCGACTGAGCGAAGAAATCAAGATTTACAAAAAGGACTACAACGACAAACGCGTTCGCGGCAAACACATCGCTCCGCATACTCTGGAAGTGGCGGCGATGTGGGCACTGCTGACTCGGCTGGAGCAGCCAAATCATCACGGTTTGACACTGCTTCAGAAAATGAAACTCTACAACGGTAAGTCTTTGCCAGGTTTCACAACAGAGAACGTCACCAGCCTTCGCAAAGAAGTCAAACGGGAGGGCATGGAAGGAATCTCGCCTCGCTACGTGCAGGACAAGATTTCCAACGCGCTGGTTGTCAACCCGGCGGCCACCAGCCTGAATCCGTTCATGGTGCTGAAAGAGCTGGAATCCGGATTGAAGCACCATTCGCTGGTCGGCGACGAAAGCACGCGAGGTGGTTATCGCGAACTGATTGCGGTCGTCAAAGAAGAATACACGGACATCGTGAAAAACGAAGTTCAACGAGCGATCGCCGCCGATGAGGAAGCACTCACCAGACTTTGTGCCAACTACATTGACAACGTGAAGGCGTACACTCAGCACGAAAAAGTCCGCAACAAATTCACGGGCGAACTGGAAGAATCAGACGAACGCCTGATGAGGTCGATCGAAGAACGGATCGACATTCCGGACACCCGGAAGGATGACTTCCGCCGGGAAATCATGAACTACATCGGGGCTCTTTCTCTCGATGGGAAGAAGTTCGATTTCAGAACGAACGAACGTCTACAGAAGGCGCTCGAGATGAAGCTGTTCGAAGACCAGAAGGACACGATCAAACTGACAAGCCTGGTGTCCAACGTTGTGGATGCCGACACTCAGGAAAAGATCGACATCGTCAAATCTCGACTGATTCGCGACTTCGGCTACAACGACGAATCGGCGACCGACGTCCTGCAGTACGTCGCCAGCATCTTCGCCCGAGGGGACACCAAGGAAGCAGCCTGACCAGATAATCGAAGGCCCGGCTTCAACCTGGAGCCGGGTTTTTGCGTGCACGGTGATAGTCCGGTGTGAAAACGGACTGGTCGGAGAAGGATGGGACACGAATGACTCGTAACATTGATCAGGATCTGTCTCGCTTCCGAAAAATTGTGCGGGGCAAGGTGCGTCAAGGCCTGAAGAAATACGTGAATCACAGCGAGATGCTCGGTCGTAAGGGCAAGAACGTTGTCAGCATCCCCGTTCCGAATATCGACATTCCTCGATTCAAGCATGGTCCGAAAGGATCCGGCGGAGTTGGCTCAGGGGACGGCGAAGACGGGCAATCGGTCGGCAAAGGTGGACAGCAGCAGGGCGATGGCAAAGGTGCAGCAGGCAGTGACCCTGGCGACGGTCACTTCCGCGAAGTTGAAGTCACTCTGGAAGAACTCGCCGAGATGCTTGGTGAAGAACTCGAACTGCCGAACATCGAACCCAAAGGCACGGACTCGGTGCAGTCTCAGAAAGACAAGTACTCGACGATTTCTCAGAACGGTCCAGAGTCGCTGCGACATTTCAAGCGAACCTACAAACGAGCCTTGAAACGATCGATCGCTTCAAATGAGTACCGACCGGAAAAGCCGATCATCATTCCCGGCAAAGAAGATTTTCAGTACCGATCCTGGAAGTCGATCCCGATGCCGCAATCGAACGCGGCGATCATCTACATCATGGATGTTTCCGGTTCGATGATGGACGAGCAGAAAGAGATTGTCCGCACCGAAGCCTTCTGGCTCGATACCTGGCTCCGCAGTCAGTACGACGGCGTCGAAACTCGATACATCGTCCATGACGCCGCCGCGAAGGTCGTCGATGAAGATACGTTCTTCCACACGAGAGAGAGCGGCGGCACGAAGATTTCCTCGGCCTACCGAGTCTGCCGGGATCTGATCCAGCGTGAGTTCCCACCCTCAGAATGGAACATCTACTGCTTCCAGTTTTCCGACGGCGACAACTGGGGTGAGGACAACAACGAGTGTCTGAAGATTCTCATTGAAGACATCATCGTTCACTGCAACCTGTACTGCTACGGGCAGGTCGAAAGCCCGTACGGTTCCGGCGACTTCATCCGCGAGCTGACAAAACTGACGGACGACCACGAGAACCTGGTCCTGTCTGAGATTCCCAGCAAAGACGCCATCTACGAGTCGATCCGCAAGTTTCTCGGCAAAGGCAAGTAGCGAACAGCGACCTGGAAACAGAGAACAGAGCAAACCTGCTATTCCCTGTTCACCCCGAAGGGGACTTTTATGGCAATCAGCATCAATCGGCCGCTTCCTGGACACATCGCAAAGATCCAGAAAGATATGGAGCAACGTGCGAGGCACGAAGGTCTGGACTTCTTCGAGACGATCTTCGAATACGTCGACTACGAAGAGCTGAGCATGTTCGCAGCGTATACCGGCTTTCCCATTCGGTATCCTCACTGGCGATTCGGTGCTCAGTACGACGAATTGATGAAGGGGTACTCGTACGGTCTGCAGAAGATCTACGAAATGGTCATCAACACCGACCCCTGCTACGCCTACCTGCTTAACACCAACGAAATCGGCGATCAGAAACTTGTCATCGCCCACGTTTACGGACACTGCGACTTTTTCAAAAACAACGCGTGGTTTGCGCCGACAAATCGCAAGATGCTCGATCAGATGGCGAATCATGCGTCACGGATCAATCGCTATATCGATCGGTACGGACACGAGCCGGTTGAAGAATTTATTGACGCGTGCCTGTCGCTGGAAGACCTGATCGACCCACACCTGCCACACGTCAAGCGGCACGATGAGCCGAGCCCGGTCGAAAGCAACTTCGAATCAAAGAAAGAAGAAAAAGAAGACGAACGGAAAGGAGGACGATTTCCATCGAAAGGCTACATGGATCAATTTATCAATCCGCCGGAAGTGCTCCAGAGGCAGGCCGACGCCAGGCGAAAGGAGCAGCAGGAGCGAGAAGCTGCACGATCCTTCCCTGATCGGCCGGAGCGGGACGTACTGCTTTTTCTTCTACAGCACGCACAGCTCGCACCGTGGCAGCATGACATCCTGTCGATCATCCGCGACGAAGCCTACTACTTCGCGCCGCAGGGCCAGACCAAGATCATGAACGAGGGCTGGGCCAGCTATTGGCACTCGACCATCATGACAACGTACGGTCTGAACGACTCGGAAATTATCTGTTACGCCGACCACCACAGCGGCACGATGGCGATGAGCCCGCAAAGGCTCAACCCGTACAAGATCGGTATCGAACTGTTCCGCGACATCGAAGAACGCTGGAACAAGGGTCAGTTCGGACCGGAGTGGGACTCGTGTGATGACATGCGGGAAAAGGAGCGTTGGAACAGGCACACGGGTCTGGGACGCGAGAAGATTTTTGAAGTCCGCAGGATCCACAACGACGTCACATTTATCGATACGTTCCTGACGCCCGAGTTCTGTCAGAAGAACAAGATGTTCATGTTCGCCTACAACGAAGCGAACGACCATTACGAAATCGCCTCACGCGAGTTCTACAAAATCAAGCAGCAACTGCTCGACAGCCTGACGAATCATGGTCGGCCAGTGATCCGAGTCGTGGACGGAAACTACAGGAATCGCGGTGAGCTGTTTCTCACTCATCAGTACCAGGGAATGCCTCTGAAGCTGGCCGAGGCCCGCGACACTCTGACGAGTCTGTGCAAGCTGTGGGGCCGTCCGGTTCACATCGAAACAATCTTCGATGATAAGCCGACGATTCTGTCGTTCGATGGAAAGAGTCACGACCTAAAGACAGCGGCGGCCGCGTGAAACGCCATTGCTCAGCGACTGCGTCAGGCGGAGCCTGACCTGTGGAGAACTCAAGATATTGTCCCACGCCGTGTAGAAAGTTCCGGTGACGGC
>TARA_R110002072_G_scaffold50294_2_pt1 | contig 31316 bp, 27 predicted proteins | sample TARA_R110002072 | Tara Oceans TARA_R110002072 (sample SAMEA4397118) | marine metagenome | biome: Polar Biome; feature: [SRF] surface water layer (ENVO:00010504); material: water (ENVO:00002006), including particulate matter (ENVO:01000060) such as... | depth 5 m
GAGTATTCAAAGCTTTCTTCCTCTTTTGGAACTAAAATTGAGATTGTATTCAGTTTTTTCAACACTATGCTGTAGCAGCAACTAAATTTTCTAAGGCCTGAATCAATTTTGGACGCTTATGCACCAAAATATCATCATTAATTTTAAGAACTACACTTTTTAATAGCTCAGTTGTTGAGTTTATATGGGCCGAAGCCTTAAGCTCAGCCTCGTCTAAAACATAAGGCCCCTTTAGAGATTTTAGTATCAAAACAGTTCAAGAAGAACATCGGTATTATGCTCAACCCGACAAGGGTAGTTATCCCAATTTTTAGTTTGAATTACATCTGCAAAAGCAGCGACATGAAAATAATCTTCTACATCCACTGTCATTGCATGTTTTATATTACTACCAAGCAAAACATTCTCCTTAAAGCGCGCAAATATATTTATATTAAGCTAAAGCATAAGCCTAGCTTATAACTATAAATATTTAAATTTAGTGGTATTCTATTTGAGAAATATGCATTTAAGTACAAAGGGTATTCAATTAGATGAAACAAATATTAAAAAACAGGGCAGACACATGGGTCTGCCCCTACAGATAATGTGGATAATTCCATTCCCTCATTTCCCTTTACCAGTTCAAAGACAAATACTGAGTAAAATACAAGGGCATCACGATATTTTTTTTCTCTAATGCAGATGAACCCTGAGTACCAGTTAACTTGAACGTTTTACTCGGTGCGCATTTTTCTATATAAGATGCCAAGGATTTAGCGCGTGTGCGTTTGCCGCTTTTCACTTCGACCGGGACAATATCGCCGTCATTGGTTGAAAGGATAAATTCGATTTCAGCGCGGGCATCATTCCAAGAGTAGCTAGGATCAACGCCAATAGCAGTGAGTTCCTGCTGCACAAAGTTTTCCGCAACATAGCCTTTGTATTCGTAGCTTTGCTGTTTGATTTCTTTATAACTACTGCCCAACATATGGTTAAGTAAGCCCACATCAAACAAAAACAGCTTCACCATATTCTCTTTTTTATAGGCGGCAAGAGGGGCCTTAGGCATGCCCTCTATGGGGTAATTGGCTAATGCTAAACGACAACACCTTAACCAATGAATAGCGGTTTCAAAGTCGCTGTAACGAGATTTACGCTCGTGAACATTTTTAAATTTAAAACGCTTAACTGACTCATCAGAAACGAGCGATAGCTGTGCTGGAATACTACTGAATACCGATTCAATCAGCGTTGCATCGGCCTTTCCGGCGTATTTACCAAAATCGCGCCGATACCCATCGACTAAATCGGCATGAATTTTAGACACTCTTTCAACGCGCTCTAAAATGCTCGAATCTTTAAAATGATACCACGTAAAAATGGCTTCTGGCATACCACCGGTAAAAAAGTAGTCTGTGAGCTTATCCATCAGTTTACTATGCGCAGCCGCTGAGTTGGCTTGCGTATCAAAGGCCTTAATTAAGGCTGGCTCTTGAGAAGCATAAATAAACTCTTGAAAGGTAAGTGGGCGTAAGTTGTATTGTTCGACCTTCCCAACTGGGAAGGCGTTTAACAAACCAATATTTGAGCCACTGGCTGCCACAAAGTAAGTAGGTGTTTTTTCGGCGAAATATTTCAGCGAGGTGACAGCACGCTCACACTCACCTATCTCATCTAAGATCAACAAGTCTGTTTCTGGATTAAACATTTGATTTGTTATGAGTTCGATACTTACCAACAGCTCATCTGGAGAAAGAGAGCCATCAAATGCTTCTTTATAAGCAGGATTTTCTAGAAAGTCGATGCGTAGAATGTTGGCAAAAGTGCTACCAAGCAGTTCTTGCAGCAAAAAGGTTTTGCCCGTTTGCCTTGCACCGTCTATCAATAAGGGCTTGCGCATGGGTTTATTTTTCCACGCCATTAATGCGTTAAGTAAAGTGCGCTGCATTGTCTCTTCCTTCCTGCAAGATTGCTAAGTAGTCAATACTATACCCAAATTCACACTTTTATGCGCATATAATTGTATATAAAATCATTTTTTAGCGCATTAAAATGATAATATTTCTGCCATTTCCTCTATAAATATTTAAATTTAGTGGTATTCTATTTGAGAAATATGCATTTAAGGACAAAGGATATTCAATTAGATGAAAAAATTAATGAAAGACCTGATCAATGTTTTGTGTATCGTTGTTATTTCACCATTGATACTGACTAATCTTATTTTTAATCGTCTTAGTAACAGCGACAGTTTGTTTGTATCAAGCAGCCAATTTCTAAGTTTACTTCCTGGTAAAACAGGGCATTTCATCAGAAAAAACTTTTTCCGCTTTACCATGACGCATTGTGATACAGAGTGCCTAATAGGCTTTTCTACTTTATTTTCTCATCGAGAAACAGAAATCCATGAAGGTGTTTATATCGGCCCACAATGTAATATAGGCAAAAGCCGAATAGAGAAAAATTGCTTACTCGGAAGTGGAGTACATATTTTAAGTGGCAAAGGTCAGCATAACTTTGATAATTTAGACACCCCCATACAAGAGCAAGGCGGATAATTTACCCAAATCACCATAGGCGAAGATAGAATATTTGTGGCCATACCTGATTCAAACTAGCTCGATTAAACAAGCAGTTTATTGGCTTTAGTCAGCAGGCATCAACTCTTTGAAACATCACAGAGAATTGCAAAGATTCAAATTAATATACGAGACGGCTAGCAGCCTCGTAATTTTATAAAGATTTATATCTTGCTCTTGATCTAACGCTCAAGATGAGCAGACCTAAACTTAACAAAATAATTGATTTAGGCTCAGAAACACTCTGAGGCGAACCAAAAACATCACCATCTCGAACGGCCCAAGCATAAATCAAACAAATAAACAAAGACGAGCTAATTAAGATGCCATTTCTTTTAAACTTATCGCTTCATTCACACCCACAGCCAAAATACTGTCACTCACCGTGGTAAACGGAAAATCATCTATCATTCTTTCCAGCCTGGGCAAGCAGCGTTTCAAGTTCGTATAATGCCGAAAGCGAGAAAACATACTTGCACCTTCTACTCGCGGCTGCGCTGAATCAATTTCCCAGGGGTGAAGATAAAATATTTGAGGTCGCGTCTGATTCAAACTCGCCCGATTGAACAAAAACTTGGATAGAAAATAAGGATATTGCCTAAAGTAACCACCACCCGCAGCAGGCACAGATAAACTGCCAATTTTTGCTGTGGTTAAAGGAAACTCAGTAATCATTGCGCCAGAACTAGTAACAATATTGTAAGGCCGTTCAGGACTACCAGGCATGCCGTAATTATCATGTTTAATAGGGAAAATACTTGAATCCCAGGTAAAACCTAAATCTGCCAATATATCCAAAGCCCAAAGCGACTTAGCAGTAATAGAATAACTGGCAGCACGATAACCCACTACGGCCTGCTGCCCCTGCTCTTCCAATATTTGCTTCGACTTATACGTCTCTTCCTGAAACACCTCGGGGCTTTGCGAATACACCAACTGATGACTATAACCGTGCGATGCCAGTTCATGGCCTTGGGCAACAATTTTCTTAACAATGTCAGGATAACGCTCTGCCACCCAACCCAAAACAAAAAATGTCGCCTTAATGTTTTTAGTATCGAATAACTCAAGCAAGGTGTCAGTATTGCGCTCAACACGACAAGGGTAGTTATCCCAATTCTGAGTTTGAATGACATTGGCAAATGCAGCGACATGGAAATAATCTTCTACATCTACTGTCATTGCATGCTTAATCTTGTTGTGTGTCACACTTGTTTTCCTCTCCATAACAGTCACAGTAAAACGATGTTAATTAATACACTTGATAAAGCAATATACATTTAAAGCTTCTTTTGCACCGATAACAATACGGTCAGGACGCAGACAATCATTTCAAGACCAGAGCAATGAGATGATTCTATCAAACTTACACAGCATATACGACATTCGGTAAGCGTCCTGCGACACCTATCCGGATGATCACTACGCATGCGGAATTTGGAAGATAAGATATCGCGACATTACATAGCGCTAGAAATCCAGAGAATAAACCAGGTCATCAAAAATTAATGCTGACCAAGGAAGAGCTTGCTATCATTAAAGTAGTCCATTCAATGAGAACACACTTTGAACTCAAATAGAATCAATCGGCATATTTTCATTTTTATAAGCTGTACTTCGATCATCACCGCTTTTTATTGGCTAGATACTGAACTCAGCCCGGCTGGCAAGCTTAGTATGAGCTCGGCATATCTCAGCCTGGCACTTTTTACCGGTGCCATGGCGATAGGCCCCGTTAACTTACTGTTGGGAGCAACCAACCCAAACTCAAACTATCTCAGAAGAGACCTGGGCATCTGGTCGGCGCTATTAGCCCTGTTTCATACTATTTCAGGTTTGCAGGTACACTTTATCGGAAGGATCTGGCTTTACTTCAGCTACCCTTCAGATCAGTCTCATCTGATCCCCTTAAGGCATGATTTTTTTGGTTTGACAAATTATCTTGGCGTATTGAGCACCATATTAATGCTTGTATTGCTCCTGTTATCCAACAATCGCGCTATCAAAAAACTCGGTATACAGCGCTGGAAAAAGTGGCAGCGATCTAGCTACCTGCTTCTTCTGATACTGCCCGTGCATGGTCTTACCTATCAGATACTCGATAAACGCATCGGCGGATACACGCTGTTATTGGGCGCTATCGTTATCACTGCGATAACCCTGCAATTAGCAGGCAGAGTAAAATTTCGTCGTTCAAGCCCATCATTATAACAAGCCGGTGTGGAATGACAGTTTATCCACTATTCAGGATTTTGCTAAAGCAACCCCCCGAAAAACGCGCAGCCAGTGACGTAGGCGTAAATAACCAACGGCTTTGGGAGAAAAGAAACCACTATACGTCTGTCGATTTTGCAAATAATAACTGTCTAGCCGGGGTAGCTGCGCCGGGCTGAACTTCCTTCCCAGCGGCAATAACGCCGTCGTCACACAGGTTTGGTATTTTTGACCAACTAACTCAGCAACCCTGGCATCATATATTCCATAGGGATAGGCAAAATGCCTGGGCCGACGCCCGAATTGCTTCGCGATACGCTGATCTGCCGATTCACACTCTTCTTCAATTTGCTCCGGGCTAAGTTGACATAAATTGGGGTGTGAAACCGTATGACTCTCAATATACATGCCAGCCTCAGCACAGGCTTCGACCTCTTGCCAGCTCATCATGTCAAAGCCGGGTGCACCAGCGGGTTGAGTAGGCCAGTTGTTCTTGCCACCGACATATCCAGTCGTCAGATAAAGATGCGATGGCACATTCGCATCTTTTAACACCGGTAGTGCATTTTCATAGACCGAACGCATGCCATCATCAAAGGTAATTGTAACTGCATTATCGATGGCAGGGCTGAGTAATTGATCCAAGGTACAGATTGTAATATCACTATCCAAAAGCTCGGTAACCATCTTGGCGAACGTCGCAGGTGGAAAACTTAGTACCGAGCCCCGGTCATCAATACTGTGAAAGGTAAGTATGGCCTTCATATTTTTTATCGCTGTTAACGGATGTTGACGCTAGGCGAGCTTTATTCCCAGCTTGGTTTCGATCAGCGCCCAAACAAATGCCGACGCGCTATATAAATAATAAACCTGGTGAAATAGCAAGCCTTTCAATGCAAACCAAAAGCCCTTGCGCCGATAAAACAATTGCAAGATATCCCTGTTGGCATAAACCACAAGCATCGCTACCAAGACTGGGTAAAGCCAGGAGAACACGCCCCCAAGCGCCAGGAGAGTGGTTAACACCAACAAACCGGCAAAAACCGCTTTAATCCGCTCACTAACACCCACATTTAAATCATTATCCAGACCGCCTCGGCTTAACATTAATCTCGCCCAAGGAATGGCCCGGCAAAACACCTCGGTATGAACAAGATTGACAAAGCGCCATTCCTTTAGATGGGTGCATTGCATGTCAGTCAAAAGCAAGAGCTTCCCCCCCGCTTTGATCAACCGATAACCCAGCTCAATATCTTCAATCGAAGGTCGTTTAAACATTTCAACATCAAAGCCCCCCTGACTGAGGAATGCGTCTTTTCGAATCGCGCCACAACCTGACCAGAATGTAGATGCTTCTTTTCTGGCGCGCTGGTGATAGTAGTGATGAACCAGATTTTTATACTGAGATAGAAAGTTCTGTGCGGGCGGCTTATCGTCATAAGAGCCAAAAACGCCCACCACTTCCGCTTCGTCAAAACCTGTAAGCATCACCCTGGCGGCATCTTCATGAACAATCACATCGGCGTCAATAAACCACAAAATATCACCCTTAGCGTTATTTGCCGCGACATTGCGGGCAGCCCCGGGCCCGAGACGACCTCCGGAAGGCATGACTTCCGCCCCCAGGCGACGGGCAACATCAGGCGTATCATCGCTTGAGGTATCATCCACGACAATCACCTCAAGAACTTCGCCGCGCTCCCTCATTGCCACCAGTGGCGGCAAACTTTGCTTGATAAACTCGATACCATTATAGACCGGCATAATCACACTGATTGACAGCGGCTTTTTGCTTTCTGATGATTTTTCCTGACCTTCCACGCGACATACCCCTTAAATAAAATTACGATTTAGTCTCTTCTTTCTTAATATATCCCACCGTCTTAATATATCCCACCGTTTCACCGACGGACCAGGCCAACACAAAAACCAGCAGCCAGAACATGTCGCGATTCAGACCCAAGTCAAACTGTTTATCACATCGAGCAGTAGCCATTATTTTCCGGGTGAACACCAGCGGAATTAACGGTGACAGGGCAATCATCGCTAATCGCTTGGTGAGGCTCATGACTTTCGCCCTCGCCATGCCAAACTCAATGCCGTGACTATAACGTTGGCGCATAAACTGCTTTATGCCGTAACAGTTTTTATGGACGACGAGCAATTCGTTATCAAACTGCAGGGTCTTGCCCTCGGCCAAAAAACGCGCATGAAATGACGGCTCCCAAAACCCGATTTCCAATAAATCATCATGTGCCAGTATATCGGCTTTGCGGTAAAGTGCATTGTCGGCAGCCAGATCGTCTACACGGCCACTGGGTCTCGATTTGGTGTAGCGCACATACCGTAACAGGTAAATCACCCGCCCGACAGTGGTGTCGTTTTCGACATTTTCAATTGCACCACCAACGGCGACCTGCTTCCCTTCCAGCGGGTAAGCCAGTAGCTGTTTGATCCAGCTTTGCGAGGGAACACAATGAGCGGTGGTCAGTGCGACTTTGTCAGCTAGGGCCGCACGAATGCCGTCTCGCCACAAGAGTGGAATCCTGCTGTCGGCATGCGCTCGGATGATGCGAACATTTTGCCTGTCCGGCACCCCATCAAGCATGGATCTGTCACGACCACTGCATACCAGAAATTCAACAGAGGGATAGTTCTCTGGCTGCAATTGGGCAAAAATATCCCGAAGATTGGCCGTGGCCATCTCTTCGGCAATGATAACAGTCAAGGCATAATTGCCTTGCGATAATTTATTGTCGGTATCATCAAGCACTGTTCGTCGGCACCTCTTGCTTTTCCAGTAAATTCGAAACCAGGTTGAGATAGGCATCAACATGAATTTGCTCGGTATAGTTTTCTTCATATGCCTGACGCGCCATGAGTCCTAAGCGAGGCCGCAAATCCGCATCCTGCCTAAATTGCTCGATAGCCGCAAGAAGCTGTGCTTCATTATGATAAAGAAAACCAGCGCCACTTTGATCAATCGTCTCACGATTGCCACCTGCAACGCGCACGATAGCGGGCACACCACAGGAAAATGCCTCAACAACAGTCAAGCCAAAAGTCTCCGGAGCCAGCGAAGGTAATATCAACGCGGTGGCCTCGCGATAAAGCTGTTGCAGCGCTGTTTGTGGCACCTGGCCCAGAAAACAAATGTTTTCACAGTGTGCGTATTGCGATTTAAGCGTCGCCAGTAAATCCCCGTCACCCACCACTTGCAGACTTAAGTCAGGCCATTTTGAAAACGATCTGAGCAGTTCGGCAATGCCTTTTGATGCGGTGATGCGACCTACGGCGATAAAATTCATTTTGCCTTGTGAGGCATCACAATACTGCTCAGGCGATAAATAGGAGAATAACGGCAACACTTTGATAGGGCGATTTATACCGCTGTTTTTATGTTGCTCAGCGGTAAAATTGCTTGGCGCCAGAAAACAATCAATTTTGTCGATGCTGTTTTCAATTAACGAGGTATAACGCCACCATTGCGGTGGAATTCCTGACTTTAGACAGCAGCGCAGACATTGGCGTCGATCACAGGCCTTGCTCTTGTCTTTCCAGAAGATATGGGTCGGGCATATCAACCAGTGCTCATGCAAGGTGTACAGGTTCACTTTTGCATGGCTAAGCCGGATCACCCCCGGGCCACCGACTAATGAGATATTATGAAAATTCACCACATCAAAATTATCTGATAATAAATCCCGCAATGCCGAATGCTTGAGTACCGGAAAGCCCGTTTGCTGAGTCAATAATGGCGATAACAGCCCAAACCGACTCTGCAAGCGATAAATCTTGACGTTCGAAGTGTGATCATCTACATGAGGCGCACTTCCGGATAAGCGATACGCATCTTCACAATGAACGACAGTCACTTCATGGCCCCTTTCGACCAGGGCATGTGACAAGGCGCGAACATAGGTGCCATCGCCGCCAAAATGATACGGAGGGTAAAAAGTCGTCACCATGCAAAAACGCATGACTCAATGTCCCTTTGGTCTGTTTGCGCCGGTCAGCGCTACCGCTTCCAGATATCCCAAGGCAAGCTTTGCGGCTCGTTGCCAGGTAAATGTTGCGGCCCTTGTGGCGGCCAGCTTTGATAGTTCATCTCTTAGTTCTGATTCGCTTGACATGCTAATGATGGCACGACTGATCGATTTGACATCATAGGGGTCAAAAAACACTCCGGCGTCACCAACCACTTCAGGCAGTGAACCCTTGTTACTGGATAGCACGGGGGTTCCGCAGGCCATGGCTTCGACCGCTGGCAAGCCAAACCCTTCCGAAAAAGAGGGCATGGCGGCGGCTAGGGCATCGTTATACAAAATAACCAGATCCTCGTCAGAGATAAAACCGGTAAAATGAACCACACCGCTTAAGTTCTTATCATTGGCAAACTGTTGTAATTCGCCGTAGTTTGAATGAAAACCGGCACCACCGTAGTCCCCCACCAGTACAACGTGCACATCATCAAGTTGTCGGCTCTCCCGCGCCAATGCAAAGCCCTCAAGGAAGCCTTGCAAATTTTTATGAGGAGCCAGCCCGCCGACATAGACAATCAATCTCCCGTTCAGGGGTAAGCCAATTCGCTGACGCAATTCTTGATACAAGGCCGAGTCATCTATTCGACGAAATAGTTTATTCGGCGCCTCGCTGATTACGTCGATCAACGCACTTCTCACCCCAATGTACTGCTCGATCTCCGCCTTCGCTGCCTGTGAAACGGTCATCACTCGCTGACATTGCCACAGAGCCAGCTTCACCTTGAGCGTCCAGAAAAGTCGGCCTTTCCAGTCAGGAAAAATCATTTCCGGGAAATGCTCGGCAATGGCATCGTGCAAGGTCACCACTGTCGGCAGTTTTAGCGGAACAGGGAACCACGAATACACCGCCGGGAAAAACATCATATCCACCGGAGATGCAGATACCGCTTTATACAGCCGTACCATATCCCCAATAGAGCGGCTATCGTTGGCAACGGCAGCGTCCGTCACGGGTCGATCAGGAAACACTTGCACAACTTCTATATTGGGCAAATCCATCGCGTCATCTGGCGCCTGATCAATAAACAAATAAAATTTATGCTCGGAGTCAAGTGCAAACATAGCGGACAACAACTCGCGCGCCATTCGGCCAAAACCGCGTTGATTCCACCAGCAGGTTGCGTCTATTCCAATTTTCATTAGCGCCAATGCTCCATATTTTTCGGTGCGCCCGACACCGAACCAACAGCTTCGCCCGCTGACCAGAACATTTCCAGCAAACAGATCCACAGACTCACTTTCAAGGGATGCTTGATTTCATTGATCCGAGACATATAGTGAATTGCCCGCAAAGATAACACTACGGGTAATAACAGTGATTTCAGCAATTGCACAGCACTCGCAAACAAGCTCTTGTTTTCTGCCTGACCACCAGCATAGATCAAACCATGATGGAAGCGGGTAGCAAGGCGTCCGCCCCACGGGTCTTCAGCACAATACGTATTTGCCAGCAAGGGCTCCATAACCAGTGAGCCGCCTGCTGATAGTAGCCGTTGATTTATCACACCTTCAACCAGGCCATCATTGCTTTCATCCAATATTAAGGCCAAAGCCTTTCGACGATAACAGATAAAATTTCCTGGCAATCTTTCCACTGCTTTGGCTTGCGGCTGAGGATGATCAAATACTACGCTTGAATGATAGCGTCCGTATTCTGTGCATGCCAAGGCCTGGTAACGGCTTGGCAGATTTTTACCAATCATGACCGGGCCGGATGCGGCCAGGGTATTATCATCTTTAAATGCGCTCACCAAACCACTCAGAAAACTGTCGCCGGGAAGCGTCGTATCTTCAATTAGCGCCACCACATCGCTACGGGCAAGGGCAACGCCGCTTTTTCGTCGTAGTGGTACCGGCTCGTTTCGTATTTCAAAACGCACACGATCAAACCGGGCCTGCAATTGAGGGCAGGCTTCTCTCAATACGGCAATAATTTCAATATCAAATTGCTGCAAGGCTGAAAGACAAGCCTCCAGCACTTTGCCACCGACAAGTTCAATAACAACAATTGAGAAAGATAAATGCGTGGTCGTGAGTGATGTCATGTTAGTTGATGGTCAGCGTCAGGTAATGGTTTAAGGTTTAGAAAGTTCATGTTCGATTAACTCGGATATGCTAGCAACAGCCATATTACTATCGCGACTGATCGGCCCTTCCCTTGTCGTTTGAATCGATTGATAACACAGCGCGATGAGCGATCTCAAGCCGGGATAGGCTGGTTCACGATTAATAGAGCGCCTTAACAAATTGTCCGCCGCCGCAAAAAGCGTCTTCAAGGAAAGAACAAATGGCGAAATAACTTTACTGAATCGTGAAACGGTAGACGACTCAAAAACGGCGAAACCATGAAACAAATTGATATGGATAGCCCCCTGCTCATGATAAATTGTCATCTTACACTGTGTTGGTCGAGCATTTAAACTCAGCTTAATCGATACAGGGAACGCTTGATGGTGAGCGTAAGCAAATAATTCCCCGGCTCGCGGGTTATCTACATACCAGGACGCTTTCTCCAGTGGAGCTTCAGGCCAGACTTCCGACAAAATAGACAAGGGATGAGGTAGAATCTCGATCAATATCCGGTTCAACTCATGCACCTGACAGCCGACACCGCCAGCCGAAGCAAAATCAAATGCCACCGCTAACGGGCCATTAGCTCTGCGAGCCAGCTCTTTTTTTGCCAACACGATGCCGCGCTGAAACGCAAATTGATGAACCGGACATAACAGAAGGTTCTGGCTACCCGCTAAAGCCAGCAATTCAGCAACTTCTTTACGTGTCGGTGCGACGGGTTTCTCTATAATCAGATGCTTGTTGGCTGTCAGTGCCTGTTTTGCAAGTAACACGTGGGTATTCAGTGGCGTACAGATATGCACAACATCAAAACCGGCAAGTTCAAGTGCCTGTTCAAATTCAGCAAAGGCATGACCGCCATATCGAGAAACCAATACCTTCGCTGCATTCAGGTCAGGGTCAATAATGGCCGTGATGCTTGCACCGTTTTTTGTTGCTGCATGCGCATGCCAATTACCCATGAGCCCGGCACCAACAATCGCGACCCTCAGTTGTGCGCTAGCATGTATACTTGACCGCACACCTAGTTGCTCACCTTGTCTTGATAAGCATCACGCCGTGGCTCATCACCGGAAACGACTTCCTGATAATCCGGCTCGGTATTAACTGCCAGATAATCAACCTCGTACCCTAACAAGTGGCGACCAAGCAATAATCCCATTTCAATAGAGTGATCCGCATTATTATAACGGTGAGTACCGCCACGCCCGACAATGTACAAACCTTCAAATTGCGCCAGAAAGTCTTTAACCAAGTCAATTTTGCCCAGATATTCCATATCGTATACCGGGTAAGCTTGTAGCGCCCGAACGATCACCCAGTCAATCACTTCATCTGCTTTAATTAGCTTTAGCTTGGATTCCAGATCCGCAATACATTGCTTGGCAATAGCATCATCTGACATTTCCCAGACTTTATCACCCTTGGTACAAAAACATTCCAGAACCAATGATGTGGTCTCATCATTGGGCACCATGGCAGGGCTCCAGTTTTTCGGTTCATGCAAACGGCCAAATAAAACATCTTCGTCTTGCACGTAGAGCCAAGTATCAATTGAGACCTGTTTCTTTTTAATAATCAAATTGACACAAATAATATCCCGAAATACCAGTGAGGACGCCGCGTCAATAACCTCTTGACTCGCTGGCGGATCCATCAAGCGAGGCAGAATCCCCAAGGGAATTGTTGACACCACATTTGTGGCCTGCTCCGTCGATTCAGTGCCATCAGCTGACTTATAACGAACCGTAAAATCATTGGGGCCATTGTAGTTGATGGCGACCACTGAAGACTCTAATTTCACGCTATTTTCAGGGTGGGAGTTAACAATATCTTCAGCCATTCTCTGAGGAATTCGAACGTAACCATCGCGTGGATACATAAACTCTTCAATCAGGCTTTTCTTGTCACTTTTAGTGTTCAACAAAGCCTCTTGAATGACGGTCCAGATTGAAAGACCCGCACTTCGCTGGGAAACCCAATCCGACGACAACTCCTCACAGGGCAAACCCCAAACCTTTTCGCTATAGCGACGGAAAAACATGTCGTACAACTTGGTACCAAACTGAGCTACATACGCATCACGCATGTTTTTAATCGGCTTATTAAACACCGAAAACTGCAACGCAGATACCAAATACGTTATGCCTGCCCATAATATCGTTGGAATACCAGAATTTTTAATGACATTACTAAAGCTGACCGGGTAGGAGTAATATTTATGATCATAAAAAATACGACTGATACGCTCTACCCAGATATACTCGCCATCCATCAGGCGTCGAAACCAATTATTCAGGGCCTCATTTTTAGTAAACCATCGATGACCACCCAGATCGAATTTATAACCATCATGTTCAATGGTGTTACACAGGCCGCCAACAAAATCGTTACGCTCTAATACCGTCACTTTCTTAGTCTCATGAGTACTGACTTCATGCCCTGTTGCTAGTCCTGCAGGCCCTGCCCCCAATATGACGATATGCTCTCTATTGTCATGATTTTTTGTGTCGTTCATTTAGGAAACCTTCCCCTGACGTATATCTACCACTTTATTATAAATAGCGGCAAGCATTACATTGCTGACAAAAACCAATAGAAACAATTCTGCCGCTCCTATCATCCCCCCCGTGATACTAACGGTATATCCCGGCAGATAATTCGAGAGTAAGGCCGCATGTACGCTACTCTCTGCTGTGCCACGAATAACCAACCAACTGGTACTGAAAAATAATGCCGCTCCCATCGCCAAACCCAAGGCAGTACCCGATGCCATACCATACAGCCTTAATGTCGCAGGCTTGAGAACCGGATCAGCGGCATTACCAGCCTTCTCGACATAGCTCGCAATATTTTTGCCGAGCATACGACCATAGAACCAGTAGGTTAAGGAACCACCCAAACCGGCAAAAATGAAAGCCCAGAATGCGCCAATCAGCGTACCGGATGGTGTTACTGTATAACCGGGCAAAAACACACCTAACAGACCCAAATAGCCGCCAGCGTGCTCACCCCACATCGCCAGCGAAATCTGTGTCACAACAATCAATGCCAGCGCAGCAAATATGCCGGACACCAGCCCAAATATCTTGGCATTGAATTTTATCGCGGCGTCAAGCAACTGCTGATTAATGCCCGTTGTCGCCTGCTTATTTGTAGCCATAATTATCCCCGTTAGCTAAACCTAAATAGTAATAAAAGACGTCGATGAAGTAATCAGTCGGCCAGAATAGCCGTTTTGATCAGCATGGATGCGAGAGCAATATAGTGGGTCAGATTCCAAAACAGAGCGAGGAAAAAACCAGCAATTGCACCAATAACAAAACCATTCAGTAGCCCGGCAATACTGCCAGCCCAAGTGACACTATAACCTGGCAAATAGCTTTGTAGCTCGTTTAAATGCTGACCGACCGGGTAGCCTGCGGGAACATCCTGAAGTAACAAAACCGCCGTCGCAGCAAACAACCCCAAAGCAAAAAGTACACCTGTAGCAATTGCCATCGCCAACACGTCCATTTTTGCAAAGACAGCAGAAAGCAAAGCTTGATCCTTTAATGATGACTCATTCATAAAATTAATTTCCTTTAAATTTCCTAAACCATTGCCCTGAGATAAATCATTGACAAACCCGAGATAAATCATTAACAAAGAAGGTGTGTCTTTGTCACAGCCACTAATATACCTCGTAATAGTTCAGTATAGCCAGTAAATTTACCTTTGTAGCTGCAGCTTGTTAAAAATTTAACTTCACTATATCATCATGCTCATAACGACATAGCGACATAGCGAAACCCTTTATCCGCCCGCCATTCCAGACAGGCAAAAATTTTTCGCTTCAATGCCGTTAACTCTAGTGAGCAACAATCATGACATCAAACCGTAAAAAAATCGCTCTAGTGGGCTTAGGCGTGGCGGCAAAAACCATTCACTTACCCGCGTACAACAAACTCGACAACCTTGAGCTGGTTGGTGGCCATGATCCGGCAATCACATCAGCATCAGGTAAGAGTGCATTCCCGTTTCCGGTATACCAAGACCTCAACACACTGCTGGAACAAACAAAACCAGACATTCTAGCGATTGCCAGCCCCACTCAGTTTCATTATGAACTGGCAGAACAAGGGCTCAAGTTTGGCTGCCATATCTTTTGTGAAAAACCGTTTACCACGACATTAGATGAAGCGCATCAACTAATCGCTCTGGCCGAAAAACAGCAACGCTGGATCGTTGTTAACAATGAATTTCGTTTTATGAATATCTATGAGGCGGCAAAAGAAAAAATTGGCAGCCCCGACTTTGGCGACTTGCTTTTTATTAACGCCCAGCAAAGCTTTTACGTTAACGACAAGACAGAGGCTGGCTGGCGAGGCAATGACCCCCAGCGTACCTGCAAGGAGTTCGGCATACATGTACTGGATCTGTGTCGCTACTTTTTTGATGAGGAGCCGCTGCAAATCAGCGCCAGAATGCCAAAACCTGCTAACCCGAACGGACCGGATTATCTAAACCTGATCCAGCTCGACTTTTCCGGTGGCCGCACAGCGCAGATAACCTTAGACAGACTGACCAAAGGCAGGCACCGTTATCTTGACTTGAGACTTGACGGCAGCAAGGCCGCCATCGAAACAGAGTTTGGTGGCAACGTACAATTTACCGCCGGCATTCGCGGTGGTGATCGCAAACCCTATGTAGGCTTTGATATTTCATTAGGCGGCAGAGCCCTTCAATATCATGGCGAGAAAGCCAAAAAGATAGCCAGCGATCCGCTCGATATTTTCGCCAATGCGACCAGCAAGCTATTGAAAAACTTTATCGACGCGATCGATAAAGGTACTGTTCCGCCATGCAGCGCACAAGATAATATAAAAACACTGGCGCTAATGCTGACGGCCTACGCATCTAATGACCAAGGCAAGCCGATTGCTTTCGCCGAAAATTGGACTTAAGCATGAGTACTGCTAAACCCAACTCGGTCCATATCGCTATCGCTGCCAAGGGCGAAGCTGATCTCAGCCGCTGCCTTGAGGCGCTATCTCAAGAGCATAGCCTTAACATGACAGTAGCCGTTCACATTGCCCATGACCAGGATCTGGACATGAGCGCCCTTTTGCAATCTGATTCGCGCATTATAATCAAAACGACTCGCTGTCCGGCGTCGACCTCCATATTAAAACTCTGGGGCGTCGCGCTGGCCGACGCTTCCGCACAATATGTCGCGGTCATAGACAGCAGCTGCCCTCCATCAAATGACTGGTTGTCGACCGTTGCCAAAAATATCGCTAAAGCCATTCCGGTTTTTTATGGTTCTGTAGAGCCTGGCTGGCCATTAAGCTGCCGTCATAGCATTGGTTACCTGATCGAGTACGCCCAGTTTAAATCCCCGGTTGAATGCGACAGCGAATTCCCTGGCAATAATATTGTGTTTAAAACATCACTACTCGAATCCAGACAAGCACTTATTGATGAAGGTTTTTTCAAAACCTTTATGCTCTGGAAACTGAAACAAACGCACAATACCACGCCCGTTTACTGCCAAAACATGTCAGTGACTTATTATAAAAAATTTAATTTCCGGTATTATATCAAGCGACGAAAAGAGCATGGTCGTTGCTTCGCTGGTTGTCGCCATAAACAAGATAAGCAAGCACCTAAATGGGCATGCATTTTATTTACACCCTGCTTGTTTTTATTGCGAACCCTTCGACTCTACAACTGGCTAAAACCAAAACCCCAATTGTTTAAAGCATTTCTGCGTTTTTTGCCTATCATCATAAGTTCTGAGATCGCATGGTCCTATGGTGAATTTCTTGGCTATAGTTTTGGAGAGAAAGATGCCTGCCAATATCTCGACTAAAGGCACCAACTAAATCTCGACTAAAGTCACCAACTAAAGACACCAGAGAAATAAACATAATGCACCAGCAAATTTAGGGAAATAAGACACATGAGCAAAGACGTTAATATTGATTCTCCCACGTTTTCGATACTCATTGGCATGGTTAGCACTGAAGATGAGCAACGGGTGCTGGAAACGCTGGATTCATTACGCCATCAACAGGGTCATCATCGCTATGAAGTGATTATTAGTGATCGTCGTAATGATGCTGTTAGTGCCAACATTGACAAAAACTACCCTGAAGTCAAACGACTTAGCGCCGATATTGGTACTTCACTGCCTGTTTTGCGCACTAATGCCCTCGACCATGCACAAGGCAAATATATCATTGTAACAGAAGATCACTGCGTCCCCTCCCTGAACTGGCTGGACAGTTTTTCCCAAGCATTTGATGAAGCACCAGACAATACCATTGCCGTCGGTGGTTGTGTTGAAAATGGCGTTGACGATAGCGCACTGGACTGGGCAACTTTTTTCTGTGAATACAGCTTCTTTCTCCAGCCGGTCCACGAAGGGATATCCGATGTATTACCCGGCATGAATGTCGCATACCGCAGAGAAGCCTTTGAAGCAATCCCCCGAGACACTCTAACCTCTGGATTTTGGGAAACCACCCTGCACCACTTGCTGATTAAAAAAGGCTACAAACTATATTCCTCCAATAATATTAAATTATTTCATAGCAAGAAGTTTTCATTAGGATTATTCCTCAGGCAACGCTTTACCTACTCACGCTATTATGCCGGACTACGCTTCCAGACCTCTCAGCGCTTACACCGTTTCGTCGCTTGTGGCGCGACACTACTACTACCACCCATATTGTTCTATCGCATGATTAAGCAGATCCGCTTAAAACAGCGGCTACGTAAAGAACTATTTCAAGCCAGCCCCTATTTGGCACTCTTTATTCTGGTTTGGGCTGTTGGCGAAATGTGGGGCTATGCTTTTGGCACCCGTAACGCACTGGAAGAAATTGAATAAAAAAACTACCTATAACACAATACCCGAGACGGATTTCGATGCAAGAAACCAATCAAATAAACCCCAAAAGCTCAACGGATTTTGTTTGTCCATTGTGCCGAAAACCGTTGATGCAATACACTGAGTCTTATCAGTGCACTCACTGCCAACGCGATTACCCCATTCTTTTTGGGATTGCGGATTTCCGTCTCCGTTCCGATCCTTACCTTAGCCTGGAAGAGGAACGCGCAAAAGCTAAACGTCTCGTCACAGAAGTAAAACAGGACTTTTCATCCATGTTGGATTACTACTACGAGATCACCGATGACGTTCCGCCAGCTCTAGCTGCTCGCTATAAGGCCTACCAGCAAAATGGCCCAAAGCAAGCCAGACATAGCCTGGCGAGCTTGTCACTTTCCGCAAACGATACGCTACTCGATGCTGGCTGCGGCACCGGTGGCGCACTGATTGCCGCCGCCGAAAATTGCTCGCAGCTTTACGGTATGGATATCGCCTTACGCTGGCTCGTTATCTGCCAACAAAGGCTGAAAGAGCAGGGCGTCACTGCAACCCTGATATGCGCCGATATCGAGAGCCCTCCCTTTGCTGATCAGCGTTTTTCGAAAATAGTCGCCACCGATCTGCTGGAAAACGTTTACTCAGTGGAAAAAACCCTAAGCACACTCAGCCAGCTTCTTACCATAAAGGGCAAACTGTGGGTCGCTGGAAGCAACAAGTTCTGCCTTGGCCCACACCCGACAACAAGGCTCTGGGCAATTGGTTATTTCCCGATAGCAGTACGCAAGCGGCTGCTGCATTTTTTTCGCGGAGTCGACTCACTGCGTTTTATCAATTTGATTTCGCCACAATTTGTAGTCGATTTTAGCAAACAAATTGGCTTGCATGCACTCGTACTTAGACCGAGAATGGTCACCATGAATTCAAACAACACATACCCTCTAATCGACCGAATCCTGATTAAAATATATTCTATTATCACCCGTATGCCACTATTTAGTCAGTTGATGGTGCAGGTCGGACCTGCATTTGAGCTTATACTGACCAAATCAGCACGACACATTGAACAAAAGGAAACTAAAATATCATGATGCGCTTCGGACTCATTGGACTCGGCGGTATTGGAGAAGTACGCAAGCAGGCACTTGATGCCTCGACTGAATGCAAGCTCACCGCCGCCTTCGACATTAATCAGACCTTGCTGGCACAACTTCCCAGTGATGTCAGTATCTTCAAGGATGCAGAGCAACTCATACACTCCGATGCATGCGATGCCATCATCATTTCCACGCCCACCCATTTTCATAAAGACCTTGCGCTAGCGGCCTTGGAAAATGGTAAGCATGTTATCGTTGAAAAACCAATGGCAAGCTCGCTCACTGACTGCCAAGAGATGGCCGAAACGGCTAAACGTTGCGGCAAACTTCTGACTGTCGGCTTTAACCATCGTTATTTTGCAGCGATCAAGGATGTTAAAACCGCCATCCAGAGCGGCTCATTAGGCACCTTACGTTACGTAAAAGGTTATGCCGGACATACCGGCTTGTCGGAATTCAAAGCAAAGTGGATGTATGACAAAGACATCATGGGCGGCGGCACGCTCATGGATAACGGTATCCATACCCTCGATTTAATCTGCTATCTGATGGATGACAAGATCAACCAGGTCTCCGGGATGATTAGCACCAAAACCTGGCAGTTAGACCGCACCGAAGACAACGCCTTTGTCCACATGCGGAGTGAGTCTGGCATTATGGGGAGCCTGCATAGTAGCTGGACCGAATGGAAGGGCTACCAATTTTATGTCGAAGCTTATGGTGACCGTGGAATGGCTCGTGCTTTCTATGCACCTATGAGTTCAAGCATTATTACCATGGACAAACCTGGCGGCAGAACTCATACCAAAAGAAATTTCTATCTCGGCTCTATCTTTCGTGAAAAATTCAAAGGCTGGCAGTCAACTGTTATCCAAACCTTCGTCGAAGAATTGCACGATTTTATCAATCAGGCAAACGGTGGTTCCTCAGGCGCCATCGCAAGCGCTGAAGACGGTGTGCGCAGCATTGCAATCCCGAATGCGGTTTATGAAAGTGATGCCAGCAATAGCATTGTGACGATAAGCAGCTAAGTTAAATAACAAGTAAAACAAAACGGAAACAGGCAGATAACATTATGAAAAACAGAGTTATTGTGACGGGCGGCGCCGGATTTCTCGGCAGCCACCTTTGTGAACGTCTTCTGAACGATGGCCATGAAGTCATTTGTGTCGATAATTTTTTCACAGGCCAGAAACGCAATATTATTCATTTATTGGATAACCCCTACTTTGAAGTTATCCGCCATGATATTTGTTTCCCGCTTTACATCGAAGCAGATGAAATCTATAACCTGGCATGTCCTGCGAGTCCGATTCACTATCAAAGTGACCCGGTACAAACCACGAAAGTAAATGTGAATGGCGCCACCAACATGCTCGGGCTTGCCAAACGCATCGGCGCCAAAATCTTGCAGGCATCCACCAGCGAAGTGTATGGCGATCCCGACATCCACCCGCAAACGGAAGACTACTGGGGTAACGTCAATCCTATTGGGCCGCGTTCATGCTATGACGAGGGCAAGCGCTGCGCCGAAACGCTATTTATGGATTACAGAAAACAGCACAAAATTAACATCAAAATCGTCCGCATCTTTAATACTTACGGGCCCCGTATGCATCCTCACGATGGCCGCGTGGTCTCAAATTTTATTATGCAGGCCCTCAAAAATGAAGCAATCACCATTTACGGCGATGGCAGCCAAACACGATCGTTTTGCTACTGTGATGACTTAATTGAAGGCTTTGTCAGAATGATGAATACACCGAATGACATCATTGGACCGACCAACATAGGCAATCCAAATGAATTTACCATTAAACAGTTAGCCGAACAGGTCATAGATCTTACCCATTCAAAATCGCTGATCAACTACTTGCCGTTACCCCAAGACGACCCCAAGCAACGCTGCCCGGATATCACTAAAGCCAAATCAGAGTTGGATTGGCAGCCAAGCATTGAGTTAAAAGAAGGACTAGCAAAAACTATCGACTATTTCGCAGCACTTTTAGCAGAAAACCCTAAATTATGATGGATCGCAGAAACATCGCAAGCACTACAATCGCAAGCACTACAGACAACCAATATCATTCGTCACGGTAAGCAAAGGATATGAATCATAACCCGGAAGCCTCACCCTCATTAGGTGTCATGCCGAAGCTATTTACCGGCCGTACTTTCCATGCAATTACCTTCACTGTTGTGGGTATTATTGGTATTTTTTACAGCTTAACCTTGTATGACGGGCATGACTGGAGCGGTGACTGGAGCCAGTATATTCATCACGCCAAAAATCTGGCTGAAGGCAAGAATTATCTGGATACAGGTTACATCGTCAGTAGCAGCGCAAAGTTTGTCGGCCCTTACGCCTACCCTCCCATTTTCCCCATTCTACTGACCCCTATATATTGGTTGTATGGGCTTGATTTTGAAGCAATGAAACTGGTGGCTATTGTATCGCTCTGCTTGTCACTACTGTTATTTCCAAGGCTTTTTAATAATCAACTTACCCGAGCACAACAAATCATCCTTATCTTACTCGTAGGGCTTAATCCTTTTTTCTGGGAATATCGGAACAGCATCTTATCTGACTACAGTTTCATTTTTTTTAGCTACCTGTCTTTACACCTCATGCAGCTATTTGTTCAGTCTGCGAACAACACCCAGCTTCAATCTTACCTGCGCACTCTGTGGCGCTCATTTGGTCTCGGGCTCATCATGTATCTAGCCTATGGCTGTCGTGAAATTGGTATTATTTTGCCGCTTTGTGTACTCACTTACGAAATCATTAACAAACGAAAAATAACCTTAATTTCGATAGCCTCTATTGCTATTTTTTTGGTGCTGGCCTGTTCACAATATCATTTTCTAAATACCAACCTCACACCAATATCAATCCAGCAAAACCTGGCAGAATTTTCTGAAAAACACGCTGAATCATCCTCGACAGGTCACCTTGATTTTATCAGTCTGGATCCCGCTGCCATCGCGCATAGAGTTCAGGGCTATCGTTGGGCCTTACAGGCATTTCTACCTTTCAATCACAATCCGACGTTTGAATTAATCAACACAATATTGTTCAATCTCGTCACGCTGCTAGCCTTTTTCGGTTACTTCATCGCACTGAAAAGAAGAATAACCGTACTGGAAATTTTCTTTGCCGGTTACGTTGCCGTCCTACTGCTTTTCGGTGCTCCAACGTACACCCGCTACCTGTTGCCACTTTTACCACTGATACTTTACTACGCCCTCATATCCTATCAATACTTTTTGAAATCAGGCATTTTTGGTTCGAATCGATACCACCTTAAAACCCTTATCAGCGCAGGCCTGCTTTCAGTCACCTCCATTTCATATGCTTACTCAATAAAGAACCACTCGTATGAGGCCCTGGACAATGGCATAAGCCACCCTAAAGCCGTCGAAATGTTCGAATTTATACGAAATAACACAGCCTTGAACGACACCATCGTCAGTAGAAAACCGAGAATGATGGCATTATTAACAAACCGTACATCAATCAGCACTCCACGTTTGGCTTCACCCACGCCTGAACATATTAATCAGTTTTTTGATGCTGCAGAAGCCGACTATTATGTCGACTTCCAGCTTCAAAAATGGATTTTGCCTTTAAGCGAATCGACACCGCCGACCCCTTGGTTTACCGAAGTTTTTAGAAACAGCCATACTGCGATATATAAATACCAGCCACCACCTTGAATAACAGAACTGAATATTAATATTTGCATTTACCCGTTTAACAGTACTTCAACAAGTAAGCTATGCTGGCCATCACTCTTCAGCTGTCCCGCTAACAAATAGTGAGGAAATGGTGAGGAAATGGTTTAGCGCTTACTACGATTTTTTAGCCTGACTCACATTAGCCCTAGAGGCAGAAACTAGCAGGCATTAATTCAGCCTTTCAGGCAAAAAAACTCCAAAACTTGAGTTATATATAAAGGTAATAAGTTTGAGTAAGGAAAAGCAAAAAGAAAATACCTTGACCTACAAAGCAACTTATATAGTAGCCTTTTGGAAGCTTGTTGAATATACAGGATTGATTCTTTTCCTGGCTTTAATCCCCCGTTCGATGACACCCGAACTATACGGTGATTTTGCACTTATTCTATCTATCCTTGGCTTGCTAATTCTGGCCAGCACCCTTGGCGGACAACAAACTTTTGTCAGGTTCATACCGGAATTTAAAGCAGACTTAAACCATAGAAGTACTTCAGCATTGTTCACACAATTTTTTATGTTAAGGCTTTTTCTTAGCCTATTCATTATTGGCGTAACGCTTGGCTTGTTAACCCACTTAAAGCCTGAATTCGATCAAAACGTAGCCATAGGTTTAAGCTTGGCATACTTCTGCGGAGCAGTATCGTTATCATGCATGCACTTATTTTACGGCTTAAACAAAATTGGACTCTACTTGTTACATGGGAGTAGTAATCGGATCTTGTTAGTGTTTCTATTATTGTTCTACTGGGTAGACGTGGATCTTGGCAAAGCCGCTATATCGTTAGCTATCGTTGAAGTATTTTTAATGGTTTTCCTGTTAATCTTTGCCTGGAAATATTTAGCGCCAGTAGCCGCTTTTAAAGAAAGGTCAGCCCTATATTCCCATTTAAAATATGGTATGTCGTTTTTTATATCCAATTTATTAATGATAGTAGTTTGGCGAAGTGGCGAGATAATGATAGCTTTACTTAATGGTGAGTCTGAGCAAGTTGCGTTTTTTAACTTATCAAATTCAATTTTTTTAGCCTTATATGCCTTATTGGTGCTAGTCGCCTCAGTGTTGCTCCCGTCAATTAATGCACTACATGTAGCTGGCGAGCATGAAAAAAGGGATCGCTGGTTAGGTGACGCCTTAAAGTACTTAACAATATTCACTTTTATAGCATTATTAGGCATCAGTGCTGTCGGCGACCCCCTTTTTGCATTATTGCTTGGAGAAGAATTTAGCCAGGTTACAGAGAACCTTCAGCTAATTTCCATCACCCTAATTCCTCTAAATTTAGTACGCTTGGGACTTGCTGCAGCCTTGATTCACTCTAAACTACGTGAATATTTCTTGGTGGCCAGCATCACTTTACTGAGCTTCTTGATCGCTGCGGGCCTACTAATACCGGCCTTTGGGGCGATGGGTGCATCTGGAGCCTCGTTGATCAGTGGATTCGTAGCAGCCACACTGTCGTATTGGTGCTTTAATCTGAAACACATCACAGTCCTGGCCGAATTTAATAAAATAGTTATTATTGGTGCGCTATGCTTAAGCATAGTTTCGTTTTCGGGCTTGCCTCACGTTTACACAGGTATCATATTGAGCGTGGTGTTTGTGGGATCAATGTTCTCATTTGGAATTATTCGCATTAACGACCTAAAATCCCTTCTATCCGGCAAAGACCGGAAGCCTACATCGCCACTGTAGTAGAGACAGTCCGCTCTGAAGAATACCATTTCTGATAAAATTTGGGTTCTTCAATTTGGGTTCTCGCAAGCTAAACAAACCTCGGTGGCACATGATTTTTCATACACCAGACTTGACCATAGTTCTAGATAATAATCACAAGTTTCGCTACTTGTTTGGCAAATGCCTTTGAAGAAGAGTTATTAAAATATGAACCTGATATAATAAATTTAGCAAATTAATTATATCAATTAGATAACGCCAACTGAGTTCATTTCATGAACAAAGCTTTTTCCACCTATCTTGATGCTACACGCTTTTTAGCAGCTATTTTTGTCGTAGTTACTCATCTCGTTCAGCTTGGTTTCATTAATGGTACGATCGCTTACTATATACCCGATCTCGGCCGCGAATCGGTAATGATCTTTTTTGTCTTATCGGGTTATGTGATTGCCTATTCAGCAAAAAACAAAAACTTATCCGCGAAAACCTACACTATCGCCAGAGCCTCACGCATATACTCTGTCGCATTACCTATCTTGCTATTAGCCTTTTTAAGCATCTATCTTCTCGAAACCCTCACTGAAAACTCAGCCTCACACTACCAGGTTGCCAAAGCTTATATTTACATTCCTTTTCATAACTTGTTTTTGGGTGAATTATGGACACTGACTGAACGCCCGCCATGGTTAACACCCTATTGGTCTCTGAGTTATGAAGTTTGGTACTACATACTTTTTGGGGTATTTTATTTTTCAAAAGGTCTTGCAAGGATAGTACTAACATCTCTTGTTCTAATGATAATGGGCTATAAATTATGGTTATTACTTCCTATTTGGCTTTCAGGCGTACTCCTTTTCCGGTATCAGTCTAAATTTATCATTAAAAAATTACTAGCAAGGTACTTATGGCTGGGAACTATAATAACTTTATGTATCTACAAATTACTTGATTTAGATCTTTATCTACGTGACCTTGGAAACAGGATCTGGCCCTTCGAAAACTTCCCTCTCAGCAGTGCCGACCGTTTTATAAGTGACTATGTTGTGTGTATTTTAGTATTAATTAACTTTTACACAGCTTTCTACTCTCAATTCACACTCATAACGCACTACAGAAGCATTATTCAAAAATTTGCAGCTTACACATTTACACTTTACCTATTACACTATTTAGTAATGAAGATCTGGAGCCAAGTAATATCACACAACCCAAATAGTATGATCGACATTAGCCTATTAATAGCGGCAATTGGTGTTTCTACATACATCGTCGGTTTTTTCACCGAGAAGAAAAGGCATCATTTTACTGCTTTTTTTGAACATATCAGTCATGCCATCTATCGTATAGTAAGTAAGTAAAAGTAATATTAGTAAAACAAAAGCCACTTAAACCAAGTACCTTTAACACAATTAGTCAGGAAAATTGAACTATGAAAAGCAACTTTAAGTCAATCTGTGTGATTGGTTTAGGCTATATCGGCCTACCCACAGCCTCGTTACTGGGAACCAAAGGCTACACCGTCACCGGCGTAGATGTTTCTCCTAAAGTTGTCGACACCATTAACCAAGGCAAAATACACATAGTAGAACCTGATCTAGACATTCTGGTAAAGTCAGCCGTTAATAGCGGTAACCTAAAAGCAAGTCTGGAACCCGTCAAAGCCGATGTGTTTATTATCGCGGTTCCAACACCTTTTAAAGATAACTTTGTACCAGACCTAAGCTATGTCGAACAAGCCAGTAAAGCCATTGCACCATTCATTGAACCAGGCAACCTCGTCATTCTTGAATCTACCAGCCCCGTTGGCACAACCGAAGATTATGTCGCTAAAATTCTACAAGAGTATGGTCACGATACTGATAAAGACGTGTTTGTGGCCCACTGCCCTGAACGTGTTTTACCCGGCAGAATCCTTATTGAGCTTGTTCAAAATGACCGCATAGTCGGTGGTATTAACCCCAAATCGACTACCGCTGCAGCCAACTTTTATAAAGAATTTGTCAGCGGCCAAGTGTTAGAAACCGATTCCAGAACGGCTGAACTGTCTAAACTGACAGAAAACTCGTTTAGAGATGTAAATATCGCCTTTGCGAATGAATTATCGCTAATTTGCGACAAAGAAAATATCGATGTCTGGTCTCTTATTGCCTTGGCAAACCGACACCCACGGGTAAATATTTTACAACCCGGCCCAGGCGTTGGCGGCCACTGTATTGCCGTAGACCCTTGGTTTATTATCGATAGAGCACCCGAAGAAGCACGTTTAATCAAAACAGCCCGACTCGTTAACGACTCCAAACCAGACTGGGTCATTAAAAAGATTGTTGAAAAAGCCACTAAGTTTAAAAAGCCAACGATTGCCTGTTTAGGCTTAGCCTTTAAAGCAGATGTAGATGATTTGCGCGAATCACCTTCGGTTGAAATCGTCTCTAAACTTCAAGCTTTAAATATTGCAGATGTCATCGTATGCGAACCTAACATTCATGAGCACAGCAAGTTTGAACTAAGCACATTAGAAAATGCGCTTACCACAGCAGATATCATCGTTGTATTGGTCGATCATAAAGAATTTAAAACACTAACGGCCGCCAAACTGAGTGAAAAAATTGTTATCGATACCCGCGGTATAGTGAAGTAAAAAACTAACAAGGCAAATTGAATATATTATTATGACAAAATTAAAAGTACTTAGCGTATTCGGCACACGCCCTGAAGCGATTAAAATGGCACCCGTTGTTAAACAGCTAGAACAAAGTGATCAGATCGAATCACTCGTGGCTGTGACCGCCCAACACAGAGAAATGCTCGATCAAGTACTTGCCTTGTTTGATATAAAGCCCGATTTCGATCTAAACATCATGAAGGCAAATCAGGATTTATTTGATGTTACCTCAAAAGCCATGCTCGGCTTAAGGGATATATTAAAAGAAGCGAAGCCCGATATCGTTCTGGTTCATGGCGATACCACCACCTGCTTTGCCGCCGCGCTCGCTGCCTTCTATTTAAATATACCCGTCGGCCATGTTGAAGCAGGTTTACGCACGGGCGACATGACAGCCCCCTTCCCAGAAGAGGCGAACAGAAGCCTGGTAGGCAGAATTGCCAGTTATCACTTTGCACCGACAGAAACCGCTAAAAATAACTTATTAAAAGAAAACATACCCGCCGATAGAATCTGGGTGACCGGCAATACGGTTATCGATGCACTATTAGATGTACAAAAGCGGCTAAATGATTACGATCCAAAAGTTTGGTCACCCACGTTACCTGAAAGCGTGATCGAGCAAATTCTTAATAAACCCTCAAAGCTCATTCTGATTACCGGCCACAGAAGAGAAAACTTCGGCCAAGGCTTTATAGACTTTTGTAACGCACTTAAAGAAATAGCAACGACACACCCAGAATGGTTACTGGTTTACCCCGTCCACTTAAACCCGAATGTACAAAAGCCGGTATTTGAAATGCTCGGCGACTGCAAAAACATAGTGCTTATCGACCCACAAGACTACCTACCCTTTGTTTGGCTACTCGATAACTGCGATTTAGTGATTACCGATTCAGGGGGCATACAAGAAGAAGCGCCTTCTTTTGGCAAGCCAGTCTTAGTGACCAGAGACGTCACCGAAAGACCAGAAGCGGTTGAGGCAGGTACCGTTAGATTAGTCGGCACATCCAAAGAAAAAATCGTGCAGCAAACCCTAGAAATTTTAACCGATGATAGCGTTTATAAACGTATGTCTGAAGCGCATAACCCGTATGGGGATGGAGCAGCATCAAATAGAATAGCTGAAATTATTACCAATAAATCATTTAAGTAATTTCTAACTTCCAAAAACTATTTGAAGCCCAAGCGATTAAAGCTCTTTGTGAAAAATAAAACATATAAGTGCTTTTTATTTTCAGTATAAGTGCTCAATAAAATAATCAAAAAAGGTACAAAAAGCCAACAGAGTAGTAAATTGACTACAGGGTAAGAATCATAGGGTACAAGTAGTGAAACAAAATAAAGCATCGGCATATGAAATAGATAAATTGAAAATGTATGAGACGCAGCCCACCTAATAATTAACTCCAACTTACTATTAAATATCTTATATTCTTGCAGTAATCTAGCAGTACTAAATATATGTAACGCAAAAAAGATAGACAACAAATAATCTGAAAGAAAATAATCAGCGGGCTCTAACAATAAACTATAAAACCAATCGCCAAAAAAATTCAATCCAAAGCCATTAATCATCTGCTGAACTAAATCGAAGGACAACAATGAAAAACCAATAATGGACATTAGGAAGAGTATTACCGAACAGCCAAGAGATATTTTTTGACTTACTGACAACTTAAAACATAAAAGTCCAAGCAACCAAACAGGCAAGTATAAAATAATACTAGGCCCCATTAAGGCCAAAGATATTATTAAAAATGATACCCGCCAAATCCCTTTAAGATAAATAAGAAACCCAAAGAACAAATAATACAGTACCTCGTAACTCAAGGACCAATAAGGCAAATTTGAAAAAACAGGTGAAGCTACCCAGCTTTGGTTTAAAAACAATAAAGCCGAGACAATAGTCCAGCTTGGGTCATTCAGGCTAGAGTGTAAGTCTTTATAAGCGTCCTCAGTAATTGCTACTCCTAGATAATAGAGTAGCAATGTAAGTAAAAGCGCTGGCAAAGCCACCGAGTATATTCGACTCAAGCGGCTAACAGTGTATTTTAAAGCCCCTTCTTTTCGCTCATATACAACATAGGAAATAACAAAGCCAGACAAGACAAAAAAAACAACCACAGCTTCATGCCCCATGCCGGCAAACTGCCATAACCAACCTCCAGCAAAACCTGGAACATGAGATATAAAGACTAAAAGCCCTGCAGTTAAGCGAATAAAATCTAAATATATGGATAATTGTTTGTTCATTTATATACAAGCCAGATAGCCTCTAGAAAAAACATATTAGCTAACCTTTAAACTTAGAAGTTATAAAATGGAAAGCCTGAAGCTCTACGCCATCCTTTCTTCCACTTAAAAACCAAACAGCATATACCGATCCAATATATACAAAACCACCAATAGCTATGGATATAAACAAGTTACCAAACATACTTTTTAAAACCGTAATTTCAGTATATAAATAAACAGCGAATGACATAATGAGAGTAGAAACAACTGGTTTAAAATATATATATGTTTGCTTCCAAAACCCTATACCTAAAACTAATTTCATAATTAAATTCGACACCACAAACATAACTATTGAAGTAATTAAAAAGCTTTGTGTGGCTCCTACCACACCATTTGAATTAACTAGAAAAAACATAGCTGTTAAAAAAATAACAGCTCTTATCGCTAACTCAAAGGATGCAATCTTAGGATTTCCAATAGAAAAATAAATATAATTACTATTAGATTTTAGAGCATAAAATGAGCCAGCGAGCGCTAAATATATTAGTGGCTCAATTGCCTCGAGCCACTGATCTCCCAACATTAATGGCACTACAAAGTGAGCCACTAATGCTAAACCAGCCCCCAAAGGCATCGCAATGAAAGCAATCACACGAATAGTTCCCAAATAAAGTGACCTTAGCTCACCTAAATCATTCGCAACTTTTGCATAACCAGGATAAATAGCTCGATTTAAATTAGCAATAATTTCCGAAGTAGCCATTTGTCCTATTTCAGCAGCAAGATTAAATATTGCTGCTGCATGCGGGGATAATAATTTACCTAGTATTAACTCCGGTGAACGAGTATTTACGATATTAAGAAAATTATTCGCCATCAACCACTTTGAAAAGCCAAACAGTTGAGCGCTGGATTTAAAACAAAACTTAGGCCTAAAAGGATGCATTAAATAAGAATTGACCACTTCAATCGCTTTCCAGGCAACATTACCAACAACTAAAGCCCAGTAGTTCTCATAATAAAAAGCCAATCCTATCGTTATAAAAAAACTAATGAACTTTGGGATAACGTGCAATTTAAATTCTTTATCAAAAGTCAGATTTTTTTGAAAATCTACAACTCCAATGTTCCTAAAACCATGCAACAAAAACATAAATGCAATTACCTTAGTTATAGAACCAAGGTCTTCATTTTGATAAAAGTCGGCAACTAAAGATGAAATAGAAAATAAAAATACTGATGCTAAAACACCAAATAAAAAATTAAATGACCATGCGGTATTATAATCATTTTCGGTAACATTCTTTTTTTGAATTAAAACTGTTTCAAATCCAAATTGAGAAAAAATATTAATTATAGCAAAAATTGACATAGCTATAGCTGCTACACCAAAGTCATCGGTGGTCAGAAGGCGGGCAAGTATTACTGTGCTTATCAAACCAATTATTCGATAAGTAAAACGCAACAATGACATCCAGATTGCTCCGGTAGTCATTGATTTTTGAAGGCTACTATTATTATTCAATTAAAGAAACCAAAGAAAACCCTCAATTATTATATTATTAGGTACAAATGAAAGTAAGCATTACAGCTCTTTTAATTACTCTAACTGGTTATTAACTTTCTTCACAGCTTCAAACAAATTAGGAGGAAGAGGAAGAGAGTAATCTTGAGACACTATTGGAATCACAATTTGTCGAAATAAATCACTATTCTGCGGCTTTATTGCTATAAATATATTTTTTTTACCTTCCATATTAATATCTGATGTACTCCAATACATCCCATTATATCCTTGCCAACCAGGCGGGCTGATCATACCATCTGGAGCTGCCAAAGCATTATTCCAACCGATGCTAAATATATCTTCAAAAGCATACCTAACTTCATGCTTCACTTTATTTTCGTCTTTATTTCGTTTCCAACCGACTATAACTTGATTATTATCAGGAACAAACACTCCATGCAAACTATATATTTGATCAATATTCTCAAGGTTTGTTTCTTGGTAAAACTCAAAATTATCAAAATATATATACGAAGGATAGTTCGGTAAAGAACCTTCCAAGTCAAAATAAAACCTCGTTAAACCATCAAAGTAATTATATCCAGGCTCACCCGTCGGATACTCTTTATCA
>TARA_R110002072_G_scaffold162687_2_pt1 | contig 31303 bp, 24 predicted proteins | sample TARA_R110002072 | Tara Oceans TARA_R110002072 (sample SAMEA4397118) | marine metagenome | biome: Polar Biome; feature: [SRF] surface water layer (ENVO:00010504); material: water (ENVO:00002006), including particulate matter (ENVO:01000060) such as... | depth 5 m
GGCACGAGTCTTTGGCAACCCTGTCAAAACGGGAGGCGTGGCCGGCGAGAGCTCCGGGTACACAAAGAACCCCGCCGCAACTTCTGGCCATGAACATTCCGACCAAGCACCGGTCGCTTTCCCAATTACCGCGTTACCGCGTAATTGCCGCACGATGGTTCAGGAAGGCGCAAAGGCTCAAGGCGTCGACGTGGCCTTCTGGGGTGTTCCGCTACTTGGGATCCTGGCCGGGTGCATCGGCAACTCCAGAACCGTTGGCCTGAAGAAGGGCTGGGAAGAGCCATGCGTACTCTGGATAGCTACGATCGCCCCCTCAGGTGCCGGAAAGAGCCCGCCACTCCGAGCCCTCAAGAAGCCCGCCACCGACGCGGATCAGGACCTTTACCGTCAGAACAAGACAACGCTGGCCAAGTATGCTGCTGAGCTAGAAGCCTGGAAGCGCGCGAAGAAGGACGATAAGGGGCCAAAGCCAACTGCGCCTCAGGTTCTCGCGCTAGTTGTGACCGACGTAACGCTCGAGGGGCTCCTGGATCGACTTGCCGACAACCCTCGCGGGCTAATGCTAGTCCGTGATGAACTCGCAGGTTGGCTGAAGTCGTTCGATCAGTACCGCGGGTCTGGCGGAGACGAGCAAGCATGGCTTTCGATTCACGGTGCCGATGCAGCAAAGGTCGATCGAAAAGGTAGCGCCGGCTCCCCGAAGCAGATCTTTGTTCCACGGGCTGCGGTATCGGTGATTGGCACAATTCAGCCGAGCGTCGCCAGGCTCTACATAGGCAACGCAGAGAATCTGGGGAGTGGGCTCGCGGCGCGCATCCTACTTGCCCAACCGCCAACTTCGGTTGCGACCTGGACACAAGACGAGATCTCCGCCAAGACCTCGTCCGACTACAGCGATTCTGTGCGAGCACTCCTAGCTCTGAATCTTGTCGAGGACCGACCGGTTCGACTCGAGCTTTCGGACCAGGCGCAAACGCTCTTCGTGACCTACCACGACGAACTCGGCCGATCCTGCGATTCGGCTGTTCAAGCTGGCGACGAGAGCTTTGCCGCAGTGCTTTCCAAGCTTCGCGGGACGACTGCGCGGATAGCTCTCGTCTTGGCTCTGACTCGCGCCGCGGAGGACGGTGACGCCTCATTGCTAACCGAAATCGATGCTACCGCGATGTCAGGGGCAATCGCCTTAGTGCGCTACTTCGAGGTTGAAGCCCGGCGGATATATTGGGCTTGGCGGATGGGATCTGCGACCAAAGGGCCATCGAACCGTTCTAGCCTGACTGTCACGCAAGTCGCCGACAGCATAAAAAATGAGCTTCGAAAGGGGCCTAAGTCGCGCAGCGAACTGCGGGACACATTCTCGCGCAACGTCAGTTCTGAACTGATTGGACAGGCTCTCACAATGCTGCAGTTGCTCGACGAAGCAGCTTGCACGAACGAACGCTCGGGCGAGCCAGGGAGGCCACGGGAAGTATGGTCTCTATGTGCCGGCGGGGAGGCTTCCTCGTGACTCACCCACCGGCTACGCGATTACGCGAAAACGCGGAAACCCCGATTAATTGCATTACCGCGTTTCCGCGTAATGCACTCGGTGTGCATCTCGGGTCGATTCTTCGTGGCATAGGGGGCAACCATGGCTAAGCGCACGGACACGCAAAGCTGCGTCACCGCGATCGGATTCACTCCAGCCAGCCCAGAACATGTACGCGAAGGACTCATCGGTTACGTCACCTGCGCGTTCGCCGACGCCCTGTTACTTGACGGCATCACGCTGCGCATGACCGCCGATCGTCGGCCAACGCTCAGCTTCCCGTCGCGAACGGATGGCCAAGGCCGCAAGCACCCCTACGTGCGCCCACTCGACGACAAAGCCCGACAAGCAATCGAGGCAGCTATCTTCGACGCGCTCGGCATAGATCCGGAGGTGGGACTGTGAAGTCGATCGCACCATCGCGGATGACCGCCAGCGAACGCATCGCCGAACTCGGGGACATCCTGGCGACTGGCCTCCAGCGCATGTTTGCCAGCCAAAGCAAGCAGATTGAATGTTCGTTAACAGAGCGAGATCAACTTGCTGCGACCCCCGAGACCATGGCTGCATGTGGTCACCCAACGGAGGTTCCAAGATGACATCCATGACCGAACAGATCGCTGCGCTCGACAAGCTCTCAACGGCCGAACTTGCCGCCGAGTTCGAACGGCTCCACGGCAGACAACCGCGCTATCGAAGCCCGCGTTGGATGGTGAAGCGCATTGCGTTCCAGCTACAGGCAGCGGCCTACGGCGGCCTCAGCGGCCCTGTGCGCGCCGAACTCCAACGCCTCGCTGCAGACATCAAGCTGCCCGACGCGCCGCCACGCAGGCCACCTGACGCAGCACGCGGCCCACAAGGTAAACCGCGCCCAGGCGCGGTGCTGACTCGCACATGGCACGGCGAGCAGATCCGCGTCGAGGTCACAGCCGACGGCGGCTTCATCCACAACGGCGAACGGTTCCAATCGCTGAGTGCGGTGGCCAAACGAGTCACCGGACAACACTGGTCGGGACCACGTTTCTTCCACCTGACGAGCCGGAAGAAGTGACCGATCGCAAGAACAACAAGGCCCCCACGCCCACGACTCGGGTCGCGATCTACACGCGGCAGTCGGTCGCCAACGATCTTGAGTTCGGCAGCATCGAGGCACAGCGCGAGACCGTCGAAGCCTACGTCATCAGCCAACGCAGTAAGGGCTGGGTCGCGCTCCCGGATCGCTACGACGACTCCGGTTTTAGCGGCGGCAACATCGAACGCCCGGCCTTCCAGCGCATGATGGCGGATCTCGACGCCGGCAAGATCGACGTGATCGCGGCCTACAAGACGGACAGGGTGAGCCGCAGCCTGAACGACTTCACGCGCTTCATGGAAACGCTCGAACGACGCGACGTCGGTTTCGTGTCGACCACGCAGAGCTTCGACACGCGCACATCGATGGGCCGATTGACGCTGAACATCCTCGCGAGCTTCAGCCAGTTCGAGCGCGAAACAATTGCCGAACGCACCCGCGACAAGGTTCTCGCCACGCGCAAGAAGGGCATGTGGACCGGTGGTAGACCCGTGCTGGGCTACGACGTCTGCAACAAGGCGCTGGTCATCAACGATGCCGAAGCGGCCACTGTGCGCACAATCTTCGAAGCCTACCTCGACAGCGGCGGCCTTATCGGCACGCTTGCCGAGTTGCAGCACCAAGCCATCTCCAACAAGACGTGGACGAACCAAGCCGGCGGCACCGTGCATGGCCGCCCCTTCAACAAGGCCACGCTGCACGGGCTGCTCACCAACCCGCTCTACATCGGCAAGGTCCGGTGCGCCGACGATCTTGTCGAAGGCCAGCACGAGGCGATCGTCGGCACGCAACTGTTCGACGAAGTGCAGGCGGCGCTTCGCAGCAACCGACGAACGGCGCCACGCAAACCAAGCAAGTGGGGCGCGATCCTGACTGGGCTGCTTCGGTGCGGCGTCTGCGGCGCAGCAATGGGCCACGTCGCCACTCGCAGAGGCCAGCGCAGCTATCGCTACTACACTTGCCAAACGCAACAGAAGGGCGGTGCCGCCGCGTGCCAGGGATCACGAGCGCCCGCCGCCGAGCTAGACGAGGTCGTCACCAACCGCATCCGCGCAATCGGCAGCGACCCGTCCGTATTGCAGGCCACGCTGAAGGCTGCAACCAACACGGGGACCGGTCGCCAACCAGAGCTGAAGGCCGAGATCGCGCGACTGTCGCAACAGCACAAGCAACTCGCGGATCAACGACGCAATCTGCTCGACGCCCTACAGCACGGCAGCGGTGCCGCTACCACCATTGCCGAACGCCTCGGCGAGGTTGACACTCAGATCGCATCCGTGGCCGCACGGCAGGATGAGGCAACCACGATGCTCGCGGCTATCGATCGCGGCTGCATCGACGACGACGCCATCCGCACGACCCTCGAACAGTTCGAGCAACTGTGGGACGCGCTCACACCACGCGAGCGACAACGTGTGTTGCGGCTACTGATCGCCGAGGTCCGCTACGACAGCCAAGCAGGCGAACTCGAAATCGACTTTCGCGACAACGGCATCGGCGAGTTGGTTCGCGAAGTCACCAACAGGAAGAGTGCATGACCTCCACCACCGTGAAGATGAAGGTGTCGTTTCGAACCTGCCAGCGACAGCACGTTCAGGCCAAGGCGAGACCGAAGGCAATCGGCCCCACCGCCATCGCTAGGCGCTTGGCACTGGCCCACCACGTCGAGGCGTTGATCGCGAACGGCAAGCTGGCGGGATTGGCGGACGCGGCGAAACGGCTCGGTCTGACGCGGGCGAGGATGACTCAGATCGCGGACATGACGTTGCTGGCACCAGAGATCCAGTCGGCGATCGCGCTCGGCGAAGTCAGCCCGAACGATCGGCAACTGCGTGATGTTCTCAAGCACGCTACGTGGGATGGGCAGCGGCGAGTGTTCGGCTGCTTGCGAAACTAGGCGACGGCAACCAACTAGCGGCAGCGACCGCATCTCGAATGGCGCGTCGCATTCCCTGTAGCATGTGACGTCGCTGATGAGCGACTCGGCAGGCTGCTCGCAGCTACCGTCGCTCGGCCTGACGGCCTGGTTCCTCGCGACAACCTGATTGCCACTCGGAACCGGTCAACCGGTCTGCCTACTCGGCCGAAACCGTCAAAGACTCATTGGTCATCGAGGAATCGGAACTGGCCAATTCGAGCCCAAACGTGCTCGGCCCTATTTCCGGACACTGCGGGCTTCTAACGCAGTCCGGATGTGAATCGGGGCGTTTGTGCGGAAGGGGTGGCAATCCGCAGTGACTTGGGTCTATGCACCAACGCCGCTAGCGAGGTTACGGGAGGCTGGCTAGAGTGGCGGGGCAGTGAGTCGCTGCCACCATGCGCTACCTAGCAATCGCTGAGACACTGGTCCTTTGGGGGCTGTTTTGCTGGTTGATCGTGGAGAACCCCGATTGGCTTTGCGAGGTGACCGGCGTTGCGCTGTTCGCCTTGCTAGGAATGGTGTCGGTTGAGCACTCTGAGTTCGAGGACGGATGGACGGTTGCCAACGCCGTGGGGACGATTGCTGGCCTGCTCACGACCCCCTTCGTCTTTCCGGCGGTCTATCACGCATCCTTGTTCGCAATGAAATGCTGTGTGGGCTGGAGCTTCGGATGCTTCGCGGTCGTCCCGATTTTCCTTGTAGCGGTAAGCCTGGGTCTTGGCCTCGCACTTTTCTTCGGGCTGAGGGCGAAGGCTCTGACTGTTGCTCTGCAGTCCCAGCGGTTGGGTGTGATGAGGGCTGTGCCTCACATTTGGCGTCGTCGTCTATTCGAGCGGAGCTTGATTGGGCAAATAGAGATAATTCCCGGTATTGGCCCTAGCGACTTCGATGTTGGCTCCCGCGCTGATGGATTCTTGGACATATTTATCCTTCAGGCTGCGGCCTGGCTTACGCAACTGGCATTCAAGTTCACTTCGTTACTCACTGCCCCGATCGCTTACATCGCCTACCCGTTGACCGCTTCGGACGTTGTGCTTGGCAAGGACCTTGAGATTCGTTCGGTCACAGTTCTTGCGACGGTCTCGGCTCTGATTGCACTCGGCTCGACTGCGACCCTGATTGCCAAGTTCAAGCTGCTTGGTGTCGCGCCGGAGGCCGAAGCGTGGCTGGTTGAGCACGGCCTCGAGATCTTCACGCATTTGGTGCACGCGCCGGGTTTCTACTTCTACCACGTCACCGCAGGACTCTCCGCGGCGATCTGTTTGCTCACGATGTACCCGACGGTGTCGCTGTTCGTTGCGACCAAGCGGCAGGTGGGCGACGAGCTCACGCAGGGGCAGCGCAAGCTCGCGCGCTTCCTGTCGTTTTGCTTCGCCGTGCAAGGTGTGCTGTTCGTGCACAACATACTATGTTTCATCGGCCTGCTGTTCTTCCCGGAAACTAGCATCGTGCAAACGCTCGTGCGGTCGCTCGAGGTTTACTCGTAGCGCGCAGTGTCTATAAACTACGCCAAGCCTAGTCGGGCGCCAATTGGTCGCTACGAAATCGCCGATGACCAATGAGTGATCAATGGCCGTCTTCTTTAAGCCCCTTAATTCCTCTTCAATGCGTGCGACGCTACCGCACTCCTTGCGGCCATTACCAACTCTTATCCGAGTAGTGTTGCTGTCCATTCCGCCGAGAACCAAGCTACGAAGACGGCTCTTCACGACTTGTTCGGGTTAGGCTGAGCGGGGGCTGCCTCCAACAACCTGAGTCAGCGTCGAGGGAAGAACATGAAGAAGCGAATCGTGATCTGTGCCGATGGCACGTGGAACCGGCTTCACTCGGCGAGCATCAAAGAAACTGAAGCCACGACCGGTGGCTCCGTCAACCGACCAGCTTCCCAGCCAGCCACCAGGGCATTCCGCCAAGAAACCACCCCCTAAACACACCGCTCCCTCACAGCGACCCGGCAGCCGTCCCTGAACCACCATCACGCGCGCTGATCACGCCCCGAGCCAGCCTCCCCCCCACCATCCGGCGGAGCCCGCGCCACCGCCAACTCCGGCGCCTCGAACCCCATGGCCCGCAGCACGCGCTCGATCGAACTCGGGTCCTGGATCGCTGCCAGCAGCCGACGAACCCCACCGCAGTTTGACCTGAGGAACGACCCGGTGCCACAAACTGGCTCCCGGCGCAAGTACACCGTGATACGTCACCAAGTACCGCCGGCGGCGCGGGACCAAGGCCAGCAGCCGCTCAATAAGCACCTGCGGCTCCATCACCACATGCGTCGAGCCGTCGCGCCAGGTCTTCTTCAGCGAGTACGCAACGCGACCATCCGGCAATCGCGACAGGCGACTCTCCGCAATCGCTGACCGGCCGGCATACCGGCACAAATGCTCGAGCCCCTTGCGATCACCTGCAGCGACTCGCACCGCAGCGTGCAGCGGTCTCCTCAGTTGCCGGAGCCGTCTCGGTGAGGGTTGAGTATACAGCCCATCGCCTTGACGAGATCTCTGAATCGGTCCACCTCTGCTTCGAACTCACGCAGAAATCCCAAGCAACCGGCCATCGCAGAGATGGCCAACTCGCAAGGCCCTCGTTCGTCTGAGGGGTAATCCGGGAAGTCGTGCAAGAACCTATCCTGCACAACCGCTAGTGCATTCTGCCTAGCTGCCGGGTCGGTGGGGTGCGCGAGTTTGTTGCGAAGCGTGTTGACTGCCAGCAGCAAATTCCACATTGAATTGTTCTGCTCGTCGAGAGACATAGACCGAGCCATTCCAACTCGATGAAAGAACGTGAGTTGATTGGGAAGATGCTCTTCGTGATGCACGAATTTTTCGACAATTCGCCACAGCGCTTGGTCAAGAACGAGGTGTCCGTTCAGTACGACGGAAGCCAACTCGTCAACGTGGCGCACCTGCTCGAAGAAGTCCTCAGCGAACTTTCTCTCAGAAGGCTCCATCTTGTGCCAACGCTCTCTCACCCTCTTGCCCCAGTCATCCATTGCAGTTCTCCAGATCCACTATCGGCCGCGCCTTGCCGATTGCTTTGACCTTCCCCGGTATCGGTGGACTGCCCCCGAGAGGTGACAATGCCTCAATTAACGTGCCCGTGGTGTCCGAAAATAGGATCGCGTTCCAGCAGCACGAGTCGTCTTCTTGAATGCGGATCATTCGGCGTAATGGCGGACAATTTGCCTCTTGAGATTCTGCTCGGCACCCTTCGACGGCGTAATCTAATGCCAGGGCCTGCCCGGGCAACTTCGAACGGCAATGCGCCCCACGGTCGATGAAGCTGATCGTCGACCTCGAAGCCAGAGCGGCCACGATCTGTTAACCACGCGCGAGAGCTCTCAGAGAGACTCGGCGGAGTCGCGGTTCAACGACGGCACGAGCGCCAAAGCACAGCAAGCCCCAGGCGCTCTCCGCCAACGCCATCGACAGCGCCCCTGCTGCGCCCCCACCACCACTTCGCACCCCGACCCCAAAACCACAAACGCCCCGCACAGTGAAGTGCAGGGCGCTGTAGATCGGCCAGTTAGACCGAAGTGGCTCCTCGAGTAGGACTTGAACCTACGACCCATTGATTAACAGTCAATTGCTCTACCAACTGAGCTATCGAGGATTGCTTCCGTAAGGACTGTCGGTCCGTTCGGGGCGGAAACGTTAGCCGAGGTTGGCGACAGTTCAAGAGGCTGGTGCATGTGCTTTTTTCAGGTTGGCGGAGGTGCTTGTGGCACCGCTGCCATCGGATCTTGGCTGCGGACGGGGATTGGGCCGCAACGGCTCGATTCGGGCCTGAAATAGGCAAATCAAGTCAGAGGCGGTAGCTGGGTGTGGAGCCCAAATCGACTGCGGAGCCAGTTCGGGGATCGGCGATTGGCTGAAGTTTATGGCTGGCGGCGACCGCCAATTATGGTCTGGGCGTGAAGCATCTCCTGATCGTCGCCTGTCTGATCGCCGTCACTACCGCGCAAGAACCGACGGTAGAACCAACGCCGACGGGCCCGAACAACCGAGCGGCGGAGCAGGATCGGGTGCATATGGCGAACGGCATCAAGACCGGGGAGGTGTCTCGGGACTCCGCCTTGGTCTGGGTCCGGCTGACCAGGCACGCGCAGGCCAAGACCGACGGTGCGCAGTTTCCGAAACGCAAAATGAAGGAAGTGCAGCTGCCCGCGGGGAAGGTGGTCGCGGACATGCAGGGCGCCGTGCCGGGGGCCAATGGCGAGGTTCGGCTGCGATATCAGGTTCACGGTTCGCAGGGGCAACCGGTGGTGACGCAGTGGGTCCGGGTCGACTCCCCCACCGACTTCAGCCACACGTTCGCGTTGCGCGACTTGCGAGCAGGTCAGAGCTACGACGTGATCGCGGAAGGACGGCCCGGCAAAGGCAGCGACATTTGCTGCAGCATCGAAGGGGAGTTCCGCACGGCACCCGCAGCCGACGCGTCGGTGTCGGCGTCGTTCTGCGTCATCACCGGTCAGGATTATCCCCGTCGCGATGACAAGTTGCTTGGGCATCTGATCTATCGCGAAATGCTGAAGCTGCGGCCGGACTTCCTGGCGCACACCGGCGACACGCTCTACTACGACAAGGCTCGTCCGTTCGCGACGACGGTCGAACTGGCTCGCTTCAAATGGAACCGGTTCTATGGGCTGCAGCTGCCGCGCGAGTTTCATCGGCAGGTGGCGACTTGGTTCATCAAGGATGACCATGACACGTTGAAGGACGATTGCTGGCCGGGGCAACACTATGGCGAGCTGACCTTTGCTCGCGGGCTTGAGCTGTACCGAGAACAGCTGCCGGTTGGGGACGTTCCCTATCGACACGTGCGCTGGGGCAAACACCTGGCGGTGTGGTTTCTTGAGGGCCGCGAGTTTCGTTCGTCGAATCGCGACCCGGACGGACCTGATAAGACCATCCTTGGCGCCGTGCAGAAAAAGTGGCTCAAGGACACGCTCGCGAAGTCCGACGCGACGTTTCGCATCGTGATCTCGGCGACGCCGATCGTCGGGCCGGATCGCAAATCGAAGCGCGACAATCACTGCAACCTCAACTTCCAACACGAAGGCTCTGAACTGCGCGCGTTCTTGGCGAGCCAGCCGCGCACGCTGGTGATCTGCGGCGACCGCCATTGGCAGTATGCATCGAAGGATCCGGCGACCGGCCTGCGCGAGTGGTGTTGTGGCCCGACGTCTGATCAGCACGCGGGTGGGTTTCGGGAAAGCGATCGCACCGAGATGCACAGCTACCTGAAGATCTGCGGTGGCTTCCTGCATGCATCGGTGCAAGCACAGAACGGCAGCGCGCAACTGGTGATTCGACACTACGATCCGCGCGGCAACATCACTCACGAAGACACCCTCGAAGGTCGCTAGTCCCCCATCGAATCCATGCGCACTCCTACTCGACTCTGCTTGTTCGCCACTACGGCGCTGTTCTTGGGCGCGTGCCAATCGCAACCGCGTTGGTACAAGGGCAATTTGCACACGCACACCCTGTGGAGCGATGGCAACCAGTTCCCCGAGATGGTCGTCGATTGGTATGCGAGCCGTGACTACGACTTCCTTGCCCTCACCGAGCACAACGTCGTCGCCGACCACGACAAATGGGTTACCAACGACCTGGTCGTCAGGAAGGGTGGCCGTCGCGCACTGGCCAATTATCGCACCCGGTTCGGCACCGATTGGGTCGAACAGCGCGAGACCGATGGCAAGCTGGAAGTGCGGCTGAAGAAGCTCGACGAGATCCGTTCTCGGTTTGACGACCGCGATGACTTCTTGCTGATCGCCGCCGAAGAAATCACGGCGGCATTCCAAGGCAAGCCGATCCACATCAACGCGAGCAACATCGCCGAACGCATTCCGCCACAAAAAGGCACCGACGTGCGCGATGTGATGCGCAAGACGCTGCAAGCGGTCGCCGAACACGAGAAGGCGAACGACCTGAATGTCCTGGTACACCTCAACCACCCGAACTTTGGCTGGGGCGTCTCTGCCGAAGACCTCGCGGCCGTCACCGAAGAGCACTTCTTCGAAGTCTACAACGGCCACCCGAGCGTGCACCACAAGGGCGACGCGACCCGCCCCGGTACCGAGCGACTGTGGGACATCGCCAACACCACACGCATTCGCGATCTGAACGCGCATGTGCTCTATGGCCTCGGCACCGATGATTCGCACAACTACCACAACGCCTCGGGTTCGACGCCGGGCCGCGGCTGGGTCATGGTGCGCGCGACCGAACTGACTGCCGATGCGTTGGTGACCGCGATCGAGAACGGCGACTTCTACGCGTCGAGCGGCGTCGTGCTTGACCGCGTGCGAAGCACGTCAAGCTCGCTGAGCATCGACATCGCCGCACAAGGCGACGGCACCTACGTAACCGAGTTCATCGGCACCCGGCGCGGCAGTGACGAAATCGGCGAAGTGCTGGCGCGCGTGCCCGGCGAACATGCGACCTACCTGTTCCGCGGAGATGAACTGTTTGTTCGCGCCACGGTGACGTCCAGCGTGCCGGCCGATAACCCGGTGTTCGAAGGCCAGTTGCGTCAGGCATGGGTGCAACCCGTCGTGCTTGACGACGGGAACAAGAAGTGACCGAGTCGCAGAACGAAGCGGCGTGGATCCGGACCATCGACGAAGCAGACGCCGACCCAAAACTCGCCGCGCTGTATGCGCAATGCGTCGACCCGGGCTCCGACAAGGTCGACCACGTGCTCAAGGTGCATTCGCTGCACCCAACTGGCCTACAAGCGCACCTGGCGATCTACCGCGCTTCGATGGCCAGCACGCAGCGCCTGCGCAAAGTCGACCGCGAGATGGTCGCCGTGGTCGTCTCGAAGGCCAATGGTTGTCACTATTGACTGACCCACCACCGACGCGGTCTGCGGCGGTTGCTATCGGACGACGCCCTCGCCGAACGGGTCGAAGCGGACTTCGAAGCCGCCGGACTCGATGCGCTTCGGCTTGCGATGCTGAGGTATGCGATCAAGTTGACGCAGTGCCCGTCGAAGATGGCGCGTAGCGATATCGACGCCTTGCGGGCGGCAGGTTTCGAAGACGGGGACATCCTCGAACTGTGTGAAGTTGTCGCCTACTACGCGTATGCCAATCGCATTGCCGATGGCCTTGGCGTGTCGCTGGAAACCTGACGCCCCGGCGAGCGCCACCCAATCAGTTTGGCACCTGCACGCGAACGATCAGCGCACGATCCTGCACGGTCACCAAGGCCACACCGCGATTGGCGTGGTAGTCGATGCGCCGCGCCCATGACCCCAGACGCAACGTCTGCACGACCTTCCCGGTGCGCACGTCGACCAGCGACAACTGGTCACTGATACCCGACGCGAGCAGGTGGTGATCATCCACCCAGATCAAATCGCGAAAGCTGAACGACAGGGTGTTCTGATTCTTCAACTCCGGCACGGTCAACAACTCGACGGCGGCGGGCAAGCTGACCGCCACGGTTTGGCCATCTGGCGATGGCGCGATGGCACGTGGCGGCGAGTCCAACCGCAACTTATGCAACTCGGCACCATCGCGCGAGAACGCGTGTAGCACGCCCAAGCCGGCTCCCGGAAAGCTGCTGTGCATCGCCATGCGCGAGATGATGTAGTGCCTGCCAACTGGATGCGTCTCGCTAAACAGAATGCGATTGGGCCGAAACGACTTCGTCGCATCTTCGAGATCGATCAATTGATCCCCATGGCCGAAGTAGCGACCGTCGGCAGACAACACGGACGGCGGAGTGTCGGGGTTGCCAGTGCGCACCTTCATCGAAAACGGCACCTTGCGCACCAGATGCGCCTTCGGCTGCTTGCCGGGCAGGATCGACCAGAACTGCAGTTCGCGCGCCTCCGAACCCTTCTTGCCATCGGCGCTGACGTGCACAACGACTTCGGTGCCCTGCGCGTTGGCGATCAACTCGCCCTTGGTCGGGAAACCTGCAACCTTCAATCGCTCGCCGGTTGCGACGTCGAACACTTGCGTCGTGCCCTCGCGCCATTTGACACCAACCACGACGGCATAGCGACCATCGCCGGTCATCACCGCATCGCCGGGCGCTTCGCGATGGGCGCCACCGAGCGTGCGCACGAGCTTGTCGCCGCGATGAATGCCAAGGATACCGTTGCTCGCGTGCGCCCAATGCACGCCATCGGGATGCAACGCAATCGGGCCTTGGATCTCGCTGCGCACTGGCTGCTTGCCCGGCTTGAAGCAAACCAAGTCCTTGGCCGTGCGCACCAACACGCGCGAACCGTCTGACTGCGCTGCGAACGAATACCCAGTCGCTCCGATCGGCAGATCCGCTTCGGCAAACCCGCGCAACGTGCCCTTCCAACCGAGTCGCAACAAGCGGCCGTCATCGAGGAACTGCAGGCCATGCACCCAGTCGGGTTGCTTGAGCGTCTCGCGCAACGCACCGGTCACGGCATCAAACACAAACGTGTCGCCACTGCGCTTGCCGACCGCGACCCTGGAACTCGTCGCATCGATCGCGACCGCATCGACGGCAGTCGGGCCGGCAAGTGGCAGCGTGTGCACGACCGACAAGTCGTCGGCATCGAGCAACGCCGCTTCGTTGTTGCTCGTCACGACGACCAGAAACTTGCCGTCGCGACTCCAATCGAGCGCCTGTGCACTGGCACTGCCGGCACCACCGAGTTGCTTGCCGGTCTTCAGATTCCAGACCGTCAACGAACGCCCGACGACTGCCAGGCGATCGCCAGAAGGCGAGAACCGAAGCCCGCCTACCCAATGATCCGAAGCCTCCAGCTGGTGCACGATCTGGCCACTGGCGACGTCGAGAACCACAACGTCGCCGCGATCGCCGCCCGATGCGAGCCACTTGCCATTTGGCGAGAAGCGCAGCGCGTGGCTCTCGCCGCCGACTTGGAACAGTTCGCGCTCAATCTGCAGGGCAGGCTCAGGCTTGGCTTGCTGGCCTGATCTGACCGGCTCTTGCGCAGGCAGATCCGGTGCAAGAAGGGCTGCCAGTAGCGACAGCGAGAACAACGACGGACGAAGGGTTCTCATGGGCGCGCGCACAGCGCCAAGCTTACTCGGATTCTCCCGCGCTCTGAGATTTCAACGCCCGCCAACGGCACGCACGGCCGACCCGGCGAACGCATCCATGTAGCGTTCGCCATGAGGATCGCGCCAACGCCACAGTTCGCTCGTGCCAATCCACAGACTCGTTCCCGCCCCGACCGGGCGGATTGCCATGACGGTGTTGCCAGGCAGGTTGCCCGGCAGGTTGCCAGGCGTGTTCTCGGACGCGTCGCCGATGGCTTCTGCCAACACCAACGCCGTGGCATCTTGCGCCAACGAGGCGACCGACGGGCTGAAGTAGATCGCTGGCAAGGTCGGCAATACCTGTTCGACGGCGTGCTCGCCGCAGAACTGCAACGCTGCATGCTCGGCCGCACCGGTAGCCACGGCGAGCGTCGTCTTCGTCGGCTTGCGTGCAGCCGCCGGCGCGCTCAGATGAACGGGCAGCAGAGAACTCCAACGATCGTCGCGGTAGCAACCGGCAGCTTGGCCGTCGACAACGGTGATCAAGCCACCGCCGGCGGCAACAAACCGCGCCAGCGAAGACACGCACGCCGCGGAAGCCTTGCTTGCATCCCATTCGCAGAGCACGACGACCTGATGCTGCTGCCAGTCGGTAAGCGTCGCCGGCAGCTCCGCAATCTGGCCTGCGGCGAACGGGCCGCGCTCGGCGAGCGGCAGATACAAGCCAAGCGCCACGTCGTCAGCGCGCCGCCACACGTTGCGCAGGTAGCGGAAGCTCCACGTCGGCTTGCTACCGACGAGCAACACCTTGATGGGTTCTACCGGCGCGTCGGCGACCGACTCAGAACCACAGCCCACAGCCAGCAAGGCCAGAGACAACAAGGCCAGTGCGAAACGCGGCGCCAACATGACGCCGATTGTAATGCGCACCGAGCGATGGCGCTCACCCAGCGTGATCCGCGACCAATGCGATCTAATCGCTCTGGTTGATCAGCCGAGGTACTTGCCGATCAGCAGATCGAGGCGGCGACGGGCATCGGCAGTGATCGCGTCCGGGGCGGTCATCACGGCGTGCTCCATGCAGCCAGCGGCACTGATCGGCTCCTCGAGCGCACTCGTTGCGCGCGCCAGTTCGACGACGACGCGTTGCGCCAGGTCGGCGTTGGCTTTGAGCACGGCGAGCACCGCCGACACGTCGACGTCGCCTTCGACCTCGTGCCAACAGTCGTAGTCGGTCACCAACGCGATCGTCGAGTAGGCGATCTCCGCTTCGCGCGCGAGCTTGGCTTCCTGCAGGTTGGTCATGCCGATGACATCGACATCCCATTGCCGGTAGAGGCGCGATTCGGCGCGCGTGCTGAACAGCGGGCCTTCCATACACAGGTAGGTGCCACCATCGTGCGCGACGGCGCCGGCCGCGCGGGCGGCACGCAGCGCGAGTTGCCGCAACGGCTCCCAGATCGGGTCGGCGAAGTGCGCGTGGGCGACGCAGCCGTTGCCGAAGAACGTCGACTCTTCGGTGCGGCCACGAGTGCGATCAATGAACTGATCGATGATCACGAGTTCGCCGGGACGCAGGTCGATCTTCATCGAGCCAACGGCCGAGATGCCGACCACGGTCGACATGCCCAATTGCTTCATCGCATGGATGTTGGCACGGAACGGCAGTTCGCTCGGCGACAGCCGGTGGCCGCGGCCGTGCCGTGGCAAGAACGCCATGCGCACGCCGTGCAGCTTGCCGGTAATCAACACGTCGCTCGGCTTGCCGAACGGCGTTTCGAGGTCAACGGTCTCGCGATCTTCAAGACCGGGCAAGTCGTAGAGACCTGACCCACCAATGATGCCCAACGTCTTCTCAGTCATGATCCGTCTCTGCAGTTACTCGTCGTCGTAGTCGTCGTAGCGCACGATCGAACGCGGTTTGAGATTGGCCCCGCCCGGTGCGCGCGGCGCGCGTGGTTCGTCGTTTTCCGTTGGCCGCGAGTACCAACTCGGAGCGAACAGTCGCTTGATCAACATCGTGGCGTAGGCACCGCGCGGCAAGTGAAACTGCAAGCTCACCTTGACGTTGCCTTCGTGCATTTCGTCCGGCTCGATACGCACGTCGGTGACATTGGTCGGCTTGACCAACGCATCGCGCTGCTCTTCCTTCCAGATCATGCCGGGCACTTCGTTGGCCAGGAAGTCGCCGCGCTGCAACTCGGCGTTCTGCATCTCGCCGACCATCGACTTCTTGAACGGCTCGCTGCCGCCATCGCCATCGACACCAAACAACGGCGTGCGCATCGCGATCAGCTTCTGTTCACGTTCGGGCGCGAGATACTTCCATGCAATCAAGTCGCCGGCCAGCGTCGACAAGCGCAAGCGCTGTGCCCCCTTGACGGCGACGCGCAGCAAGTTGCTGACGGCGCGGTTCCACAAGAACGACTGGTAGGCGAATGAGTGGATCACGCGCAAGCGCAGCGGCACGAACTTCAACGCCGTGCGGAAGTCGCGCGGGTTGCGGATCAAGAACTCAAACAGCGGCTCGTAAGCCGGACCGCGTGCAATGCGGGCGCAGGCGTCCCAGTCGCCCCAGCGAAGCTGCAGCGTGCGCTTCAGCTTGACGTCGCCGGTGATCGCAACCGGCGACGGCTCGGCCACGAGCTGCTGCAGGGCGCGTTCGTAGTCGCCGATCAAGACGCTGCGCATCGGGAAGCCCTGGCCATGGCGCAGGCTGCCGAAGCGCTGGTCGTCGAAGTAGTTTGGGTAGCCGGTCTTCACCAACGACGGCACACTGCGACGCAACGCCGCGGCTTCCGTCGGCCGCAGGTCGCGCACTACAATCGTGAACGCGTTGCCCTGGCTCATCTTGCTGGTGATCGGCCGGTCGGTGGCGCCAACGGGCGTCACCCGCAGGTTGGCGAGCTTGAGTTCGACCGCCTGGCGTTCGATCGTGACGAACTGGTCGGTGACCGCCTGCCGGTCCTTGAGACCGGCATAGGCAATCGCCGAGCGCTGCACGCCGCCGTCGCGGGCGAGGATCGTCAACGCCTCAGGCGTCGACAACTTCTCCTTGTGCAGCTTGTGCACAATGAAGTTGCCGTTGGGCACTTCGTTCCACTCGAGCAATTCACGAACGCGGAAATCATCTGGCGTAATCTTCAGTCGCACTGGGTTCTCCGCGGGCTGCGGTGCTTCTCGACGTGTCGCAAAGCGACCACGAGATCTTCGGGCATAGGTGCGTCGGCAACGACCTGGTTGCCGTCGACATCAGAGAACGCCACTCGCTCCGCATGTAGAAACATACGCTGCAGCAAGGGACGCTCTTCGACACCCGTTCTCTTCTTGTAATCTGACTTGAGGCGCGACAGCAACAGCCGTTCGCCTCCGTAGGACGCGTCGCCGACGATTGGGTGACCAATCGACTGCAGGTGCACCCGAATCTGGTGGCCCCTGCCGGTGGTCGGACGCAGCTCGAGCAAACTGTGGCGGCTGTATCGCTCGCGCACGATCACGTGGGTATGAGCCTGGCGGAAACCGGTGCGCTCTTCGCCACTGGCGACGACCATGCCGGGACGGCGGCGATCCGGGCCGAGCCAGCTGTCGACGTCGCGCGTGTCCCAGGTGGGCACACCAGCGACCAGCGCCACGTAGGTCTTCTGGACGCGCCGCTCACGGAACTCGAGATCGAAGTGACGAGCGGCATCCGCACCCTTGGCAAGGATCAGGCAGCCGGACGTGTTGCGGTCGAGGCGGTGCACGATGCGAAGATCGTCGTCGGGGCGCAGCGTCTGCAGCAGGCCATGCACGCCAGCCTCTTTGCCGCTGCGGTCCGGCACCGAGGGCATCCCGGCAGGCTTGGCAACCACCAGAACCGACGAAGTCTCGCAGAGCACCGTCGGCTCGATGGCACGCACCTTGCCGCCGCGACGTCGCGCAACGGGCCGGGTCGCGAGCATCACGACATCGCCAAGGCGCAGCTTGCGATCGTGAAGACACACTTCGCCATTCACGCTAACCTCCCCACTGGAAAGAAGTTGACGCAAATCTCCACGGTGAGCATCGGCGTGCGATCGAGCTAGGAAATCGAACAATCGAATCCCAGCGACATCACGCTCGACCACCAGAACCTCGGGGCTGGGCGGCGACAAGCGGCAAAGAGGATACGGACCGGGGCACGATCCTCAACCCCTACCAAGGCTCGGTGCAGAAGTATGCACACATCTACGACCGGAAGCGTAGGGGTTGACCCGCAATCTAGCGCTTGAGACGATCCCATCCCACTACCGGGACTCACGTGAGACTGGCACTTCCGTAACACGCATAATCTGCTACTCGAAAAGCTCTTAGGGATTTCTCGACCAAATGGCACGGCCCTTGCATCAAGGGCAGCATGCAGATGAGAGGTTCGAGTTCGGGACGGCAGCTAGCAGGAGCCCAAGGCCTGCGCGGTTGCGGGACGGAACTCGGCCGAACAGAGAGCTGTGTGGAGAAGACACCACGTTGGTGGGGACGGTTGGCGAGACCTAACCACCTGACGTCGGTCGGCAACCTTTGCAGACTTGGACCAGTGGCGAGCTGGGAAGAGATTGTTGCGCGGTGCTTTGCACCAAGGCGCCCTCGGGCGTTGCGCGGGCTGTCGACCTAGGATGAGGGGTGAGTAACCCCATTCCACTGTCCGGCACTCTTCGGGGTGCCGGACAGTTTTTTTTGTACCGCAGCCGCTTTGCCGGCAGGCTGCGCCCGGGCAACTGCCGATGACAAGGGCATGCGGTGCTCGGTCGTCATCCCCTGCCACAACGGCGTCGAGCTAACCCGCGCCTGCATCGAGAGCCTTCTGGGGCAAACCACGCCCCCCATCGAGATCCTGGTCGTCGACAACGCCAGCAGCGACGGCACCGCCGAACTTGGCGAGCTGGCACCGTCGGTCCGGGTCATCCCACTCGACAGCAATCGAGGCTTCGCCGGCGGCGTCAACGCGGGTCTGCGCGAGGCACAAGGCACCACGATCCTGATCGTCAACAACGACACGCTCGCGGCCGACAACCTGCTCGACGCCCTGCACGACGTCCTCGATAGCGACAGCAACATCGGCGCCTGCGGCCCGGTCAGCAACCACGTCAAGGGTGACGCCCACTTGATGATCGGCGAGTTCGGCCGAGACGCCGACAACCGCAGCGCCCTGGCGAGCGAACTTCAGGCGACGGCGCCGCTACTGCAAGACGCAGACACACTCGCCGGACTGTGCCTGCTGATCCGCAAGACGACCCAGCGAGAGATCGGCTGGTTCGATGAACGGTTCGGCCACGGCAATTACGAAGACGACGACTTCTGCCTGCGGCTGCGACTGCATGGCTACCGGCTCGCGATTGCCCGCCGCGCCTTTTTGCATCACGAAGGCCACGCAACCTTCAAGTCGCTGGGGCTCGACCTCAAAGAACAGATCGCGCAACGACTGCGGCAATTTGGCGACAAGTGGCGCGACCACCCCGCCGGCAGAGCCACCGTTGCCGGCATCCATGGCAACTGGGCGCTCGCGGCACAAGCTGCCGAACAGGCGCTACGGCACGCGCCCTTGTGGCTCGATGCAGACTGGCATATCGGCCGCCACCACGAACGCAGCGGCGATGCGCAACAGGCCATCGTGCACCTGAGAGCGTTCTTGCGGCACTGCCCACAACATGTTGACGCACGGCTGGCGCTGGCGACCGCGCTAGTTCGCGATGGCCGCTACCCCGAAGGCCAACAGATCATCGACAGCACCGTGCGCCACCACCGACTGACCATCGACCAAGAGTCCCAGCTGCTACAGCGACTCGGCCAACTCGCCTACGACCAAGGTCAGTTCGTGCAAGCGGCGCAGCACATGCGCACGGCGCTCGAGATCCGGCCGGAATCGGGCGAACTCCACAACTGGCTCGGACTGTGCGAACTGGCCAGCGACGAAGTGGCTGCGGCCGCCACCGCGTTTGCGGCAGCGTGCGAGGCGGGATGCGGCCTGGCCTACACCAACCTCGGCATCTGCCACACGCGCATGGGCAAGCTCGACGCCGCCTTACAGTGCTTCGAGAAGGCGGTTCGGGAAGTGCCCGATGACCCGGTCGCTCGCGCAAACTACGAAGCCGGGATCGCGGCCCAGCGATCGATGCCAACCGCGATTGCGTAGCAGGTGCTCGGACGAGCGACTCGCTGGGCGAGACCCCGAAGAGGGGCACCCGATTTGAGGGGGACTCGTCGAGAGGGCCAGCCGCCCAGAGGGACAGCGAGAGGGACAGCCACCTAGAGGGGCACGCGGCCAAACGAAGCAGCAGCCTGTTCGACGGCAGCCAATTCGACACCAGCCGATTCGACGGCAGCCGATTCTACAGCAGCCGATTCGACGACAGCCGATTCTACAGCAGCCGATTCGACGACAGCCGATTCGACAGCAGCCAATTCGACAGCAGCCTGCACAGCGACACCCTTCTTGGCAACCGCCTCATCGGCGTCCTCATCCTCAGACGCCAGTGCGACAAGCTCGGCGACAATGTCGGCCAACGGCATCTCCGGAACCCACCCATTGGCGGCGCGCAAACGGTCGAGCGATGGCACGCGCCGCGGTGGGTCGACGAAGCCTTCTGGGAACACGTCGCCAAACGGCACGTTGCGAATCGGCGACGAACTGGCTGCAGCCTCCCGCACCATCTCGGCCAAGCGACCGACCGGTGTCTCGATGGCACTGCCGACGTTGACGACCCGACCGGGAACACTTGCAGACGTCGCCAAACCAAGCAGCGCCCTCGCTACGTCGCGAACGTGCGCGAAGCACCGGGTCTGTTCTCCGCCGTAGACGGTGATCGGTTCGCCGCGCACCGCTTGACGCACGAAGCGCGGCAACACCATGCCGTGGTCGCCCGTCTGGCGCGGACCAACGGTGTTGAACAAGCGCGCGACCAGCACCCGCAAGCCACTCTGCTCGGCGTGAGCCGTGGCCAACCACTCGCCCATCGCCTTGGCGCACGCATAGCCGCCGCGCAAGCCTTCGGTCGAACCGGGACGAACTTGCGCAGCCTCGACGAACGGCACCGGCCCATCGCCGTAGACTTCGCTGCTCGACGTCACCAACACCGGTACCGAGTGCGCGGCGCACGAACGCAGCACGGCTTCGGTCGAGTGCAAGTTCGCCTGCATCACGTCGAGCGGTTCTTCGGCAAGGCGGCGAACCCCGACGACTCCCGCTAGATGGAACACCACATCCGCCGACCTGATGGCGTAGTCGGCAACCCGGGCGTCGGCCGCGGAGCCAACGGTGATCGTCAGGTTTGGGTCGGCGTTGACCGCCGCGAGGTTCTCGATGCGGCCGGTCGACAGGTCGTCGACGACGTGCACCGAGTAGCCCTTATGCAGCAGCAGCTCGACCAGGTGCGAACCGATGAATCCGGCTCCGCCGGTGACCACGGCGAGGCCCGGTCGGGACGACAGCGGGCCGCGGACGGATGCGGGAGCATCGCTAGAAGGAATCGGTCGGGACATGCGCGAGTTGGGGAACATAGAGCGTCGGCGGCATGAGGTCACCAGTCCATGCTCTGGCTCATCATTTGTGCCGCCGACGCTAGGTCCGGTTGGACCCAGCAGGGCGCAAACTATTCCCCGAACGTTCTTAGCCGCGGTCGCGGCGCAGCTGCTCGAGCAGACGGCGCAGCTCCTTCAGCTCCTGGCGCAGCTCCTTCAGCTCGCGCTCCAGGTTGTATTCGGTGCTCTTGACAGGCTTGGGACCAGTACTGCGAACCCCGATGCCACGGCTCGGACTGCTCGGATGGGCCGGCTTGTTGGTGACGGTCGGAGCGGCCGGACGAGCCGGCTGCGCGGCGCGAGCCGGGCGCGCCGGCTTGGCCGGGCGGGCTGGACGTGCCGGTCGTGCAGGTTGGGCCTGGCGCGCCGGACGGGCCGGGCGCGCGATCTTGCGTGGACCAGTCGGGCCAGCAGTTCCGGCGGCGGCACGACGACCCGGACGGGTCACGCGACGCGAGGGCTTGGCTTCGGCGGGCACGACTTCGACGACCACTTCTTCCGCGACTTCGGCGGCTTCCGCGACCTCTTCGGCTTCGGCGGCCCGAACCACTTCGATGCCGTGGCCGGCTTCGCCTGCGCCCCCTTCGACGATCTCCACTGCGCGAATCGGCGACTTGGAGGTGTCGATCTCGACAACCTCGTTGATCGCCATGCGGCCTTGGCCGGGACGGCGGCCGACCTTGATCACCAGCGACTTCTTGGCGTTCTTGCTGAGCACGCCAATCGGAACCTTGCGGCCCGGCTGGATCTTCTTCAGGGCGCCATCGAGGTCGTCCAACGAACGGATGCGGTGATCGCCGACCGACTGCAACACGTCGCCCGCTTTCAAGCCGGACTTGGCGCTTGGACCACCCTCAAGGATGCGATCGACAACCAGGCCCTTGTCGCCCTCACGAACGCTAATGCCCAGGTAGCCCTTCTGGTTGCTCGCGACGGTGTCCTGACCGCGCGGCGCAACTTCGACTGCGGGAGCCGAGCGGGTCGGCTTGCTGCTGCGGGTTGGCTTCGGTGGTCGAGGCGGCTCGGAATTGCGCGCCGGCTTGCGCGGCGGAGCTTGCTCAGCGACGACGCTGCCGGCGCCGATGTTGGCCGGTCGGTCGCCGAGCTTCACGACCACGACGAGCTCGCGCTTCTCGCGTCGCAACATGATCTTGACGCGCGTGCCGGGCTTCTTGGCTTGAATCGCGGCGGTGAACTTCTCACGGGTCGGCGTCTTGGTGTCGCCGACGGAGAGCAGCACGTCGCCGCTCTTGAGCCCAGCCTTCGCCGCCGGCGTGCCCGGAATCACTTCGGAGACAACTGCCTCCTTCGAGTCCATGGATAAGTAGACACCGAGCCAGCCACTGGCGAGCGGGGCCATCAGAAAGAGAGACAGTAGAGAAGCTGTAAGTGCGTGCATCTTGAGGGAGATTCCTTGCCGATCGCTGTTTGCGATCCGACCGTAACGTAGCTACGTGGACGCGGCGTCGGACGCAGAGTTTGACCGAACATTCCTCGATCGACAAACTGGTCCACGCAACTAACGGCGAATGGGCCGCCATAGCCAAGATGTTCCCAGCACCGAAGATCGGTTCCTTGACCGAGTTCGGCCAGGCCGTATCGTGGCCGCTCGGGCTTGTCGCGAATGCGTGACGAGCAAGAACTTGCGTTAGAACTGCCCGCGAGGGCTCCCCCCGAAGGCTCCCACAAGCGTCCCATGGTCTGGTTACGCCGCGAAGACCACGAAGACCGCGAACTGCACTGGCTGTGCCCTTGGGCAACACCGAGCCGCAACTGTGGCCCGAGGCGGTTGGCCGAAACGGACGACCCGTTGCGCACGTCGTTCCAGCGCGACCGCGACCGCATCCTGCACGCGTCGGCCTTCCGCCGGATGCAGCACAAGACGCAAGTGATGGCCGCCTTTGCGGGCGATCACTACCGCAGCCGCATGACGCATTCGCTTGAGGTCGCGCAAATGGGTCGCGCCGTCGCGCGAGCACTGCGCTGCAACGACGACCTGGCAGAAGCAATCGCACTGGCGCACGACCTCGGCCACCCACCGTTCGGCCACGTCGGCGAAGAGGCCCTGCACGAAGCGATGAGCGGCCACGGCGGCTTCCGCCACAACGCGCAGGGCGCGCGCACGGTCGACTATCTCGAGGATGGTTACGAACACGGACTCGGCCTCAACCTGACCCTCGCCGTTCGTAAGAGCTTGCTCAAGGGCCGCATCCCGGATGGCTTCCCGGTCAGCGACGACTTGCTGATCGACGGCGCGAAACATCCGGTCCCGATCGAGGCCCACTTGGTCGACCAGTGCGACAAGATCGCGTATCTGAGCCACGACCTCGACGATGGCCTGCGCGCCAACCTGTTCGCGGAAGAAGAAGCGGCCGAACTCGGCTTGTGGCGCGACGCACTCGCGAGTTGCGGCAGTAACAACCGCAAACGCATCGTCAGCAAGATCACCACGCTGTTGATCCACGACCTGGTCGCAACGGTCGACGCGGCGCTGGCCAACGCACCCGCTGGTGGCGAGCAACCGCGCATCCGTCACAGCGAGTCGGTGATCGTGCAAGCGCAAGAACTGCTCGCGTTCCTGCGCGAACGGTTCTACCGCGCCCCAAGTGTGCTAGCCGTCATGGACGACGGTGCCAACCGCATTCGCACGATGTTCACGAAGCTCGTCGCGGACCCAAGCCAACTGCCCGAACGCGCTCGCGGCCGCATCGAGCGCGATGGCATCGAACGAACCATCTGCGACTACATTGCCGGCATGACGGATCGCTTCCTGATTCGCGCCAGCAAGTGAGCAACACCGCAAGCGCCGACAAGCGAACCACCCAAGCGAACGACTCGCAAGCGCACAAGCCCCCCCCCACAGCCATGTACCCACGCCGGCATTTGTTCAGCAGCTTCGCGCTGATCCTCACGTTGTGCCCCGCCGCCTTCGGCCAAGACGCGCCCAAGCGGCCCAACATCATCTACATCATGCTCGATGATGCCGGCTGGGGAGACCTCGGCTGCTACGGCCAGGTGAAGCTGAAGACCCCCAACATGGACCGCCTGGCCACTGAAGGCATGCGGTTCACGCAGCACTATTCGGGCAGCACCGTGTGTGCCCCGACGCGCAGCTGCTTGATGACGGGACAGCACACCGGCCACACGCCAGTGCGCGGCAACGGCAACGCCGCGGACCAACCCGAGCGCGTGTTTCCGATCGGCGAGAACGTGACCACCGTCGCGTCGCTGCTGCAGGGTTCGGGCTACCAGACTGGCGCGTTTGGCAAATGGGGCCTCGGCGGCCCGGGTAGCACGAGCGATGCCCTAGCCCTCGGCTTCGATCACTTCACCGGCTTCTACAGCCAGGCGTTCGCGCACGACTTCTATCCGCGCTGGCTGTGGCGCGATGGCAAGAAGCTCGAGCTCGACCGCAAGCAATACGCGCACACGGTCTACATGGACGATGCGCTGCAATTCATCGCCGACCACAAGGACCAGCCGTTCTTCTGCTACCTGCCGGTGACCATCCCGCACGCTGCCATGCAGGCTCCGCCTGAGTATCACGAGCGCTTCCGCAAGTTGTATCCGCAGTTCGACCAGGTGGTCGGCAAGTACAGCGGCGATGCGCGCACGTCGCAGGTTCAGAACCCGATCGCCGGCTTCGCCGCGATGATGACCAAGATGGACGACGACGTTGGCACGCTGCTGCAGCTACTCGTCAAGCTCGGCATCGACGAGCACACGATCGTCATGCTGACATCGGACAACGGCCCGCACCTCGAAGGTGGCCACAACCCAAAGTTTTGGAACAGCAACGGTCCGTTCCAAGGCAACAAGCGCAGCCTCTACGACGGCGGCATCCGCGTGCCGCTGCTGGCACGCTGGCCCGGCACCATCGCCAAGGGTTCGACCAGCGACCACATCAGCGCGCACTGGGATCTGCTGCCAACGCTGTGTGAGCTGGCCAATGTTGCGGCGCCCAAAAACATCGACGGCATCTCGATGGTGGCGACCCTGGCTGGGGAGACCGGCCAGCGCGAACACGACTATCTCTACTGGGAGTTCTACGAATCGGGCGGCAAGCGCGCGCTGCGCATGGGCAAGTGGAAGGCCGTTCGCAACCATCTGCGCGACCGCCCGAATGGCCCGATCGAACTCTACGACATCACAACCGACCTCGGCGAAGCAGTCAACGTCGCGGCGAAGCACCCGGAGATGATCGAGCGAGCGCGGCGCTACTTTGCGGCGGCACACACGCCCGATCCGCGATGGCGCTACCGCGGTGGACGGAAGAAGAAGTAGTTGCCCGGGAAAGCCAGCGGCCCGACCCGTTCTGAGGCTCCGTTCTGGCCCCCGCCTGGCCCAAAACCGTGGGAAGGAAAAGCCGTGGGTACAAAAAGCAACCGCTCCGCTGCACGCTTGCGCGCACACCGGAGCGGTCATGGTTACCCCGCCTGGACTTGAACCAGGAACCAACAGTACCAAAAACTGCTGTGCTACCGATTACACCACGGGGTATCGCGCGAAGAGTCTAGCAACCATCGACTCGACTTCAAGGGCGTCTTCGAGACCATTTCTGGCCCCGGATCCGCCACTGCCCGACGGGGCAGCCTCATCTTTCGGCCACATCCCGACCACCATGTCGAAAAAGTCCTCCACCAGCAGTGCCGCCCGCGCCGGCATCAGTTTCGGCTGTGCCCTGGCCATCACGATTTCCTGGAGCCTGCACAAGAGCGTGCTCTGGGCGATCCTGCACGGGATCTTCTCGTGGTTCTACGTGCTCTACTACTGCGTCACCTGAGCCGAATCGCACGGCCACCACCGCGTTGTCGGCAGCTGAGGCCTCAACGCACGGGTCGACGCGAATGCCGAACTGAAGGCCTGTCGGCTACGCCTTCTTTTCGATCTGCTTCGCGTTCTGCTGCACAACGTCAGAATCCGCCTGCTCGAGGATCATGATCTTCTGCCAGATCTTGCGGCTCAGCGCCGTCGTCATGTTTTCAATATCGTCGACCGCTTGCAGCGCCACCGGATCCGAGAACCCCTGCACGTAGAGCGCCGCGACCTTGCCGATCAACGACAGCATCTCGCTGCAATAGTCAAAGTAGCGCGCCAGTTCGGCACCGCTCATGGTGCGCTTCGGCGAACTCTTGGTATCGCAGACATCGCGCACCACGCGATCCGGATCCTTGGTCAACTGGTGCATGTCGACGATATGTGCCATGGCGCGCATCTCGTGGATCGCGTCGAGGCAGCGCGCACGTTTCTGCCGCACGTCGAGGTTCCAGACAAACACCACAGCGGCACCGAGGAACACGGTCGTCGCGACCGTCGCCTCGACCGCTGCCAGGACTTCGCGCAACGGCCAATTGTCTTCGAAGGTCGGATGCACCGCCTGGATTGCAAGGATGAGCACGGCCAGCACCGCTAGCAACCCGACGATGCCGACGACACGAAGCCACAAGCTCGGCTTGCGGATCGTCGCGCTGCGTTCGGCATGCTTGCGGGCGACCTCGACCAGTTCGGCAGCTACCCGACCGAGATTGGCGTCGGGAAAGCGCTCGCGGATGCGGTCGCGCAGACGCTCACCGGTCTCGACGATACAATCCGCACGAAGTTCGAGAAACATGAGGAGCTACTTGCTCGCGTCGTAGACGACCTTGCCACCAACGATGGTGTAGAGCACTTCGGTGTTGAGGATCTCTTCTTCCGGGACCGTCATGATGTCCTTGGACAAAATCACGATGTCGGCGAGCTTGCCGGGCGTCAACGAGCCCTTGCTGTCTTCTTCGAACGCGGCATACGCACACGCCATGGTGTAGGAGTACAGCGCCTCCATGCGGCTCATCGCCTGGTCCGGATAGAACGCTTCGCCACTCTTGCCCTTGCGGGTCACCGACGCATAGAACGACGCGAGCGGATCGACATTCTCGACCGGCGCATCGGTGCCATTGGTGACCACGGCGCCCGACTTGAGCAGCTTCTGCCAGACGTAGGCGCCCTCTTCGGCGCGTTGGGCCCCGAGTCTCGGCAACACGTAGGGAGCATCCGAAGTGCAGTGCACGCCTTGCATCGAGGCGATTACGCCGAGCTTGCCGAAACGCGGGATGTCGTCGCGATGAATGTGCTGCGCGTGCTCGATGCGCCACCGCAAGCTTGGCCCATTGTGCTTTTGCCCCCACACCTTCTCGTAGATATCGAGCACTTCACGATTGGCTCGGTCGCCGATCGCATGCACGCAAACTTGAAACCCGTGCTGCGCACCGATCTCGGCCATGCGCGTGACGCTGGCGACGCTCGCCGTCTCCAAGCCGCTGCTGTCGGGCTCGTCGCTGTAGGGTTCCAGCAACCAGGCACCGCGTGACCCGAGGGCGCCATCGATGCTTCGCTTCAACGCGCGCACCGTCAGGAAGTGATCGCCCGCATCGACCATGCGATAGTTCGCAAGGTTCTGCTCGAGGTCGCGATTGCTGGTTCGAATCATCACCCACAGCCGCACGCCGAGTTCGCCGCGCTCGGCCAATTCTCTGAAGACATTGATCTCCGCAAAGCTGCTGCCAGCGTCTTGAAAACTGGTCACGCCCTTGCTGAGGCAATCCTCGACGGCGAGGTTGATCTGACGCAGCAGCTTCTGGCGACGCGACCCGGGCGAGCTGCGGATACCGCGCGAACTGCGCGCACGCGACACCAATCCCGCAGCCGTTTCACTGAACACGCCGATCGGTTCGCCCTTCGCGTTCTTGAGGATCTCGCCGCCCGGCGGACTCTTGGTGCTGCTGTCGACACCGGCCATCTGCATCGCCTTCTGGTTGAAGAAGCTCGCGTGGCCACTGGCGTGCGTCAAGGCGACCGGGTTGTCCGGCGTCGCCGCACTGATCGAGTCGTGCGGTGGAAAGCCTTTGACGTTGCCGGCGGGTTGCTTGTTCCACTTCTCCTGGTGCCAACCGCGCCCGAGAATCCACTCGCCGGGCGCCGTGTGCTTCGCAGCTGCAGCGACCATGTCGACAACCTGATCCCAGTTGTCGACCTTGCTCAAGTCGAGGATCATGGTCGCATTGCCAACCCCGGTGAAGTGCGCGTGGCCTTCGATGAATCCGGGGATCGCCGTGCGCCCGCGCAGATTGATCACCTTGGTGCCCTCGCCAATCAGCTTGCGGATGTTCTCGCTGGAGCCGACCGCGAGAATGCGCCCTCCGCGGGCAGCCAACGCCTGCACGGTGCCGTGGCGTTCGTCGACGGTGACGACCTTGCCGGAGTGCAGCACCAGGTCTGGAGCCTGGGTTGCGGAAGCTTGGGCCTGGGCATTGGCCGAGATCAGACAAGTGAGCGCCGCAAACAGGACTGCGACGAGACGAACCGAGAAAAGCGGATTGGTCAACATGGGCGAATGGATGGCTAGGAGGTCCCGCAATCTAACCGCAGGACTCCGGGACGCCGCGAGGAACCCGGGTGCGGCGGGCCGAGTCTTCGCTGCGCCGATCATGCGGCCGCATGCGGCGCGTCGCCCTGCCCCGGCAGAGACCCTGCTGCCAAGACTTGCAAGCGCGCAAATCGTCCTCCTGGAGGCGGGGCTGGCAGCAGCGTGCCTCGCGTGCGGATGGAATCGCCGAGCGTGGTGGCGCGCGAGAACGCAGGTGAATTGGTGGATTCGGCGAGGCGCTCGCGGGACGCCAAGGGCGGCGAGGCTGCCGCAGGCGTTGGACGCGGTTTTTGGGGCCGGGCCTATCGAGCGCTCTGCAACCTTTGGTCAAGACATCTCGAGTCGCTAGTCTCGTGGCGTGAACCGTCGAACTTGCCTCCTGTCCCTGTTGACCGTCGCGTTGCCATCGCTGACGGCGCAAACACCTCCCGCCGGTTTTGAACAGCCGGACCACGACATCCGGATCGGGGTGCGTTCCGGCCTGCTGCGCTACGACACCGAGAAGTTCTCGGTTGGCGTTGGCTCGAAGGTCAAGCTGACCCTCGTCAACACCGACGAGATGGTCCACAACCTGCTGATCTGTCGCGACGACGACTACGTCACCTCGACGGTCGCCGCCGCTGCGATGCAACTTGGGCCCGACGCCAGCAAGACGCACTACGTGCCCGACATTCCTGAGGTGCTCTTCCACACCAAGGCGATCTCGACCGGCCAACAGGACACGATCTGGTTCGAGGCGCCGAAGAAGGCTGGTGCCTATCCGTACATCTGTACCTTGCCTGGCCACACCTTCACGATGGTCGGCGTCATGCGGGTCGGCGACGACGTCGAAGCCGAGCAGAGCCTGCCGATCGAGCAGTTGCGATACCGGCTGTACAAGGGCCGCTGGAAGTTGCTGCCCGACTTCGACACGCTGCCGCCGGATCGAGAGGGCGCGATCGAGAAGGGCGTGATCGATCTCTCGGACCTCAAGCAGCAAACGAACTTCGGCGCGTGCTTCACCGGCGTTCTCGAAACCAAGACCGCCGGCAGCCACACGTTCTTCCTCAACAGCGACGATGGTTCACGCGTGTTGATCGGCGGCAAGATGGTCGTCGAATACGATGGCCAACACGGCCCCGCCAAAGAGCAGCAGGGCAGCATCAACCTCACCGCCGGCCGACACTTGCTACGGGTCGAATATTTCCAGGGCACCGGCGGCAAAGCGTTGCGACTGGCATACGCGGGCCCTGACAAGCAGCGCCGCAACCTATCCAACAACAAGAACGAGATCGAAACGCGTGTCACCCCGATCTCGGTCCACCATCACCCAGTCGTCATGCGAGTGCATGTCGAAGGCGCTACGGCGCGCACGATCGCCGTCGGGTTGCCGCACGGCATCAACTACTGCTTCGACGCCGACGCGTGCTCCGTGCAGTTTGGTTGGGGCGGAGCATTCCTCGACGTCGGCCCCGATCGTGATGGCCGCGGTGGCCGACCGTGCAAGGTGCTCGGCCAACGGTTCGCAGTTGGCAACGTCGGCTTCCCCCTGCGAACTGCGGATGGCGGCAAGCTGCCGGCGCGGTTCTTGGGCTATGCGACGAACGGCACACCTCGCTTCACCATCGACTGGGGCGGTCACGAGGTGCACTGGACGGTCGCGGCCGCGCCTGCGGCTGTTGGCCTGCGATACACGTTTGCGATGCCAACAGCTCCCGCATCGGGGCAAAAAGGCGTGCAGTTCGCAATCGAAGCCGAGGGCCTCAAGCTCGCCGCAAGTGCCGGAACCTGGCGCGACGGCATCCTGACGGTGCCAGCGGAACACGCCAAGAACTTCACCGTCACCGTGACGGTCACTCCAAAAGCAGGCAAGTGATGTCCCCCTACTGCAACGTGCTATTCGCTTGCTCGCTCGCCTTCGGCTTGGCTGCGGCCCCCGCCGCCCAACAACCGGCAACGATCCCAGCTGGCTATCGCGTCGAAACGATCCCGCTGCCCGCTGGCGTCGCCTTCGGTGTCGGTGGCTTGTCGTTCGCTGCCGATGGCACCCTGTTCGTCTGCACGCGCGAAGGTCAGGTCTGGACGCTCGCGAACGACGAGTGGCGGCTGTTCGCCGAGGGTCTGCACGAACCACTGGGTATCTACGTCGACCCGAAGACCAGGCAGGTGTTCGTCGTGCAGCGGCCCGAGTTGACCGAGTTGTTCGACGACAATGGCGATGGCCGTGCCGACCGCTTCCAAACCATCTGTGCAGCGTGGGGTCTGACCGACAACTACCACGAATACGCCTACGGTCCGGTGCGCGATTCGAAGGGCAACTTCTACGGCACCCTCAACACCACACTCAGTTGGCCCGGCTGGGCCGGCAGTGACAAGTGGGACGTGGCCCGCGTTCACGATGCAAAGATGGGCCGCGCGGCCAAGTATCGCGGCTGGTCGTTCCGAGTGACACCGGACGGCACGTTCGAACCGTGGTCATCTGGCTTGCGCTCCCCCGCCGGCATCGGCATCAACGCCGCGGACGAACTGTTCTGCACCGACAATCAGGGCGACTGGGTTGCGACCTCGTGTTTGCACGTGCTCCAGAAGGGCGACTTCCATGGCCACCCCTCGTCGCTGACGGATGACCCGAAGTACGCCGGCGTCGACCTCAACTCGATCTCGGTCGAGCGCTACGGCGAATTGCGCGAACCGGCGGCCGTCAACTTTCCGCACGGCGACCTCGCCAACTCGCCGGGAGAACCGGTGGTCGATGACAGCAACGGCAAGTTCGGACCGTTTGCCGGCCAGTTGTTCGTCGGCGACCAGACCCGATCCAATGTGTTCCGGGTCGTGCTCGACAAGGTGCAAGGCCACTACCA
>TARA_R110002072_G_scaffold302854_1_pt1 | contig 31273 bp, 25 predicted proteins | sample TARA_R110002072 | Tara Oceans TARA_R110002072 (sample SAMEA4397118) | marine metagenome | biome: Polar Biome; feature: [SRF] surface water layer (ENVO:00010504); material: water (ENVO:00002006), including particulate matter (ENVO:01000060) such as... | depth 5 m
TTGGTTGCCGCACCATGGTTTGATGAGCCGGTATACGCATTGGCCTGGGGTGTGCTGTTTGCGGGTATTATTCAGTTGCTGTTTCAGTTTCCCTCTCTTTATCGCCTGGAACTTTTTCCGCGACCGATTTGGGATACCTCTGATAAGGGCGTACGGCGTATTCTGCAACTGATGGTGCCGGCGCTATTCGGAGTTTCAGTTAGTCAGATCAACTTGTTGTTGGATACGGTACTGGCGTCCTTTTTGCCTACGGGCAGTATCTCCTGGTTATACTACTCTGATCGACTCGCAGAGTTGCCTCTGGGGGTATTCGGAATTGCGATTGCAACTGTCATTCTGCCTAATCTATCCGCGCACCGTGCGGCTGCTCGCGAGGATCACTTCAGTGCCATCCTGGATTGGGCGATGCGCCTGGTTCTGCTCGTCGGCTTTCCTTCTGCGGTGGCGTTGATGTTACTGGCAGAGCCGATCCTCATCACCCTTTTTCAGCACGGCGCCCTCACTCCAGAAGATGTCGGCATGTCCGCATTAAGCCTGCAAGCCTACAGTGTGGGGTTAGTCGCCTTTATGCTGATTAAAGTATTGGCTCCTGGCTTTTATGCGCGCAAGAACATCGCAACGCCTGTGAAATATGGGATTGTTGCGATGGCTGCCAATATGGTTATGAATTTGTTGTTCGTGCTGCCATTGATGTTTTGGAACATCGGGCATGTGGGGCTGGCGCTGGCGACCAGTCTGGCAGCTGTTCTTAATGCCGCGCTGTTATTGCGCGGACTTTTACGCGCGGGCTTCTACCGCTTTCAGCCGGGCTGGGGGGTGTTTTTGCTGCGTGTGGTGGTGGCTGTGGCGGTCATGATCACCGTGCTTTGGTGGATTACGCCGGAAGTAGCCGTCTGGTCGGACTGGAACTGGCATCGGCGGATTCTCAATATTCTCGGCCTTAGTCTCGTCGGTGTGGGCGTTTATTTTGCCGGACTTATTCTCCTGGGCACCAAATTCGGGCAGCTGCGGTCCCCGACTGTGGATTAATATCGCCCGCTGACTGGCCTGCGCATTAACTTGTGGGATTCAGGACTGTGGGCGAGCTACACTAGGCGTCCCAATTTCGCTATACTTCCTTGTTTGGCCAGAGCGGGTTCTCCCATCGCATGGAATTGATTCGCGGCTTGCACAACCTGCGGCCCAGACATCACGGATGTGTCGCGACAATTGGTGCCTTTGATGGGGTTCATCTAGGACACCAGGCGGTAATCCGCCATCTGCTGGAGAAGTCGGCGGAACTGGCGCTGCCCTCTCTGATTATTGTTTTTGAGCCTTTACCACGGGAATATTTTTCCCCACTCAAGGCGCCGGCACGGATCATGAGTTTTTGGGAAAAGTGCCGGGCGCTGGATGCGCTTGGCGTAGATCGAATATTGCGGATACGCTTTAACGAGCAATTTCGAGGTATGTCGGCGCAGCAGTTCGTTGATGATATCTTTGTAGCCGGGCTGGGCGTGCGCTATGTGGTGTTGGGCGACGATTTTCGTTTCGGCGCAGATCGCCAGGGCGATATTGAGTTTATTCGCCAACAGGGCCTGCATTACGGCTTTGAAGCAGTATCAACCCCTACTTTCGCAGTGGATGGCGAGCGAGTCAGTAGTACGCGTATCCGAGAGGCCTTGGAAAACGCCGAATTTAACACGGCGGAGGCTTTGCTGGGTCGTCCCTACAGTATTTCCGGACGCGTGATTTACGGTCGGCAGTTGGGGCGCGCGATCGGTACACCTACGGCAAATATGGAATTGCGTCGCCTGAGGGCGCCCTTGTCCGGGGTTTACACAGTGGAAGTCAGTGGCGGTGGTTTGGATATGGCCAAGGGTGTGGCCAATGTGGGTGTGCGGCCGACTGTGGACGATAGCATCAGGGCCAATCTGGAGGTTCATCTTCTGGATCGGGATATTGATTTGTACGGACGTTATATTGAAGTAACCTTCCGCCATAAATTGCGGGAAGAGAAAAAGTTTGGCTCAGTGGCGGAACTTCAGAAAAATATTGCGAGGGATATAGAGAAGACGCGGGCCTGGTTTAGCCAGGACTAAGATTCGATCGAAAACACTATGAGTGACTACAAAGACACCCTGAATTTGCCTAAAACGGCGTTTCCTATGAAAGCTAGTTTGGCCCAGCGGGAACCGCTGCGTCTCAAGCAATGGCAGGCAATGGGACTGTACGAAAAAATCCGCGAGACGTTTGCCGGGCAGCCCAAATTTATCCTGCACGATGGTCCGCCCTACGCCAACGGTGATTTACATCTGGGGCACGCGGTTAATAAGATTTTGAAAGACATCATTGTGAAGTCCAAAACGCTGGACGGCTTCGATGCACCCTACGTGCCGGGGTGGGATTGTCACGGCTTGCCTATAGAACTCAACGTGGAAAAGAAGGTCGGCAAGCCAGGTGTCAAAATAACGGCGGCTGAGTTTCGACAGAAGTGTCGGGAGTATGCAGCGCGGCAGATAGATGCACAGCGTACGGATTTCATGCGCATGGGTGTGCTTGGCGACTGGTCCAATCCCTACCTGACCATGGATTTCAAGTTTGAGGCGAACATCGTTCGAGCGCTCTCGCGTATTGTGGACAACGGCTACCTGCACAAGGGTTTTAAGCCAGTGCACTGGTGTATGGATTGTGGCTCTGCTCTGGCGGAAGCGGAGGTGGAATACCAGGACAAATGCTCTCCCGCCATCGACGTGGCATTTTTGGCGGTCGACCCGAGCGCACTGAACGCCGTTTTCGGCGCAAGTTACACCGGCGAAATTGCGGTGCCGATCTGGACCACCACTCCCTGGACCCTGCCGGCCAATATGGCGGTGAGTTTGCACCCGGACCTGGACTACGTGTTAATCGAAGGTCAGGGTAGGGCCTTAGTAGTGGCTGAGGCGCTGGCGGAGTCGTGCGCAGCGCGGTTTGGTTTGGATGCAGTTCAAATACTGGGACGTTGCAAAGGTGCGGCCTTGGAAAATCTGTTGTTGCAACACTGCTTTCTTGATCGGCAGGTTCCGGTAATTCTCGGAGATCATGTCACCACGGAGGCCGGTACCGGCGCCGTGCATACAGCCCCGGCCCATGGCCAGGATGATTTTGTCGTCGGCCAGCGCTATAACCTTGAAGTCTACAATCCTGTTGGCGGCAATGGAGTGTATTTGCCAGACACGGAATATTTTGCCGGACAACATGTATTGAAGGCTAACGCAGAGGTTATTGCCCTTTTGCAAGCGCGGGGAGTGCTTTTGCACAGTGAGGAGTATGAGCACTCCTATCCCCATTGCTGGCGTCACAAGACCCCGATTATTTTTCGCGCAACACCCCAGTGGTTTGTGAGTATGGACCAGAACAGGCTGTTGGATAAGGCACTGGGAGCGGTGGAGGGTGTGCAATGGCTGCCGGAATGGGGTCGCGCGCGCATCGATAGCATGCTCGGTAGCAGGCCGGACTGGTGTATTTCCCGGCAACGGACCTGGGGAGTACCCATCGCCCTTTTTATCCACCGGGAAACAGGCGAGTTGCATCCCAATACGCTGCAACTGATGGAGCAGGTTGCGCAGCGCATGGAACAAGCGGGTGTGGATGCCTGGTTTGAGCTGGATACGGCGGAACTGTTGGGTAGTGAAGCGGGTGATTACGATAAAGTGACGGATACGTTGGATGTCTGGTTCGACTCCGGTGTAACCCATGCGTGTGTCTTGCGTGAGCGGGAAGAATTACAGTATCCGGCAGATATTTACCTGGAAGGCTCCGACCAGCATCGCGGCTGGTTTCAGTCTTCACTGCTGACGAGTATCGCTATCGATGGTATAGCCCCGTATAAGACTGTACTAACGCACGGTTTCACCGTGGATGGCGACGGCCGCAAAATGTCGAAGTCCCTCGGCAATATCATCCCGGCCAAAAAGGCGATGAACGAATTGGGTGCAGATGTTGTGCGCTTGTGGGTTGCAGCGACAGACTACCGTGGTGAGCTGACGGTGAGTGATGAAGTCTTCAAACGCACTGCAGACACCTATCGTCGGATTCGCAATACGGCCCGTTTTTTGTTGTCTAATCTCGACGGGTTCGACCCTGCTGCAGATGCGGTAGAGTTTGCCGATATGTTGAGTTTAGATCGCTGGGCCGTGGATCGAGCCGCACAATTGCAACAGGAACTGATCGCCGCTTACGGCGGTTACCACTTTCACCAGGTCTACCAGAAGCTACACACCTTTTGTGCCAATGACCTGGGTGGCTTCTATCTGGATGTCATTAAGGACCGGCAGTACACCACTCAGGCAAATAGTCTTGCCCGCCGTTCTGCGCAAACTGCGCTGTACCATATTGCCGAAGCTCTGGTGCGCTGGATCGCGCCCATTCTCAGTTTTACGGCGGAGGAAATCTGGGAAAATCTGCCCGGAGAGCACGACTCATCGGTCATGTTGGTGCAGTGGTATGACCGATTGCAGACTCTTCCGGACGATGAACCCATGGGTCGAGCGTTCTGGCAAGAACTGATGTTAGTGCGCGTTGCAGTCAACAAGGAAATGGAGGCGCAGCGTTCGGCGGGTGTATTACGCGGTTCTCTGGATGCAGTGGTGACGTTATATTGCTCGGCTGCTTTGCAGGCGCGCTTGAGTATGCTTGGAGATGAACTGCGCTTCGTATTGATTACTTCAAATGCGACCCTCTTACCGTTGGAAGCAGCTGGTGCTGATGCGGCGGTGACCGAGCTTTCAGATTTGCGCGTGCTGGTTGTTCCTGCGCCGGACGAGAAATGCGAACGTTGCTGGCACCGTCGGCCCGACGTCGGTGCGAACCCGGCACACCTGACGTTATGTGGTCGCTGTATCGACAATATTGATGGCGATGGGGAGCGGCGTGAGTTTGCGTAATGCCGTTCATACTCTGCCCTGGTTCGGGCTGGCACTGTTGCTGGTGCTTCTGGATCAGTACACCAAAGCGCTTGCCAGTAGTGGCCTTGAGTACGGACGGCCAGTACGCGTTTTCTGGTGGTTTAATCTGACTTTGCAGCATAATCCCGGCGCAGCATTCAGCTTTTTGGCTGACGCCGGCGGCTGGCAGCGCTATCTCTTTAGTGTTCTGGCGGCGGTCATCAGTCTCGCACTGGCTGTCTGGCTCTATCTACTGCCCCGAGGACAGTGGCTGTTGGCGTTGAGTCTCGGGCTTGTTCTCGGCGGCGCCTTGGGTAATTTATGGGATCGGGTGACGCTCGGTTATGTGGTGGATTTTGTATCAGTCCATTACGAGAATCGTTACTTTCCAGCTTTTAATGTCGCCGATGCCGCGATTTCGGTGGGCGCTGTCTGCCTGTTGTTGGACAGCTTTCTCCACCGGGACAACGCCGTCGTCGAGGATGAAGCCACACGGACTGCTAAGGAGAAAACAGATCAATGAATCTGGTAGCCGTGAGTGAAGGCACGCGGGTCTTTCTGAACTTCTCTGTCAGTCTGGAGGACGGGTCGGAAGTCGACACAAATTTCGGCGGTGATTCTGTCAATTTCGTGATCGGTGACGGTAGCCTGCTTCCCGGATTTGAACGGCTTTTGTTTGGAATGTCTCCGGGAGAAAGGCAAATGTTTGTGGTGCCGCCCGAGAATGCCTTCGGTCAGCCCAATGATAATAATCTCCAAATACTGCAGCGCGAAGATTTTGATGAAGATTCGAGCCTGGAGATCGGCGTAGTATTCTCCTTTGCTGACGCCATTGGTGGTGAAGTACCAGGCATGGTGATCGCCTTCGACGACAAGGAAGTGACTGTGGATTTCAATCATCCCTTGTCGGGGCGTACAATTTTGTTTGATGTCCTGATCCACAGAGTGGAACCGGCGGAGCTGCACTGATGTCTTTTTTTCAGGGCGCAAGGTGCTCGGGCTGGAGCTTGTTTTCGGGTGCTGTGGTTGTGTTTGAGGAGGGGAATTGAAGGTGGAAATTCAGCTGGCAAATCCGCGTGGTTTCTGCGCCGGGGTTGATCGGGCGATCGATATTGTAAACCGCGCGTTGGAGGTGTTCGGTGCGCCAATATATGTCCGACACGAAGTCGTGCACAACAAGTTTGTGGTAGAAGATCTGCGTGAGCGCGGCGCAGTATTTGTCGATGACCTCGATGAAGTGCCCGATAATTGCATTGTTATTTTTAGTGCCCACGGTGTGTCGCAAGCTGTGCGTAGAGAAGCTGGTGAGCGTTTGCTCAAAGTGTTCGACGCCACTTGTCCGCTGGTGACGAAGGTTCATGTCGAGGTGGCAAGCTACAGCCTTCAGGGTCGGGAATGCATATTGATTGGACATCGTGGACACCCCGAAGTCGAGGGCACAATGGGCCAGTACGATCACAGTGGCGGCGGTAGGATTTATTTGGTTGAAGATGATGAGCAGGCCGCGTCGCTCACAGTAGAAAATCCTGAAACTCTTTCCTACGTGACCCAGACTACGCTTTCAATGGATGATACTGCCAAGGTCATTGATACGTTGCGGGCGCGTTTCCCCCGTATTGAAGGACCGCGGAAAGACGATATTTGTTATGCCACACAGAATCGTCAGGATGCCGTTAAGAAACTAGCCGCCAATTGTGATCTTGTACTGGTGGTGGGGTCTCCTAACAGTTCTAATTCCAACCGGTTGCGGGAGTTGGCCGAAAGAATGGGTGCGGAGGCTTATCTGTTGGATGGCGCGGAGGATATCGATTCCCGCTGGCTGCAGGGCAAGTCTCGGATAGGTGTTACCGCGGGCGCATCTGCGCCAGAAGTATTAGTGCAGGAAGTGCTCGATGGCTTGTGCGCTCTTGGAGCAGGCGCTCCCGTGGAGCTTTCTGGTCGCCATGAGAATATTACCTTTTCGCTGCCTCGGGAATTGAATATAGCCGCAAAAAACATCTAGTACCCCTCTACACCTCTGTTCGCGTTTGGGTATCTAAAGACACCCTTTTTCCTCAAAATAAGTCATTCGCTGGCAACTTTATTCTCACCACCTATGCTCTTGTCTGCCAAGGGAGGATTACTGTGGTTGGGATGTTTCCGCGTAGAACACTGAAAGGATTTACCCTTATTGAGCTATTGATAGTGCTGGTTGTCCTCGTCATCACTCTTTCGTTTGCTACTCCGATGTTCAGCAAGCTGCTGCACGGTAACCAGCTACATCAGCAAGCCAGCAGGCTGTTGGGAACCATCAATCTTGCGCGCAGCCAGGCAGTGATGAGAAATTCCCCCGTCAGTATTTGTCCCTCCGCTATGGCACTAACAGGCGAGGCGGTATGTACGGGCACTTATGCCGAGGGTTGGATCGTATTTTCCAATGTCGATAAGGACAAAGTCATAGATGTCGACTCTGATCAGTTGCTCCAGGTATTTGAGGGTTTGCCTCGGGGTTATCAGCTGACTAATCGCAAAGGAACTCGGGCAGCCTTTGAATTGATTAATTTTTTGCCTGACGGTTCATCCCACAGCAACCGCACTTTGTTAATTTGTCCACCGCAGCATGCGCTAGCACGATCACTTAGCGTCGTTATCAATATTGTTGGCAGGGCCAGGTTAGTCAAGGAGTGGGGTGAATGCCCGGTCTCATGATTGACGTCTACACAGACTGCTCCACCGCATCAGTGCGCGAACGAGCCCGGCAGCACTATTTTTATCGCAGCGCATCTGGTGTTGGCATGCTTGAGTTCATGATTGCGTTACTCATCTTCTTTACCGCCATCGCCGGTCTGTTATCGGTGCAGTTGGCCGCCAAGAAGGCGGCGCACGAAGCGGCCCGGCGTTCGGTGGCGACGCAGCTGGCCCGGGATATCCTGGAGCGGATGCACGCAAACCCGGGCCAGATGGAGGCTTATCGGATCACTACTGTCGGGGATTCGGCTCGCCGCCTGCCCGCTCCTGAGGTTGACTGCACACTCTTGCCCTGTGTTGCGGAGCAGCTGGCAGTCTTTGATCTGTGGCAGTGGGAATCTGCCCTGTTGGGCGAGTCGGAGCGCTACACTGATGCGAGTGCTGGAGGGCTCATATCGCCACGGGCCTGTATTGCGACTGATCAAGGACACGTCACTGTGTCCATAAGTTGGTTAGGTGCGGCGACCGTAAAGCGCGAACCTGTGCCCATCTGTGGCGATGACGATAAGAGCTTGCGACGTCGTCAGCTTTCGCTCACGACTTACATCGCTGCACGTTGAGTATGTACTGCTGCGCTCACCAGATTGACTGCAATTCCCAAAAAGGCGTGACTCTAGTCGAACTCATGGTCTCGATGTTGCTGGGAATTGTCCTGAGTGGCGGTATGGTGAGCGCCTATCTGACGGCTAAGCGTAGCCACTATTATGAGGATCAAATGGCGCGCATACAGGAAAATGGCCGCTACGCTATGCGTCTGCTGTCGAGGGAATTGAGTATGACGGGGTTCCGTGGCGGTGTGCCGCTGCTGAGTGCAGTTCCGCCCGGCACTGTGCGTGGAGATTGCACTGACCGCGACTGGGTTTTGGACACTACTAATCCATTGGAGCTGGTGAGTAACCACGCCGGTGGCTCCGCAGTGGTTACTTCACACCATACTGCTTTGATCTGCCTCGATGGGACGTCCATCGTGCCCAATACTGACCTGCTTGCATTGAAGCGAACCGCAGCGCAGGCAAGTTTGCGCGATGGTATCCCGGCACCAAATCTTACAGTTTCCCCAACTGAGAATTGGTATCTGCAAGTGATGTCGGGTCGTGAGCCCACCTGGGAAAAGTTGTCTGCAAATGATCTGCTTGATTCATCGCGAGCGCTGCGTTCATTGAGTTATTGGAAAGCAGTTTCGCGTATTTTCTTTGTTCGCCGTTATTCAGAAGCGAGCCAAAAAAGCGCCGGAATTCCCAGCTTATGTATGAAGACCTTGGCCGGCGATACAATGACCTCGCGATGCCTGGTGGAGGGCGTCGAAGATATGCAGTTCGAGTTTGGCATAGACAGTGATCGAGATGGCGTCCCCAATCAATATACAGATGCTCCTGGGAAAATCGATATGCTGCATGTCGTGACTGTCAGAGTGTATCTGTTGTTGCGAAGCATCCTACCGGTAACCGGATACCGCGATGAAAAAGTGTATGCACTGGGCCGCAAATTACTGCCCGCCCGGCGCGATGCTTACCTGAGACGCACTTTTAGCTCAACGATTTGGCTTCGAAATAGGGTTGAACCCGTTGGTTGAAATTGTTTTAGGATTGGGAAAACCGTCCAGACGCAGTGATCTGGCAATGTCCCGAGGTGCAGTGCTTTTACTGGCCATGGTGTTCGTGTTGCTGCTGGGAATTGTAGCGACCACTGTGATGCAGACGGCGACCATGCAGTGGTACATGGCTGGCAATAACCAGTTCCTAGAAGAGGCATTTCTAGATGCTCAGGCGATTGCGGAAGAACTTTCTCTGCAACCGACCAACTTCCAACTTACAGGAGGCGTCGGCTACGCAAACTGTCCCCCACTGGGAAACGGTTCCGAATGTAATGTCAGGCTATTGACCGCACCCGAGTCCGCTATGGTTTTAGAAGATGTAGACCTCGACTATCGGGTTATCAGGCAGGCTCCACTGCTATTCAAAGGATTCCCCATTCGTGAACCCCAGGGCACAGTATCCAGTAGTGACCGTTTCGATGCGGCGATTTTTGAAATCGATGTGCGGATTGATGGTGGCGAGAACCGGTTGGGCTCTGCGCATCTGGTGCAGGGTATCGCAGTGCGGATAGGGGCGTTTCCCTGACCGAAGGAGGGCTTCATAGTGCTGAAATATTGCGTATTCGCCTTAGGATGGATACTGCCGTGTGTGAACTCTTCGTGGGCGGATGATATTGCGGCCTACCTTCCCGATAGGGCGCTGGAAGATGTCTACGTAAATATTGTAATGGACGTGGGTAACACCGGACTGGACGGTGCGCTCTGCACGGTCGGGGCGGACTGTGGGCCACCGTTCATGACGGCGGCCGCGCATCGCCACCTCAAGGATATGTATTCAGAAGGCGAGACAGTCACCTCACCGGGTATTTTCAAGGCCGTAATGGCAGCAATTTTGGAGAATCCACAGTTTGCGGGATTCCATTTCTCGCTGCTCATCGCTAACCATTCCAAGAATGAATCTACTACTATGACCGGCAAGAAGGGCGGAGGAGCCATTCTCCGCGGGTACCGTAAGTTAAAAAATCACCGGGAGGATTTTATTACCACCTTGAAATCTATACCGGCACTGTTATCGGAGAAAACGCATGAGTTTCAGCCGAAGGAGATTTACCTGGAATGGTTGCGGTACCTGAGTGGAGGGGAGGTTGCGCTCGGTACAAATACGAGCGGTAATTTTGGCCTGATCGATCCGGTTCCCAATTACGACGAAGGTATTATTGCTGGAGAAAATTACCGCCGGGCGTTTTCCGGTCATGCGGGGTGCTCACGCCTCTACTCCATTCTTTTTACTCAGGGTGCGCCCTCATCTGATGATGATCTGAACTCTGAGATAGCGCTGCAAATGTCGCTGCCATACCCTGTGTCATTTGAGCAGATGCTGACCTATTTACATGCACGCGATACCGACCTCTTGCCGCAGTGGGAAAATGAGATGTTTCTGCAGAAAACCTGGGTGGTAACGAGTCGTGAAAGACCAGGTAAAGCAGATGCCTATGCCGGGCTCGCGGGTAGTGATTCCGCCTTTTTCGTAAACGATCCCGTTGAATTACAGGAAAATTTGAATCGGGTGCTCGCAGAAACACAGTCCGTTGCCGGTGTTTCCGGAGCCGTCTCTTTTTCTACCGATGTTTTCGCGCCGGATCGTATTCTGAACAATCTGTACCTGCCGCTATTTCAGCCACGCGCAACAATAAGTTGGCCGGGAAACCTGAAGAAGCTGAAGCTGAGAGAATCAAAACCTGTGTCTGGAGTTACTTCGGCTGCAACTGGCGCGCGCTATGATGCAATAGTAGATGCGCGCGGACTGCCAGCCGTTGAGCTCTCTGGTGATTACGCGGGTCAGCTTCGATTTGATGCGCTCACATTTTGGACTGATGTGGAAACTCTGCCGCCCGGTGATGGAAAGTACGTTCCCGTCGATGCCGACGGCCGCAATGTCGGCCGTGGGGGAGGGGGTCAAAAGGTTGATGGGTTCGCCGCTTATCGCTTGGATGCGGGTGAGGTCGCACAGTATTTTATTGGTGATTCCAATTTCGATCCGCCGAGTAATGACTACGCACCAAGGCAATTGTTTTTTGAGTTGGGCTCGACTTTACTTCCACTCAACGCAGATGACGCAACACTGGATAGTTTACGGCCGTTGCTTGCTCCAGCGGGAGACTTGGATGATGAAGCACTTTTGACTTTGGTGAAGTGGGCGCGTGGACAGGATACGAAAAATGGTAAAACCACTGCGCGTGACTGGTTGCTCGGTGCACTAGTCCACTCGCAGCCGCTGGCACTTAACTATGGTGCTACGCCTGGTTATAGCCGCTTGAATCCTAATATTCGGCTGCTCTTTGGAAGTGGTGAAGGGGCCTTCCACATTCTGGAGAACACGGATAAAAAGGGGGGCGAGTCAGGTCGCGAGGTATTCGCTTTTTATCCCAGTGAGGTTGTCGGCAACATCAGGTTGCATTACGACGATATCACTCCAGCCTCGCAAATGCGATATGGCGTGGATGGTGCGCCGGTAGTGTTGCGGGTTGATGCGAATAACGATGGCACGATCGAGCACGCGGCGGGTGATGAAGCTTATGTGTTTTTTGGTCTGCGCAGAGGCGGCTCCAGCTACTACGCTTTGGATATCAGCGATCCTGAGTTGCCTCCCCGCATACTCTGGAAGATTAGTCCAACAGTCGGTGGTTCGTTCGACGAGTTGGGTCTCACGTTTTCAACGCCGATAGTCGGACGAGTCAACTACAGCGGATTACCGGTGGATGTGTTGATATTCGGCGGGGGTTACGCCGGTGGCTGGAATGGAGACTACACTGCAAGACTCGCAAAAGATGTCGGTGCTGCCGATGATGCTGTCGGTAACGCGATTTACATTGTGAATGCGCGCACGGGCGAGCTTGTTTGGAAGGCAGTCCTTGGTGATATTGGTGCACGGTCCAACGTGGAGTATCAGCATGCGGGGCTGGTCGACAGCATTCCTTCCCCGGTAGCTGCGCTGAAAACTCCGCAGGGCAACATACACCGACTGTATGTCGGTGATAGTGGCGGTGCCGTATGGCGTGCGGATATTCCACCCATCATCCAAAGCAATGACAATCACCGCAGGGACAACTGGTTTCTTACCAAACTGGCAGACTTGGGGGCGGACGCGAATGAACCCGGTGGCGCTCCCGCGGATGATCGACGTTTTTTTCATGTACCTGATACAGTTTATACCTTTGATAGTGTCGGGGACTTCGACGGTGTATTGATACAAAGCGGCAACCGTGCAGACCCTAACGAAACCGAAGTGGCTAATTACATTTTTTACATCAAAGACCGGAATACGGTCTCAGGCAATGCGGCGGTGCGAGCGCAGAATGACGTCGACGATCCGTCGGGAAGGTATCAGTTTGTCGATTTGTCAGATCAAACAACGTGTATTGTCTCTGCGGAGCAGGCGAATACAGGAGGTGGTGATGCGTCCTGTGCTGATCGCACTTTACCCAATGGCTGGAAAGTTGCCTTGGCTGAACCCGGAGAGAAGGGATTGTCCAGGACATTGACCGATGGCGGCCTGGTATTTGCTTCTACTTTTGTTCCCGGTACTGCGGATGCCTGTTCTTTGCGAAGGGGGCGGGGTCAACTCCATATATTGCGCCTTGCTAACGGAACCTCTGTGGCAAACGAAGTCAGGCATTACGATCTTGGCGAGGGGATTCCTGCGGCTGCCGTCTCCCTGGGTGACGTTATCTATGTGCCTGGCGGTGGTATCGATCTGCATGACATTAATGGCGACGCCACACGCGATAAGACCAATTTGCTACCCAGCCAGGCGGGCAAAATGTTCCGGATTTACTGGCGTGAGCCGGGCGTTGATCCACTGTAGAGTTGCTTGAGACGCGCGCATGAGAGGCCGAAATAAAAAAGGATTTACGCTTATTGAGCTGACTGTAGTGCTCTTTATTGTGGCATTGTTGCTAACGATTGCGTTGCCCGGATATCAATTTCAACTGCGAAAAACCCGTCGCAGCCTTGGTGGGGCTGTATTGTATGATGCTGTAATACGGCAGGAACAGTTCTTTGTGGATCATAAGCGCTACGCCGGAGATTTGACGGAGTTGGACTATCCGGCCAGCCCCTATGCAATTGATCCAGAGGGGCGGGCAGTAGGCGCATTAGCCGCAAACAGGATTTATCTCATTGATGTTGCCACACAGCAAAATGCTTATACTTTGTTTGCGATTCCGCAACTGGGTCAGGCGCAGGACGATTTGTGTGGGACCCTCAGTTTGGATTCCATGGGCATTAAGCTCACATCGGGCTCAGCGCCGGTGCAGGACTGCTGGTAAAAACGGCTAGTGCTCCAGCCCTAGCTTCTTTAAGCGATAGCGGAGGCTACGGAAGCTGATGCCCAAAAGTTTTGCGGTTGCGGTTTTGTTCCAGCGGCACTCCTCCAGAGCCGCGCTTAGAACCTCCCGTTCAATATCTTCAAGGTAGCCCTCCATGTCGCCATAGGCTTCACGGACTGAGTGGTCTGTGTCATCTCGTCGACGTGAAGTTTCAGCCGATTTGCCAGAGGGTTCCTGGCCGGAGCGGGAGAACTGCAGGTCATCGGCTGAAATGTTTTCGCCATCGGAAAGCGCCAGCGCCCGTTCGAGCATGTTTTCCAGCTCGCGTACGTTGCCGGGAAAGTTATAGTCGCGCATGGCTTCCAGAGCGGATTTTTCTAGACATGGTTCTGCCTTATCCTCGCCGGATGTTATGCGCTTCAGAATGGCCTCGGTTAGTGCAGGTAGATCTTCCAGCCGCTCGCGCAAACTGGGAACCATGACATCAATAACATTAATACGATAATAGAGGTCCTGGCGAAACCTCCCGTCTTCGACTTCTTGGTCTAGGTCTTTGTGAGTGGCACTTAACAGACGAATATCGGTGCCCTGTTCTTCGCTAGCGCCCACCGGACGGACGGTCTTTTCCTGAATAGCACGCAGCAACTTAACCTGCATGGCAAGTGGTAGGTCTGCCACTTCATCGAGAAACAGAGTGCCGCCTGAGGCAGCTTGGAACAGGCCTATCTTGTCCTGGCTGGCTCCGGTGAAGCTGCCCTTTAAGTGCCCAAATAGTTCGCTCTCCATTAGTTCCGGAGGAATCGCGCCACAGTTAACCGCGACGAAAGCGCCTGCTGCGCGTGGGCCGTTATTGTGAATGAGACGGGCGACAACTTCCTTGCCACTGCCAGACTCGCCGTGGATGTGCACTGGCGCCTGACTGCGTGCCAGTTTGGATATTTGCTGCCGCAAAACCCGAATGCCGGTTGAAGAGCCGGTCAATTCTCCGTCAACAGCGTCCTGCGTGTGGCTGGGGTCGCCTTCCAACTGGAGGGCATTACTGACGATTCTGCGCAAATTTTCCAGTTCGATGGGCTTGCTGATAAAGTCGAACGCCCCGGCTTTGAGTGCAGAGATCGCCGCTTCTACACTGCCGTGTGCGGTAATCATGGCGACGGGAATGTGGGGGAATTCTTGCTGGATATGCTCCACCAGCGAGATACCGCTACCATCGGGCAGGCGCATGTCGGTAAGGCAAAGATCCGGATTCATCTGCGTGACCAAGAGTCTGGCCTCTTCAAGATTGGCGGCACTGTGGGTTCTCAGACCCATTCGGCTCAACGTGATATCCAGCAATTCCCGAATGTCAGGTTCGTCATCCACAATCAATACACTTTGGGTCGTCATTTAGAGCGCTCGTTGATTCATAGAGATGCGGAAGCAGCTTTCACCGGTACTCGTCAGGCGGTAGTCAAGTCCTGCGTTGTTGATTTCACACAGTTCCTTGCACAGGTACAAGCCCATGCCGGTGCCTTCATTCATAGTGGTAAAAAAAGGCTCAAACAGCTTGGCCAGATCACCGGGGGGAACCCCTTTGCCCGCGTCAATGATATCAACTTGGCACTGGTGCAGGGCGGTATCGACTTGGACCTCGATGCGTGCTGTTTCATTGCCGGTTGCCACCTTGCTGTGACGCAACGCATTGTCCAGTAAGTTGCCTAAAATGCGCTGGAAATTTTCCGGATCAATTTCCACCAGCAATTCACGGTAGTCACAGTCGATCGTGATTTTTGCGGGTCGATTCAATGCATTGAGATATTCACTGACAAACTCTGTTAGCCAGGGCGCAAACAGCAGATACTCTGGCTTGGCAGGCTCACGGCGAGAAATCTGCATTACGCTCTCTACAATATGATTGACACGCTCACAATGGCTTTGAATAATATCTGCCATGCGGCTGTCAGAGGAAGTGAGATTGGGAGACTCCTGCAGCAATTGTGCAGCGTGGCTGATTGCACCCAGTGGATTACGGATTTCGTGAGCGATACTGGCGGTCAACCGGCTCAGAGAGTTGAGTTTCAACGACTGCGCATACTGCGTGACGGGCGTGTAATCTTCTACGAAAATCAGGGTTTCCCGATTATTATTCGATTGCAACTCGCGGAAGTTTGCAATGACTGACGGTGCTCCCTCCATGACGGTGAAGGGCTTGGCCCGGTGTATGCCCGTGTCCTTCCAGTGTTCGAACTGGTAAGCCAGTTCCGAGCAATAATTCGCCAACTGTCGTCCTTGCTCCACTGCGGAGGGTCGCTCTGGGTTGAGTAAGCGAGCGGCGGACTTGTTCATGATTTGCACCACGCCCTGATTGCTGACCAGCAGGATGCCGGTCTGCATATGCTGGACGATTTGCTCATTGAGTCGCTGCAGGCTGTAAAGATCACTGGCGCGATTGCGGGCCAGTTCTTCGGCCCGGCCCAGTCTGTGTGCGATCGGTTGCACGATCAGCGATACACCGAAAATAAGCAGACCCAAAATTCCAGCGGGGAAAAATGAGCTACTGTCTAGCACGTTTTGCAACATCAGCCAGCCTGTATCGAGCAGAATGGCTAGCACGCTGATGGCAGCGATAAGGGTGGCTAGAGTACGATTGGTAATGAGTACGGCGCTGGCGGCGACGGTAATCACCAGTAGTACTGGCAGACCACTTACCATTCCACCGCTGCTGTCTGACAGGAGAGTAATGGCTACGATATCGATCAGGAAGACCAGCAACATCAATTTTTGACTCTGATTCAGTCGAGTCGAGAGCGAACCCAGCAGGGGAATACTGGTAGCGAGATAGACCAGTGCGGCGGTGGTGTACAGCGTTGGATTGAAGGTGCCAACCAGCTGCCGTGTATTAGGGCTTACCAGCATTATCAAAAGAACAATTGAGAGCAGTGAGCGGTAGCCGACGTAAACTCTGAACAGTGCGAGGTTCTGATGACTCGGTGTGCGGGCTTCAGGTTGTGTCAGTATGACTGGGCGATTCACCTTGCAACGGCCTGTTATGATTAAGTCAGTAATTGCGGCCTTTAAGTGTAACAGGCATTTTGCTTGAGGGGTGTAGCCGGCGAGTTAGGGCGGGCAAGAGCCCCTCTCCAGTCGCCCATACAATCACCAACAATTCCAGTTTGTCCTGCACAGGGACTGGCTATGGTCGATGCTTTTCCGGACAATAGTGCCCTGATACCGCAAGCACTTGAGAATCTCATGAGTACCCTGAATATCCTGATGGCGCAAATGAATACCCTGGTTGGTGATTTTGACGGTAATACCACCAAAGTCATCGAGTCTATAGTGCAGGCTGAGCAACAGTATGAGAATCCCGTGGTCGTTTTCCCTGAGCTGACGCTGAGTGGTTACCCGCCGGAAGACCTATTACTGCGCCCCAGCATAGAGCCACGCGTAACACAGTCCTTGTCTAGAATCTGCGACGCTATGGTGGGTTCTGGATATGCCGTAATCGGCTACCCATTGAGGGTAGAAGGTACTTTGTATAACGTTGCCGGTGTGCTCCACCGGGGTGAAGTAGTGGCGCAGTACCGAAAACAGTGCCTGCCTAATTATCAGGTCTTCGATGAAAAACGCTATTTCAGTCCAGGTGATAGTGCCTGTGTGGTCGATATTAAAGGGGTGAAGGTCGGCTTAAGCATTTGTGAAGATATATGGGAGGAGTCTCCCACGATGCAAGCTGCCCAAGCTGGAGCTCAGGTGCTGCTGAATTTAAACTCTTCTCCTTATCATCAGGGTAAGCGTGACGAACGTTGGGAAGTAGTCGCTTCCCGCGCGCGACAAGCCGCCATTCCCATTGTTTACGTGAATCAGGTGGGTGGTCAGGATGAGTTGGTGTTTGACGGTGGTTCCTTCGCCGTCGCGGCCGATGGCACTTTAGTGGCGGCTGCACCAAATTTTGAGGAGGGCACTTATGCTGTAGAGTTGATCGCCAGTGACTCCCAAGTGCGAATGGCAGGTGTTGACTTGTGTCCCCCGCTGGATGAATTGGCCGCGGTCTGGCAGGCGCTGGTTCTGGGCGTTCGTGATTATGTGAATAAAAATCGATTTAGCGGCGTGGTGTTGGGCTTGTCTGGTGGAATCGATTCAGCATTGACCCTTGCTGTGGCGGTGGAAGCGCTGGGTCCGGATCGGGTGGAAGCGGTCATGATGCCGTTTCGTTATACCTCGCAGATGAGTGTAGAAGATGCGGCTGAGCAGTCCAGAACGCTCGGCGTGAATCACAAAGTGATTTCCATAGAATCTATATACGAATCATTTATGAACAGTCTGCAGAGTGAATTTGAAGGTTATGAGACCGATACCACTGAAGAAAATCTGCAGGCACGCTGTCGCGGCGTGCTGTTAATGTCCATTTCCAATAAGAAGGGTTATCTGGTTCTGACGACCGGTAATAAAAGTGAGCTAGCTGTAGGATATTCGACATTATACGGTGATATGGCCGGGGGATTTGACGTTTTAAAAGACGTTCCCAAGACACTGGTTTTTGATCTGTGCCGCTACCGCAACTCTCTGGGGCCCTGTATTCCGCAACGTGTGATAGATCGTCCGCCGTCAGCTGAGTTGGCTCCTGACCAAAAAGATGAAGATAGTCTCCCGCCCTATGAGGTACTTGATCGCATCCTCGCCTTTTATGTTGAGCAGGATTACAGTGCCGAGGCTATCATCGCCATGGGCATGGACCGTGATCAGGTGCAGAAGGTTTTACGCCTTGTCGATCTCAACGAATACAAGCGGCGTCAGGCACCCATTGGAGTGCGTATTACACAGCGGGGATTTGGACGTGACCGGCGATACCCGATTACCTCCGGTTGGCGGCTTGGGGATTAGCCCGTTACCGCAGCTGTAAAAGCATCCTAAGCCCGAAAGACGAGTTAGCCTGGGCTTTATTGAATCTCTGGTCGATTGTCGAACTGTGGTGCCTGGGGTGGATCAAATAGCCCGAAGGAAGCCTTGTTAACCCAGGATCGTTGTAACCCGTCGAGTGTATACACGCTTTCGAATTGTCCGTTCTTATTGAGGGCAGGGTACTCGGGGTAGTTTAACGCAAGCACGTCGATAGAATTCTTTGCCAAATCGTCCAGCCCCAGCAATATATAGCCCTGGGCCATTACCGCCAGTCCGTCTGCTACCGCGGGGGTTTTCTCGAAATTCTCGACGACGTACTGGCCGCGATTGGTGGCCGCGAGGTATGCGCCCCGTTTGAGGTAATAGTTGGCGATGTTGATTTCGTGGCGAGCCAGCAGATTCCTCAGGTAGACCATTCGTGCCTCGGCGTCAGCGGCATAGGGGCTGTTGGGATACCGCGAGAGCAGTTGTGCGAATTCGGCAAAAGCTTCCCTGGCATTTGAGGTGTCGCGCTGAGTGGGATCAGTCGGCAAAAAACGGGCAAAAATATCTTCATTACCCGTGTAAGCCGATAGCCCTTTCATGTAGTAGGCATAATCTACGTTCGGGTGTTGGGGGTGCAGCCGGATAAAACGGTCAGCTGCTTCCACGGCAGCCTCGTGTTCATAGGCATTGTAGTGCGCATAAATAAGTTCAAGCTGGGCCTGTTCAGCGTAGTTGCCAAAAGGGTATCTGGATTCCAGTTGCTGAAGGCTACGAACCGCCAGATCAAAGTTTTCGCCGCGCAGATAACGTTGCGCTTCCTCGTAAATTTGTTGCTCACCGGCATCGGCGGGAATATCTGGCAGTTCATCGTTGCTGGAGCAGCCGTAAAGCGTCAGGCTAAGTAACAGGGTCAGGATGTATTTCATGATTTCACCTAAAAGGGTGCGCGCGGGCGTGTTAAAATCTCTCGCGAAGCGGGTGCTGTTGCAGCGGTATTTAACCACAGGCGGGCCGGCGCATAAACAGGAATTGTCATGAATGATCGGGTGGAACTGCAGGCCAGTGTGCCGCAGGCGTTGCACGGCAACCGGCTGGACCAGGCAGCGGCGCAACTGTTTCCTCAGTATTCGCGGTCCAGGCTTCAGGAATGGATCAAAAAGGGCGCCCTGTCCATGGACGGGACTCAGTGCCGTCCACGTGACAAGGTGGTCAGTGGTGCGAGTCTGCAAATTAACGCTGAGTTGGAAAGCGAGGTGAGTTGGCAGGCTGAGGATATCGCCCTCGATATGGTGTATGAAGATGCGGCTATATTGGTAGTGAACAAGCCCGCGGGACTGGTGGTGCACCCTGCGGCAGGTCATGCTGACGGTACTCTGGTTAACGCGCTGTTGGCGCATGCGCCGGAGTTGGCGCAACTCCCCAGAGCCGGTATTGTGCATCGTCTGGATATGGATACCTCCGGTATTTTGGTGGTTGCCCGCACGCTTTCTGCCCATCATCATCTGGTGGGGCAGTTGCAGGAACGCAGTATCAAGCGGGAATATGTTGCCGTGTGCATCGGCGCACTGACGGGCGGGGGTAGGGTGGACGAGCCGATGGGGCGCCATCCCCGGCAGCGAAAAAAAATGGCGGTCCTGTCAGCGGGTGGTAAAACAGCGATTACCCACTACCGGGTAGCACAGCGTTTTGGACACCACACCCGTGTAACCGTTAATCTGGAAACGGGGCGGACTCACCAGATACGGGTGCACATGGCCCATCGGCGCTACCCTCTGATCGGAGACCAGATGTATGGCGGGCGTCCGCGTATACCCAAAGGCGCTTCTGACGAACTGATCGACACCCTGCGCAAATTCCCCAGGCAAGCATTGCACGCCCGCTCACTGGGCCTTATCCACCCCGAAAGTGGAGATGCGGCGCAGTTTGAGTGCCCCCTCCCTGAGGATATTCTCAATCTTATCGCTGTGCTGGAAAAGGAAGACCCGCCCCTTGCCTCCGATACCGCCCTTTATTGAGCCAGACTGGCCGGCGCCGGCCAATGTTCTGGCACTGAGCACGACCCGCTGGGGCGGCTGCAGTGCGCGCCCCTATGAGAGTTTGAATCTGGCGCATCACGTGGGCGACAGCGATGGCGCAGTGGGGGCAAACCGAGACACCCTGTCAGCGGTATTGCCCAGCGGCGGCGTTGTGTCATGGCTTTCACAGGTCCATGGGACGCGCGTGCTTGAAGCAGGGCAGGGCGGACTGTATCCGGAGGCCGATGCTCAGTGGAGCCGCAGTTTAGGCGCCCCGTGTGCTGTGATGACAGCCGACTGCCTGCCAGTTCTTTTTTGTTCTGCCGCGGGTGATGTCGTTGCCGCTGCGCATGCTGGCTGGCGCGGCTTGTCAGCGGGTGTGTTGGAAGCCACGGTGAGGAGTATGCGCACACAGACAGAAGGTGTACTGGTGTGGTTAGGTCCGGCAATTGGACCAGCTGCCTTCGAAGTGGGCGCGGAGGTGCGCACTACCTTTCTGGCGTCTGCCGGTTCCACGGAGGCCTCCGCTGTTGAGGCTTGTTTCCGCCGCAATCCCGGTCGTCCCGGTTACTACTACGCTGATTTATACGCCCTGGCACGAGTTCGGCTGGGTGCGTTAGGTGTTCACCGGTTCTTTGGTGGAGGGTTTTGTACCCATAGTGATACTCAGCGCTTCTTCTCCTATCGTCGCGACGGCAAAACCGGGCGTATGGCCAGCCTTATCCTCCTGCGGGAATGACATCCTCCAGCCCTAATCTCCGTACTTGAAATAGGGGCATTTGCCCCCATTTAAGTCTGCAATGAGCGCGATTCACCGCCCGGTAATAATCATTCAGGAGACCTCTATATGAGAATGGACAAATTAACCAACCAGCTGCAGGCGGCACTGGCAGATGCGCAGTCTTTGGCGCTGGGGAAAGATCATAATTTTATTGAGCCTGTTCATCTGCTGAGCGCCCTTCTTGAGCAGCCCGGTGGCGCTTGCAGGCCACTACTGCAAAAGGCGGGTGCGGACATTGCCGGTCTTGCTGTGCAAGTTCGGACTGCGGTAGAGGCATTGCCCACGGTGTCCGGAACAGGTGGCGATGTGCACATGTCGAACGACCTGGGGCGTATCCTAAACGTCACCGACAAACTGGCGCAACAGGGCGGCGATACTTATATCTCCAGTGAACTGGTGCTGTTGGCGATGCTGGAGAGCAAAACCTCAGCCGGGGAGCTGTTAAAGGCCAATGGCGTGCAGCCCCTGGATCTAAAATCTGCAATCGATTCGCTGCGTGGTGGGGAGTCAGTCGATAATCCCGAAGATGAAGAATCCCGTCAGGCCCTGGAGAAATATACTATTGATCTCACCGAGCTCGCCGAGCAAGGCAAGCTGGATCCGGTGATCGGCCGCGATGACGAGATTCGGCGCACTATTCAGGTATTGCAACGCCGCACCAAAAATAACCCGGTGTTAATTGGGGAGCCCGGAGTCGGTAAAACCGCCATTATCGAGGGGCTGGCGCAGCGCGTGATCAACGGCGAGGTGCCTGAGAGCATGCGTGAGAAGCGTGTTTTATCACTCGACCTAGGGGCGTTGCTGGCGGGTGCTAAATTTCGTGGCGACTTTGAAGAGCGGCTTAAGGCAGTACTTAAAGAACTATCTAAACAGGAAGGTCGCATCATCCTGTTCATTGACGAACTCCACACGATGGTTGGTGCCGGTAAAGCAGAGGGCTCTATGGATGCAGGTAATATGCTTAAACCCGCCCTGGCGCGGGGTGAGCTGCACTGCGTGGGTGCCACCACTTTGAATGAGTATCGCCAGTACGTGGAGAAAGATGCGGCACTGGAGCGTCGATTCCAGAAAGTGCTGGTGGACGAACCGAATGAGGAAGACACCATCGCCATTCTCCGGGGTTTGAAAGAGCGCTACGAGGTGCACCACGGCGTAGACATTACCGACAGTGCCATTATCGCCGCTGCGAAACTCTCCCAGCGCTATATCACCGACCGCCAATTGCCCGACAAGGCCATCGATCTTGTCGATGAGGCCGCCAGCCGGATTCGCATGGAAATCGATTCCAAGCCGGAGGTCATGGACAAATTAGAACGACGTTTGATTCAACTCAAAATTGAACGCGAGGCGGTGAAAAAGGACACCGATCCCGGCGCGAAAAAGCAGGTGGAATTGCTGGATGCAGAAATTGAAAAAGTCGAGCGCGAATTTTCCGATCTCGAAGAAATATGGAAGGGCGAAAAAGCATCCGTGCAAGGCGCCGCGCAAATCAGGAGCGACCTGGAACAGGCAAAACTAGAGCTGGAAGCGGCCAGGCGGGCGGGCGATCTCACCCACATGTCAGAACTACAATACGGGCGCATTCCCGAGCTGGAAAAGCAACTGGAAATGGCCCAGGAATCGGAAACCACCGATACCGTTTTGTTGCGCAACAAAGTAACCGATGAAGAAATTGCCGAGGTGGTATCGCGTTGGACCGGTATTCCTATCGCTAAAATGATGGAGGGTGACCGCGAGAAACTGCTACGTATGGAGGACGTTTTAAGCGAAAGGGTGGTTGGGCAAAGCGAGGCCATAACGGCAGTATCGAATGCCGTGCGACGCTCCCGTGCAGGGTTGTCTGACCCCAAACGTCCCAACGGCTCGTTCCTGTTCCTGGGACCCACCGGCGTCGGTAAAACAGAATTGTGCAAAGCCCTGGCGGAATTCATGTTCGATAGTGAAGACGCCATGGTGCGTATGGACATGTCAGAGTTCATGGAAAAGCACTCCGTAGCGAGGCTCATTGGGGCCCCTCCGGGCTATGTGGGTTACGAGGAGGGCGGCTATCTGACCGAGGCAGTGCGACGGCGCCCATACTCTCTGTTGTTATTGGACGAGGTCGAGAAAGCACACCCCGATGTTTTCAACATTCTGTTACAAGTGTTGGAGGACGGCCGTCTTACCGACGGTCAGGGCAGAACAGTCGATTTCCGCAATACCGTGGTAGCCATGACCTCCAATCTCGGTTCGCACCTGATTCAGGAAATGGCAGCCCAGGACGATTACGAGACGATGAAGGCTGCTGTGATGGACGTGGTTGGAACCCATTTTCGGCCTGAGTTCATTAACCGCGTGGACGAATCGGTAGTGTTCCACCCGTTGCGAGTGGAGCAAATTCGTGGAATTGCCGTCATTCAGCTGAAAGATCTGCAAACTCGTCTGGCAGAGCGGGAGCTGTCGCTACAAATCAGCGATGCGTTCATGGATCGACTCGTGTTGGCCGGATTTGACCCCGTTTATGGCGCGCGGCCACTCAAGCGCGCTATTCAGCAGGAACTGGAAAATCCACTGGCACAGCGCATTCTGGCCGGTGAATTTCCGCCCGGATCGGTCATTTCTGTCGATATCGAGGATTCGGTGACCCGCTTCGCAGTTTTACCCGGGTAGGACCACCATCGGTCACAAATGTAAAATTAAGACCCTGTGCTGTCGTGACGGCCCTATAGACATTTACCTGTCTCGCAGCGAGGTGAGCAAGCGCAGTGGTGGAATGCAGTTGTGCATCTCCAATGACGGTATCGCCTGCACGGGCGACGTTGCTTCGGATGCGGGCTGGAGGCGGGAATTTCTTGGCTGCCAATCAGGAGGCCATTAAGTATCGGCAAGCTTTCACAGACGCTATTAAAATGTTTGTGGCGGGGGCTCTGATCCTAATTCTCACAGTAAGCCGTTATCGATTCCTCAGCCCGCTTCCGCTGCGACAGTTTTTCTTCTTCATTAATGTACCGATACTCCCCTTCTTCGTTTCGTATGCGAATTTTTGCGGAGGTATCGAGGGCTTGCAGATTGTCCCTGGCGCGTTGGCAGTACTCAGGGTTTTTCTCGATGATGGGCGCGCGCGAATCGACGGGCTGAAAATCGTTGCTCGCACTGGGTTCGACCTTCAATGGCACCGCGCCCTCCTCAGAAGCTACTGAACGGACCATGCGGGAGCTGGTGGAAACCACATCGTAATCCACACCTTTCGGTGGCGGCCGGTCACTATTTACCGGGGAGCCCCGTTCATCAATCCAGCGGTAAATCACTGCATCGGCAACGGTGCTGCTGGCTGAAAAGGCCATTAAAACCGTGGTCAGGACTATTGAAAATAGACTTACTTTGGGCTTCAAGGGGTTGCCTCCACTGGGGTATCTATATTCCTTCAAAAATACGCCACATCTGCGGCCGGGGCAATCCAGTAATACCGGCACTAATATAGCCATCGTGGCGCAGTGGTTGACTTTAGCTGCTCGCAAACGCAACAATAGGGGCGTCTTGCGGCTGGCAATGATTACCGTCGAGTACCCTCGGCCTCTGGTCTACTGCATCATTACGATTATTTGGTGCAGCTGGTTGTAAGTCCCGTATTCAATTTGAGCCGTATTGGCCAGATTGAGGGCTAGACACTGCGCTACCCCGCAGGGCTACCGATACACGCTGTTCGTGATCGCAATTCCCATTCAGGGCAGATCCAGGCAGTGTATCGAGCTTAAATGGGGGTGGCGTGGCTTATCTTGTACCTGTTGCAGGTATATCTGCCGCAATGACCACACGCTATTTTGGAATGATCCAGTGAGGGTAACGCACTGGGCGTTTTGATTATGGAGAGTGATAGTGGAGTTGTTATCTGGCGGTGAAATGATCGCTCGAGCACTGGAAGACGAGGGTGTTGAATACATCTTTGGCTACCCTGGTGGTGCGGTTTTACATATATACGATGCCCTGTTTAAGGACTGTAAAGTCCCTCATATACTGGTGCGCCATGAGCAGGCAGCCACGCATGCTGCAGACGGTTACGCCAGAGCTACTGGGAAACCGGGCGTCGTATTGGTGACCTCCGGTCCCGGCGCAACCAATGCGATTACCGGCATTGCTACCGCCTATATGGACTCGATTCCCATGGTGGTACTGTCTGGGCAGGTGCAAAGCCACCTCATCGGCGAGGATGCCTTCCAGGAAACGGATATGATCGGTATCTCGCGCCCCATCGTAAAGCATAGCTTTATGGTAAAGCGCACCGAAGACCTCCCGCAAATAATCAAGAAGGCATTCTATATAGCCTCCACGGGTCGGCCTGGCCCTGTGGTTATCGATATTCCTAAAGATTTGACGCGTCCGGATGAAAAATTTGAGTACAACTACCCCAAAAACGTGAAGATGCGCTCCTATTCGCCGGCTCAGCGTGGCCATACCGGACAAATCAAGAAAGCAGCGAAGATGCTGCTGGCGGCCAAGCGCCCGATGATTTATGCCGGTGGTGGTGTGATACAGGGAGATGGCAGTGAACTGTTAACGCAGCTGGCTCGCGAATTGAACTACCCGGTTACCAATACGTTAATGGGGCTGGGAGCCTACCCGGGCAGCGATCGCCAATTTTTGGGTATGTTGGGTATGCACGGCTTGTACGAGGCGAATATGGCCATGCACCACAGTGACTGTATTCTCGCCGTTGGTGCGCGCTTTGACGACCGTGTCACCAACACCGTGGACAAGTTCTGTCCCGGAGCCAAGGTTATCCATATTGATATAGATCCCGCTACTATCTCGAAAATCGTTATGGCAGATATTCCCATCGTTGGACCGGTGCAGTCGGTACTGACTGAATTGCTGGGGCAAATTACATTGCTACGTGAAAAAGACAGTTCTTTGCCGGATGAGTCTGCGCTTGATCGTTGGTGGCAGCAGATTGGGGAGTGGCGCTCGGCGCACGGCCTGTTTACGGGGCGACGTTATGGGCAAAGTGATCTGATTATGCCGCAGCAGGTTATCGAGAGTCTGTACCGAGTGACAGACGGTGATGCGTACGTCACATCCGATGTTGGACAGCACCAGATGTTCGCTGCCCAGTATTATCCTTTTGACGAGCCTCGGCGCTGGATAAACTCCGGCGGGTTGGGAACCATGGGCTTCGGGTTGCCCGCTGCCATGGGAGTAAAGCTCGCATTTCCCGATATGGAGGTCGCCTGCGTGACCGGAGAGGGCAGCATCCAGATGAATATCCAGGAGCTGTCTACTTGTAAGCAATACAAGACAGCGGTAAAGATCATTAACTTACGCAATAATTATCTGGGCATGGTGAAGCAGTGGCAGGACATGCAGTACGAGGGTCGCTACGCCATGAGCACCTACGAGGATTCGCTGCCGGATTTCGTCAAGCTGATGGAGGCCTATGGTCACGTGGGTATCCAGGTTGACAAGCTGGATGATCTTGAGGGAGCGATGAAGGAGGCTTTTGCTCTGAAGGACAAACTGGTGTTTCTTGATGTGATTATCGATCCTATGGAACACGTGTATCCCATGCATATTGCGCCTAATGGTTCGATGAAAGATATGTGGCTCAGCAAGAATGAGAGGACCTGACATGCGACGGATTATTTCTATGTTGATGGAAAATGAGCCCGGTGCACTATCGCGTGTGGTGGGTCTGTTTTCTCAGCGTGGCTACAACATTGAGACACTGAATGTTGCCCCTACAGATGATGCTACTTTGTCTCGGCTTACCCTGACGACGGTCGGAACGGACTTGCATATTGAAAAACTCACCAAACAGCTGAACAAGTTGGTAGATGTGGTGAAGTTGGTTGATTTGACCGAGGGCGCCCACATAGAGCGGGACATGATGTTGATCAAGATTCGGGCCACTGGCGCAGCGCGTGAAGAAGTTAAACGCGTTACTGACATTTTCCGTGGCCAGATTGTGGATGTGAGCCCCAACGTGTATACCATCCAGCTTTCCGGCACCAGCGATAAGCTCGATTCATTTGTAGCGGCGATGGCGGAGGCGGATATTCTCGAAGTCGTGCGTTCAGGTGTGGCTGGAATATCGCGTGGTGAGAAAGTACTGAGCCTTTAATCTTTAGAGCTGTTATGTGCAGTGTGGGCGCATGTGCCGGCTTTTTAGCATGGGCCTTGCGCTTTCTTGAGTAGCTGAACCCAGCAAGTGCTGGGCCAATAAGGCCCAGAGTGGTGAATCTCGAACGGGTGGGTGTGGCTACACTATGCGCTGCATCGCGGTCATATACCCGCGCAACGTTTTTCCAACGACCTCCACGGGGTGAGCGCGTACCGCCTCATTGACGGCAATTAGCTCTGCGTTATCCACACCGTTGTCGCCTACCATGCCACTGCCGATGACGTCCGTGTCGATCTTGCTCATAAAATCCGCCAGTAACGGCCGGCAGGCATGGTCGAACAGATAACAACCGTATTCTGCGGTATCGGAAATCACCACGTTCATCTCGTACAATTTCTTGCGGGCAATGGTGTTGGCGATCAGAGGCGTTTCGTGCAGTGACTCGTAGTAAGCTGATTCGTCAATAATGCCTGCAGACACCATGGTCTCGAAGGCGAGCTCCACGCCGGCTTTAACCATGGCGATCAACAAAATACCGTGGTCGTAAAATTCCTGTTCGACGATCTCTGCGTCTGTATTACCGGACTTCTCGAACGCTGTTTCGGCAGTCGCGGCGCGCCACTTCAACAGATTGGCATCATCATTGGCCCAGTCTTCCATCATGGTCCTGGAGAACTCACCGGTCATGATGTCGTCCTGATGTTTTTCATACAGCGGGCGCATGATTTTTTTGAGATCTTCCGCCAGATAGTAGGCGCGTATTTTGGCGGGGTTAGACAGGCGGTCCATCATATTGGTGATGCCGCCGTATTTAAGGCCTTCGGTGACAGTTTCCCAGCCATATTGGATTAACTTGGAGGCGTAGCTGGGCTCGATGCCCTTTTCAACCATCTTGTCAAAACTCAGAATAGCGCCGGTTTGGAGCATGCCGCAGAGAATCGTCTGTTCTCCCATCAGGTCCGATTTCACTTCCGCGACAAAGGAAGATTCCAATACGCCAGCACGATGTCCGCCGGTTCCAGCGGCATACGCTTTGGCGAGCTCCAGGCCATCACCGTTGGGATCGTTTTCCGTGTGAACGGCAATCAAGGTGGGAACCCCGAATCCGCGCTTGTACTCTTCGCGCACTTCAGTGCCAGGACACTTGGGGGCAACCATAATGACGGTGATGTCATCACGAATTTGCATGCCTTCCTCAACGATGTTGAATCCGTGGGAATAGGATAGGCAGGCGCCTTGTTTCATGAGCGGCATAATTGCAGTGACAACGCTTGTGTGCTGCTTGTCGGGCGTGAGATTGAGTACCATGTCCGCTTGTGGAATCAGTTCCTCATAAGTGCCGACGGTAAATCCATTTTCGGTCGCATTTTTCCAGGACTGTCTCTTGTTTGTGATAGCGGCCTCACGCAGGGTGTAGGAGACGTCAAGGCCGCTGTCTCGTAAGTTCAGGCCCTGATTCAGCCCCTGGGCGCCACACCCCACAATCACCATTTTCTTACCGCGAATCATTTCCACGCCATCGGCAAACTCGGAACGGTGCATAAAGCGACACTTACCGAGTTGGTCGAGCTGAAGGCGCAGTGGCAGCGTGTTGAAGTAATTGTGTCCCATGATAAGTGTCCTCTGGCGGGTGATTGCAAAGTGAAGCGAACCATACGATAAATAAATGCTTGCGTAAAACGCTATATTGTTAATACTGTATTGCGTAATTAGCAATACAAGTGATCTCTATGGATACCAGAGGTTTGGCTGTCTTCCTCTCTGTGACCGACACGCTCAATTTTAGTCGTACTAGTGAGTTACTGCACATGAGTGTGTCTGCGGTGAGCAGAACAGTGCAGCGTGTCGAAGAGGAGTTGGGTCACCCCTTGTTGGAGCGTGACAACCGCACTATGCGATTAACGGCAGCGGGCGCTGAATTCAGAGAATTTGCGCGCAATACCATAGCCGAACTGCAACGACTAAGACGCAAACTCGGCAGCGACGAAGAGCTGGCGGGTGAAGTCAGTCTGTTCTGCTCAGTGACAGCAACCCACAGTGTGCTTGCACCTATTCTGGAGGCTTTTCGGGTTACTCATTCATCTGTAGAAATTAAGATGCACACCGGTGACCAGGCAGATGGCATTGTCCGTATTCTGGAAGGCCAGGATGATATAGCTGTGAGCGGTCGTCCTGCGCGTTTGCCGCGGCGAGTGGAGTTTTTGCCTCTGCTCGAGTCGCCCCTGCATTTTTGTGCGCCGGCAACAGATTGTGCCGTGCGAGACATGGTAGCGGCGGGCGAACTTGCGGGCGGCGAGGTGGATTGGAACAATGTTCCTTTCATCGTGCCGGAACGGGGCGTCACTAAAGATATGTTGGACGCCTGGTTTCGAAAGCGCGGTGTCAGGCCCAAAATCTACGCCCAGGTAGCTGGCCATGAAGCTATTGTAGCCATGGTAAGTTTGGGCCTGGGTATTGGAATTGCACCTCAGTTGGTGATACAGGCAAGTGGTATGGCAAATCGCGTCCGCCAGATTGAGGTTGCAGACGGGTTGCCTCCCCTCACTATTGGCCTGTGTAGCCTGAGGCAGAGATTGGCTAGCCCATTGGTTAAATCTCTCTGGGATGTCGCTGGGCAGACCTATAAAGGTTCAGTTTGATACTATACTTGCCGAACTGAGAGAGCAGGCACACAACATGGATGATCAAAATGAAATTGCACCCGAGCAAAAGCAGAGCTCGAGTGCCGCAGACGAGCAGCCGATCTCCGGTACTGTCGCCCCCCGCCTTGATCTGTTAGTTGACGAACACGAGGAGGAGGTCTCCGAAAACGGGCAAACAGTTCGTCGCCAGGGTATTTACCTACTGCCCAACCTTTTTACCACGGCGGCACTTTTTGCCGGGTTTTACGCCATTATTGCCGCCATGCGCGGAGACTTTGAAAGCGCTTCCATAGCCATATTTTTCGCCATGATTTTGGACGGGCTCGATGGGCGTATTGCACGCCTCACTAATACCTCCAGTAAATTTGGCGGCGAGTATGACAGCTTGGCGGACATGGTGTCCTTCGGTGTAGCCCCCGCTCTGGTGATGTTCAGTTGGGCTTTGGGAGAGTTAGGGAAGTTCGGCTGGAGTGCAGCGTTTATCTACGTGGCATGTGCGGCCCTGCGCCTCGCTCGTTTCAATACGCAAATTGATACGGCCGATAAAAACTACTTCACCGGTTTGGCCAGCCCTGCTGCCGCTGGAATTATTGCCAGCACGGTGTGGGTCTGTAACGATTTGGGGTGGGTCGGCACCGCATTACCCCTGGAAATGTCGGTTGTGGTCGGAGTGCTCACCGCCGCTGTCGGTTTTTTTATGATTGCAAATTTCCCCTACTACAGCTTTAAAGGTATCGACTTTCGCGGTCGCGTGCCCTTTGTGGTGGTGATTGTTGTGGTTCTTATTTTTGGCCTGGTTACGGTAGACCCTCCGCGGATATTACTGGCAGGGTTCCTGATCTACGCAATGTCCGGCCCTATTATGTTGGTGGTGAACCGCGGCAGACAGCAAGCAGGCTGAACCTCTGCTCAACCGAAGGCCTTCTGGGAACCAAACGTTAAATTGTGGTTGTGATCTGTAGTCAACGTCGCATCGGCGGGGAACGATCATGAGCATGCATTTTGTAGTACCTCGAATAGGCTCTTCTGAAATCACTGCGGAACCTGCGTATAGGAAGCGCCGGGATTTTATTAGAGCCGCGGGCCTCGCGGCTGTCCAGCTATATTGCCTTTACTCCAGCGGTCTTGGCGGAGGAACGGGTGGAGCGCCCCTATATTATGCTCGCCTGGCGACTGAGGCGTTATCGATTGCGTCAGCGGCAAACTGTCGTTTCCGGAGGGGATTTTTGTAGTCTTGTGTCGGCCATTGGGGGCCCGCTTTTGGTCCCGATTTTCACGCTGATTTAGTCGGCAGGAAAATCCTGGAAATAATTCAGTAAAAGGCCTTGCAGGGCCAGTCGCTATGCGTATAATGCGCTTCCCGTTGAGGCATGGCCTCACGG
>TARA_R110002072_G_scaffold70055_4_pt1 | contig 31175 bp, 25 predicted proteins | sample TARA_R110002072 | Tara Oceans TARA_R110002072 (sample SAMEA4397118) | marine metagenome | biome: Polar Biome; feature: [SRF] surface water layer (ENVO:00010504); material: water (ENVO:00002006), including particulate matter (ENVO:01000060) such as... | depth 5 m
ACATACAAACCTGCTATCAACCTGCACGCCCCGCTCCTGCCAATGAGTCAAAACATTTTCGCTCGCAACCGAGAGACTTCCAGCGGGGGAAGTACCGGCTTCCAACCAGTTCACCATACATTTTGGGCTAAGGTCATTAAGTCTGGATGTAGACATCTCCAACGCCAACTCAGAAGACAATTCGTACCCCGCTATCTCCAGTGAGCCTCCGGCACGAAGCTCAGCCCACAGTGCCTTCCGGTTGAATGTCAGTGGCGTACTCAACGCCGATGCAGCGCTGCGCAGTCGCAGAAATTGATCTATTTGCTGCTCTCCGTTCAGGATAGGCTGCCATAACAGGAGTTTTTGTATGTTCGACAGTTTCAGCGACACTTCACAGGCAAGTAGCGCGCCCAAACGCAGCCCCCAGAGTGTTAAGGGTCCACCGCCTATGCGTTGCAATATATGTGCCGCGAACGCTGCGTCATCCAACCAGATTTGCCAACTGGCATCAACAAACTCCCCACCGCTATCGCCACAACCAGTTGGATCAAGCAGCATAACGGTATAACCCCGCGCGGCCAACTCACGAGCCTGACTAGCAACAATATGTCGGGACATGTGCATCTCCTCGGCAAACGGAGGCAGATATAATATGCAACTGTGTGGTTCAACGGTGGCGGGCTGCAGCAGCAGATAGAACAGCTTTCTTCCCCCGCAATCCAGGAAATCGGCTGTTACAGTGTATTCAGAAGAGTTCATTCACTACCCGAGTTTGGACTCGACAAAAACGGTCAGACTACCGACGGTAGCAAAAACATCGGCATCAATTTCTTCATCATCTACCGTAATCCCATACTGCTCTTCGATGCTCAGTAGAATAGCGACTACAGACATAGAATCCATTTCGGGAATGGCACCCAGCAGTGGGGTATCAGGGTCCGCGGCGATAGTGCCATCGGGAACGCCCAACGCGGATCGCAGAATCGCGACCACATTTGACTGATTATCCAGTTCTTTCACACTATTACCGTTAACTGTATCGAGCGTGGGTTGTGCAACAGGGGCTATGGATGATGAGTTCACCCCGTCATGCTAACCTCGCATCATATTCTACTCAAGACGCAAATGTGACCCCGAAATCACAATTGGGGCAGGTATTGCCATTCGCTGACCAATACACGATAGTATTTCACTGACCCAATATCCGGCATCCTCACGTTGGTTAAATCCAGTAACCGAGTTCAGATAGAAAAATTCAGCTTGTCGGACGACGGACTGGAAGATTGTCTGCATGGGACATTTATAGATTACGAAAGCCACAATTGGCAGTTGGGCCAAGCCTGGCTGGCGAATCTGGCCTCCACCGCTCTGGATCCAAAAGAAAAGGCCGTGATTTATATCGCTCGGCTCTCCGCTGAGGATTTCGTTGTTTGCCCCCTGCGGCTCAATGCTGGTAGTGGCCAGGCTCATGCACTGAGCACATTTTATACCTCTTTATTTTCGCCTTTGGCCAATTCTGAAACACCTGAAGTCCTTTTTACTGAGCTCTTTCGATATCTCATCACGGTTGAGAAGTTGACTGCAATTACACTCTCACCCATGGATCAGCAAGCACCCGAATTTGACCTGGCTCGTCGTGCCCTCGCTCGCTCAGGCTGGAAAGGTCTGCACTCCTTTTTTTGCTTTGGAAATTGGATCCATAGACTGGGTGAAAATACTTATCACTCTTATTTGGCTGCCCGGCCCTCGCAATTGCGGAACACAGTTGCTCGGCGAACGCGAAAGTTTCTTGGGCCGGAGAAAGGTCAACTCCAATTAATACAAGACCCTGACTCCACGGAGAGTGCGATACTGCAGTTTGTCACCGTATACAACAAAAGCTGGAAGAAAGAGGAACCCTACCCTGATTTTATCCCTCAGCTAATGCGGATGGCCGCCAGACGAGGTTGGCTGCGCCTGGGTATCGCCCATTACGACAACAAGCCTGTCGCCAGCCAAATCTGGATTGTGGCGAACGGGACTGCCTACATATTCAAGCTTGCTTACGACGAAAGCTACAAACGACTTTCGCCGGGAACGGTGCTTACGGCTTTCATGATGGAGCATGTTATCGATGCCGATAAAGTCACCTCGATCGACTATCTGTCCGGAGATGACGGCTACAAAAAAGATTGGATGTCGGTGCGACGGGAGCGCCACGGTTTGGCCGCTTATAATCCTAAAACGCTGCGCGGCAGTGCTGTGCTAATTGCTCATATACTTAAAGGCTTGTACACACGACTGAAAGGAACGCGCTAAATCAGCAATGCAGCTACTCAATCATCCAGACCTCCGGCGAAACCAGATTCAGTCTGTCAAGCAATACCAGGAACCGGTTGGGCTACTAGATGTTCAGAAGCTGCCCTACGAGTTTCGAGTTTCAGGAGACCGAGTTCATTTGTTCTAACCACTCAACCGCCGCAGCACTCATTTCACTCCTGGCTGCGGCAGTGGAAAAGGTTTGATCAGCTGAGGGTAGTTCGATCCGTTTAACCGCGGGCCTATTGCAGGCCTCACTCCAGACACTTGATCCGTCAACTAGCTGGTCAAACTCTTCACTGATAAGGCTAAGGCCGCTCTTGAGAAACAGTACTGGACCATCAAAACCACTAAACCCGTACAACATGCGCTCCTGAAAAGGCTTCCTTGAATCCTGACGCCTACCCGAGACTGGTTTAGGCGGTTTTATCAGCGCCAACGTTTTGTTCTTCAGATAACCCAATAGAAGAGGAGCGTACTCCGAAATACTGTACTGAAAGCTAAATAGCTTCTTCCAAAAATGTGCCCCTTTCAAACGTTGAATATAGTGAGTACTGGTAATAGCTGCGCTCATTGAGTCGCTCACCCAGGGGTTCGCCAGGATTATGCTTTCAACGCCTGATAAATTCCATGCGCTAATCATAATACCCGATGCTGCCTCGCAACCCCCATAGAGCACTACATGCTGTAATTCCGGAACGCTCTGTCTAAAAATATCTATAGCACATTGCAGGTCCGCCTCCATGTCCTCGAAGCCCAGCAGTTCGCCAACGCTATCACCCATCCCACGGTTATCGAATCGCATTACAGGCGTGCCCTGAGAGGCAAGGTTTCGGGCGAGCGACAGAAGCTGACGCCCGCAGCCTGCCCGATATTGGATACCTCCCGCTGCAACGGTTATGAGGCCGGTCGCCATTGGGCGCTCTGGCAGGTGTATAACACCAATTAGCTGCACACCTTGGCACTCAAAAACAACGGGGATTTCTTTTACATTCATCATTTATAAAAGCTGTATTGCACTCGTCTTGTCCAGCAACTGGCGACAATCCGCGCGCTCGCTCAATTGCCAAATCTGAGGGGATTGAAACAGGGTCACATCGACCCTATTGTCCTGGGATATCAACTGATCAACTACCTTTTGCACGCCAGAAGACGGCCCCTCTGCAGAGGCTGAGGCCTGCTGCAACCAATGGATATTCGCGCCTGACAAGCCTGTCAACCCGGAAACACTCAGATTATCTATATCCTTGGCCAGTGTTCCGCCCAGGACATAGCCAGCAACCTCAATGTTCTCTCCGCCTTCCAGGCGCGAGCGCATTTCTCCGGTCGTCTCAGGGGGCATTTCCATTCCCGACAGGTAGGCAATACGTGCTCGCAATATCTGGGTGAGAAAGGTTTTACCGTTGGTCACTGGCTGCCACAGCAGCAGACTGGAGAACTGGTCAGTGCGCTTTGCTGCGAGATCTAACGCGAGCAAAGCACCCAGGCGCAAGCCCCAAAGTATAACTGGCAGGTGCTGCTGTTGCTGACACCACTGCACCCCCGTCATTGCATCCGCATGCCAGCCCTTCCAACTCGACTGGGCCAATTCACCTTCACTGTCTCCCGTTCCAAATGGATCGATAATGAGGCACGAGAAACCCATGCTCGCGAAACGGCGCGCCTGGTCAGCTGCCAGATGTCGACAGCGATTCATCTCCTCCGCAAATGGAGGTAAAAACACAATATGCGCCCTGATGGAGTCCATTTCGGGGCAAAAGTGCAGGGCGAAAATACGGCCATTTTCACCATCCAAAAACATTGGCTTGACTGATACCGGCATACTGTCAGGTTTTCATCGCTTGAATTCCAGTGCATTTGTCTGCGATGCCCTCAGCGGCACTGTAATGACCGAAGAGAACAGACTATCGCTACTAGATCCTAGTTCACTCCAAAAAGCGGGTTAGATCAACACCCATGGCTGCAAATTATTTTTGCAGTTCTGACAATCGCTAGCAAGCACATTTTGAGACTACGCCTGAAGGACCGCAGATTATAAATAGTCCCTCTACGCTTTTGTGAACAGCTTCACAACACGCATATAGTGCGTTTCTGCGAAGTTTCATTTCTGTCATACTCCTTCAGTATATTTTTCCAAAAAAATGACTCCAGTCTGGCAACCCTATGAAAAGCCCCAAACACGTACCCATGAACCAGTTTCCCGTGATCAAAGACTGCCTACAGGTCGGCGGCCGGGCTATCACCGATATAGCCATGGAAGCCGGAGGAGCGCCATTTTATGTCTACGATCGTCAGCTAATGACCAAACGCATGGCCGAAATGCGCAGTTCGCTGCCCAATGGACTAATCATTAAGTACGCCATCAAAGCCAACCCCATGCCAGCTGTTGTGCAACATATGTCCTCTTTGGTCGATGGGCTTGACGTCGCCTCTGCCGGTGAACTGCGCGTAGCGGTCGATAGCGGCTTTGACCCCATAAATATCAGTTTTGCGGGTCCTGGAAAAATGGACTGGGAACTAAAGCAGGCAATTGCCGCAGGAGCAACACTCAATCTTGAGTCCGAGAATGAGATGGAAAGAGCTGCGCTAATCGGTGACCAGCTGGGAATACAGCCCCATGTGGCTGTGAGGGTAAATCCAGAGTTTGAACTCAAGTCGTCCGGCGTGAAGATGGGCGGCGGCCCCAAAGCCTTTGGGGTTGATTCAGAGCGCGTCCCTGCGATGCTGCAGCGGCTTGGTGAACTGAATCTCGATTTTCGCGGCTTTCACATTTACTGCGGCTCACAGAATCTGAGTGCAGAAAGTATTATCGACGCACAAAATAAGACCATAGATCTCGGTTATCGCCTGGCTGAGCATGCCCCGCAACCCATCACCACATTCAATATAGGCGGCGGTTTCGGGATTCCATTATTTCCAGGAGAGAATCGCCTCGAACTGGAGCCTATCGCAGAAAATCTCGAAATTAGAATGCGAGAAACTGCCGATAGACTACCTACAGCCAAAATAGCAATTGAGTTAGGACGGTATCTGGTAGGTGAAGCAGGCTTATATGTCTGTGAGGTTGTAGACCGGAAAATATCCCGCGGTGAAGTTTTTATTATCACTAACGGCGGCCTCCATCAGCACCTCGCCGCCAGTGGAAATTTTGGTCAGGTCTTACGCAAGAACTTCCCCGTAGTGGTAGCCAATCGAGTCGTCGGCCAGGAGCGGGAAGTAGCCAACGTAGTCGGGCCACTTTGTACACCTTTGGATATTCTGGCTGCCCAGATGGAATTGACCGCAGCACACCCCGGTGACCTGATTGCAGTTTACCAGTCAGGTGCCTATGGCTATTCCACTAGTCCAATTGCATTTCTTGGTCATCCGCCTCCAGCACAAATATTGGTCTAGAAACGTCGCCTGGAGAGGGTTTATGATCTTTGCGAAAAAAATTGTTAGCTCACTTTTTCTTCCAGGAATTCAGTAAGCGTGCCCAGGGTGTTAAACACTGCGGCTGAAATTTCATCGTCTTCCACGACAATGTCGTATTCTTCCTCCAGCGCCGTCAACACAGAAATGACTCCAACAGAATCCAGTTCCGGGATTGCACCCAATAGCGGGGAAGTCGCCTCGAGCGACTCGACCTCGTCTCCGAGCACCAGTGTGTCTCGGAGAATCCGCTTTATACTTTGGTCTAGTGACATCTTATGACTCCTGGTTAGTATTGCTTATCTGCTGAACCGCCATCTCTCGTGTTACCTAAGTCAGACGCAAAGAGCGCCTCTCTCGATCAACTCGATGTCTGCACCCCCGCAACGACCAGTCTTTCCTGGCCCTCATTCACCTTGTTAAATTGAGAAGCGCTTTGGCAATATTCATTATTCGTTTGCCCGCCCCTGATCTACACCACCTCGGGACGTATTATGTAACTCAGAGACGTCTCGCTTCAATGCGGAAAAATCGACTTTACCATTGGTATTCAGCGGAATCTTTTCGTAGAAATGATAATGGTGCGGAATCGCATACTGCGCAAGCGAGGCCTTCGCATAACGCTTTATCTCAGTCACTATAATCTCTTCGCCATCCTGCGTTTCATACGCAACGTGAATGGCCTCGCCAAGAGCATCGTCAGCCAGACCAAAGACTGCCGCCTGCACGATTCCAGGCGTCGAGAGAACTGCCTGGGCGACCTCATCGGGGCTGATGCGATAGCCACTGCTCTTTATCTGCATATCCATCCGTCCATGGAAGTATAGGTAACCGTCCGCATCTAAGGATACCAAATCTCCAGATCGAACAGCCACTTCCGGAAGGCAGGCTTTGGTTCCCATATTAAGTGGAACAAACCTTTCTTTGGTCAACTCCGGATTATTGAGATAGCCGTAGGTGACAAATGCACCACGATGTACGAGTTCGCCTTTTTCACCAGGCTTGCAACGATCTCCACTCTCATTGAGAACTAAAAGCTCCACTTCCGGTACCGCCTTCCCTATTGAACCGGGTCGATTGGTCATTTCGACAAATGGCAGATAAGCTGACCTGAATGACTCGGTGAGGCCATACATAACAATGATGTCAGTACCGGGGAAAAAATCTGAAACCCTTTCAAGGAGAGCAGGTGGATGAAACCCGCCCCCCGACGTGACATAGCGCAGAAATTTAAACCCGGAATCCTGTTTCAATCCTGGCTTTAGAAGCTTCGGCCATACCGACGGCACCGCCGCCATGCCCGTAATTTTCTCGCTTATCAGGAGCTTGATAAGGTCCTTTGCGAAAATAAACTGATGAATAACAATTTTTGCGCCGGTATACACACAACTCATCAGCTGGTTAAGCCCGTAGTCAAAACTAAACGGCAAAATACTAAGAATAGTGTCGGCTGACCCGATTTTAAGGTACTGACTAACAATTCTTGCGCCATCCAAAAGGGTTCGCTGCGGGACAACAATACCCTTTGCAAGTCCAGTAGAACCTGACGTGTAAATATAATTAGAAATATCCGCAGGAATATTTGTACTAATTTGCAGATTCAAATCAAGTTCGTGAGCAGCATCATCAACAACAAACTGGCCCGCAGGGTCGACTGTCTCGACATGCATTTTCTGGTTGGAAAAATATTCTTCCAACGGTGAGAGGTAATTACTCGTACCAATAATCGCTATCGCAGAGGCATCCTGAATTTGATATTTTACCTGCTCGGGCACCAGCAGCGGGTTTATGATGGTAAAAACAGCATCTCGCATCGCCACTGCAAAAAGGGCAACCACCTGACCAGTGCTATGGGGGGCATAAATACCCACAACATCGCCTTTCCCAATATTGGCACGCTGGAGATTTTGGCTCAGGCGGTATGCCTGATGGTATAAATCCTGCCATGAGAATTCATGTTCTAGGTAGCGCACACCGATTTTATCCGGAGTCGCAAGGGCCCGGATGCGAAGCATCTCAGCAATATTATTCACTTTGCACAGTCCTTAATATCGGGATTTTGCGATATTGGTTAAAACGCCCCCTCGTCGCTTTTAAACTACTAAACCACTCAAGAGGGCATTCATATTACTCTATGTTAGTGGGCAGTAACATCACCCACACGAGAGTTATCTCTTAGATAAATGTATTAAAATCCTAGACTTGCGACGCTGTTCCCAACTCTCTATAGGCTGCATGCGCCATACTTTGCAACGCTCAGATCAGCCCTCATCAGCTGGACTTGTGTAAATGTACTCCCTCATCACACACCATCTCATCTTCCGGAAGACCGACAAACGACAATATCTCGCGCTGCCCTGCCCGAGTACTCAAATCGGTAACATCGAAGATCCGAAATTTTCCGGGATATTCGCGTTGCAAGCGATCTGCTTCCAGGTAGTAGTAATCCCAGTAAATTCCAATGGCGGCCTCCCTCGAAGAAGCTTCAAATTTGGGGAATGAGCTATCCCATACCGGATCTTTTTTCCATACGCTCCCATCGTGCTCTTGCCAGTAATTGTAAGCCGTGTGAAATGGAGTCTGCGTTAACAGGGATTTCAATTTATCGGCGATCCAAAGGGAGCGCCAGCGCTTGATCGAGGACTTCTTCATCCAACTGGCCACGGTTTGGCTCCGATCACGTTTGATACAGACGAACCTGCTCTCAGGCGCAATTTGTAATAGATCGCCCACGTAGTTGAGGTAATAATACGCTATGTCGCCTATCAGACAGACTTCCTGCATGGTCTGCAGCTTTTGATAAGTTTTCACCGAAGAAGGTCGGGAGTAATCGATAGACACTCTCGCTTTATCCCCGCCACGCAGGATTTCCAGGAATTCCCTGACGCCATTGATCTGCGGTTGCGGGTTCCCGCTAAATACCGCACAAGAAGGGTTCATCTCATGAAAACAAATGCCGCCCGGCTGTCGATCAATCAGTGCCGTCAGCGATGCGGTCCCAGACCTGCCTGAACCCAAGCCAATGACAATTCTCTTGTGCTGATGCCTATGGCTCATCTATTAGTCCTGGCCGGTACATTGAGTTTAGGCCAAAGTTGCGACAGAGAACTCTACAATTCGGAAAGCGGTATTGTACCCCATGGGGAATATCCACTCTGAACATTAGCGAATCAAGTTACTAGTCAAATGCTCTAACCGCTATCAAGGCCTTTAAAGTATCAACCGCTTCTGCAATTCGCTCATAGCAGACTAGGTAACTCTCCTCAGACTTGCCATAGGGATCCTCAATCTCTGGTCCAAAATTTTCTGCGCTCTGATGAGCCCCAAGCAAGAAGACCCTGCCGGAAAGTCGAGCGTCCATCGCAGTCAATCTGTCATAATGGCTCTTTTCCATAACAAAAATAACACCACTGTTTTGCAGCATTACGTCGGATACAGTGGTCGAACGCATATCATTCAAGTTGGCCCCCAAACCTGCTGCAATGTCTATCATGACCGGGTCGGCCGAACGCCCCGCCTCTCGGTGAAAACCGGCCGAGGCGACTGAGATCCCGGAATCCTCGGCATAGGCTCTTATCAACACATCGGCCAGAGCACTACGATTAATATTTCCGTAACAGATAAATAACAAGGAGTCTGCATTGGAAATAGCCGCTGACACCTCGCCTCTCCGCCAAGCACGGCGCTGTCGAGTATAAAATAGTCCTTCTTCCAACAGGGAAGCCAGACGCTGGCCATAGCTCCTAAGTATTCGACCCAGATCCACCAGTCCGGGAACTGGATCAGTCAGGCTCTGAACATCGTAGCGATGCCTTAGGCTAAAGAATAATTGTAATTCCTTGAACACGTCCCAGCCCAGAGGAATGTTAGCGATTCTCGTATCTGCGCCACCACGCAGGAATGCCTCATACCAATGTAAATCTCTCGATACCAAACGGCAATAAATGTCATTTCGGTATTCTGCGCAAGCCTCAATCTCGCCATTGAGTTCTAAATCCAACAACATGGATGGGAAATCTGCACCGGCGACAACGGACAGGGGTAATGACCCCCAAAATCGACCATTGATCTCCATCAAGCTGAATTTTCCAGAGGCAGTATCAAGCTTGAATTCAACCATTGCCACGCCGTTCCAATCCAACGCGGCCATAAGGCGCTCAGACGCGTCTAGTAACTCCGGCATGACTGCCTGACTCTTTCGTAAACTGCTACCTCCCCCGGTCAACGGTACTTCGTGAAGTCGCAAATGCTGGAACGCGTACACCACCTTTCCGCGATGAGCAATGAGCTCGATACCCACGCCAGAGCCCGCAAAGAATTCCTGCAGAACTACAGCGCCAAAACGGAATGCATGCGCACAACCTGCCTGCAACTCAACCTCGTCAAACGCGTAGCTAACCTGCAATTGACTGGTTTCTCCGTCCGCTGACCCAAGTGACCGGGAGGGCTTTAGTACGACGGGGTAATTAACTGTGCTCAATACCGCTGCAAGGTCATCCATCGATGACAAAGAGACGCCTACAGGGCTGGGAACACCGACTTGCTCAGCCAGCTTTAGCGTCTGGGATTTATCAAGAGCGACTTCCAGACTGTTCGCATTTGGCATCGCAATTTTTAAGTGCTGGAGACGTTCACGATGCCTGGAAAGCGGAACCAGAGTCCTCTCGGTAACCGGCATTATAAGGTCGTAGTGCTCTTGATGACCATGCTGCGAGAGCCACTCTACGAATTCACTAGTGTGTAAAAGCGGATTGGGATATTGGTACGTTGAACTAACCGCATTAGAATAGCCCGTTAGCGGTTTGGGCGTGTGACTTGCTATCTCAACGATGCAACCTCGTCTTGCCAAGGAGCGTGATATCGCCAGCGCAGGAACCATATCCGCGTCCAGCACCAACACCCTTGGCCCCTCTATCTTCCCCATCTCTATTGCCGACCCGCCAGTCTTGAAACTACACGAATCAGTTCCTCACTTCTGTCTCTAAACATCAGCCAGAAGAGGAACACATAGACTAAAGCTCCAAAGGGGATCTTATACAATGCGAACACACCCGCCACACCAGGGAACTGACCAGACACTAGATAAATTGCAGCACACATCAATAAAGCCGCCAGCAACGCAGGAGTAACGGCGCGTAAAGCAGACAAAATAGGAAGCTCTAGCACCCGCCCTCCTCGCACCAATGTCAGTACAAATATACACACCGAAGCCAGACTCCAGGCTACTGCGATACCTGGCAACCCCATCGGAAGCATCGCAAAGATAGCGCCCGTTAGCACAATCAAAGTGACAAACGCATTTGTCAAATTAATACGGGCCCCACCGGCAGCGAGCAGCGCAGGGGAGATAATATAGGCCAAAATACGCAGGGGCACGGATATCACAATGATGGCAAACAAGCCAGATATCTGCACCCATTCACTGCCCAGGACCAGGCCGATAAGGTCCTTGCCAACCATCGCAACGCCCAGAAAAATTGGAAAAATCAGGGCGCTGGCAAACCCCAACGTGGTGATCAAGTAGTCATTCCTGTCCCCTGAGGCATCGTTCATACGGGCGAAGGCAGGAAATGCTACCACATTGAAAAGTGGCACACTCTTAATCATCAACATGGTCGCCAATTGAATCGTAACTCCGTACAAACCAACTTCAGCAATATCAAAAAACTTGCCTGTTATGACAATATCCACCCGGTTGTAGGCAACAAATAGAACCTCTGAAAGCGCAACAAAGGCGCCAAATTTAAACAATTCTCCAGCACCCTGAGGAAGGAAGGAAGGTAACCTGGGGTAGTCAATAATTCGATTGAACCAGAAACAGTTGAAGACTGCGCTAAACACTATCGAAGCCACGAGCGCCCAATACCCGTAACCGAGGAAAGCCAGAGTAAGACTTAAGCAGGACGCAAGAACATCGGTGGCCAACGTTATTTTTGAAGTTTTTTTATGGTCGAGATTCCTTGCTACCAAAGAAGCTGGTACCGATGTCCAGGGAATAACGAGATAACTGAAAGCTAGTACCTTTAAAACCATCTCCAAATCGTCATTGTCATAAAATTCCGCTGCATAGGGTGCCAGGAAAAATTGGAGAAGGAATAGAGCAACGTTTACAATAAAGAGCAGGCCCAGGGTTTTTTGAATAAGTGGCCTAGTGAGGTGCTCAATTTTCATCAACCCTTGACTGAGGCCGACAGTTGAGAACAATACAAAAAAAGTACGGAACACTTCTGCCAGGCTTATAACGCCGTAATCTTCAGGTGCGAGAAAGCGAATAACGATAATAGTGGAAAGCCAACTGATCATTTGGCCCAAAAAACGCAGCGCAGCGACCCAACGGAACGCAGACATGGCGCGGTTTATCAGATTTGACTGATCGATTTCTTCAGATGCCATTGTCGGTAGCTTATTCGGCTCACACTCGTCCTACTTGGCCAGAGGCGCGCAGCTGTGTATTAGACCCCGAGGTCCGAGCAACCCCGGGACAGTCAATATTATTCTCTTGGTCTCCGAATTGTACCAGTAATACACAATTTTCTCGCCAATCTGTGAGCCCATTCCCATCTATGTGGTACTAAGTGGAAAAAACTCTTGGGCATGCCTCCCTCCGAGCCATTACAATGAAATCAGTAGGAATTGATGGAAGATCAGCGGGATATTACACTGACTTAACTGATCACCCAGATCCCTGTTTTCACCCCTGAAAGTAAACTGAGCTGGCAATGGCATCCACAGACATGTCCCCATTTTTTTCGATCATCATATCCACTCGCGACCGGCCTGAGCTCTTTCGTACTGCCCTGCTATCCGTCACGACGCAAACTTTCTCCGACAAAGAAATTATCGTTGTTGTTGATGGTTCCAGCGAAGGTAATATGGAGGCCTATAGGGAGCTAGGGAGTCAGTTAAAAGGCATCGCATTTTACGAGCTAGACCACCGGGAAAACGGCCATGGGCAGAGTTACGCTATGAACCACGGCGCGCATCAATCTTCCGGGAAATTCTTATGCTTTCTCGACGACGACGACCACTGGACGGATGACCACTATCTTGACTCTTTACATGAAAGCCTCACCGCCTCTGAAAGACCCGTTGATGTGCATTACAGTAATCAGAAGGCAGTTTTCGCGGACGGGACACCACAAACAGCCAGTGTCTGGATTGAGGATCTAATTCCAAACGTTAGGCCAGAATTCAATAATATTAATGACAGCTATTTCGTGGATGTAGGCTTTCTACTGTCAAGCAATGGGTTCGCGCACTTGAATTGCAGTGTCTTCAATAGGATTTTCTATAATACCATCGGTAAGATGGATGAAAGCATTCGCTATGAAAATGACCGAGACGTCTTTATTCGTTCAATTGACGCGGCAAATGTGATGTTGTTTAGCACCCGCTACATTTCGCTGCATAACATCCCCGATGTGAAAAAGAAAAACAACATGTCCACTGTGAGCTCTGAGATCGACAAAAAACTCTATCAAATGCGTGTGTATGACAAAGGCATCTCTCTCGGCAAACAGCAACAAATTGTGCGATTTTGCTGTAAAGCAAAAGTCTACGAGCTCAAGCACGCCACAAAAATACTCGCAAATTACTCCCAATACACAAGTGCTGCTCACTGCGCCAAAGCAGCGCTCATCAGTGGTTTTAATTTTCGCTGGCTAGCCTATACCTTATACCTAATTGGCAAGTCATGGCTTCAACCTAGCGATGGCTCCAGCCAGCAGCACCGGTAGAGGAAGCCAGGAGTCCTCAATTTTCTATGTTCAATGCACTCCCAAATTTAATGAAGGGCGCTGCGATCGTCGCTCCCAAGCACCATATATTCCTCCTGGGACACATGCGTGGCTATACCAGCCTCTTCGGCCACATAATGGGCTCCAACCCTGCCATTTGCGGGTATTACGAAATGCACATCGGCTACTACGGCTGGAAAAGCCTGATCAGACAAAAGCTACTATATTTTGAGCAAGAAATACCCAAGCCCGGCTTCCGCTGCATGTTCGATAAAATTTTGCACAACGACCACCATATTTCACCGAATGTACTCAACTCGAACCAGGCCAGTACTATTTTTAGTCTACGCAGGCCGCAGGAGGTCATACCAAGTATATTGTCACTGTATAACCGCATAGACCCCTCGCACGAGTTCAATAGTGAGTCATTTGCCACCCGATACTATGTATCACGCCTGGATGAGCTCGAAAATATTGCTCAACAACTGGAACGGGGGTTTTTTTATCTGGATGCGGAGGCCTTAAATTACTGCCCGGATAAGTGCCTTTCGATTTTGAGCAACTGGCTGAACCTTGATACGCCGCTGTCTACGACCTATGAAGTGCAGAAAAAAACAGCGAAGGAACATTATGGAGATACCTCAGACCGAATAGCACGAGGTCAGATTACGCGTCAAAAAAGCGACTACGTGAACTTTCAGTTTGATGATGGCCTAATGGAAATGGCCGCCTCTACGTATGCGCGGGTAAGAGGAGCTCTTCTTAGCATCAGTGAACATCATAGCATTTGCGACCTTGAAACGGAGATTTCCGCCACTTGAAATATTCCCATCACGTAAGATCGTATCAGCGTCAGTCTTATGTTGACCGGTGCTTTCATAGTATATTTAACATACATTTGGGAGCATTGAGAGGAGTACCATGCTAAGAATTTTTCGATCGCCCCGCCTATTGGCTGCCATTATCGCCACGCTGATCGTTGCAGTTTTAAATCCTCCTTACGCGCAGGCTCAACGCAAGGAACACGCGGCTCCATGGGTCGGTCAGCGTCTGGATGGTAAAGATTGTAAAAGTGTTCAAGTAGGCTTCGGACCCTTCGACTATTTACAACGCTACCAAAATCTTTCCTCGCTGCAGGTGGTCGAGGAAAGCCACTTTGATGAAGGCGTTGAGAATCTGACAGAGGGCATGACAACAACTCCCATCGGAGACATTCACTATACGCTGAGCGCGTGGCCAAATCATCATCGAGCACTGAAGAGTGCCCTAGATTACCGGCTCAGACACCCCAAGTGGCCCAAAGAGAGCCGGGGCGTCCCCGCCGAATGCTATCTACTGCGGGCCATGAGATTCAGCCCCAAGGACGGCACGCCATACCTGATGTTTGGCATCCTCGCGCATCGACAAAAACAATACGAGCCGGCATTGGAAGCCTACCGACAAGCAGACAAATTGCTCCCAAACGATATGGCCATCAAGTACAACATGGGCCTTACGCTGGTAAAGCTCAAACAGTTCCAAGAAGCGAAAGAACTGGCGGAATTAGTCTATGCCAACGACTTCCCTTTGCCAGGACTGAAAAACAGGCTCATCGCGGCAGGTCAATGGCCTAAAGAAAAAATAGCTGGCAAAGAACCGGTACCAATACCGTATGATTCCACCGTCACAAATCCGGCCCCCACGGTAAAAAGACCTGTGTACACGGATGCGCAACTAGCATCCATGATAAAGAAAATAAAAAAACAAGCGGCCCAGGAAAAAGAAGGAGCTGAAACAGAGACATCACCCTAATCGCTGACGTACAACAGGCGTACTCCTACTTGGCATTGCTGGCAAGATCATCGCCTAGCCGGTAGTTAGCCATCAGTCGTAATGCGAATTTAAATTGCCCCCTGTCCCAGGGTGTAAAACGAGGTAACTGAAGCATGTCACTGCTAGTAGAGCTCACACCCCAATGTGTTGATACCGCCGCTCTAAATCCAAGAGCTTTGACTATATCCCGGTGTTCTGGACTGTAATCCTGACCAGGTTTTCCATTTGGGTAAGCAAATACTTCAACCTCTTTCTTTAATAGGTCCTCCAGATATACCTTCCCAGCAAGGATTTCCGAACGTGCAATAGTGTCTGAAACACTAGCCAGAATGGGATGGTTTACCGTATGTGCACCTATTGCAATATCATTGTGCGACAGTGTCTCTAGCTGCGCGTCAGTCAACATCAGGTCATTGGGAAGGTCTCTTACGCGCCTCTCTATCTCATTAACCAAATCAATTCTCACGGCCGGGTCTAAATGTTTGATTTTCTGAAGAATACTTTCGGCTGCTTCCCGGCGCCGCGCAAAAGAATCAAGATTATACTGCCCGAGGTTATAGTCACGTAGGTCCAGTTCATCACCTTGGTGGACTCTCAGAGACTCGATAACAGAGTCATTCCACATACGACCGCCGTTGAGAAAGCCCGTACTGACGAATACCGTAGCCGGGATATGATATTTCAACAACACGGGCAGGGCTAACTGTTCGTTGTCAGCATAACCATCATCGAATGTTACACAAACAGCTCTATCGGGCAAGGTGCCCGACTGCATTCGCTCTACTGCTTCCACGAGAGGTAAGGGAGAAAAATGTTCACGCAGCAATCGCATTTGCCAGTCGAATTCAGCGACTGTAGGCTCACCCGGACGCATGGAATCAGGTGCCGCCAACACACGATGATAGGCGAGTATAGACAATCGCTGGGCCACCTGCATATTCAACAGTAGTGGCGCCATTTTGGCCATAGCAGCTATCAAATTACGACTAAAATCAAAAGACATAGCGCTCTATTTACCTTTTTCCCAAAAAGTAGCCAATTTACTCATCTGAAGCCTTCGGAGATTACCATTCGACCGACACATTCTTTCTTATCACCGATCGCCACCCTCATCGTGAAATAGAACTGTGTACCAGAACAGCCCGAGTTTCGTATCGCTCTAAAGCAAGCGGGGCCGCACCTTGCAATCAACTCAAGTCCTACCATGCAATTTTTCTCTCCGACTTTTTGCTGCTGTGCGCACAGGTCGTCTTGAAGAACCCTTCGAAACCGGTTCTTTTGCTGGCGCTGTTCCCGTCAAATGATCAAGTGCGATGGTAATGGTCATAAAATGCCATGCCAGATCGAAATACGACAAGCTGAGGAAGGACCCGCCCGCCATGAAAGCCACCATAGATATCTGTAACATTCGTGCAAGCAAATTGTAATCTGCGCGTTCCGGGTCATCGGCGGTCACTCTGTTTACGCGGCTCAATTGTCGCCAAATATAACCGAGTATGAGGAGAAATAGGATTAACCCTGGCCATCCGCCATCGTTTAGTACGCTAAAATAAATACTATGAGCCACAAATGCCTTTTGTACATGCACTCCATATCGGCGGTAATTATCCAAGCTCCACGACATAAATCCACCGCCTGTTAAGCGAGCATTTGCTACTGCAATACTGTACTCCCACGCTTTGATACGGCCCATAGCAGACGAATCTTGTTGATACTCGGTTATCGAACTCACACGTTCGTGCCAACTTGCCGGCATGAACAGAAGCATGAACGTAGTTAGCAAAACAAAGACCATTCCCGTTAGCGCCTTTGTCCTGGACTTCCACCAGTAGAAGCCACCAACCGCAAGAATTGCCAACACTGCCCCCCTGGACTGGGAGCCAATCACGGCTGCCAGACTAAAGAAAATGCAGAAGGGCATAATTTTTCTAACCCATGGCATAGGCGGAAACTTTTGCACATAGACCATCAACGGTAAAATCATTAGGATCGCCACTGCGAGTGCATTGTTTTCCTGAATGTCACTGCCATCGGGCCCGAATACGTGATACCCACCGCCTGTCATAAAAGTAAATATGCCGCCCTTTACACTGTAAAAACCAATCGAAAATATGATTACCCAGATCAGTTGGTTTATTCTCAGAAAGCTATTCATGAGCAGGATGGTCACAAGGGTGACCAATTGAATCTTGAGCACCTTCTCCAGCTGTAAAAAAGCTAAATCCGGGTATAAGCTCTCAAAGGTGCAATAAGACAGCCACACTAATAAGAGTGCCCACACTTTAACCAGTGGATTTGAGGGCAAGGTTTTCTTTTCACTGCTGATCAACATTGAAATTAGCAATACAATGGCCACGATCTGCGCAAACGGCATGTCATAGGCAAACCCCCACGCCAGACGATGGGGATTCATGTAACTCAACCAGGACCAGGCCAGAACGCCATACCAGGGATTGCGCAAAATATAGGGCAAGGTAGCAAGAACCATCAAAGTGATGATGATATCGCGCATCAGGCATCCTCCCTCATGCTTGAATTAACCCGTAATTTGGCTGATAACATAGCGAAATTTACCCGAAGCTTCACGTTCAATACTACTTACATAGTCAAAACGCACAATCAGTGAGTCTCCCAAACGACGCCGAAACTGTTCGGTTATTGTACTCTCAATGTGCGCAGTATCGTTTGTCGAAGTAACCAGTTGCACAGTAATCGATATCACTGACTCCTGAAAAATTTTGAATTCTTCTATCTGTGGCAGTTCCCGCAAGACATAAATCAACGCAAGACCATGGACTACAGTCCCGTCGGCCGCTCTGACAAAGTCCGTAGAACGCCCGTCTATTTCCGCCAGCAGAGGAAGACTGCGTCCGCAAGGACAATGTGTATCAGACAAGCAACCTACATCTCCAGTTCGATAGCGTACAAAGGGGAACTCACCTGTGCGCAGATGGGTGACAACAATTTCACCCTTCTCGCCTGTCGGTACCACCTCGCCCTCCTCGTCTACAATCTCAACCAGAATATCCTCTGCGGTAATATGCATACTGCCCTCTGGGCACTGGTGCGCAATAAAGCCCGCATCTCTACCTCCGTATCCATTGGCCACGGGAGCGCCAAATGCTGTTTCTATTGCCTCTCGCTGATGATCGTAAAGCCGCTCGGATGTCACAAATACGACTTCTATTCCAAGCTCATCGACTCTATAACCATTATTAGTGACATATTCTGCCATTAGTGCCAACGAGGAAGGGTAGCCAAACAACATACGGGGCTTGAACTTTTTTATGCGCTGTGTGAACTGGAGTAAATTGGCATTAGACATTTCAAACGCAGACAACAATGCAGTGCGCAGAAATTTATCACGTAAAAGCCTCACTCGGTCCTGTGAATCCAACTCGATGGGAGAGCCCCACACCACTATCTCAGGATCGCCGATGTCTACTCCCCACCAACGGGTCGCCCGCCATTTCGCTGCCACGTCGTGACTGACACGTTCCTTGCCGCGATAGAAGATGAGCGGCTCGCCGGTGGATCCACCCGTACTAAATTTTTCCAGAGGACCGGCATTTTCTGCTTTCAGGCTGTCCATGTTGGCCCGTATATCTGCTTTTCCCGTGAGCGGTAGGCGCTGAATCTCTGTAACCGATGTTATCCCGGCAGGCTCAAATGCCAGAGACTTAAACAACGCCCTGTAGTACGGCACATCGCTGCCGATACGAACCAGAAAATCCCGCAGCGTTTGCAGCTGCAATTGCCCAAGTTCCTCAGCAGTCAACCATTGCGAGCGCTCCAGAGAGCGAAAAGCCGAAACCGAACTATGGCCTTTGATCCGCTCGTGCAACGGGAACAATGCCCGGGATACAAACTGTGTATACAGACTCATGCGCCCACCGCTGTTCTGCTATAGACCGAGCGCCACTGAGGCCACACTTCAGCCCAGGTATACTGAGCAACCTCAACTCTGCCACTGTCGCTCAACTGGCGACGCAGCGCAGCATCATCACAAAGCTTCAGTATGGCTTGCGCCATTTCCTGCTCATTATCGGGATTAACCAGCAAAGCGGTCTGACCATTCTTCACGATGTAAGGGACGCCTCCCACGTTTGTTGATATAACCGGCAATCCGCAGGCCAGTGCTTCCAGCACAGAATTTGGCATGTTGTCTACCCGCGTCGGGTTCAACATGGCGTTGGCACCATGATACAGCTCCACGATCTCGGCGCGGTCTAAACGCCCCAGAAAATGGACGTCATCCTCCAGACCTAAACTCGCTACCAGGCGCTGCAATTCAGTGCCCTGAGGACCACTGCCGGCAATTTTTAGCTTAATTCGCGGAAGCTCTTTCCTTGCCAGGGCAACGGCACGTATGGCTGTGTCCAAACCATAAATGGGCTCAAGATTACGGGTAATAACGAGCGTGAATTCCGAATCAGACGGCGGGTGCGCCGCAGGGTGGAACATTTCCAGATCAATGATGTTGGGAATGACCGTCGACTGCAGACCCACTTCATCAAAAACCTGTCGCAAAAATCCCGAGGGGACAACCAATCGCGAGGCCCGGGTCATGGACGGCTTCACCCAACGCCCGGAACTGGCCAGATATTCCCGCGCCTCGCCACCCCTATAATTGACAATCACCGGCGTGTTGCGCAACGAACCCAGCCATATAACCGGTGCTGCAAACAATTGCCAGGACCAGCCCGAATTAGCCATCAGATGAATGACATCCACCCGTCCTGCAAGTTTCCAAATTTCCAGGAGGTAGGGGAGAAGACGGAACCCGGCACGCAGGCCCTTTATCTTACTTATCACTTTTGGCTTGTAAGGTGCATTCGTCTGAACGAGGTCGACCTCAAGGCCCTCCTCTTCCAAGAGCCGGGCCAGCTGCAGTGTCTGCATTGCCATCCCACCATTAGGCGGCGGCAATGGCCCAACCAAACCCAATCGCATATCCCTTACCTCACTGAAAAGTTGTCACCAGCGATGGCCGCCTGAAACATCATCAGAGACCACAGCGGCGCGCTGTACTCACGCCTACCCGACTGGTGGTCCGTCACCAGCTGCTCGAGAAAACTGTGATTAAATAGCCCGGTCTGCGCCAGCGCCCCATCTAACAGAGATTCCCGCAGTCGTTGCTTCAGCGGTCCGCGGAACCATTTCCCCAGTGGAACTCCGAAGCCCATTTTGGGCCGGTAGAGAACCTCTCGAGAGAGATGGGGTTCCAGGGCCTTCTTAAGAATGTACTTGCCCTCCTGACCGCGAAGCTTATAGTTCACCGGCAACCCAGATATCCACTCCACGAAATTGTGGTCCAGCAGAGGCACCCTGACTTCAAGTGAGTGCGCCATGCTGGCGCGGTCCACCTTGGTTAGTATGTCCCCTACCAGATAGGTCTTCATATCCAGATACTGTATTAAAGACAGCGGATCATCCGTGGGACTGCGCCGGGCGTGGTAGTTGAAAGTCTCTACCGCACGGTACCCCTGTAATTGCCGGTGCAGCGCATCGCTAAACATCGACCCTCGCTGTTCCTGGGAGGTTAGGGAGACAGAATGGAGATAGGCCTCGACAGAATTACGCGCTAACGACTCAAAGGTAGTCTTCGCCCGAAACACTCGCGGGGCCCAATCCAGCTTGGGGTACAAGCGCCCTAACGCACCAAATATGGGTTTGCGAATACCCAGAGGCAAAGCACTCCGCAGCCGTTCCTCGTTCATATGCCAACGGTATCGTCGGTAGCCGGCAAAGTTCTCATCGCCGCCATCACCAGACAAGGCCACCGTCACTCGCTCCCGCGCCAACTGGCACACTCGATAAGTTGGTATCGCAGAACTGTCCGCATACGGTTCATCATAGAGCTGAGCCAACGTGTCCAGCAGATCAAAATCGTCACTGGCGACAATCCGCTCAAGATGATTAGTTTGGTAGCGCTCCGCTACCTCCCGCGCAAAATCAGTTTCATTGAATTGTGGAACATCAAAACCTATAGCGCATGTATTGACGGGGGTGTCCTGCAATTGCGCCATAGCGGCCACTACTGCGCTGGAGTCGACTCCTCCAGACAAAAATGCGCCCAGGGGAACCTCCGCCACCATACGGATATCCACCGCCTCGCGCATACGAGCAAACAACTCGTCCCCGAGTTCCTGCTCAGAAGCAATGGCAATGGGTGTGAAGGGTAGATCCCAGTATTCGTGTTGCTGGGGAACAGGCTTACCCCGCTCCACCAGCAAGGTATGCCCGGGGCGGAGCTTAAAAACGCCGCTGTAAATTGTTTTGGGTTCAGGGATATAACCCAGGGCAAAGTAATCTTCAACGGCCTGTGCCTCCAACGTTCGAGGCAACCTTGGGTGCGCCTTGAGTACCTTCAGCTCAGAACCAAATGCCAGCGTGCGACCGTCCAGCACTGAGAAAAAAAGTGGCTTGATGCCAAGTCGATCTCTGGCCAGGAATAGACATTGCCGTGTTTTGTCATACAGGGCGAAGGCGAACATGCCACGGAATCGCTTGACACATGCCTCTCCCCATTCCTGCCAGGCATAGAGTATGACCTCGGTGTCACACCGCGTGCGAAATTTGTAACCACATTGTCTGAGCTCGGCCGCAAGCTCTGGAAAGTTATAGATTTCGCCGTTGTAAACGACACAGACCCTGCCATCAGCGCTGTGCATAGGCTGTTGGCCAGAAGACAAATCAATAATAGACAAGCGTCGATGGGCCAGCGCCACACCGGGCTCCAAATAGTCACCACCTTCATCTGGTCCACGATGAAATTGGGTCTGGTTCATCGTCTGCAACAGGCTTCGATCAAACTGGCTGTGACCTGCAATATCAAAAAGTCCAGCAATACCACACATAGCCTATCCTGTTCGCTCCAGATCGTTTGCGGGAGAGTTTCCCAACAGTTCGTCGTAAACACCTAGATAAGCATTTACGGTACGGTTCCAGTCAAAGTTCTGGCACACCCGCGTTCTTGCGTTGACGCCCTGTGTTGCCCGTTCGTCCTTATTTTGTAAAAGTTTTACCAAGGCACTCGACAAGGCGAGAACATCCCCCACAGGTATCAGGCTGCCATTGAAACCGTCTTCAACCAACTCTACGTTTCCACCCACTGCTGTGGCGATGACCGGCAACCCACTCGCCATTGCTTCCAGCACAGTATTGGAAATACCTTCACCCAGTGAAGGAAGCACAAAAACGTCCATCGTCTGCAGCAAGCTCGGAACATCGCCCCTATCGCCTGCGAGCCAAACGATTTCCTGTAATCCCAGTTCTTCGATTTTTTGGGACAACTCAACATGTAGCGGCCCATCGCCCACCATCACCAGTCGAACCTGATCGCCCAATTCAGGACGGACCTCACGCACATGCGCGATGGCTCGCAACAAAAGCTGCTGATCCTTTACTGGCGTCAAACGCCCTACGGTACCCACAACCAAGATACCACCATGCGATAGCCAACGCGCAGGCAATAATGCCAACGGTTTCACATTTTGAGTTGCAAATCGGTTGTGATCGACACCATTGTAGATCTGTCGTACTTTTTGAGCCCTCACTCCCACAACCTGGGCTAACCAGTTCGCCAGGTCTTTACTCACAGCAATATAGCGGTGGATAAAAAGACGCATAAACTTACGAAAAAGCAGGTATTTCCAGTTCCTGCCCTCAAGATCATTCACTTCACGACCATGCTCTCCGTGCACCCTCTTCACATTGGCAAGGCCCAGGCTGCACAATTGGGATTCAAGCGCAGCCATGTTGCGACTGTGAATGATGTCTGGACGTAGCGACTTCAGTAGTCGTCGCAGCCGCCGATAAGCTTGGAAATCATGCCCCTCGCGCATGTGCAACTCAATTACCTGTACATCCTCAACCGTTATTCTTTGCGCAAAAGTATCCGCTTGAGTAAGACAGATAATCACGTGTCGAAACCGATCGGCAGGTGAACGGTTGATGATATTCACCAGCCCGTTTTCAAGCCCTCCTGTAGACAAGGCATAGATGATGTGAGCCACTAGTGGCCGGTCAGCCATCAGGGAAGTATCACACCAGGTTGGTGAAGTTTTTCATATAAAAGAAAGGCGTGCTGGTCGAGAAAGCTCTGTAGCCGCACTCGAGAGTCTGAAGAAGATGCAAGATACGGTGTCGCCAAAATTATTCGATAAGCGACCTCTTCAGTAAGACCCAGCTTGACCGCGACCTGCTTCAGTTTAGCGAGGTAATTATTGGACGTGCTGACATCGCCCACAACGTACCAGGACCAAACCAGGAGTTCTTGTCCAGAAGTCCGTATTTGTGCCTCATCCACGTCAATGCTGTGACCAAGCACGACTATACTTTCGTTTCCCTGCCCAATTACGATGGCTTGATCGTCCTCCTTGGCAAACAACGTACTGCTGCCGACTACGTCCTCAGCACCGAGGGTGTCGCCTGCATACTGCACGTACACCACCAAAGGATCACCCGCCAGCTCGTAGAACCCCAATTGTTGACCAGAAACTCTCGATGCCGGACGCCAGTCCCAGCGTGCGGCCTCTTCTTGTTCCCAGTCACCCTGGCTATCTGGCATCACAACGGAAACTTTGCCCTGGGATAGGTTGCTGGTGAGCGTCTGATGGGCAACTATCGGTGCCACCGAAACCAATAGTAGTGTGCAGCATAACGTTAGCAAGAGCATTTGACGGGTACCGACAGCAGCACTGGGGTGCAAAGCTCCGCCTGGTCGAGATTGCGTTGGCGAGGCATTTAGATCTTCGCGGAAAAAGGAACCAAGCCAAAACAATACGAAGATGACCAGCCCAAAGAAAACCCAGCCGTAAACAAGGTGATCGGCGCCTGTTGCGATGGTCATGTCACTCAGGTGGCCGAGCATGACAATGATATAGGCTCGCACGGTATTTGCGATAACAGGTACAAACGCAGATATTAATATGAATATAACGCGCCGCGACAAACTGCGATAAGTCAGGTAAGCATAAAGTGTGCCTACGGTAACGGAGGCGATGATATAACGTACACCGCTGCAGGCCTCGACCACCGACCAGCGCCCGGAAGGCAAAGCAAAATTAAGACCTTCCCGGTACACGGGGATACCGGTCATCTCGATCATCCAAACGGTGGAAGATGCCGTAAAGTCCATCATAGGAGCGATCAAGCCTTCTCCCATGGGCACCGCAAAGAATAGAAAAAACAAAGGAAAGGCAAGTACGCGCGCAAGCTGGTATCCCGCAATAGCCCATACGCCGGAAACAATCATGCCCACGAGCGCCAACTGCTGAATGACAGAAACATCTACCAGCCAGGCTAGCAGCCAAGCCAGGCCGAAAGGTACAAGCAGCAATGCTACCCATACGGCGGGCGCCGGCTGGACCTGTACCAGAAGATCCCGTCGTGTCCATATCAGCCATAATGATATGGGGACTATCAAAAATCCGTGAGCAAATGTATCTGAACGTAACCAGATAGACACCATGGACCAAGTAGTCTCATGATAAATAAGCAGCAACACGAGGCAATAGAGGCCCGCAGCAACCAAACTATCTCGCACTGTCAACTGTTTCTTTTCTAGCGAGGATTCCATAGCAGCTATCCCAGTGATCGCGCGAGAAATGGCCCAACAAAATTGGCCACAGGTAATGGTAGCTTGCTCCACATATTTATCATCATCCGATACTTGGGATTGAGTGGGTTCACATCTGGAATCACGTCGGACTTCACAAGGTAGTACTCGTACGGTAAGGGTTGAGGCTCGAACCCGAAATTCTTTTTGAAACTATAAGGGCCTGTTCCGGCCTTGCTCCGTCCAAAGTCAAAGAGACGATAACCCTGTTCGGCGGAACGTCGCATCAACTCCCAGTACATGTAGTGATTGACTCCTTTAATTGTTCTAGCCGCACTGGTACTACCGCCATAGTAGGGTATTACCTCATCCCTAAAGTAAAAACTCATTACAGCGGCGACATCCTGACCGTCGTGCGTAATCATAAGTACACTGCAGTCGTCTCCAAAAACTTCCTGGAGAATACGCAAATACTTCGCAGAGAATACAGGCGTACCCAGATTTCGTACGCTCTCTGCGTATACGCGGTAAAGGCGCCCAGTCGTGTTACCCCATTCCCCTTGCAAGCCTTCTTTTATCCCCTTGCGCACCATTGCACGCTGTCGATTAGGAATGGCCTTTAGGTTTACATCGTCATCCGAGTCAATGCCCTTCCTGAACGTATAATACAATTCCTTGACCGGCCAATCGGTAGTGCTGGCTTCTCGATTGCGAAACTCCAGCGCCCCCACGTTAAGATCATCGGCTAACCGACACGCTTCCCGACGCAGCACCTGCGCAACTTCTTCATTGTCAGCAACGACGCCTCCATAGACACAAAATGGCAAGGAGGACAGCGCATTACCAAACAGCAGACTCTTCACCTGCGCGAGTGGCAGAATACCGACAATAACTTCTCCATCGCATGCACACAGAAAATGTGTTTTATGTCCAAAGGCCCGCTCAAGAACTTCTTTCCAACCGGCTCGATGAAAAAACGTTGCCCCCTCAGCACGCTGAACATATTCGTCCCAGCGATTCACTGTATCTTCGTCGAGTGTCTGTACGGTCAATGTCACCGCGTTGTCTCTCCTGGTAAAAATATCTCATCCATGCGTCCCCAGCGAAAATGTTTCAACAGACATTCCAAACGCCCGTAGGTACGATTTAGATTCAGATAATGCCGAAACCGGGTCTTCAGGCCAACGCCATCTGGTCGCGGCTGAGTCGGATCAATCTCCCAGGGATGGAAATAGAAAATACCTGACTCCTGTTCGAGCGTATTGACCCGCGACAGCGCCCAACGGGAAAAACTATAGGGAAACAATCGAAACCAACCACCTCCACCGCAGTTGATATTTCGGCCCGCCAGCGACACGGTGGTAATCGGTATCTCCAGAAGACGACCATCAGCGGTGTCAAATGCAAAGCGCGGCGCGCCTGGTATCCCGTATAGATCATGACGAATCGGCACGATGCTGGAACTGTAACGGTGCCCGGCGTCTGCCAGCTGTTCCCAAGCCCACGATTCAGCAGCGCCAATGGAGTAACTTGCGGCCCGATAACCGAGCACCGGCTCACCACTGATATCCTGGAGCAATTTTCGGGTTCGCTCTATGTCACAGCGAAATTCTTCTGGCGTCTGGGTATTGACACGAATATGTTCCCAGCCATGACTGGCAATTTCATGCCCGCCTTTTACAATATCCTTTACCAACTGAGGATAGCGTTCCGCAACCCAGCCAAGAGTAAAAAAGGTCGCGCGCACCTGCTCCGCGGCAAACAAATCTAGAATTCGACGCGTATTATCCTCCACCCGTCGCGGTAATGTCTGCCATTGGGATTTTTCAACATACCCCTCGAAGGCCGACACTTGAAAGTAATCTTCAACATCCACCGTCATGGCATTAACCACGTCACTATTCCCAGAACTTGTGACATGGGCATTCATGTGTTGCGCCCCACTGCCCATTGATTAATCGTCTTCACGATTCTTGTCGCCGCCATGCCATCCCACAACTGCGGCAAGCGGCCAGTTTTTCCTCCAGTTTCACTTACGTCCTCATAGCAGGCGAGAATTATGTCCGCGTCAGTACCCACAACAGTATTAGTTCCCTCGTCTACAGTAATGGGGCGCTCTGTATTCTCACGTAAAGTAATACAGGGGACTCCCAGCGCCGTGGTCTCTTCCTGGATACCGCCTGAATCGGTTAGAACTACACGCGCATCTTTCATCAAACCCAACATTTCAAGGTAGCCCTGGGGGGGCAAGGTCGAAATGGCAGACGCTGCCAACCAGTCACTCAACCCTGCAGCGACAATGCGCGATTCCGTTCGGGGATGCATAGGAAACAACAGTGGCGTTTGTCGACTAATCTGCACCAAAACCTGCAGTAATCTCTCTAGCACCACCGGGTCATCTACATTCGAGGGGCGGTGCAGAGTTACCAGTCCGTACTTCTCCTGCAAAGACTCCGCAGAAGCATTGCTTGCTTTAGCACGGGTTACCTGAGACGGCACCGCATCTTGAAGATTAAAGCGCAGGGTATCGATCATCACATTTCCGACGAAATGTACCTTGTCCTGAGAGATACCCTCTCGTAGCAGATGGTCCTGGGCAACAGCCTCAGTTGTAAAAAGTAGCTCTGATAACTGATCTGTAAGAATCCTGTTTATTTCCTCTGGCATATTCCGATCACCACTGCGCAACCCGGCCTCAACATGAATTACCGGTATGCCCTTCTTGACAGCGACGAGTGCACAGGCAATGGTAGAATTAACGTCTCCGACGACCAGCACGGCAAGAGGGCGATCTTCGTCCAATACGGGCTCGAAGCGTTTCATGATATCCGCCGTCTGCTGAGCGTGAGATCCAGACCCAACTTCTAAATCCATATCCGGTTCCGGTATATGCAATTGATCAAAGAAGGCATGCTTCATTGCCGCATCGTAATGCTGACCTGTGTGCAAAAGTTTGGCTGAAAGAGCAGAATCAGGCTCAGCAAAGGCCCGCATGATCGGGGCAATCTTCATAAAATTTGGACGGGCGCCAACAATACAAAGAATGTGACCGGAACCCGTTAAAGCGCTCATATGGGGATCCCTTAGAGGTTTATATTCAGAGTTGCGATGACTCTGTTTTCCTGGTACTCATTGAAGTTAGTGTCAGATTGGCGGTCAGTGAATTGGTATGTAATGGAAGCACTCAGCCGATTATTTATCGGCTTGCTGAAGTTGACGTTATAAATCCAACTCCGGGAACCGGCAAAGTCCTGGACATTGGGCAGGCCAACGAAACCAGCGGGCTCATCTTCATCATAAGTTACCGTAGCGGACACACTATAGCTTTGCGACAACATAGGCGAATAAGTGAAGGCAACATTCTTGAACACGCCTTTAGCACCATCGATCGCTCGAGTTTGCTGGGAGTAACTACCATTCAAACTCATGCTTGCATAACGACCACCGTAGCTCCACGAAAGGGTTCCTCTCTCATCGAGAATTGCACTCTCGGTGCCAAGGCTTGCATTGATACCAATGCCTTCTACGAGATTATTCCCTCCAGTGGTAATGTCACGCCGAAAGGTGATTGTCTTATTGTAATTTGCAGAAAAGGTATTGCGCTTCCGTTGATGGGTAATATTTAAACGTGGGGTGGAGCCAAAGAAACGGTCACCACTGCCCAGTGAAACCGAAGTGCGCCTCGTGGGAGTCCAGAGAACCCCGATATCCCAAGCTTGGCCATCGGTATCAGCATTGTTAAACGTTTGAATGTCATTAAACTCCCACCCGTAGGAGCCATTGACCTGCCACCTTCTGCTAATCCGGTGACCAAGCTGCAACCGGACTGACCGCAGCACCGTATCTTGGCGAGGCTGGAACTGGCCCGAAATCTGATTAAAAAAACCATCCTCATAACTAACTTTTGTGTAGTTGCCCAATAGGTTCCAATTTATTTGGGAGGATTGCCCGCTTTGTAAGTTCGCCCTTACAATATGCCGGGAGCTATTACTCAGTGTGTCTGCGGTATTGATGACTTGGTCGTAACCATAACGCAGGTTATACCTTGCGTTATTTTTGAGTCGATGGGATAGCGTAGGAGCAATGGAATAGCGATAAAAAGTATTAGTGTTACCAGTACGGTCAAGGTCATCACCACCACCGGGAAGGCCGAAGGTAATCTCATTTTGGTCGGCCCTGCCCGCCACATCGACCTTTAGCCAATCATCGATGAGCACGGTGGAGCCCTTGGCTGAAAGGGTTGGAAAGAACTTTTCTCGGTTTTCTATTTGCGTACCAGTGCATCCGTTATCTCGGAGATCACCATCAGTTAGAGTATTAACCTGAACAGACCCAGACGCACTGAAGCTCGATTTACGCGTCTTGTGCGAAATAGAACCGGCAGGCGTCAGAAGCGCCACACCGGTAAAGTCCCCTTTTTTGTCGTCTTTGGTAAGACAGACATTATCGGTGTAAGTAAGGCTGGGGGAAATCGACGCAGTGCCACTCCACTCAGCTGCGATAGCAGTGCCCATCGAGAGACACATCAGTACAACGAACGCCTTAGACAGTAATCTGAGACATGAGGGCGCGCATTGCATACCTATGCTCCCGGCTCCGGAGCGGGCTGCCTATCGCGGTGACCGTATCCGTATGCGCCAGCACCATATCCGTAAGTGTAGTAATACGGATTGATTCGCCGGCGAGCCCGATTCAGTACCATTCCTACCATTTTCTCTTCACCAATATGCTCGATCGCCTGAGCAACGGCGACCTGGGGCGTCATATCGGCACTCACCACAAACACTATCTGACCCATAAAGCTTGCCAATACTGCCGCCTCAGTCGTCAGCAACAGCGGCGGGGAGTCAAAGACTATGACCCGATTTGGGTCTTCATCGGACAACTCCAACATCAACTGTTGCATTCTCTCGCTAGCCAACAGTTCATTGGCATGCGCATGAACACCACCAGCAGGAAGAACCCGAAGCTTCTCAACATTGGTTGGCAAGGTGAAATCTGCCGCACTCGCGCCCTTATTTTCCAGCACATCTATTAGGCCAGGACTCGTTGACGGTACTCCTAACATTCGCCCCGCTTCCGCCTTGGCAGTATCGGCATCAACAAAAAGCACGTGCTTATCTCGCTCCATAGCGATGCTCAGTGCCAAGCAAATGGAACTGAATGTTTTACCGTCGCCCTCCAGGGCACTGGTTACCATAATCAGGTTTCCATGCGGGATTGGTGGCGTCACCGAATCACCCGCGATATTAATCAACAGTGGGCGTTTGATCGTTCTATACTCTTCCGCAATCGCACTGCGTGGAATGGCTGGCGTCAACATTCCCAGTTCCCGTAATTCCTTAAACGGAATTTTGACCATTTCACCCGTACCGCTTGAGGGACTTGGGGTAACTACCTCTGTGGATTGGCCGCCATTATGGTCTGCAGATGCTGCAGAAGTATCCGTGTCAGGACTTTCTTCTGCGCGCTGGACGGTATCTGCCCTGGGCGCGGCATCGACGACACTTTCGTCTTTGGGTTTATTGCGGCCTGTGCTCTTACTCAGCGCGTTTACTGCCTTCTCAATGATACTCATGGCTGATTCCGTAAATCTTTATAGAAAGTCGTCCCTTCTTGGCTGTCAAAGCAGTTGCTCAGCTCCATAACAAACCACTCTGACCCATCACCAATACCAGGAAGGCAAGCAGCAGGCCAACGCCCAGAGAGGAGAACGCCAGAATCCCGTACATTTCCCTACGCTTTTGTTCGCTTTGCAGATTAATGCTCACCGACCCCAGGACGGGCAAACCAGTAATAGCCATCAATGTGCGAACGTCAAAAACCACCGGGTAAACCAGAGATATCAGCAGACTAACGGCAAGTCCTGCGGCTATTCCCACACCCAAAACAGTCGCATTTAAAATCAGCTTATTCGGCTCACTAGGCTTCAATGGTACATAAGGGGGATCAATTACCCGAAACGTAACATCGCTGGCTTTCTGCTCTACATCCTGCCCCAATCGCGCCAACTCTCGTTTTCTCAGCATAGATGCGTGCTGGCTGTTAATCACACTGTAATTCCTACTGAGCTGCTTGAGCTGCCCCTCCACTTCGGGAATAGTACTCACCTGTTCTTCCAGCTCCACAACACGCGCCTGGTACTCTTTAACCCGAACATTGAGCGTTGCGATTTTTCCCCGGGTGTCAGATAATTTTTGGCGCATTGCCAGATAAACAGGGCTGCTGCTAAGTCCAGCGTAGGCATCGATCGGCCTCTTACCGTCGATTGCAGCCGCTTTCTCATTAGACTGCCTTGCTTTCGCTTGGGCCTGATAGGCCGCGACCCACTCCGCCTCTTCCTCGGTCTTCTCTTGCACCAACTGTTCAAGCAT
>TARA_R110002072_G_scaffold3830_8_pt1 | contig 31172 bp, 27 predicted proteins | sample TARA_R110002072 | Tara Oceans TARA_R110002072 (sample SAMEA4397118) | marine metagenome | biome: Polar Biome; feature: [SRF] surface water layer (ENVO:00010504); material: water (ENVO:00002006), including particulate matter (ENVO:01000060) such as... | depth 5 m
AGAGTAGTGGAAGAATAGTCAAAAAAATGTGGCGCGTTTTTAGCGCCGGGCCTGTATTTATAGCTCCAATAATTCAAATTAGAAATTCAATCATATCGTTAACAGCACCTTAAACTAGAAGCGACCCTCCATGACGTATTGCCTTGCCATCGCTATTGACGATGGGCTTTGTTTTATTTCGGATTCCCGTACCAATGCCGGTGTCGACAATGTCAGCACCTATTCAAAAATGCATATGTTTGGTGAAGACGACAAACGCCAAATTGTGTTGCTGTCAGCGGGTAATTTAGCCACCACCCAGGCTGTGGTAGCGCGACTGAAGAAAGATATCCGACAGGAAAAATCTGTCAATCTGATGACCGTTTCCGATATGGAAGAGGCTGCCGATTATATTGGTGAGGTGAGTCACGCTGAGCAAGATAAGCATCGAAGTGAAAGTGGCAAAGCTTTTGAGGCCAGCTTTATCGTCGGGGGTCAGATTCTGAAACGCACCCCTAAAGCCTACCTTGTGTACCCCCAGGGCAACCACATCACAACCTCCTCAGATACACCCTATTTGCAAATCGGTGAGAGCAAGTACGGTAAACCTATTTTGGATCGCATCATCACACTAGGATCAAGCTTGGAAACATCAGTGCTTTGCGGTCTGGTATCGATGGATTCCACCATGCGCAGTAATCTGACGGTTGGCCCTCCCATCGAAGTGCTGATCTACCATAAGGACAGCTTGCAGATCACTCGACACTACCGTTTCGAAGAAAGCAGTGAATATCTAAAGCAGATTCGTGAAAGTTGGGACCAGCGCCTTAAAGAAGCATTTGCCAATATGCCTCCGATTGCCTGGAGCGCAAACTGGGACAACAACAGTAAAGTGGTTCGTGCTGCGGCTGATAAAGCCGAGGATGATAGTGCTTAATGTCAGAGCTTGATCTAGGTTTTGTTCGACAACACTTTCCTGCGTTTCAAAATTCAATATTGAGTGGGTGCTTCTTTGATTCTGCAGCCGGTTCACTGCCTTGCCAGGAAACCATCGAGGCGCTAACTGAGTTTTACCAGCAAAATAAGCTGCAACCCGGTAATGGGTTTACGGCCAGTCAGGTTGGCATGGAGAAAATGCAGACTGCAAAAAGGCGATGGGCCAGTGCCCTGGGCGTGAAACCCAATGAACTTGGCTTTGGTCCATCAACAACACAAAACATCTACGTACTTGCCCAGGCCATTCGCGAATTATTGGCTGAAGGGGATGAGATTGTGATCACCAATCAGGATCACGAATCCAATATAGGCGCGATGTCTCGCGCGGCAAAAGCCGCCGGCGCAACGGTGCGGGTGTGGGCCGCAGATCCTCAGAGCGGTTTGCTTGATCCGGATGAACTCTCGAAGATCTTAGGCCCGACAACCAGGCTGGTGTGTTTTCCCCATGCGTCGAATATTGTTGGGCAGAAGAACGATGCGTTAAAAATAGTCGCGATGGCAAAATCTGTCGGGGCTATGACCCTGGTTGACGGTGTTTCTTATGCGCCCCATGCGCTGCCTGACGTTGCGGCACTCGGTGCTGATATTTATGTGTTCTCACTCTACAAGGTCTATTCCGTTCATCTTGGCGTTATGGTGGTGCGGGAACCGGTGTTAGATCAGCTACCCCGCCAGGGACACTATTTTAAAGAGACGTTAGATGTAAACGAGCGGCTTGTACCTGCCGGGCCGGATCACGCGCAGATCGCAGCGAGTAACGGTACCCTTGATTACATTGAAACGCTCTCTGCCCACCATGGCGGGCCCGTTAATTCGGAAAGAGACGCGGCAGAATTCGTCTCAGATCTCTGGCGTGAGCATGAACGGAAATTGATTGCGCCGTTATTAGATTATTTGGCGAATGCACAGGGCGCTCGTTTGATTGGGAGCAGCAAGGCTGATGAATGGCGCTGTCCCGTGATTGCTTTTTCACCGGCCAATGATGAACCTGAAGATCTAGCCCATATTCTATGCGACCAGAATATCCTGGTGTCATCCGGCCATTACTACGCGCCCAGGCTGCTTGAGCAGTTAGATCTGGATCCCGCGCGAGGCGTAATCCGTTTCTCTATGGCGCACTACAATAGTCCTAAAGAAGTTGAGTCCCTAGTCAGTAAACTCGAGCCGCTTTTGTGATCCCGACGACTCAGCAATACTGAGATCGTGTAAAAACCAGGTCTTACCGAGTTCGTCGTGGATATTCGCCAGGTCTAGTTGAATCTCATCGATATAACCGTGCAGCTGCGAGGTGTTGAGTAGCTTAATCACGTCGTTGTGGGCCAAATGTCGCTGCGCCTGACTAATCACCCTGAGGGTATTTTCGTTCCTCGGTAATGATTGACAGCTATCGCTAGCCTTTTGGAGACAGTGAGATACGGCCCTGGGGAAGTTCTGATTGGTAATAAGGAAATCTACAACGTCCTCGCCATTGACCCGATCCTGAACATGCTGCCGATACATTTGATAGCCCGCAAGTGAACGCAGGACGTTCATCCAGAGGATGTCTTCATACTCGTTGATGCCTTCCATTTCCGGGTTAATCAGACTCAGACAACCCACGTCGACAATGCGGGTGGTCATGTCAGCCCGTTCTAGCTTGCGTCCAAGTTCGATGAAGTTGTAGGCGGTATCGACGCTCATACTGCTTGCCAGTGCACCGGTCAACTGGTGACAAATAGCAGTAATGTCCTGTAAAAATTTATGTCTACCTTCCCGTTTAATACCCTGGTCCTTGTTGTTCTTGATAAACAGATCGAGTTCATTGATCAGCACCCAGGCATCATTGGGTAATATTTCCCGTGTCGTACGAGCATTTTCTCTGGTGAGTCGGATACTGGCGCGTATGGAATTAAACTCATCGTCGAGCAAGAACTTGACGACGTTGCGTTCGTCTATTTTGGTAAACCGTTCCTGAAAGCGTAATTCGGAGCTTGTGATCTGCAACAAGCTGTTCCAAATGTGTTTTACCTTTGGCATATCCATAACAAGATTGGTATTCACGCTGATCAAACGGGCTGTGTTTTCTGTCCGTTCAAGATAGCGACCCATCCAATACATTCGTTCTGCTACTCTCGATAACATAAGTGCCTCAACTATTTTCTGCGAGAATCCAGGTGTCTTTGCTGCCGCCACCTTGAGATGAATTAACAACCAACGAACCTCTAACAAGTGCAACTCGTGTCAGTCCGCCCGCTGTTACGTAGCTACGACTACCCTGTAGTATAAATGGCCGAAGATCCACATGACGCGCCTCAATGGCATTTTCGCAAAGGGTCGGTACAGTCGATAAGTTGATGATAGGTTGAGCAATATAGTTTCGCGGGTTGGATTTAATCTGGCGCTTCATTTCGGCGGTCCTGCTCTTTGATTCCCGGGGACCGATATACATGCCATAGCCGCCGGATTCGTTTGCGGGTTTTACAACCAGGTTTTCGAGGTTACCGAGCACATGTTGCTGCTGTTTTTTGTCTTCGAGATTAAAACTCGGCACGTTCTCCAGGATTGGCTCTTCACCTAGATAGTAACGAATCATTTCAGGGACATGGGTATAAACCACCTTGTCATCTGCAACACCAGCACCTGGCGCATTAGCAAGGGCGACATTGCCTGCTTTCCAGGCACGAAAAAGCCCGGGAACACCCAGCGCTGAATCCTTGCGAAAAACCTCTGGATCAAGAAATAGATCGTCGATGCGGCGATATATGACATCAACTCTGGATAAGCCTTCGACCGTTTTCATGTAGACACAGTCATCATCCGCAACAACAAGGTCAGAGCCTTCTACCAATTCTGCACCCATGCGCTGGGCTAAGAAGGAATGCTCAAAATAGGCAGAGTTAAAAACGCCCGGTGTTAGAACGACAACCTCTGGATAGTCTAAAGGCCTGGGAGAAATTGAGCACAGCGTATCAAACAGCTGAGTTGGGTAGTCATCCATAGGCAGAATCGAATGCTGTTCAAACAACTCGGGCAAAATCCGTTTGCTGATATTACGGTTTTCCAGCATGTAGGACACACCTGAGGGTACCCGCAAATTGTCTTCCAGGACGTACATCGTGCCGTCACCACCGCGGATTAGATCGGAGCCGCAAATGTGTGCCCAGGTATCATGTAGCGGGCGCATTCCGCGACACTCTTTTCTGTAGTCCTTGGAGGAGGCTAGCAGAGAGCGGGGGATAATTTTGTCCTTGATGATCTTTTCATCATTGTAGACATCGGTAATAAACAAGTTGAGGGCGCGCAAACGTTGCTTCAGACCTTCTTCAACCTTCCGCCATTCTCTTTCGCGGATGACCCGGGGAATAATATCGAAGGGCCATTCTCTGTCGATGTTCTGGCCTTCGCTGTAAACTGTAAACGTGATGCCCATGGTGCGGATGAGGAGTTCGGCAGCACTGGCCCGCGCAGAAAGCTGTTTATGGCTGTTCTTCTTTAGGAAGTTAACCAACTGGCTGAGTTCAGGCCGGGCCCGATTCTTGTCAGTTAGAATTTCGTCGTAGGCACCTGCGGGTGGTGTGTAGTTCTTAAGATCCATACATTCCTGCAGCTCTAGATAAAGTCGCTAGTATGACAGTTTAGGAGACTTTCTACACTTCGATTTCAAGCAGGTCGTAGTGGGTTTTTGTCATACCGAGATTAAGGTAGGTTGATCGGGCGTTATCGTTTTCCGCTTCCACGTACAATCTGACACCGCAAACCTGCGGATCCTGTTTAGCCCCCGCGATGACGTGTTCGTACATAGCGCGAAATGCACCCCGACGACGATATTCTGGTGCGATGTAGACGCTTTGTATCCAGAGGAACTGGCCGTTTCTCCAGTCACTCCACTCAAATGTGATGCCGAGACAGCCAACAACCCCGTGTTCTGGATCTTCAACGACAATGTAGTAACCGTGTTCGGGATTTTCCAGCTGAGCAGTAACACCACCTAAGATTTGCTCATCGGGTAGTACCTTATTTTCCGTCTCAAGTGCCATGGCCTGATTAAATCTAGCGATGATTTTCCCATCGGAGGGCAGGGCGCGTCGTGTTTTTGTAATTGGTTTCATTTCTGTCGTCATTTTGCACTCATTGTGGTTCTCAATCCGGTTCTCATTCTCATTCTGGTTTTGGGATTTGTGCGACATGTTGAGCAAAGAAGCGATCCATCAGTGAATAGCGATGAATGTTAACTCGTCTGCCGGAAAGGCCATGTTTGGCGCCGGGATAATTCATGATGTCGAAGTCGGCGTTTTGATCCTGGAGCGCCTTATAGAGCTTTGTACTGTTGGAGAACAATACATTGTCATCAGCCATGCCATGGATAATGAGCAGTTTTCCGGACAGCGATGCTGTGTATGGAAAAACCGCACTATCGTGATAGCCGGTAGAATTGTCTGCGGGGTGGCCAAGGTACCTTTCGGTGTAGTGGGTATCATAAAGCGCCCAATCGGTGACCGGGGCGACGCTTACACCCGCTTTAAAGCGGTTGCTCTTCATCATCAGCATTAACGTCATGTAGCCGCCGTAACTATGCCCAAAGACTCCCAAACGGTTCATATCAGCCCAGTTATGACTTGCCAGATCGTCGATCCCTGCCAACTGATCTGTAACTTCTACGTCGCCCATTTTACCGTAGATGGGCGATTCAAATGCGGTGCCTCGATTGGTTGTCCCGCGGTTGTCCAACTGCAATAACCCATAGCCCTGGGACGCCATGTAATGATGCCAGGGTGGTATCCATTCATTGCTTACCCGCTGCACGCCAGGTCCGCCATAAACGGTTAAAATGACGGGAGACTTGCCATTAACCTCAAGTTTGTTTGAAGCAGGTGCAATGACCCTGTAGTGCAATGTCTGGCCATCCTCCGCTTTGCGTGTGCCAAAGCTTACCTTGCCCCGTTCACCTAGATAGGGGTGAAATGGGTGCTGAGCATTTAGCGAGTTTTTCACCAAACTTTCGATAATTTCTCCGCCAGTCCGACAAAGGTTTACCGCGGTTGGCTCAAGGGCAGAACTAAAACGATCAACATAAAATGTCCCCCTGGCATTGAGACTCACTTGATGGGTGGAACCCGCCGGTGTAATTCGCTTTATCGCAGTTGGATCTGATGTAGTTCTATCAATTGCGTACAGATGTCGCTCCAGGGGTGAATCTTTAAATCCGTCAATAAAGATAGTGTCCCTGGTGACGGCTTTAACGTCAGAAACTACCCAATTCCCCCCGGTTAGTTGTTGTAAAAGTTGGCCGTCCTGTTCGTAGAGGTACAGGTGGTTAAAACCGCTACGTTCGGAGCCCCAGATAAACTGGCCACCTTCAAGGGCGTGAAAATTGTCGTTAATGTTGATCCAACTCTTACTCGTTTCAGTTATCAGCACTTCGGTGGCCAAGGAGGCAGTGTTAAAACGCAGTAGTTCGAGTTTTTGTTGGTCCCGGGATTGGCGTTGAACGGCTAAGTGCAGACTATCTAGAAACCAGTTGACTCTCGTTAGATAGGTTTCGGTCTCGATCTTGGTATCGAGCCAGTCTGTTGTGCCGGAAGCTAAGGTGATCACGCCAATTTTGACTGCGGCGTTAGTTTTCCCAGCAAATGGGTATCGTTGGTCAAAAACACCAAAATGGTCAGCATCAATTTCATAGCGCTGGGAAACCTCTACCGGCGACTCGTCTACTTTTGTGTATGCGATTCGGCTACTGTCCGGCGACCACCAATAACCGCTATAGCGGTGCATTTCTTCCTGGGCAATAAATTCAGCCAGGCCACAACTCACCAACCCACCACCCTCGGTTGTGAGTTGTCTGGTTTTCAAGTCCGTCAAGTTCAAGATATACAGGTTCTGTTCTCTGACAAATGCAATCCAGAGACCGTCAGGGGAAAATCGAATATCTGTTTCAAAGGTTGAATCATCCGTCAATTGGGTTAGTGGGTTTTCGTGATTCAGTCGAAATAGAAACAGGTTGCCTTCAATTGGAAAGAGGATCGAATCTCCCGCCGGAGACCAGTAGTACTCCACAATACCCGACTGGGTAATTCGGAGTCGCTCCCGTCGTGCCTTCTCGGCATCCGAAAGCACTCGTTGGGTCGTTAGCTGATTAGAATCGACCAATTGCTCGTGCTGTCCCGACTCTATGTTATAAACCCAGAGATCTAGTTGTTCAAAATTATCCTCCGGTGCCTTCAGGTAGCTGACAAATTTTCCATCGGGAGAGAGCTTGAGCTGAAGTGGTGCGGGTCCGTTTAGGTCCGGGTCTCCAAAAATACGTTGCAACGTTAGACTCATCGTTTTGCAAATGCCTCCCTGGTCAAGTTAACAGTCTGATCGTTGACCATGACAATATTGTCTTCAATCCGAATTCCACCAAATGGCAGCAGAGTGTCTATTTTGTCCCAGGCGACACTGGTGGCGTGTTCCGATGCGCGTAACTGCTTGAGCAACATCGGGATAAAGTAGAGCCCAGGTTCGATGGTGAACACCTGTCGGTTTTCGATCGGTCGGGTTAGCCTCAAGGCGGGATATTTGTCAGGCGCGGCCTTTGTGTCGCCCTTTGCTGATTGTTGAAAGCCGCCGACATCGTGGGTTTGTAATCCTAAAAAGTGGCCGAGACCGTGGGGTAGGAACGAGAAAGTAAGGTTGGTTTCGACCATTGGCTCGGGAGCCAAATTGACAATTTTGAATTGCTGCAGAATATCCGCCAGGCGCCAGTGCATTTTTTCATGTAACTGCCCATAGTCCAATCCAATGGTGATATCTCCGATAATGGCGAGCTGTGCTTCATCCATCGCCTCAATCAGGTCTTGAAAGAGTCCTGCTTGCGCAGAATAGGTTCGTGTCACGTCTGCAGCATAACCATGGTAGTTAGCGCCGGCGTCAATCAACATTGACTTTAGTTCAGGTGTTTTGAATCGGGTGTGTTCGTAAAATTGGTAATGTAATACCGCGCAATGTTCATTCAAGGCAACAATATTGGAGTAGGGCGTCTCCTTTTCCCTATGGGCAATTGCCGCAAGATAACTTTGCTGGATTTCAAATTCTGAAAGCCCTTGCTCGAAGGCACTTTTCGCTGCGTTATGGCCAAGTGCTGCGAGTCGATTGGCTTCTTCCAAACAGGCTATTTCATAGTCGGTTTTGTAGGCCCGTTGGTAGTGGACCGGATTTAAGATGTCGGGATTATTGTAGTCAGCGATGGACCAGTTTTCTGCAATCTCGGTTTCTTCGCCGATATAGCTGAGGGAACCACTATCGCCGAGGTGGTTGTGGGCGTCATTCGGATGGGTAATCGGTGTAATGTCCCAATGCTCCACCCAATAACCCGATGGTGTTTCCGGAGTCATGTGCCAGTAGTCTTCGGGTTGATGGAACAGTAATTGAGGCTTTTCGCCTTCCCGTAGCAGGACAAAACTATCGGGCACATCGGTAACTGGAACCAGAGATTTGAAATGCGGATTTACTTTAAATGGATAGGTGTGATCATCAAGGAATGCGGTCTTTAATGAACCGGAGGCGATTACCACACCTGATTTACCCGTGGCCCCGGCGGCAGCCAGGTAGTGTTCTGTCACTTCCTTAAGATGCGCCGAATATAGGTCAGATTTACTCGAGTCAGCCATAGATCTGTCGTCATTTACAAAAGATGCCCCATTCTAGCCTTTTTGGTCTCCATATAGGATGCAGCCAGGGGGTCGATTACCGTCGTAATTGATGTCCTCTCGACCACTTCGATACCAGCGCTTTGGAGGGCGCTGATCTTCTCAGGATTATTGGTGAGTAAATTTACTCGAGTTATGCCTAGATCCTTGAGAATTGCGACGGCATCATCATATTGCCGGGCATCTATGGGCAAGCCCAGCATCTCATTAGCTTCGATCGTATCGTAGCCATGTTCCTGCAGCGCATAAACCCGGACCTTATCCCCAAGCCCAATTCCTCGACCTTCCTGTTGTAAATAAATCACAACCCCCGTGTGTTGCTGGATATAAGCCAGGCTGGCGTCTAACTGTTGTTTACAATCACATTTGCAGGAACCAAGCACCTCAGACGTCAGGCACGACGAGTGAATCCGAACAGCAACGGCGTGTTCACGATTGATATAGCCACTCAGCATGGCCAGAGGTTCGACTGTTTTGGAAAAGCGGTAGGCACGTAGGCGAAAATTGCCATGGATTGTTGGCAAGTTTGTTTCAGCATAAATTGTGGTCACGGGTGACTCCCCGTTAAAGCTCGCATCAGCTCGGTTGAGTTTGCCAATCGTTAGCAGGCGCCTGATTCACCTGAATTAAAACTACACCAGACCAGTTGTAGAGGGTAGTTGAATTGGTTTGATTGATGTTTGGCTATTACCCTCAGCGGTAAATTTTGGGACGCCCAAGGGGCTGAATATTAAAGCGCTTATCCGACCATCGATAGGATTGCGGATCTTGATTTATAGTAGTCTCCAGTTGGCGATTGATGGCCAGGAGTAATTCCTCATCCGTTGAACCGGGGTCATATTCAACGCGTTCAAGGGATATCTGGTATTTTTTGCCCTGCCATTGTGCAGACCCGATGACTAGATCTGCCCCGGTTTCCCGCAACAGCTCAGGGAGGATTTTTGTGGTTAGGGCTGAAATGCCAAAAAACGGAACAAAAATTCCGCCTCTCAAGCGTGGCTGCTGATCTGGGCATAAGGTGACAACGTGCCCTCGACTCAGCCGGTAAACCAAATGTGCACGACCCAGATCATCGTGTTCCACAAGCTGAATTCCCTGGGAGTGACGAGCCATTCGGATCACTTCATCCAGGGAATTAATGGTGTTTGGATGATAGTACTCGGTTACAAAAAACTCGTTGCCAAGGTATTTCAGCAGTGCCTCGCGACTCCCCAGGGGCGGTGTCAGGACAATTGTGCCCGTGTTCGGCCTGATGTTGCCAATTATAGGCGCTAACCTGCTGATGAAGCTTGAATTGGTACGCCAGATGTACGGGGCTTCCAGAGCAGACTGAAATAGCCTGGCCATGGAGGGATCCAGCAACTCTGGATTCTGCCCGCATTGACCTAAATTAATTTTGCTAACTTTCCGCCTTTTTGCTGCGAGGAATGGCAGCCTGGCCAACAAGCTGCTTAGGGGGCGAATAACCACGGTTGGTAAGTATCGAAACAAAAGCAAATAGAACTTGAGAATTAGCCGTTCAAACAGGGTCCGGAGTGGATGCTTGTCAAAATTGTAGAAGTCGAGATTACCCGCAGGGCGGGTTCGAAAACGTTTGTACGACCATAGGTACTGGGCCGGTTTTCGCCTAACCGCATCTTCAATTCCGCGATTGACCGCACTAAGAGAAGTGGCGGTCTGACTTATATGGTCTGGATCAATTTGATCGAAGCGTATCCCGAATCCAGAACTGGTTCTTTCGCAGACGGCAACAAACATTTTTGCACCACCCCTGGAGAACCCAACCACTAATTCGTTTGTGAGGGCATCAATGCCGAAAAATGGGGCAAATTGGCCGGTGTGAATCAATGGTTCCTGATCTGGCATGACGCCGATACAACCGCCCGCTTTTAGTGTTTTGAGCTGAGACCGAATACCGCTTGAGTTTGTCGGTACAAAACGTGTGCCCGTTCTATTTCGTTGCTGTTGGATAAATGCTTCGAGTGGTTGAATTCGATTCGGTTGATACATATGCGTCAGGCCATAGTTTCGGCCTAGAAAGTGGTTGATAATTTCCCAGTTACCCAAATGAGGTATGACAAAAATGACACCTTTGTTTTCAGCAAGCGCAGTCTCAACTTCAGCCTGGCCATCAACCGAATGGATAAGGCCCATCACCGTATCGACATTTTGGCTCCAGGCGTAGGTGGTTTCAGTGATGGTTTTACCGGTTTCCTGCAAACTCTCTTTCGCGAGTAAATATTGTCTGCGGTGGTCCAAACCCGGGTAGCAGCGATCAATATTCTCCAGTGTGACTAACCACATACGGGATCGGCTTAGCCTCAGCACCGTGCCAATCAGATGCCCAAGAGCACGAAGTACCCACAGGGGCAAGTGACCCGTTAAGGTGATGATGATTCGATAGAGGTAACTCTTCAGCATTTGGTGTGATGCGACATTTTTCAGTTTAACTGATGCAGGAATCTACAGGAGGCGCATCCATTTAAGCAATCGTCGTCGAGTGTGTATGTTAAGCTGGCGATGAATTTTATGGGGGAAATGAGATGGCTTTGGTCACAATGGTTACCATGTTAGCGTTACTGGAGTTTATGTACTTTGGCGGTAAAGTAGGTGCCGCCCGGGGTAAATATGGAATTGCAGCGCCGGCGACAACCGGTAATGAGCATTTCGAACGTGCTTATCGAATTCACTACAACACGCTGGAACAATTGGTCGTTTTCTTGCCTGCGCTCTGGGCGTTCGCGTTTTACGTGCACGATCTTGTCGCGGCGGGTTTAGGGGGTGTATTTTTAATTGGCCGCATGATCTATAGCATTGCCTATACCAAAGAACCGGGGACCCGGTCTGTTGGCATGCTGCTTTCTTTTGTACCAACGGTCATTTTATTACTAGGTGCATTTTTTGGTGCAGGATGGCGATACTTCTTCTAATCGGTAGATTTGAACAAAATTCGAAGCTGTATTTGGTTTTTTCCCCGGCAGCCTTGGTTGCCTGACTAGAGCCGTGCTATATATACAAAATTGAACGCCTCAGGCTTGGCGAATAAACATTGGGAGCGACATGCATGGCAGTAGTTGATTATAAAGTGGCAGGAAGTATTGAGGAGGCGGTGAGTCTCCTTGCTAATGCCAAAATGGCTACCCGGATTTTAGCCGGTGGAACCGATTTGATCATTCAGACCAAGCCCCAGGCTAATTCAGTTGCCGTTATTGATATTAAGAAAATTGATTCAATGATGACTGCAACTCTGGATGACTCTGGTTTAACTCTGGGTCCTTCAATGAGTTGCTCTGAATTTACTGCCCGAAATGACATTAAGCAGGTTTTTCCTGGTCTTGTGGAAGCTGCGTATCTAATCGGATCAACTCAGGTTCAAGGCCGATGCAGTGTCGGTGGCAATCTATGTAATGCCTCTCCCGCCGCCGATACAATTCCCGCCTTGATTGTGAACGGTGCCCAATGCGTGATTGCTGGCTCGAAAGGTGAACGAACCGTTGCGGTGGAAGATTTTGTGACGGGTGTTGGTAAAAATTGCATGTCGAAAGATGAGCTCTTGGTTGCAATTAAAATTGCTAAACCTAAAGCAGGCACCTCAGACGCCTATTTGCGATTCATTCCGAGAACAGAAATGGACATTGCGGTTGCCGGTGCAGGAGTCAGCGTCACGTTGGACGATACAGGAACTTGCACAGCAGCCAGGGTAGCAATTGGAGCTGTTGCGGTCACCGCGTTGCTGGTACCAGAAGCCGCTGCTGCACTGATTGGGACCAAACTAGATGAATCAGCCCTGAAGGCCGCAGCAGCTGCAGCGTCGGACGCATCAAAACCCATCTCTGATCGACGCGGTACAGCAGATTATCGACGTCAGGTCGTGGGCGTATTAGTGAAGCGGGCGGCAACTATTGCCGCTTCCAGAGCAAAGGAGAAGTAGAGCATGGCAAAAGTACACGTTAATAGCACCGTGAACGGTGAAGTCATGGAGTTTCTTTGCGAGCCACAGGATACCCTGTTAGATGTGCTGAGAAATCAATTGAATATGACGGGCACAAAGGAGGGGTGTGGATCCGGAGACTGTGGCGCGTGCTCAGTCACCGTCAACGGAAAGTTGGTCTGTTCTTGCCTTGTTCTTGGGGTTGAAGCTGAAGGCGCCCAGGTTGGAACAATTGAAGGCGTTTCCAATAAAGATCAACTACACGTCATTCAGGAGAAGTTCCTCGAACACGCCGCCCTCCAATGTGGCATTTGCACACCGGGGCTTGTGGTTTCAACCCAGGCATTACTGACGGAAAACCCCAAACCAACGGAAGAAGAAGCACGTTACTATCTCGCCGGCAATTTGTGCCGCTGTACTGGCTACGACAAGATCATTCGAGCGGTAATGGATTCCGCAGAAACCCTTCGAGGAGATGCTTAAACCATGAGTGAAGCACAGGATTATAAGTACATTGGTACCCGCAGTATCCGGCCCGATGGATTCGACAAGGTGACAGGCCGGGCAAACTATGGCGCGGATATGAGCTTGCCAGGCATGATCTGGGGTCGAACGCTTCGAAGTCCCCATGCACACGCGATTATAAAAAATATCGACACCTCGGCTGCTGAAGCATTGGATGGTGTGTTTGCAATTGCCTCTCACGCTGATTTGCCAGCAGTTGCCAACATTTCAATTGAGGCCGGGGAAGGGAGTTCTAACCTGGTGGATTTGGGTCAGAATATCTTTGCTAAAGACAAGGTGCTATACCACGGTCATGCAATTCTGGCGGTTGCCGCAAGAACCGAGGCAATTGCAGATCAGGCGATAGACCTCATTAAAATTGAATACGAAGTGCTAAGTCCGGTAATGGATATCCGCGATGCCATAGCTGATGGGGCCGCGGTGCTACATGACAATATGTTCACCGAAGGTTTGCCAGAAAAACCAACAACCCCATCTAACATCGCAACGCGTCACGAGTTTAAGTTAGGTGATGTGGAAGCCGGGTTTGCTGCGGCAGATGTTGTTGTTGAGCGTGAATTTTACACGCCGACGGTTCATCAGGGTTATATCGAGCCCCATGCTTGTTTAGGGCGGTATGACGAGAATGGCCAATCTATGATCTGGTGCTGTACTCAGGGTCACTTTGACGTTCGGGCTAGCACCGCAGCGTTGCTAAAAATGAACCTTAGTCAGTTGAAAGTGATTGCCAGTGAAATTGGCGGTGGCTTCGGTGGCAAGACCACCGTTTATCACGAACCTGTATCACTCATTCTCTCTAGAAAGTCAGGGCGTCCTGTCAAAATGGTAATGGATCGAGACGAGGTGTTTAAAGCCTCTGGACCCGGTTCTGCTTCTCGTTTGTGGGTCAAAGTTGGTGCAAAAAACGATGGCACCATCACGGCCATGCAGGGCCGATTTCATTACGAAGCCGGAGCCTTTAAGGGTTCTCCTGTCATGATGGGTTGTATGACTGCGTTTACACCCTATAACCTTGAAAATGTTTTTGTTGAAGGATTTGATGTAGTTGTTAACAAGCCCAAGGTAGCGGCTTATAGAGCACCTGGTGCTCCACAAGCAGAGTTTGCAGCTGAAATGGTAGTGAACGAAATTGCTGCAAAAATTGGTATGGACCCGATTGAGTTGCGACTAAAAAATGCTGCCCAGGAAGGGACCCAGACGATTTACGGCCCCAAGCTCAAAAGGGTTGGGTTAGTTGAATGTTTAGAAGCTATTCGCGATTCTGATCACTACAAATCTGCCCTGAAAGAGAATCAAGGTCGAGGTGTGGCTGCTGGTTTCTGGTTCAATGTCGGTGGCCAGTCCAGCGTTAATCTGAATATGAACCCTGACGGAACCGGGACCATCGTAGAAGGTTCGCCGGATATTGGTGGTTCCCGTGCGTCGATGCAGCTCATGGCAGCAGAAACAATGGGTATGCCGGCGGAAAACTTTAAACCGATTATCGCTGACACAGAAAACGTGGCTTTTAGTGCCGGTACCGGCGGAAGTCGGACAACCTTTGCTACGGGTATGGCCGTTATTGAAGCTGCCCAGGATGTGATCAGGCAGTTGAAGGAACGTGCAGCTGCTGTTTGGAACGTCACGGCTGAGCAGGTTGAATGGTCTGATGGTGTTGCGATTAACACTGCTGGTGAGGATCGGTTAACAGCTAAGGAGATATGCAAAGGTGCAGATCGCACCGGAGGTCAGATTTCTGGGCGCGGCAATATTAACGCCCGGGGTGCAGGCCCTAGCTTTGCTGTACACCTCTGTGATGTCGAAGTGGATAAGGAAACCGGCAAGGTTGATGTGGTTAAGTATACGGCCGCTCAGGACGCAGGTAAGGCGATTCACCCGAGTTATGTTGAAGGTCAGCTTCAAGGTGGTGCGGTTCAAGGGATTGGTTGGGCGCTGAACGAAGAATACATCTACAGCAAAGAAGGCCTGCTCGAGAACGCGGGATTTCTGGATTACAGAATCCCTCTAGCATCGGATCTTCCTATGATTGATGCCATTATTGTAGAGGTATCCAATGCCTTCCATCCATTTGGGGTCAGGGGCGTAGGTGAGTCAGGCATTATTCCACCATTGGCTGCAGTCGGCTCAGCCGTAAGTAACTCAATTGGAATACCCGTGACCGAGCTGCCTTGCTCTCCGCCACGGGTATTAAAACTGATCCAGGATAACGCCTAGGGCAATAGTCACAGGCTGTGTATTCAGGTGGCATTAAGAGATAGCGGTTAGAGATAGCAGTTAGAGATAGCGTTTAACGATCGAGCGCAAAGACAGAGCGCAAAGATAGTACTCAAAGATAGGCCCAGGCAATGGCGATCGTCATGTTCTCCAGTGAGCTGCAGCAGTTTACTGGAGAACCCAGCACTTCGATTCAAGCAACTAATTACCGCACTTTGATATCAGCGCTGTGTGAGCAATATCCACAACTTGATCGCAGCTTGTTGACTGAAATGGCGGTTGCGATTGATGGCGTGATAATAGTTGATCCGCTCCTAGAAGCAGTGGCCGATGACAGTGAGATTCACTTCCTGCATTTTGTCGCCGGTGGCTGAATTACGGAAAGATGTTTAGCGAGCGGATGGCGCGGCCAACATGACATTAGAAATAAGCCGGTCTGAGTTTGGAGTTTTGCGCAGCGGAGAAGTTGTGGAGTACTTCCGGCTGGAAAACGAATACCTCGAATTGTCTATTAGCAACTACGGTTGTCGCGTCCTCTCCGTGATTTTTAAACCTTCACAACAACAGCTGGTGATGGGACAGTGGTCTTTGCCGGAGTATGAAACGGATGCAACATATTCCGGCGCTGTAATCGGTCGCACCACCAATCGAGTCAATAATGCACAGTTCACCCTTGAAGGTGAGCGATACCAGCTAGAGGCCAATGAACCGCCACATCAACTGCACGGCGGATTTAATGGTTTTCATAATCGTTGTTGGCAACCGAGGCTGACTCAACGTGGAATCACCTTCGAAACGAACTCGATGCACGGTGAGGGCGGCTACCCCGGTAACGTCAGAGCAACGGTGGATGTTGGTCTGGTCGATAAAGACCTGGTCTTTAATTATGCAGCATCCACAGATCGCCCGACCTATTTTGATATGACCAATCATTCATATTTTTGCCTCGATGATAGCGGTTCAATTCTAGAGCATGAACTTGTCATTCGTGGGAGTCAGTATTTGCCCGTTGATGACAGCCTTATTCCGACCGGTGAAATATTATCCTGTTCGGACACTCCCTTTGATTTTAGCGAGGCCAAGCTAGTCGGCAAGGACCTCCAGGGTAGCCACCCCCAGTTAAGAATTGGCCATGGCTATGATCATAGTTTTGTTCTGGATAGGGGGGAGCAGGCCGGCGGTGCCGCTGCTGAATTATATTCGCCCTTAAGCAATGTGACGCTTCAGTTAGTCACTGACGCACCGGCGCTGCAACTTTATTCTGGGAATCATTTGCCAGTTCCGTATAGGGCTCTATGCCTTGAAACACAACATTTTCCTAATGCATGTAATCAAGCGGGCTTTCGTGCGCCGCTGGTGACACCGGACCAGCCCTATGTGAGTCAAACCAGATATCGTTTTGGATTAAGGTTATGACGTCTGTCGCTGAGAATTTTAGTCAAAAGTTTCTAAAGACAGGGGACGCCGAATTTTTCTCGCCGGGACGGGTTAATCTAATTGGTGAGCATATTGATTATTGCGGCGGTCTCGTTATGCCCATGGCAATCAATCGCGGTACCCGGGCGGTGGCTGCAAAGAATGGAGACGGTGTTGTCAGAATTTACTCGGAAAGATTCAACGAGGGCCGAGAGATTCCACTACAGGCTGGTCGTTCAATTGGGCATTGGAGTGATTTTGTAGTTGGGGTTGTCAGTGAGTTGCTATCGGATTCAAGCCACGACCAATCGATAACCCAGGATGCTCTAACTGGTGTCGACATCTACGTCGCGGATGATATCGGTGCTGGTGGCCTTAGCAGTTCCGCGTCCTTTTCTATTCTAGTGAGTCATGTGTTGCTCTGGGCGGCTGGAGTCCGAGTTGTTGATATTCCGGCTAAGCTGGATCTGGCCCGGCTCTGTCAAAAAGTTGAACACAATTTTGTTGGCGTCAATTGTGGGATTATGGACCAGGCCGCCGTCGCCCTTGGCGGTGTGATAGTGCTTAACTGTTCCGACCTTTCTTTTACTCCAGTAACCCCAGATTTTGGTGACTATTCGCTGCAGGTTATGGATACCCAACACGAGCGCACCCTGGCTGGTTCAAAGTACAACGAACGTGTGCTTGAAATTAGCGAGATAGTTGACCAGCTTCAGGATGCTTTTAGGCTAAACAATCTTTGCGATATTGAGGTTCCCGACCTAACCCGGGCCCTTTTAATGTTAGATAAAGCAAACCTGCAAAGGCGCCTGAGGCATGTTGTGACTGAAAACGCCCGGGTGGTTCAAGCTAGCCGGGCTCTGGAAAGTCAGCAGTTTGAAGTCTTTGGTGGTTTGATGAATGCCAGTCATGATTCTTTGCACGCTGATTATGAGGTCACCGGTGACGCGCTTAATTGTATTGTGAATCTAAGTAGAGAGCAGCCGGGTACAATTGGGGCTAGAATGACTGGTGCAGGATTTGGCGGTTGTGCTCTAGCGCTAGTAGAAAAGAGTCAAGTGAACAGGCACAACCAGGTTGTTAGTCGAGCGTTTTTTGCTGAAACCGGCAGAGTACCGAGGATCTTTTCTGTCAATACCGCACCGGCAGCTGGCCTGCTCTAGTCCGTCCCGTAGCCATCGGGGTTTTTTTGCTGCCAATTCCAAGAATCGCGGCAAATATCAATAATGGTCTTCTCCGCTTGCCATTTAAGTTCAGCCAATGCTTTGCCAGGATCAGTAAAGCTAGTTGGTATATCCCCGGCACGTCTTGGTCCCATTACATAGGGCAGCTTCAAGTCATTTGCGTTTTCGAAAGCCTGAATGATATCCAGGACTGAGTAGCCCTGTCCGGTACCCAGATTATATGTCACGAGCCCCGGAGATTGTTTTAGTCGATTAAGCGCTGCAAGATGCCCTTTTGCGAGGTCCACCACATGGATATAGTCGCGAATGCAGGTGCCGTCAGGGGTAGGGTAATCGTTACCATTTACGGTCAGCTGCTCTCGTTTTCCCACCGCTACCTGACTGACGTAAGGTAAAAGATTGTTTGGGATTCCGGTTGGGTCTTCACCTATTTCTCCTGATTCATGGGCGCCAGCGGGGTTAAAGTATCTAAGCCGGGCAACGTTCAACTGAGGATCTGCCTGGCAAACATCTTCGAGAATTTTCTCGATAATAAGTTTGGTTCGCCCATAGGGATTTGCCGCATCAATAACGGGGCTTGCCTCTGTGATCGGAATCTCATTAGGCTCACCGTAAACTGTTGCTGACGAGCTGAATACCAGATGCTTAACCTGGTGTTGCTGCATAACGCGAAATAACGAGATCGCCCCATTAATGTTCACATGGTAATAATTTAGAGGGTTAGAAACGGACTCGCCGACTGCCTTTAGACCCGCAAAGTGGATGACAGCGTCGACATTTTCTTTTTCGAAAATCTGACTAAGACCTGCTCCATCGAGTATGTCTTTTTCGTAAAATTGTATGTTTCGATTGGTTAACCGTTCTACTCTATGTATCGCCTTCACGGAGCTGTTAGATAGATTGTCGACAACAACTACTTCGTAGCCATTGTTGAGTAGCTCGACCGCAGTGTGGCTGCCGATGTATCCGGCGCCACCGGTTAAAAGCACTTTCATTTGAGGGTAATTCCCAGGTGGCCTTCTAATTCCTCAATCGCCGCTGCTGCACCCAATACTTTGATTGTGGTCATGCCTAAGGCTTTTGCAGGTTTTAAGTTAATGCCCAGGTCATCGAGGAAAATTGCATCCCCGGGTGAGATTTTCATTGCCTCACAGGCTACTTTATAAATTTGTGGGTTTGGCTTTCGGATACCCAACTTGCTTGATTCAATGACAACGTCGAACAGCTCCATTACTTCAGCAACAGCGGCTGCACGCTCTGAATTGCTGGCCATGCCCGGTCCTTTGCCGGTTTTGACGTTATTGGTGATGCAGCCGACAGGCATTTTTGATTTGATGATTTTTAGGGCTTTAACCATTTCAGGTCGAACATCGCCAGACAAGAGTGCCAATACATCCTGGCCTCTAACTTCATATCCCTTAGCGAGAGACTCAACCGCAAATAACTCGTCGAAGGTAGCAACATCAACTTCGTTACTTTCGAATTTTGCCCAGGCATTGGTTTCTGGATTGACGGCATTAATGCCTCGAATAAAGTCTTTAGGCAATCCATTTTCAGATTCAAAGCGATTAAACGCTTCGAACGGACTGGTTGTAAGAACTCCACCAAAATCCCAGAGTACAGCTTTAAACATATTTCTCTCGCGTCAGACTTGAAAGCCGCACCATATACAAATCAGGTGGTGGTTGACAATTATTCGCTAACGTTGATCTCGAACATCGCGGAATCCGGTCGAGCTAATCCTCGCTGAGAACCATCAATAGCGTCTAGCATTGCCTGGACATTAGAGGAATTTGGAAATTCTGCTTTAGCTTGTTTGACCGCTTCTTCAAGACGCATTTCCCGCATAAATAAAATACGGAAAGCCTTGCGTACTTCGGCCACGTCCTCGGCGACAAAGCCCGCACGCTCCATCCCAACTTTGTTGATGACTCGCATATGGGCTGGGAAACCCTCTGCAATTGTGAAGGGCAGGACATCCTGAATCACCCGGGACATGCCACCAACCATAGAGGCAAGGCCGATATGACAGAATTGGTGGATTGCCGAAAGCCCGCCAATATTAGCGTGGTCGCCAATCACAACATGGCCGCCCAGGGTTGCTGCGTGAGACATCACAACGTGATTACCCACGGTACAATTGTGTGCAACATGAGAATGAGCGAGCAAATTGCAGTCGTTGCCGACGATAGTTGCGGAGCCTTCTTCAGTACCGCTGTGAATACTGACAAATTCTCGAATGACGTTTCGATCCCCAATTCTGGTGTAGGTCACGGTGTCAGGTACGTATTTAGTGTCCTGAGACTGAATACCGATGGTGACAAATGGGAAAATATCGCAATCTTTACCGATGGAGGTGTGAGCCTCAACCACGACATGGGATCGCAGCCGACTATTCTCACCAATTTGGACGTGGGCGCCGATGGTACAGAATGGGCCTATGCTTGAGTTTTCGCCTATTACTGCGGTCTCGTGGACTACAGCTTGCGGGTCAATATGTATCATGTGAGTGCCTTACTAATTATTGTTGTACTGCTTGAGTATGACATTGAATTATTGGGTTGAGTTCCAGGCATTTAACTGGGAGTTTGGCGGTGCTAATTCCAACTACAGTTTCTCCTGCTGTACTCCAACAAAATTACAGTGTCGCAATATCTAACGGTAAATTCGGGCTGCAAAATGTTGCGCAACAACATTTTCCGAGTAGCATAATGGTCGAATCAAAGCAAAGGCAAATTTGCGAATCGTTCCTAATTAACCCTGCTGTTGTGTATTATTTTCGAGGGGCAATGATATAATTTCGCCAATTGCAATGACAGGTAAATGTATCCTGTCGACACCCCAGTGCGTTCCGGACTCCGGTATTGGGAAAAATTGAACGACCCACGTATATATTGACCAAAGGCATTGTCGGTAGATATAGGCGTTTGAATCGTTCATGATTTTTCCGTGAAAGAACGTGCTTACAAAAAAGTAGTATAAGTGCCTATGAGCAACGAAAAAATTATTCCTGAGCTTGATCGGTCCCTGGTGGATAAACACAGTTTTAGTCGTGATGAGTTACTGGCATGCGGCTACGGCACTTTGTTTGGTCCTGGTCGTGCCCATCTGCCAATCGATGAAATGCTGATGATCGATCGGATTACCGAAATCAATGAAACAGGCGGGAAAAATGGCAAGGGTAAGATTGAAGCTGAGTTAGATATCAATCCAGATTTGTGGTTTTTCAAATGTCATTTTATTGATGATCCAGTGATGCCTGGTTGTCTAGGACTTGATGCACTGTGGCAATTGGTTGGATTTTATTTGGCCTGGAAAGGCAACTATGGCGCTGGCCGCGCACTAGGTTGTGGCAAGGTCGCGTTTCGGGGTCAGGTCTTGCCGACAACGGGCAAAGTAACATACGACATCGACATCACCCGGGTACGCCAGGGTAATACGGTACTGGGGATCGCAGACGCAAGGGTACTTGCAGATGGTAAGCAGATCTACGTAGCCGAAGATGTCAAAGTAGGACTCTTTACTTCATTAGATGATTTTTAGGTGACCTTATGAAACGGGCAGTGATAACCGGGATGGGGTTGGTCTCGCCCCTCGGCAACAACAAAATTGAAACACTCGACTCCCTGATAGAAACTCGATCTGGTATCAAGTTTCAAGAGGCCTACAAGGAAATGGGGCTCCGGTCCCATGTTGCTGGTAGCATTGAAGTCGACATAGAAGCGCACATCGATCGTAAATTGCGTCGATTTATGGGTGATGCTTCTGCTTTCTCCTACATCTCGATGGTTGAAGCAATTGAGGATTCTGGGCTCAGTGAAGATCAGGTATCGAATGTCCGATCCGGTATTGTTGCGGGTTCTGGCGGTGCATCGTCCAGCAACCTTATTGAAGCAGCTGACCTCTTAAGAGAGAAGGGTATCAAGCGCGTCGGACCATATCGGGTGACCCGGACTATGAGTTCAACGGTTTCTGCTTGCCTGGCTACTGCATTCAAGATCAAAGGCGTGAACTACTCAATTACCTCTGCCTGCTCGACCAGCGCCCACTGTATTGGACATGCGGCAGAATTGATTCAATTAGGTAAGCAGGATGTTGTGTTCGCCGGTGGTGGTGAAGAAGAACATTGGTCGATGTCCTCACTTTTTGATGCGATGGGCGCACTGTCTTCTGCTCGAAATGACAATCCGGCGACGGCTTCACGGGCCTACGACAAAGATCGTGATGGTTTTGTTATTTCTGGTGGCGGTGGCTTTGTGGTCGTTGAAGAACTTGAACACGCCAAAGCCCGGGGCGCAAAAATTTATGCCGAGCTGGTTGGCTACGGCGCAACCTCCGATGGTCACGATATGGTGGCGCCATCAGGGGAGGGCGGTAAAAGGGCGATGGAAATGGCTCGCGCGACCGTTGATGGGCCAATTGACTATATAAACGCCCATGGGACGAGTACGCCGGCTGGGGATATTCCCGAAATTAATGCTATTCGTTCTGTGTTTGGTACGGATATCCCACCCATTAGCTCCACCAAATCTTTATCAGGGCATTCCCTTGGTGCGGCGGGAGTTCATGAGGCGATCTATTCATTATTGATGCTTGAAAATGATTTTATCTGTGAATCGGCCAACCTCGATGAGGTTGATCCCCTGATCGGAGACGCACCTATAGTCCGAAGTAGGATAGACAACGCTGGTATTCGTACCGTGATGTCGAATAGTTTTGGTTTTGGCGGTACCAATGCAGTTCTTGTGTTCCAAAAGATGGCAGACAGTTAGAATGTTAAGACGCGGTTAAGAACTTTAATTGTGTCTTTATCGAATTTTTACCTTGCGGTCCTAATCTTTGCGCCTACTTCGTTAGGTGAAAATCACAGGTAGAGTAAGTTATGGGTCGATCCAAGATAGTGGTCATCGAAGATGAGCCTGATATCGTTGAGGTGATGTGCTACAACCTGCAGCGAGAAGGCTATCAAGTGTCTTCTACAACCCGAGGAGACGAAGGACTAGAACTCGTTCGTAACCAGTCACCTGCTCTGGTATTGCTGGACCTGATGCTTCCAGGCATGGATGGGTTGACGGTTTGTCAGCAAATTAAATCTGACCCACTGACCCGAGCGACCCCGATTATTATTGTGTCTGCAAAGGGTGAAGAGTCCGATGTTGTAATCGGCCTTGGTTTAGGTGCCGACGACTACATTGCCAAACCATTTAGTCCCCGGGAAATGCTTGCCCGGGTAAAAGCCGTTCTGCGCCGTGGCCCCCTTCAAGACGAACAGAAAAAAGATCGTATTGTTGCCAAAGATCTGGTTATTGATCCAAGCCGCCATGAAGTACGAGCATCTGGAGAACTGGTCAGACTGACCGCCACGGAGTTTAAGCTGCTACACCAATTGGCTTCCCAGCCGGGGCGGGCTTATTCCCGGGAGCAATTGTTGAATCGTGTTGTGGGTGAAGGCGTTGTTGTTGTTGACCGAAACATCGATGTGCATATTCGCTCGGTCCGAAAAAAGCTGGGTAATCTCGGTGAAATGATCCAAACCATTCGCGGCGTCGGTTACCGGTTCGTAGACGATTGACTCCGGTTTTGCTTGGGATGGTTTAAATGGTCCGTATCCTGAGCCGTCTCGAATAGCTTACCCATGACACTATTTACGCCAAGTGATGCTGTCAGTGATGCTTCCTTTTGATTTGTTATGCCATCCGCTGTGACTTCGATTCCTAAATCATGGGCCATGCTGACAATGCTCTTGAGAAAAATTGCACTTTTCGGATTCTCGGTAATGCTATCAAGGTTTCTAATGTCGATTCGGATGAGATCCAGGTTCAACTGAAATAGATGAGTTAGTGGCGTACGGGGTGAGGTAAATAAATTTAACGACAACTTCACACCAAGGGCTGATATCTCGTCTGCTAACGGTAGGAACTCTCTCAAGGTGAAGTCCGCTTTGGTTTCTGCAACTTCTAGCACTAACTGTTGCGGCTTGATCCCGGAAGTCGTGAGTGCGCTGCGTAAACTGCCAATGAAGTTTGTGTTAATCAGATGAAAGCCAGGGAAGGGGATGACCAGGGTTAGATCATCTCGAGACAGACATTCCTTTTGCCAGGCAACAAATTGCGCACAGCCTTCCTTAAGAATTTTATAGGTGAATTTAGTTTGGAGCTGCGCCTGCTCTAGTCCGTCCAAAACCTTGGACGTGTCCTGCAGCCCTTTAGTGGCATGGGGCCAAACCAGAGCTGCATAGTAGCCAGTGATCTCTTCCCTATTTGCGGTGTAAAACGGAGAAAAGCTCACCTCAAGATCATTGGCGGCGAGGGCATCCCGTAAGCCACTTTCCAGACCAATCTTGTCTAGGTAATTCTCGTTAAGCGAATCAGTAAAAAACTGCACTTCACCGGTTCCTAATAACTTGGCGCTCTGCATTGCAGTGCTGCTATTAGTGAGTAGATCGCTGGAGGTATCACCACATTCTGGATAGGTGGCAATGCCGATGCAGGCGCTGGAATAAATCTCATTCCCGTCAATTAAGAACGGTTCGTCAAAACTGCGCAGAATTTTTTGTGCCATCTTACTGGCGTCGGTTGCATCGAACATGTGGGTCAGGGCAATCGTAAACTCGTCACCCCCGAGGCGTGCCGCAATATCTAGCTCAGAAATACAATTCTTAAGCCGGTGGGCAACCCCCTGTAGCAATTTGTCTCCGGCGTTATGACCGAGACCGGTGTTGATGTGTGAGAAATGGTCGAGACCCACATATAGAACGGCACAGGGAGCAGAGCGTTTTCGAGAGATCAGAACATTGGTTTTGGCTTTGTAGAGGTCAATTAGCCCACTCAAGACCTCTTCAAATTTGAATCGGTTCGCAAGCCCTGTTAACAGGTCGTGGGTCGTGAGGGATGTGATCTGTTCGTCACTTCTTGATCTTCGAGAGATGTCCTTAAAAACCAGAAGGCCTTTTAATTTGGGATGACCTAGTAGAGGAACGGCGACAAAAGTGGTCGTGACCTTGCCGCCATCGTTGGTCCAGAGTACCGCCTTTTTGACCTGCACCGTTTTGTTGTTGGCCAGGGCCTGCGCGACTGTGTGCTGATTCCAGGTTGGGGTTGTATTGTGAAAATCTTTTTCGAATATAGTTTCGAGCCCAGTTCCAATCACTTCGCTGTAGCGAGACCTCAATATTTTGATCATTTGTGGGTTGCAGTATCCGACGCGACCATTGGAATCTATTGCAACAACTCCTTCTTCGCCCTTGTCGCCCATCTCGTCTTCGAACTCTCGGATTGTCACGATGTCTCGTCGAACCTGGTCAAGCTTGAGAATGGCCTCAACTTTTTGTATTAACTGGTGGTGGTTAATCGGTTTGTAGAGAATTTCCGTTGGCCAAATCGAGCTGCCATGGAGTCCCGCTTTTCTTGGCGAAAAATTGGTTTCCATAAGGATAATCGGAATGTTCAGGGTTTCACCATTACCGGAAAGCTGATTGATTACCTGGTAGCCATCCATATCTGGCATATCAGCATCGAGTAGGATGAGTGCCGGTTTCTTTTCGGTGGCGATTCGGATTGCTTCGAGCCCGCTGGTTGCTAGCAGAACATCTGCCGCAAGGTCGCTAGCCAGCGCGGCGAGGGTAAGCCGATTAGATTGAGAATCATCCGCAATCAATATCTCAGGCAGGGTATCGGCCTTACGCTTTGGCATACTATCAGACATAGTCTCATGAACAGTCTTGGGCAAAATATCAGGCAACCTTCAGTTCTATTTCTCCAAAGCTACAGTATAGATGAGGGTTCTAGGAAGGCGTAAAGCCATAAGCTACAGACGGCGGTTTATTTCGCGGGCGGCATTCATACCGGGAATTCCGCTAACGCCCCCTCCTGGGTGGGAACCTGCGCCACAAAGGTATAGCTCAGCAATTTCTGTCCTATATTGACCCATTCCCAGCATGGGCCGGGCGCTAAACAGCTGATCCAGGCTAAGTCTGCCATGGAATATATCTCCGCCACTGAGACCAAATTTTTGCTCCAAATCCCAGGGTGAGTGGCTCTGAACGGACAAAATGAGGGCCCGGAAGCCAGGTGCTTCACGCTCCACGACGGAGAATATGGCCTCTATGGCTGAATCTTTGTGTTGATCCCAGTCTTCACGAAGGGTTGGATCAAAATGCTGACAGAAAAGGCTCGCCACATGTTTACCCATGGGCGCGAGACTATCGTCTACCAGACTGGGGATAAGCATCTCAACAATAGGTTCCGATGAAAACCCCTGTTGTCGGGCATCCTGATAAGCTTTTTCCATGTACTCCAGATTTGGCGCCATAATAATGCCGCCTTTAAGTACAGACGGGTCTGGCTGTGATCGAAAGGTGGGCAGCTGATCCAGGGCAACATTGAGCCGAAAAGTACCACTTTGGTTTTTGTAGTGCTGAAAATGAGCCAGGGTTTCAGGGGCAACATGTTCCGCGGAAAGCAGCTTTTCATGCAGAAGTCGGGGATTTACGTTGGCGACCACAAAATCTGCAGGGATTACTTCTCCCTCCGCCGTGACCACACCCATAGCAGTCATATTTTGCACCTGGACCTGATCCACCGGGCTATCGGTCTTGATAACAACACCCAGTGATTCTGCCTCCCGTGCCATAGCCTGGGTAATTGCCCCCATTCCCCCCCGTGCATGGCCCCAGGTGCCTGACTTACCGTGCACGCCACCGACCACATGATGTAAAAGCACGTAGGCTGATCCCGGTGCATAGGGGCTATCAAAGTGCCCCACAACGGCGTCAAAGCCGAATACGGCCTTGATCGGATCAGATTCAAAATATTCAGATAGGTATTCATCTGCACTCACGGTAAACAACTTTAAGAGTCTTCGTTTCTGAGAAGCTGTGAGTGCCGAGAACTGTCTGGATAGTTGGATGGCTTTGAACAGATCGCCGATACCTCCGGATACTGTTGCCGGTGGTGTCTGTAACATAACCCAGCGAATAAGTGGCACTATTGCTTCTAGATCCGCGTAGTAGCGGGGCAGTGCTTTTGCATCTCGATCGGAAAATTTCGCAAACTCCCCTACGGTTTTATTGAGGTCCGGATATAGAGCTAAATGATTCCCGTCTGGCAGGGGTAAAAAATTGCTGACGGGTCGTTCAAGGATTTCCAGACCCTGGGCTTCAAGGTTTAGATCAGAGATGACCGTTGGGTGGAGCAGACTAACGGTGTAACTTGCAGTAGAGTTTCTAAAACCCGGATAAAACTCTTCGGTCACCGCCGCACCACCCACAATGCTTCGGGCTTCTAGGATGGTGATGCGATGCCCTGCCTTGGCAAGGTAACAGGCCGCCACTAGACCGTTGTGTCCCGCGCCTATAATGATGCCTTGTTTCTTGGCCATTAATATCTACTCTTTCTAATAGCAATTCAGCGGTTAGATTTACTAACCTGACTTTGACCCGCAGCGCCATCTCGTGTAATTTAGCGCCGCTTTCCCCCTTACCATCTTTGATGTCTGCCCCTGCGGCCGGGCATTCTCTCGGGCACTCGATTTTGACAGATTCTGCACAACCAACAACGGACAGTACCGTTCAGGAAAAACCACAACTCAGTATATGGGAACTCGCCTGGCCGGCGATACTGAGCAATCTGCTTTTTGCCATTATCGGCATCGTCAGTATCAAGATGATTGGTAGTCTAGGCGCCTCTGCGGTGGCGTCAGTCACGACGGGTCACAGGATCTTCTTTGCACTACAAGCCATATTGATGGCGGTTTCTGCAGGGACAACGGCCATGGTTGCCCGTTCCTGGGGCGCAAAAGATTATGCGGAGGCTGCCAGGGTGACCAGCGTTTCATTGTGGATTGGCAATGGCGTGGCAATTGCGCTGACAATTCCCTGCTTTTTCTTCGCGGAAAATATCGCAGGGGTGTTTGGGCTTGATGCGGCAACCACCCATGAGGCTGGTGAGTTTATTCGCTATCTCAGTCTGTTTAACATCGCCTTTGCGATAAATATGGTGCTTTCCGCGGCGCTTAGAGCAGCGGGGGATACTCGCACACCTCTGTGGATCGGCGTGCTGACAAATATAGTCAATGTGATTTTGTTATATGTATTGGTATTTGGTGAGTTCGGGGTTCCAGCCTTCGGGGTTGCCGGCGCGGCACTGGCAAATGGCATCTCGTTTATGATCGGGGCAGGTATTCTGTTGATGCTGTGGTATGGCGGTAAACTTAAAGTTGCTGTGGGTGGTAAAGGCTCAATGAGCCAACGCCGAATCCGCCAGTTGGTCGACATCGGTTATCCAGCGGGGATTGAACAGGTGGTATTCCAGGGAGGTTTTATTGCCTTCCTCTGGTTAGTTGCGTTTTATGGCACTGCACCTTTTGCCGCCTATGGCATCGGTGTACAAATTTTGTCCTTGTCCTTTGTGGTCGGTTTTGGTTTTTCGATTGCCGGTGCAACTTTGGTTGGGCAGCACCTGGGAGCGGGGGATCCAGACGGAGCAACTCAGCAGGGCTGGAAAGCAACGGGATACGCGATTGGAAGCATGACGCTATTGAGCGTGGGTATTTTTATTTTTGCAGAACCGATTGCAAGATTTCTGATCGATGACGATGAGGTTGTTCGCCTTACAGTTATATTTATTTATATACTCGGCATTGCCCAACCATTGATGGCCATCGAATTTAGCCTGGGGGGGTGTTTGCGGGGAGCAGGGGACACGCGGTTCCCATTAGTCACTACGATGGCGGGGCTTATTGGTGTCCGCGTTGGGTTAGCCGCACTATTCGCATGGTTCGGTTTCTCCGTGGTATGGATATTTGCTGCGCTGATTGGAGACTATATTGTCAAGGCAGGGATGTTGGTATATCGCTTTCACTCAGGCAGGTGGCGACAGATATTTAGCGAGTCCGAGACAAAATTTGCTCGGTTTAATTAGCAATAATTAGCAAGGGGATCCTACCTCCTACATGTTTAGCTGGAACAACAAGCAACGTGTTATTTATGCCATTCACTTGGTTTTTCTTCTGATGGTGATTATCCCGTTCTTATTATGGGATGAGGCGATCCACGAATTTACCACGCAGTATTTGCTTGAAGCGGGGAATCTCGAAATTGCCGGGATGGTTGTGACGCTGCTTACCCTGGATGTGTTTCTGCCGGTTCCCTCCAGCGTGGTCGGTACAGGCAGTGGATTACTTTTGGGTTGGCAGCTTGGATTTCTGAGTACCTTTACAGGATTGATGCTGGGGAGTTTGCTTGGCTTTGCTGTTGGACATCTTTTTCGCCATACATTTTTTCATCGTTATTTTGCGGACGATGAATTCCGTCAGGTGTCCTATGACCTTGCTAACTACGGTTTCTTATTAATGATTGCGTTTCGTGGCGTGCCAATTCTGGCCGAAATGAGCGTCCTCGCGGCGGGCTTCCATCGTTATTCATTCAGTCGATTTTTGATCGCAATGGTCATTTCCAATTCAATCCTGGCGGCTTTACATGCTTATCTTGGCGTCAATGCGTCACATTCAGAGTCAGATTATTTTTTTATTCTGTCCTTTCTTATTATTCCTGTGACTGGTTATGCGTTCCGCCTGTATTGGAATCAACGTAAAACCATCGCGCTCGATAGCTAATTTGCTATCGCAATTTGACATCCCGGAATTTGCGAGTAGTATGCGCGACTTCAATTGGCCGAAGCGTTATCAATTTGAAGGTTATTCACGCTAGAAAGAGCGTAGTTAACACTTTTAAGTTAGAACTTTTAAGTTAGAACCTTTTAATAGAGCCTTAAATTAAACACTAAGACTAGTAACCAAAATGAATTTGACCCCCTCCAACAATCGCATGCTTTCAATGCATCAGACCGCGCTCGTGAAAACGACCGTTGTACTGGCGTGTATTGATTGCGCGTGGAGTCATAATTTGCATTAGGGTTAGAGTCAATTCGATTTTTAAAAAAGCCCCTGGTGCAAAACACCCGGGGCTTTTTTTTTGGCGGTAGTAAACCTGGCATTGAGTAGTAGCTATGGAAAAGAAATTAAAAAGAAATATACCAATCCTTTATCTGTTTATGTTTTTTTGGCTGGCGCTGGTGATCATTCCAGTCATGGTGCCGTTCTTTCAGTCACGGGGACTGAGTGTGGCGGATGTTTATTATTTGCAGGCTTTCTTCGCCTTGATTGTGGTGCTCTGTGAAGTACCATCTGGATATATTGCCGACGTCCTGGGCAGAAAAACGGCATTAATCATAGGTAGTGTTTTTCACGCTGCAGGTTTTACCTGGTTGTGTTTTACAGAGAGCTTCCTCGGCCTGATGGTGTTTGAAGGACTAGTTGCAGTTGCGATTAGCCTTTTCTCGGGAGCCGATCTCTCTATGCTCTACGACACTCAGGAAGCGTTAGAGCATGGACCTGAAGAGAAAACCCGCGGCATCGCTAATATGCGGTTCGTGAAATCCGTTGCTGAGGGCTCCGCGGCATTGTTGGGTGGTTTCCTTGTGGTCTATTCCTTTGATGCGGTGGTGATTGCGAATGCCATTTTTGCCTGGGGACCGTTGTTGCTGGTGTTTTTTCTCACGGAACCCCCATACCAAAAAATGCAAAGTAATCAGGCTATGGTTAACTTAAAGGGTGTTGTTAGATTTTTGTACTTTGGTGATGATTTGTTGCGGTTGATTTGCCTCAATACAACACTGTTCGGTCTGGCGACATTTTATGTGGTGTGGATGCTGCAACCTTATTGGCAGGAGCAGGGCATTCCAATCTCGTATTTCGGATTACTGTGGGCGGCGCAAAGTTTTGTAATTGCTGCGGCGAGCAAACTTTGTGTGCCTCTAGAACGACGATTTGGGCCCGGTATTCTTTTAGCGAGTATGGGAATACTGCCCATTGTTGGTTACCTCGGTATGGCTGGCGTTGGTGGCTTGGTTGGTATCGGATTGAGCTTTGCTTTTTTTGTCAGTCGTGGCTTGAATCAAGTGATTCTGTCCGATGCTTTAAACAAGAGAACCCCAAGTAGTTTCCGGGCGACGGCTAACTCCATTGTCTCTTTTATGTTCAGAGGGATTTATATTGTCACCGGGCCAATGATTGGATTTTTGATTGATTGGCAAGGTATGACCGTGGCGTTGGCAGTACTAGGAGGCATTGTGGCAATAGTGTGTGGTCTGGTGCTTTTGCCACTGCTAAGGGCAGTTAGTCTTCTTACCAAAGTGCCTGAAATTCCAGCGACCGAAGGCTAGTTGGTGAGTTGTCAGTGTTAGCGAGGTTAAATTTGTGGGG
>TARA_R110002072_G_scaffold164329_1_pt1 | contig 31122 bp, 25 predicted proteins | sample TARA_R110002072 | Tara Oceans TARA_R110002072 (sample SAMEA4397118) | marine metagenome | biome: Polar Biome; feature: [SRF] surface water layer (ENVO:00010504); material: water (ENVO:00002006), including particulate matter (ENVO:01000060) such as... | depth 5 m
AAGTGTGAACATTACCTAATTTTGAAACATCTTTAATATTTGTATGAGACAAATCTAAAGTGTGAACATTACCCAACATTGAAACATTTGTGATATATGTATAACGTAAATCTAAAGTGTGAACATTACCTAATTTTGAAACATCAATAACATTTGTATGAGATAAATTTAAAGTGTGAACATTACCTAAAGCTGAAACGTTGGTAATTTTTGTATTAGATAAATCTAAAGTATGAATTTTTTGAATAAAATCATACTTTAAAATTTTGAATAAATCGTAATCTGTCAAAAATGGTTTAGAATTAAATGTTTCTGGATGATTCACACTTTTTATTATTTCAAGTTTCTCTCTTCTTGAAACAAAAACATTACGAAATTGTTTATTCACAGATGATAGTCTTATTTTATCAAATTGATTAAGTAAATCAAATAAAATATTAATTATATCTTTATTCATATTTCAATTATTAATTATATCTTTATTCATATTTCAATTTTATTATTCTCAACAAAACAACGTTATAAATTACAATTTATACAAAAATAGATAAAATTAATAATTGAAATCAAAAAATTTCAATTAAATCAAAAGAAATTTTTTTATAAACAAACTACTTTTCAGACTGACTTTCTGTAGATATTTGCACGAAAACTAATGTCAAAAGTACTTAAATATATTAATGAAAAACCAGAAGAATTTGCTGAACGACTTCTTGACGATGATCTTCGTGATGTGATCAAAGAATTGAGCGAAAAATATTATAACAAAGGTATCAGTGGCGTTTGTGACAATTCATTTGATGCACTTGTATATTATTACAAAAAGAGAATGAAGAAAAAGAATGTAACTAATATTTCTTCTGATATTGGTGCTATACCAGAAAAGAAATATAGAAAACCTCTTCCTTTTCATACCCCTTCACTTAATAAAATCAAAGTAGGTTTTGAACTCACTAATATTCTTGAATTTAACTCTGTAAATGAAACTCATGATAGTGAAATTGTTTGGTCGGTGAAACTTGATGGAGTAAGTGGAATTATTGAATATGAAAATAGAAGACCGAAAAATGTATTTCTTCGAGGAAATGGTAAAATAGGTTCTGATATTTCACATGTAATTGATCATATTGATTTCCCAGTTTTAGACGAAAATTGTCCATATCCCAACATGGTTGTAAGAGGAGAATTCGTATTAGACAAAGATACCTGGGAGTCTAAATATTGCTCAGATCATTCTGATCAAAATGGAAAGAATCAAAGTTTTACAACTTCAAGAAATTTTGTTTGTGGAAAGTTGAATTCTCACACTGTGACATCAGCTTTAGAAGATATCTTTTTTATTGCATTTGATATTATGTATCTTAATTCTGAAAAAGGTAAATCTTTACCTTGTATGAGTGAAACATTTGACATTTTAATTGAAAATGATTTCGAAGTTCCTGATTATGGAGTTGTAAATCAATCTGATTCTGAAAAGAAATTATATACAAGTGATATAGTTCAACTTTATTCCAAAAATCGAGAAGATTGCCCGTATCCTATTGATGGTATCGTTTTAGCAAAGAATGTAAAACGATTTATTGCTGAGAAATTGGAAAATCCTTCTCATACAATTGCATTTAAGATGCAATTGGAAGAACAAATCAAAGAAACAGAAGTAACTGGTATTGAATGGAATATTTCACGTTACGGAATTCTTGTCCCGGTAGTTTGTTTTAAACCAGTTTATATCGAAGGGAGAAAAGTACAAAAAGCTCATGGACATAATGCTCGTCGTGTGATTAACACTTGGATGATTACAAAAGGAATGAAAATCAATGTAACTTTGAGCGGATGTATTATTCCAAAAATCGTAAAAGTGTTTCACAAAAGTGAAACTTTGACAACATCTGATGATGTAAATAGAGATGATATCATCAAACCTCCAAAAATTCCTAATTGGAAATGGGTTGGTTGCGACATTATTCTTTGCGATGTAGAAAACAATGAAACTGTGAAATTGAAACGTATTGAACACTTTTTCGAATCGATAAACATTCCATCAATTCGTATGGGGACAATCAAACATATGAAAACTGCGGGATTAAATTCAATTTCATCCATTGTGAATGCTGATAAAAAAGCTTTGATGAAAGTTTATCGAGTTGGTGATAAGACTGCCGATAAGTTTTTAAAATCGTTCAAAGAAAAATTACCATATACAAAACTTTACAGAATGTTATATGCTTCTAATTGTTTTGCTCGTGGTACTGGAAAAACTCTCATGAGAACAGTTGTATTAAACTTTCCTTCATTCTTAACTGATTCTGATCGAATTTTGAAAGCAAATTTGATGTCTCTATCAGGAATTGGTCCAAAGAAATCACAAAATTTTATTGATGGTTTGACAAAATTTAAAGCGTTCATGAAAAACTTCCCAGATATTATGAAGAATAATGAACATATTCATCTCGAGAAGAATAAGAAGATTGATGGTAAAGAATTTGTTTTTACAACAGTTAGCGATGACGATCTTGAAGATTATATTCTTGACAATGGTGGAAGATTAGGAAAGATTGTAACTAAGAAAACAAGAATTGTTGTAACTGGAAATCCACTTGATTTTACTCAAAAAACTCGCGATGCAATTGAGTTAGGTATTAAAGTTGTAACAATTTCTGAATTTTATTCTTTGTTTAAATCATAAAACATAGTTCAAATAGAACTTAGTTTTACAACAAAATTTACCAGTTGAAATAATATTATATATTGGCAAATATATCTTAGGTGATAAAGATGTTCATTCTATTAGCTTTATATCTCTTTGTTTAACAAGTAAAATAATGTTTGATAAATTACATTTTGATTATATGAAACTTCATGATAAAAATAGAAAACTTATAGATAAAATGTTTGAACAATTATCAAAACATGTTGAAAATAAATATATGATAGCTAGAGTTGAAGAAAGTCAAAATATAACCATGAATAATATTGATATAACGTGTAGTGATACATATCAATCTTTGATATTTCCATGGTGGAAACCCATAAAATACTCAATTAATCACTTTCGAAATCCTAGAGATGTTGATATTATAACTTTCTATAAAAATGGTGTATCACTAGGATACACCAGGTGTTAATTTTTCATTAATGAAAAATGATTCATTATATTTTGTTTTCTATAAATTTGAAAGATATAATAATGAGTGATGTAATGGGGTTATGTGATATTAAACATATGAATGATTCTCAACCATGCGGAACAGCTGCTGGTACCAGAAATATTGATAAAGTTAGAAATTTCATCAAAGAAAATCCGCGAACATATAGGATAGATTCATTATTTGATGAATGTATTTGTAAAAAATGTCTCAAAACACTTGAGAAAAGGGATATGAAAACGTGTTCCCAATGTAATATTGGAGTTTATTGTAGTAAAGAATGTTTCGTTCAAGATTATCAAAAACATAAAGAAACATATCATTAGTAAATATGTTTCTTAACAAAAATCTCAAATTCTAAGTGATTTATTCACTATGAATAAAAAATTAATAAGTCTTGTTAGCATAACATTTGGAACAATCATTACCAATGATCGGTAATTCCGTCACAGGATAAAAAAGATCACAAGTATGACAAAAGTTATGCTTTCCATCTTTTTTCAAATCATAATCAGGAACTCCGCTTCTTTTTCTAATTAATAAGTTCCTTGGATTGTTCGGATTAATGCTCATTTTCTATATATTCTTAGATTAATTAAATGATAAAAATTATATCTAAGTTTGTTTAAATTTAATTGATAAAACAATAATGTAAATTTCAATTGAATTACCTCTTAAATAACTTTGTTTGATATTTAAAGAATGAAATCACAAGTAACAAATAGTGGACATCTTTATGGAAAAAGTGCTTATGCTCATTTTAGTCAAATCACAGAACATAATAAACATTTATTCCCCTCATATCAAAATGCGAAAAGTATAACATATAGATTAGAAAAAGGTGATGCTTTAAGTATCCCAGCAGGTTGGTGGCATTGGGTGAAATCCTATGGAAAAAGATGTTTGAGTGTAAACTTTTGGTTTGATGATGATTTAGATCAAGGACCAATAGTTTATGAAGATTTAGTTGCAGATTGGGATGCTCTTAAAAAATGGAATAATGAATATTTAATCGAAGTAGTTGATCAGAATTTATCAGATGGGATTTGGTTATGGGTTGATCAATTTGCTAAAAGTAGAAAGATTTCGATGAAAGAATTTATTGAAAAATATTCAGATAGTAAGGAATTTGCTTATTTATTAACAACTGCTGATTATGATCCATACGGTGATGAAGGAAATGCTCAGATCACTAAATTGTTAAACAATGACTTTACAATTCCATTTCCAGAACGAATGAAGAATCATGGTGCTAATTTTTGGATGAATTTTGGAGGTATTGATACAGGTCTTCATTTTGATGACAAATCTGGATTATTATGCGTCGTAGAAGGTATCAAAGAAGTTACATTATTTAACCCAAATCAAACAAAATATCTACACCCATATCCACTTGAACAAATTGTAGTTGAAGGATTTCGGCAAAAATTTCATTACAATCTGTTTCAATGTGAACCACAACAGATTCTGGAAACAAGTTTAACAAGTGCAGATCTTTTAAATTTATCACTTCTCAAATCACCAAATGTTTCTATGATTGCCAAAAAGTTTCAAGATAGATTTGGAATTGGAAATATTGTTTACAGTGTTAAAAATCAAAATGGTATTAGCAAATGGGAATTTTATTTCTACGGATTGAATAGAGAATTTGGTTCAATAACAGAAAGTTCAACATTATTCAAAAACAAAGGTAATGTTGAACTTGATGATTACGAATCATTTCACAAAGAAATATTTCCTAATGATAATTATAATTTCTCTAAAATAACTAGAGATAAACTCATAATTTATTCCATCGATGTAACAGAAGATATCGTAATTAAAAGAAAAACTCCTCAATTAAATTTATATTATACAAATACTACAACAATTAAAATACCAACATATTTGTTGGAATTTACACTCTATGAAAATGAAAAAATTAAAAATAGATCAGTACAGCATATCGATTCAAATCAATGTTTTGCAAATATTCAAAATTTTCTTGATCATTGTTCGAGAGTTGGAATTGAGATAACAAGTTCTATTAAAATATTAAAGTTTATTGTGAAATGGGACGAATATGTTGAAAATGGAAAAAGTTGTACATTAAAATCATCTGCATGTGCAATTGTAAACAAAAGGGAAGAAATAGGTCTTTATCTTTTTGGAATATCATATACTGCATTTATTAGATTTCTACGCGAATATGATTATTCACCAACGTTAATACAAAAATTAATTGAACGTGGAGAGAATAATGATATTGAATATGAAATTGGTTTTCATTTCGATCCAAACAATGAGGTATTTGTTCCAAGACGTACTGCTTTTTATGGTATTTTCTAATTTTAAATAAAAAGATAACATTTTTCTGTAGAAAATAGTTATTGTTCTGTAACTGTTAAATTTCTAGGATAAGTTGACATTCCACCATAACATGAATATAACCAAATACTATTACTTAATGTTGGTGTGACTTGTACACTGATTGATCCTTGATTTACATTTTGATCATATATTCCGTTATATAACGGGATACTTTCACTTAATGATGTGTAATCTGTTGGTAACTCTTCGATTATAAGATTACATTCCCCGTCTAATGTAACAATGTCAAGTTCAATATCGACATTATACGTATTTCCAGACGGACAATCAAATGAATGATTGTAATTAACATCAGGTCCAGAATATGGAGGTATATTTAAGTTGAAATTTTCAGATTCTGTGAGTGTAAATGTACATGAAGGGCAATGATCTCCATCACAATTTGGATCATTGCAATCACATTCTTCACTTATATTAGAATCACTATCTGATTCCGAATCACTATCTTTATCTTTATTTTCAGTGTTAAATTTTTGTTTTATTCTCACAGTTTTTTGAGAATTTCTAACATCTACCTCAATAGATCCTGTTTTCTCTGATGCTTTATTTTTTGTTAAAATGGAAATTATAAGAATTATGATTATTATGAATATAAATAAAAATACAATCTTCTCTATCTTATCCATTTAATTTTGTTTGATTATTTGGATAAAATTTTATCCAAAAATAAAAATGTCAACCTATAATTCTTTAGATGCTCGTTATCCAACGAGAACTCCAAAGAAAAAATCTAATACAGGTTTGATCGTTGGAATTGTTATAGCAATAATTGTTGTTTTACTTGCTGTTGGGATCACAATCGCTATTATTTTATGGAGAAGAAATCAAAGTTCTACTACAACAAATACCGCAACTCCAGAATGTTCATCAGATGCTGGATGCTCATCGGGGGAAGTTTGTAAATTACCTGCTGGACTTTGCGTAGCTTGTTTGACCGATGATAACTGTTCTGGTTCTACTCCAAATTGTCAGACTACAACAAATACGTGTGTTGAATGTTTAGCAGATGAAGATTGTGATATTGCCGAAACTTGTAATACTGTTTCAGGAATTTGTATTCCACCCGAATGCACAACAAATCTTGATTGTGAGGAAGATGAATTTCCGGTCTGTGAAGATAATACATGTGTACAATGTCTAATCGATGCTGATTGTTCTGGAAATCCAATCTATTCAGTTGATGGTAAAGATTTCTGCGATTTGGCTGATCATACTTGTAAACTTTGTGTTGATGATCTTGATTGTGGTGGTGGTGCATCAGTTTGTACAATCGATGGTTGTTGTGATTTAACTCCTCCTACGATACAAACAATTACAGAAACCGGTGATAATTGGAACAGAAACATTGAAGGAGGTTATACAATTCCAGGATCTTTTGATCTTGGAAGTACTGCTACTTTGCAACTTTTGAGTGATGACGATGATCTTTTGGCTGAGAAATCTAATTTTACTGCTGATGGATTTTATGGTATTACTCAAACAGAAGCTAATATTCCTTATCTTTCTGGATTAAATTATAAAATCCAACTTAAATATACTCAATCTTGTGGCGAAACTGCATATTCTTTAGCTCAATCGATTATAATGTCATATCAATTTCAACCATTTAATGGTCCTGATGTTGGTTTTACAAACAACACAGGGTCTCAGGTATTCTTTGCATGGGCTATGAATAATAGTCGAGGTTTATATGATCCTGATCTTAAATTTGGACTTGTTTTATCAAAAGATCCTACATTTAATCCTCAAACTCCTACTCATACGGTACGAAATCAAACTCCTACATTTCTTGCTGGAGATTTGACATTAAGTTATTGGGGATTTAATTATACTATTCCAGGTGCTGTTTTTGGCGAGACATGGTACTATTTTGTTTGGGCTGAAGGAACTAATATTAATGGTCGGATAAATAGTATTTTAATGGGTACATCGGGAACTACAAATCCTGCGTCTTATACCATTTCTTAAACATATTGCATGATTTTTTACAAATCTAGTAATATTATTTCTTATTACGAGAACGAAATCGTGTCAAACGAAATGTATTTTGGATACATATTTTACATGTTTTGGAACAATCTTCAAATACTTCACCATTACATCTTGGTCTACAAATTCCATCACAATCGTGAGTATTTGCTGCATTTCCCAAACTTGGATCATAACAAATCCCAGCGCAGTCGGGAATTGAAACACCTCCACAAACTCCATTGCAATCTAGATTCCTATTAAGTGCTGAAGTCCAAGCAAGAGCATTGTTAAGTAATGTTTTTCCAACTGTATTATAATTTGTTTCAGGGTCACCATTGTTTCTTCTGTAAAATAAAAATGTCCTTCTCCCTGGAGAGGGAGTACCATTAGTTCTTAATCCTCCTACATCATATCCAAAAATACAATGTTGAGTTGGTTGACCTGTAATCGTCGCAACTTGTATTATACCTGCACCAAAAGTACCAGGCACATGAGAATAACTTTCATTACCTGAAATTGTTACTGGTCCGGCTGGTAATCCAGCACCCAAAGGATGCGTAGATCCTACCGCTGAAATTGTGATACTTGTTTCATTATTATTATTACCACCAATCGTAGTTGACATAAAAAAAGTATCCAAATGTTGACGACGATTAACAATAACTCCAATATTAACATCAGAGAAAAAATTAGCCATAGTTGTACTATTTGCATTTTCTGCTATCCAAATCATACTTTTCCCAATTGCATCTCCTACTACAGCGACGTTATCATGAACATAATCTACAGTATAACCTCTTGATGTCATATAATCTATCATATTCTGATCTGTCCCTCCAATTGTAGCACTATTACCAACGAAAAGTATTGGACATCCTGACATATTTAAAACAAAATATCTGTTTTAAAACAAAATATTTTTCTTTCTTAAAACAGATATTTTGTTTTGAATATGTCATTATGTACAGGACAATCAAGGAATATTGATTTTGAATTTACGTCAAATGGTGGATTATTAATACCAGGTCAATATATTGATGGCGAAGGTTTATTTAGTAATTTTGGATTTACGATTTCTGTTTCCGGACAAGGTACAGTTCCAACAGGTATTTATGCTGGTAATGATAGAAGAGTAATGATTTTTGATTCGTCATCTGCAACATATGCAGGTCCTGATCCAGATTTAATCAATATACCTGCAGGAGAAGGAAATATTTTGATTGTGTCAGAAAATAATCAGGGTCCTTTTCAAGGACAAACTGAAAATGATCTTAATGATTCTGTTAATGGTTACACAATGCAATTTGATTTTGTTTCACTTATTGAATTAACATCAATTACATTAATTGATGTTTCTGGTGGAGGAACATTGAATACTTATGCTGATTCTGCTGGTGTAACTCTCATTTCATCAATTACTATTCCCATTATTCCTGATAATACATTTCAAACAATTACAATTGCGAATTCTCCTCTTATTGCGAGGATGGATCTTATTATTCCTAACGCTGGAGGATTAGCCAGATTTGAATACAATGAATGCGGAACTTGCTCCGTAGGACAAGTTCCAGATTGTGCTGGAAACTGTTCATCTACACTTCCGATCAATGTACCAGACTGTAATAATGTGTGTCATACTGTAGGTCTTTCAGCTCCAAATTTATGCGATTGTGCAGGAAATTGTTATGATGCTTCACTTAATCCGACAAATGTTCCAGATTGTCTTGGAATTTGTAATGGAACTAATGTAGCAGATTGTAATGGAGATTGTAATGGAGATAAAGTTATCGATTGCGCAGGAAATTGTGGAGGTGATGCATATATTGATTGTGGAGGTAACTGTATTAGTTGTAATAGTTATACTTGTACAGGAAGTGGAACAACTCTAGTCATTGCTGAAAATCGTGATGAGAATGTAGATGGTACCGGAGTTTGTAGAATTATGAGACAGGAACAAAATCTACTTACGTGTATCAATGAAAGTATGTTACAGATTTTTCTCTCAAGAGATTCAGGTAATACTTTACTTCCTTATTTTGATGAATTAGCAATCTTAGAAATCACTTCTCCTACGAATGTTACAACAGGTCTTAATATTGTCAGGTGGGAAAATGATTGTGCAAATCCTGCATATCCTACAGTTACTTTGACCGGAAGTTTTTTACCAACTTCACCTGGAAACATTGATATCACGTCAATGTTTAATGGCGAATATGGTGATTTTCTTATTACAATGTCAGTTTGGAATAAATTTGGACCATCTGCGTGGTCATCTGCTTATATTACACCAGTTTGTGCAGGTATTTGTGCAAATTCTCTTAGTATTCCTAAAGCTGTAAGAACAAAACAGAAAAGAGAAAGGAGAAAGATAAAAGTTAAAAATGTTCTTGATTATTCTAATCAAATTGCTGTCTCAGGTGTAAATAAGTCCATGAAAAATAAAATGAAATGAAAATAAAAATATTTTAGTTTATGAAATGAAAAAATGAATAAAGATATAATTAATATTTTATACGATTTACTTGATCAATTTGACAAGATAAGACTATCATCTGTGAATAAACAATTTCGTGATGTTTTTATTTTAAGAAGAGAGAAACTTAAAATAATGAGAAGTGTGAATCAATCAAAAACATTCAATTCTAAACCGTTTTCAAAAGATTACGATTTATTCAAAACTTTAAAGTATGATTTTATTCAAAAAATTCATACTTTAGATTTGTCTTCCACAAAGGTAAAAGATGTTTCAGCTTTAGGTAATGTTCATACTTTAAATTTATCCTGGACAAATGTTAATGATGTTTCAGCTTTAGGTAATGTACATACTTTAGATTTACATTCCACAGATGTTATTGATGTTTCAATGTTGGGTAATGTTTATCATTTAACTTTATTTTCCACAGATGTTACTGATGTTTCGGCTTTAGGTAATGTACATACTTTAAATTTATCTTATACAAAAGTTACTGATGTTTCGATGTTAGGTAATGTTCACAGTTTACTTTTATGTGGTACAAACATTGAAGATGTTTCAGCTTTAGGTAATGTTCATACTTTAAATTTATCTTATACAAATGTTACTGATGTTTCAAAGTTGGGTAATGTACATACTTTGAATTTACGTAACACAAAAATTACTAATGTTTCGGCTTTAGGTAATATTCACACTTTGAATTTAAGTGATACTGATGTGAAAGATGTTTCGATGTTAGGTAATGTACATACTTTGAATTTAACTGATACAAATGTCGATGATGTTTCGATGTTAGGTAATGTTCACAGTTTACTTTTATGTGGTACAAACATTGAAGATGTTTCAGCTTTAGGTAATGTTCATACTTTAAATTTATCTTATACAAATGTTACTGATGTTTCAAAGTTGGGTAATGTACATACTTTGAATTTACGTAACACAAAAATTACCGATGTTTCAGCTTTAGGTAATGTACACACTTTGAATTTAACTGATACAAATGTCGATGATGTTTCAATGTTGGGTAATCTACACACTTTATATTTAACTGATACAAATGTCGATGATGTTTCAATGTTAGGTAATCTACACACTTTAGATTTATCTTATACAAATGTTACTGATGTTTCAATGTTAGGTAATGTTCACACTTTAATTTATAAATAAAATATATACACATATTAAATGGAAAAAATATCAGAATGCAATCTTTATACATTGGAGATGAAGATGAAAACTTTGTTAAGACATACAGCTAATAAAGAATTAATGCTTGATGAAATTTGTGAAAGTGTCAAAGATTGCGGAACAGATTATGAAAACTCATGGAAAACATTACAGAAATCTTTCACAGAAATTGTTGGAGTTTCATTCATTGGTTATATTGGAAAAATAGGAACATATTATTATTTACAATTACCAATTTTAGAAGATACGGCTGATATTATAATTGATATTCTTGGATCTACATTACCAGATAAATATCAAATGAAAGGTGTAAATAGAAATCATAACTTGAGACTTCATGTTCAATTAACGGAAACAATTCCTCAAGATTTGATTGGAATTGGTATGGAAGTTTCATTGATGAAATTGTATCGCGAAGAAGGAAAGTTTTTTATTTCATGCGAACTTTCAACATTCAAATACGATTATGTTAAAGATGTTCAGATTGCATCAATTGTCAAACGTTGATTTCTATGTTCAATATAAGAACAATGAATTCATATTAATATATTTATATTAAGATATTTATATTAAGATATTTTATAAGATATCTTAATGCAAAATCACGAAGTTCTGAACAATTTTTAATACCTATCGAATTAAAGAATGACGTGGTGAGTTGTTTAGCAGTTTTTGGTAAAATACATGTTTCATCTGTTGATTTACAGTCATTTCGTTTTTCAATATTACGAACCCTTTTTCTTACCTCTTCACTTGTAAAATAACTTTTTTCTTCTTCAATATAACCTAATTTGACAAGAGCATTTGATGCTCGCGAAAAATACTTTGATAATTTTTCTGTTAAAATAGGACAAATTAATTCTTTTGGATTATCATAATGATTTAACTCTTTAAATAAATCGCCCATATTTTCGATAAATGAATCCATATATTCATTTTTTGTCAAAGGGATGTTCATTTTACTTTGAGTATTTGCTACAATATGTATAAATGCACCTTGAGTAAAATACATCTCATTACCAAAATAATTAGTTAAACTTAAACTATCTTTGTAATGTTCTTTGAGACTTTGAAGTTTTTTCAATGAATTTTTATCTCCATTTTTATCCAATTTGAAACCTGACATCATATTTTTGTACGTTTTATATTTTTGAAGTGTTTTTCCGTAAATTATATTCATTTTTTGAATATCATCACGATCTGTGATGATAGAATCTAAATATTTAGTTCTATCTTTTATAATTGCGAGTTCTTTTTCTAAAAATTTACGTTCTTTGTCATTCAAAAATAAGTTTAATTTGATAAGGGCCCATATTCGTTGAGATCGAATATCTTTATTGCCAGATTCTTTAACATAATGAAAAATTTTCCCTTCTTTGATATATTCATTAAAATTGTTAGTAAAAAACTCTTCAACGAAAGAAGCGCCATAAATATTTGTATCGAATATTATGGCGCTTTCATGTTTAAATATTTTTCTGAATCTTTTGTTAAATTCTACTACTATTTCAGTTGCATATGGTCCAGAAACGCTTACATCATAATCAGAAAAAGGTGTTACACTACCAACAGCTCCAAATTTACATTGGTTAGAACAATTAAAATCTTTGATGATTTCGATAAGAAGATTGTCGACTATTAATTTACGAAACATGACATATTCTTTATTTCCTTTCATTTTATCCCATGTTTTTCCGATAAATCGACTATACTTATCAAGGATGTCGTTAACTAATAATTCTTTGCTATCAGAAAATAATGATTTTTCTAATTTAATTAATTGAAGATTGTTATTTTTCTTAATTGATATGATCTTTATCTTTTGACAATCATCAATACAATTAATATATTGTAAATCAAAATTAATTTCATAGAAAATACCACTTAATGTTTGGAAGATGTCATTTTTTTGATTCCAAACATGATGATCGTCAGTAATGTTATCATCATCTGCTTTCATATTTTCATCAGAATAGAAAGTTGTAAATAATTGATCGTTAAATAATTTCATTTAATGATCAATTATTTTTTAAAGAAAAAATTTCACAGTACAAATGTACTTAGAAAACATTATTTTTCTACTTTTCATTAGCGATAAAATCATCTTCTGCTTCATCAAGATCATCATTATTAATGAATTTTTGCTTTGTAGGTTGATTTAAATCGATGTTTTCATCTCCGAGAACAAGTTCTTCCCTCACTTTTTGAAGTGTTGTTTTGTCATCATTACTCAATTCGCTAAACATTTCACCAGTATTTCTAGCAATAATTTCAAGAGGAGTGAAATCTTTTCCTCTTTCCAATTCTAGAACTGTGGTTACGACTCTTTCCTTTTGACCTTTGATACTCATAATATTTCCTCCAATTTGATCGAGATCACTATCAGGAAGAATAGGAAGTTTTGCTGCAAAACGAGGCATAAAAGACAACTCTTCACGTTTTGTCTTCAATTCTCCAAAAGCAACATTTGCACTTTCGGTTTTATTTGTATCAATATCATTCAGATCTTTAATTTTTTCATCAACGGATTTTCCAATATCAACATCAATATCTTCTTGAACTCCCATACTAGTCTTGATAGTATTAGCAAAACGTGACCAAATCAGTGGGATAACAGTATCAGTAATCCATCCGGAAAGCTCATTGTTATTTGCCGTTCTTTTGATATTGATTCCTGCATATCTTTTTGGATCATCAAACCATTTGATGTTGGCATTTTTGACATCAATAGCTAAATTGATATACCCTCCAGGAAAAATAGGATCAGAATTCATTCTTACACTAACCATCTTTGATGATTTTTGATCTTCTCTTTTTACAAGTCTAGTTGATGTAAGATTAAAAGTATCACTTTTCATTTGACTCTTTGAAACTGCTTTACCGGTTGCAATCATGATGTGATTGATGATTCTAGCTTCATCAGTCTTACTATGATTATACTTATTAACTAAGAAATTAACGACATTTTGAACAGTTTCATCAGCCATATTTGATTTTTGACGTCTAATCTCAGCTTGTTCATCAGTTTCATTTGCTTGTTTTTTGGATGCAACTTTAGGAGCTTGTTTCGAAGGTTTCTTCGTACTACTAGTTAATTTCTTTTTGGGTTTCGGTTTCAAAACAATTAAATTCATATCATAATCGGTAAAGATATTCTGATCATTTGTTAAAATATATTCATCGAATTTTTCAAGTTTTTGATAATTATCAGAATTTGTTTCAAAAACCATGGTAAGATCTTCAATATTGTTATTGACAAACTCATTTTCAACAAGATAATATAGTTCAAATCCCGCATCTTCTCCAAGTGCTGTTGAAACTTCATTACGAAATTTTGCATCATATTTTACTTCCCACAAAACATCAATGATAATTTGCATAATTTGCACCGGGTCAACCAAAAGATCTTTCTTGATGATACTAAGTAAATTAGCATACTTTTTTGTCGAACTTGTCAAAACGACAAGTCGGATCCATCCTTTGTCGCGGTATTTGATTTCCGATTCACCCATTGTTTGGACAATATCTAATGTCGTAAACACCCAATCACCTTTTTTCACATTGATTTCTTCAAATTTAAGAAACTTTCCCGTGTGAAACTCAAAATATTTTTTGAGTAGGTAAGCTTTGACGAGATTTTTCAAAAGCGTTTTTGCATCTGACATACTTTTCATTTAAAACGAATGAAAAAAATAAAATTCAATTTATATAAAGAACTACAATGCCTTCAAAATCAAACACTTATGAAATTGGAATTATTATTATCTTGGTAATTTCTATTTTGATTGTGGTTTACGCAATCTGGACTATCACAAAGGTAAGAAAAATTCGTGGAGATACATGTAGTTGCAGCGGAATTAGTGATGATGAACTTGACCAATTGACAATTCTTTCAATTGTAATGATTATTGCTGCTTGTGTAGGGTTCTTCTATGCTGCTTATATGCTATTTTCACGTGGTCGTTCAGGAGAATCTTCGGATGATTACTCCGAAGATTCTCCTTCTTATTCGTTCCCTATCAGGGAAAGATTTACTAGTAAATCTGTATAATTCAGATTTTTTAATATAAATCTCAATGTTTTTAATGTAAACAAAGAGATTCAAATTAACAAGTTTTCGGATTTAACTCGTCGTTCATATAATGAAGTGCTAGAAGATATTGGGTTACTGACAAATCAATTTTAGTTATTAAAATCCTTTTAATTTCATTAGATACTTTTCTTTGAAATAAATTCTTAGATTTATTGGTAGGATTTTCTTTTATTGCATCTAGTTCTTCAAAAATAATTGTAAGATTTATTCGTTTATTTATCTCCATTCTGAAAGATTTTTGCATACGATTATTTTCAACACAAAATATTTCAACATTTTTCTTAGATAATATTTGATCTAAAATTTGATTCCATCTTATTCGAATTTCAATAAATTTGGGATCTGCAAATTTAAGATTAAAAATTTGTATATTTATCATTTGTTCATCTGTAAAAATTAACGGTAAAACCAAAGAACTGTTACTATAACCATCATTATCAGGAGTATAATCGATATGAGGTCTAGGTGATATTAATATTGAGTTTAATGATTGAAACTCTTTTCTTTCTATATCTTCACATGTATTACAATCAAATAAATTTAATTTTTCCAATTTTTTACCTGCTTCTTTTTGCATTTGTAAGATTTGATCGATATCGATCAAATCTGTCTTTCTTCTTAAACCAATTCCATGAAATACTGTAGATTCCATATCATTTTTTGATGTCCAGATATAATGTCTATTACCAGCATGTTCTGTTGTTAATATTTTTTGAGCTCTTCCAAAATAAATTGTTCTTACTTTCATACCATTATCTCTTTTCATAATTTTGATTTGAAGAATAATCTTATGGCTTTCGAGATCTCTAAATCTTTGTAATGTAACTTTTGGATGTAACAATCTTAACTTAACATATTTTAATTCAACATTTATAGAATATAAACCATATTCAACATTGAAAAATTCATCAGAAATATCATAATTAAAAGATAATACAATTGTATTTTGTTCGAGAGTAATTAAGTTTAATTTTTCAGATGGAAATTTCTGTAGCGGAATTTTAACACTTACCCAATGAAATTTAGGAGCCATATAGATATTGAAGATCATAGAACCTGTTCTTGTTGTACATCCTTTAAAATTTGCAAAATCCCACTCGTAAATTCCTTTGACATTTAATTCTTTAGGGGTGGAAAACTGTTCTCTACAGATATCTAAATCCACACACCAAGATATCAACATCTGACATAAATAATATCTTTTATTTCTAAATGGAGATTTTCTATCATTTTCTTTCGATAAGCTATTTTTGAAGATGATATTTTAAGATTTACTCAGATCAATTTTTTAATTTTTCTTACATAATAAATCAAAAAATTGATAATGTCTTTTAATTTGTCGCGCGAGAAAATAATTATTTTGATAATTATTTTGATAGTAATTATTTTGATAGTAACATATGTAAGAAGGAAAAATAACAATATTATACCAGTGTATGACTCATTGATATCAACAGTAGAAGATATCGATGAACCTTCTGGTCCTGTAATACCACCATGTAATACAGAATGCGCGTTAGAATTGGTCGAAGATAATTTTGATACTATACCTGGTGTTTCTCAAAATAGAAATATATATGCTCAAGGTTCCAAAATCATAGTATCTGCTAGACAATCTGTTAGTGGAACATCTGAAATTAAATCGACGAGATTTAATGCTGATGGTTCTATCGATTTGACTTTTGGTACCGCAGGAGTGTTAAACACAGATCCACTTATTAGTACCACTTTATCTCCTACGGCAACTTCCACTGGTATAACTGTTGTAGATCTGATTATAGAATTAGATACCATCTGGGTATTTTTCAATCTCCAATTATTCGTCGGAGTTTCTAGCTCCAATATAAGCACAATGCTTGCAAAATATACCATCGATGGTCAGCATGTACCATGGGGAGATCCCATTGAAGGATTTGCACACGATTTCGATCCTAATTTGGATTGGAAAGGATTCGGTGGTTTTAGAACATATGGCGGTGTTCATCATTTGAATGATGGTAGATTTATATCATTTGATGATGATGTTTTATATATACTTTCTGCAGATGGTTTGACATTTTCCCAACAAATTATAACTCATCCTAGTTTGACTTCTATAAACATAGAAGATAGTTTTGCTGGTGATTTTATAACTATTATGGGTGAAGTAGATATACCTGCTCAAAGTCAAGACTTATTAATAGGGGTAATTAAGATGGATCTTAATTTTGTTTTAGATCCATCTTACGGAGATGGAGGTCTTGCATTGTTTGATATAAATGTTCATCCTTCACCACCTACTGGATGGACATTTGGAATATACGGAGTTTCAATGAATTTATCATCAGATGGAAGCGCGTACGTTTTTGGATGGTTACCACTTAACAATTGGAATAATGGTTTAACAGCCGGTATTAAATTTCTCCCAGATGGGCAACTTGATGAAACTTTTGGAGATGGAGGTATATGGGTTGATGATGTAACAGTATTAGCTGATTGGTCTGAACCTGCATTTGGGTATCCGCCTTACATTAATTGCGATGATCAAATCGTTCTATGTTATACAGTATATGGATCTGTTCAAGAAACAGGAGTTGTGGCAAAAATATCACCTAGCGGGGAAACACTGAGTTTATTTGAATTAACTGAGCGTAGTTATCTTCTCGGACCAGTAATATTAGACAATCAACAAATAGGAATTTTAAATAGTTTATCTGTTCCTGGTATAATAACTTTAGAATGCGATTTTGTTAATCAATAATTTAACTTAAAATCGTTTTAAAATAATTTTGATTATTTTTTATTAAAAAAATAACTATGAAACAAGAAAATAAACATATCGAATCTAAAAATTCTTTAAAAGATTTATTAACTTCATTTTATTTAACAGTGAAATATGGTGTATTTGATTCTGAAACCATTGATCTTCTTAGTCAACGCGTTTGGTTAAGAGAAGATTTTAATGATCTCCCGCTTTATGAAAATGATCGGATAATTGATACATCTTTTATGAAAAATAAAGATGTATCAGATAATTTCGACACATATCTGTTAGTATTCCAATATCATAGTGATTTTAATGATTTGAAATTGGGTGGAGATTATGTCAAAGTTACAGATCAGTTTGGACTTAATGAATGGTTTGAATGTGAAGCGAGAGAATATTCTGAAGATTCTTCTTTCACTGTATATCTTGAGAATGAGGAAGCTCCTAAATATGAACCAATTGATACAGATCGTCTAGCAACTGATAGACCAATAAGTTTTACATGGTTATCAGACATTTTTACGAGAACTACATATTTGACTATTCGGGTATTGAAATAAAGATAAATGATACATAACAAAAATAAGATATTTTGATATCAAGTTTTACTTCTACTCATATATCACACTAATTTAATCAAAGAATGTTTGATTAAATTTTCTTACTTTCCAAATTAAAATTGTACCAATAAACCATCCGAGAATCGATGATGCAATTGCACAGGTCATATGTCGATTATTATTATTTGATACATTATATGTCTGAGCAATAATTGTCCAGATAAATAACCACGAAAGAGATTTGAATAAATAACTACAAAGTCCTCCTCTGCCAAATTTACTCAAAATTATAGCACTTCCTAGAGAAAAAAGTAGCCATCTCATATCAATTCTTGTATCAAATTTATCTTCAGTATCTATATTATCTTCTGACATTTTAATACGTAATATCTTTTTATTTTCTTTGTCATGCCAAAACTCATGAATTTTTTGCATTGTTTTTATAACATAGCAAATGATATTATCACACTTCTTCTTCTAAATTAATGGATACATATTTATAGTTTTTTACATCTTTTAGTTTAGAAAATTGTTCTGATATTCTTAACAAAATATCGTCTTGCTTTCTAAATGTTTCGTAACCATTACCCCAAGCAGGAATCCAGATATGATTTAACATATCTTGATTTGTTACATCTAATCTATCATCGATAATAATCGTTTTCTTTGGGTCAATTTCGGGAAATACATCATACAATTTAACAAGTGGTTTTTGTTTAACTATCAAATTTCGTTTAAATATATATTGGGGTACACAGTATTCTTTGGACCAGATGAAATTAGGACAAAATCCCTTAGAAATAAATAATTCTTGTGCAATTTCATGAACATATTCTCTTTTTCCTGCACTCCAAATACCAACTATATCAAATGTTTCAAAACACTTGACTAAAAATTCATCAAAATGAGGTCTTTTTGATCCCCAATAAAAGACTCCTCCGATATCAATTGTTACGACTCTATCTAATATTTCTTTTCGATATTCTGACTTAATTAATTGCCAATTATTACAAGTTCCAAACATATCAACAATCGTTGCATCAATATCTAAAACAATACAACTTTTAGTTTTCATTTTTTAATGTTTATATTTATATTCATAGAAATTTATCTCATTTCTGATTTTTTATTTTCTTCGTCATCTAAGTTTTATTTAAAACTATGATATATAAAAATGAAAATATAAATTATCTTCTCTGTTTTCTATTTCCCTTACTTTTGTAACGAAATTTTGGTTTTTTAACCTCATCATCTTTATTATTTGGAATGTGAGAAAAAGATTCATTTGCTTCATTATGATAATCACCGAAAGATGTATCATTGATGGGTACAATTCTATCACGATAAGATGCCCTTTCATCTTCATTATCATCCATACGTAAAGACAAACTCATCTTCTTTTCATGTAAATATTAAAAGTTTTGAGGTATTTGTCTTATTTTTCAAAATAAAATATATCTCATAATACATTATAAAAACTATGATATTGTATAAAAATTGTTAAAAACAATCTAAGTATTTATTCATACTATGATTTATGCTTTATTTTATGTATTTACGTTTTGATTTAGAGATAACAAAGCTGCTGTATAACCTTCAGAAAATGTGATAATCATAGGTTCGTTTGGATCTTCTATCTCAATAAAAGAATTATGTTTCTTATCAATTTGTACTTTTAAATCTGTTACACTAGATTTGCTTGCGATTGCTCCAGTATGAAAGCCACTATTAACTTTATTATTTCTCCAATTCAAAGAAACTGTAGCAGCTCTTGAAGCATCTCCATCAGTAACATTCTGAACTAAGAATAAAGCTTTAAGTTTAGGAGTATCATGAAAATATAAAAATGGTTCCTGTCTTCCAATCAAATTAGAATTAAGTTCCTTGATTAATTCTAATTTATTATTCTTAATTTGAGACATTTCGAATTCGTATCTCCATATCGAATCGTAAAGACATTGATGTGAAGAATGAACTGAAAAATCGGTAACAGATACAAAATAATCTTCCAAATAAGGAGGAAAATCTGTTAATCTTTTTGTATTCCCGTATGTTTTTTGTTCATCATCTACCATTTTCTTAAATCGATGTAGACGAACAGAAATATTTTCAAACATTCTTTGAGAAGTGCAAACAAGACGATCATTCTTAAACAAAGTTGGAAAAGCTTTAATGAAATGATTAAGAAGTTGTTCAAATGTGGTTACATCCGTCGAAATCAATCTATTCCCGCCGAATGTTGTTACAAAATGATTTTCATCTGTAAGAATAAGATATTTTTCCACAAACATATCAGATGATAATTCTGAAGAAATTAGTAATCTTTTGGCGATTTGAATATAAACATTCATAACTCTTTTCAATCTAGAAAGTTTTTCAACTTCACTTTCTGTTTCGCTGATAAGTAAAGGAATTTCAAATTTAATACTTCTTTCATGTTTCTTTTCCCATGTTGTAGGAATTAGAGGTACATAAAACTCAAGATCAAAAATACTCATCCATGCTCCAATCAATTCTCCATTAAGCGGAACAAAACGAACTGCTTCATATTTCATGAAAGGGAACTTCTTTATTTTCGCCACAAGAGATTTATCATTTAGTTTAATCTCTCCGAGAGGGATAGAAGAATTTGATATTTGATTTGGTAAAACATCATCTCCTCTATTAGGTCCAGATAAAGGTTCAAGAGGCGGACATACAAACCAAATAGAATTATTCTGACCCAAATCAAATTCAATTGCTCTAACTTTTCCTGAACTGTCTATTTTTTGATGACGAATTCGTTTAATAAATTCAAGAGGAAGTTCAATCTTCTTTTTTGTGGAAAATCCAACATCGATTTCTTGTGTTAAACGGGTAATATTTTCTTTTCCTTTCTTTGCAATCAAATCTGTTGCTGCTCTGATAGAAATATATTGATTTAACATATCAACTGCGTTTTCCATCTTTTTCACAACTTCTTCACCAAAAAGTGCATTATTGTAATTCTCATCAACTACCATCAATTCACATTGATAAGATTCTTGTTTTTTGATCTTAGTAGCTTTAAGTTTAACAATAACAATTGCACCAAAAAGTTCTCTTCTCTTAGTTCGAGAATAAAAGTTTTTGTAAGGAGGTGCTTCGATTAATAATTCTTTATGTTCATCTGGAATAGCTGTGAAAATATTAACACCAAAGAGTTCTTCAACGGCACGATAATGTCTAGATGGGTCAAGAAAAACATCAGGATTGATTAATTCTCTACGAATCTCGTCAACATTGAGATTTGTGTTTTCCTGCATGCAGGCAGTTGCATACTCTCCTAGTTTCTTTCTAATATTTCTCATCAAATTTTCAGCTTTTGGTGTATCATATATATTTCCAAATCGATTTGTATCTTCATCATCCAAAGTTCTATCCATCGCGAGCATAACACAATGAAGAAAGGAAGATTTTGATTTTTGAACACCAAATCTGTTAAGATTATCAACATCAAGATATTGAGTAATACTTCCGCTGACTGAACCATAACGTCCAAGATTCAAAACCTTTAATGTTGTAAACTTTTCAGAACCAACTTTTTGAGGATCTTTCTTGATATAAGTCAAAGACCAGTCGCTATTATCGATAATTAAATTGGAAGATGATTTTTGACATTTTGGCATCATAGGGTGCGTTTCTTTATTTTCTCCAGGATTTTCTACAATAGTGATATGAGAAAATTCATCAGTTGTTGTAGTATAAAATACTCTCAAAGGTTCTCTTGTTTCTGGATCAATTGAAGGTTTAGTTTGTTTTGATTCAGGTAAACCTATAACATCTACTGGCCAAAGAATTACGTCTCTACCCATAGCTAGATATTTATCAATTTCTGATTCTCTAATGGGAATCACTTGAAGTTTGATAGATGGTGCTACAAGACGAGAATAAGATGACCCAACCCATAAAGTCGGATCAACAGCTTGTAATGCTTTGATATTACGCATCTCATTATCATCAATAACCTTTTTCTTTGGAGGTGAAGGATTAATGTAAATCTTTCCTCCGTTAAAATAATCATTATCAAAAACTTTGTTATGTTCTTTAAGTAAATCATTGTATTTCAACTTATACTCTCTCAAGAAACGAAGAATGAAAAATTTGGCGATACGATATTTTTCATCATTACTTGCTGTAATAGTCAAAATAAGAGCATTATCATCTTTAGTAATTGCTAAAAGTGCTCCTTGATTTCTAACCAGATAATAATTACTTTTGATGTCAAAAGTTTTAATACCAACAGTTGCACCTCCAACAAACAAAAGATCAAACTTAATATTCTTTTTCTGAGTCCAAGGTCTTTCACGTTCAAGGAAAGTCATCATAGGATTTCTACGGAAAAGCAACATAACAAGATCGTTGTCAATTGCTGTATTACCAACAACTACTTCTTTTCTAATTTCTGACTTTTGATTTTGCTCATTGAGTGGTTCTGTAACATTAAATTTAGTCAAATGTTGATTAACTCTATCTTTGATAATTTGAATATTATTAGATGGGAAAACAAACCAAAATTTTCTATAATGAATATCACCACTTTTGAAAGAATAATTTACTTTCACAAAATCTTTCGCAGGTGCCGTAGAAGCCAAACTTTCATCATCTCCAATGTAAACAAATAAAATAATAGAAAGAGCATCTGAAGTAGTTACCCATTCGTTTGTATGATATTTTTCCAAATCGCTTTCGACCCCAGAGTGAATTTTGATATATCTTTGACTTGCAGCAAAAAGTCCTTTGCTGACTTTTTGCTGCCCAAAATTACCAAGGCATACTGGGACAACCGGGCTAACTCTGACATCATCGAAAATATCCAAACCCAATGTTTTCTGATATGCGACATAATCACCTTTCTTGTCTGTAAGACTCAGAATATGAGTTGCCTTGATAAAAATATCATCATAAGATTCTACGGGATCAAGATCACCATAATTTTGAACTAGACGTTTCAAACCGCGAATCAGATTTTTCTGTGCAATAATTCCATCTTTATTTTCTTTTCTAAGCCCGATTGCTGATTTGATTAAAATATTTCTAGTAAATACTAAATCAGCATCTAAATAATTATCAGTTAAGTTAATAATATGATTATTAATAATATCATTTAATGCTTTATCATAATCTTTTTGAGATTCCACCAATTCTTCATTATTAAAAATATCAAAAACGGGTTCAGTTTTTAGCTCAAGACCAATAGCTAACCATACAGTTGCGACTGTGAGAATATCTAGAGAAGTACCGGTAACAACCGAAACAAAATTATTTTCAGAAAGAAAATCCCAAATTTCAATCAAAGAAAATCCTTGATCTCCCGCTGTCATAAACTCCTCAACAATTTCCGGTAGATACTGATAAACTTCTTCTCCATCTTCATCCAAATCTTCTTGTTTGTAAACAAAATTCTGATCCCAATCTTCAGGAATTTTCTCTAACGAATCAAGAACTTTCTTAATCGAATTGGTATCATAATTTGTACTTTCTTGTTCCATCTTGTATTTTAATTATAGTAATATTTTTACTATAATAAATTTTTGTGTGGAATGTTTTTGAAAAAAATTTTTAAAAATCAATTTCAATTTTTATTTTATCATATTTTATCTTTGTTAATTTTATAGTTCTTTTTCTTTACCAATTTCTATCAATTTTTTACATTGGATATTTTATCCATAATAAATCATATTTTTATTTTAAATATCTCAAAATAATAGAAATCTCTTTGCAAAGATCATCAAAATTTTCCAAATAAATGTCTTTCTTCAAATGTCTCAAAATATCAGCAATGTTAAACCATGTTTCGGGTATCGACCCTCTGTGAATCAAAATCTTGATGAAAAGATCCACAGTTTCATCACTAAAATCATTGTAGATCAAAAGTCCACGAATCTTTCGATACTTTTCTTCAATACTTTTTGATTTCAAAATATCATCCTTTGGAGGACTAGCTTTTTCCACAGGAATAGTACGTTTGTGGAAAGTAGGTCCTTCATTCTTTACTTCACTTGAAGTAAGAATCTCGAAAAGACTTGGAATATTTTTTTGTAGAAGATTTTCATCCTTCTTTTCTGGTTCTACATGCAATCCATTTTCAGTTAAAATGTTCTTAATTAATGAAATGTACCCTTCTAACTGTTGAGGTGTGTCATTTACAGGTTCAGGCTTGGTTGACGGGGTACAAGTAGATTTTGGACAAGTTTCATCGGTATCTTTGGGAATCTCTTCGTTTGAAGTTGGAGTTTTAAGAGGGTTTAAATCTCCGCTTTCAACCGAATTAATTATAGAACTAACAAATATCTCCGCGAAAGCTTTGGATTGCTTTAGTTTAGGATCGGCGTTAACTTTATCTTCAGAGTATAGAAGGTCAATAAGTTTTTGATAATTCTCCATTTTTGTTTCTCTTTTCTTTATTGTTTAAATTTCTTTAGACGATTTTTCTTTATTTCAATTTAATTTGTAATTGAATAATGAATTTTTTTGTTGTAAAATAAGAAAAAATTCATTGTTCAATTACAAATATGGAGCAAAAATTATTTCCTTTCGAAGATGCTGAGGTAATTACAATAAATATGATTGAAAAAAGATTACATGAAGATATGATGTCAAGAAAATTACGTAGATTTCCTTTGGTGTGGAATGAAAATCTTTTTCATCGATTACCTGACGAAAATTTTGAGTTTACTTCAGAAAACTATGGATTTCGGAATTGGCAAAGTACAGGTGTAAAAAATCATAAAGTTGAAAAAATAGATATTTTCAATATGAATGATATTCAATATTATCGGTACTCCCCTCTTTTTCCCAAATGTGTGAAAAATAATATAATCCATAATATTTTACAATTACATTATGGTCATCTATGGTTATGTGGGGGTAAAATGGTCGACGTTTTAAATAAATGTAGTTATGGAAATACAGATTTTGATTTCTTTTTTGTAGATGTTGAAGAAAAAGAAGTATCAAAAATGATCGAAAAAAGTTTATTATTTCTTCGAGAACAATTTAAGTCCGAATCTCAACTAAAAATCGTTGTATTAAGGAATGATGTTACTGTCTCAGTCGAAATTATAAAAATGGAGGATGATGTAAGAGGTAAAAATACATATCCTAATTTATATTTAAATTTGCAATTTATTCTAAGGATATATCCTAGAATTGATCTGGTTTTAGGTGGTTTTGATATGACTTGCGCTGCAATTGGAACTAACGGTGTAGAAATTTGTGCTACAAGAATGGCAGCATGGCAAATACGCTATCAACTGAATATAATTGATGTATCGAGAGCATCGACAAGTTTCGAAACTCGTATTATGAAATATATGCATTCTAAGTATAGAATTACTATTTTTCCTGGTTTCAAAGAAATAAACTATGATTATGAAAATCCTCATGAAAAGATCGAGAATGAAATTAAAAGATTAAAACTAATAAAATATAAAAATAATATAGAATTTAATGATAATAAACAAATAGTTTCATCATCAAATTTACCATTTTTACAAAAAATTATTACTATTTTATATCATAATGTTACACCACCAATAGCAGTAGACTTAGAGAAATTTATATGGAAAGCATTAGATGGTTATGAAAAACATTTAGATTCGCCCGATGATATCGGAATGAATCATGAGTTGTATTATTCGCTGCCACATAAAATTATTCCATTTACAGAACGTATAAAATTACTTTATGATGGTATAAATGGAATTATAAGATTACGTATAATAAATAAAAAGAAAATAAAATGGAGAGGTATTACTAAAGATCAATGGACTGAAAAACATTGTAAGCAAATGTCTGATTATTGTGATACTGAAGTTATTTATCCGCAAATATATGAACAAAATGTTACTTCATTTATTCATGATCATCGTTTCGCAAAATCTGTTCATGTTTTAAATTTATCAGACTCGAATGTATCAATTTCAGAATTTTGGAACTCATGTTTAACAGATCCTCAATTTGGAGATGTAGAATTTGAATGGAATAAAAAACTCAAAGAAATACTAAACAATTATGAACAACCAAAATATTCTGAAGATGAATTAGGGTTTCCTAATCATCCGATGTATAAATTTTCTGAATTTCATAGACTGAAAAAAGCATACAAAGCACTTGGTCCCAATGGAAATTTTGGAGGAAGTATGATTAAATTAGCTACAAATGGTATTATCGAAAATTTATATCAAACTATCCAAGAAAATATGGAAAAACGCAGAAAAGAACTTTTATCATTTAATATTATTACAAAAAATCCAGGCAGACAATGGACCTCATCCTTTAATCCTAAAATTGTAAGTCCATTAGAATGGATAAAAATTCCTTATGATGTTATACAAATAGGAATTTCTAAAGAAGTTGAAACATGTTTAAGACTTTTTAGATTGAGAAATACTTACTTTGCTGAAATGCCAAAAGATTTGTTCAATATGTTACTTAAGTACATTGTAAATGTAAAATATTAAATTTTTTACTAGATATTTATATATCATGTAAATATTCTTTTTACCCAAAAATAAAGATTATTCGTATTCACGTAGTAACTCTTCAGCGAGAGCATATCCATGACCATAAGGATGCTTTTCATCACCTAACATAATATTAAGATTTTCTTGTGTACAAAGCATAGTTCCTTTTTCAATGAAATCATCATTTACTTCGTATTTTTGTTTATAATATGGTAATGATTCAGGATGAGGACCATCTATTTCTACAATAAGAAGATTCTCTCCATTATTTAATCTTTTCTTTAATTTCAAAAACATAGGATGATTTCTTATTAATCTTTGATATAAAGGAACGTAAATTACTTTTCTTGATTCGATATAATTAAGAGGTCTTGAATTTATTTTACCATCTTCAGTTTCAGCAAGTGCAAAAAGACATTTATGTCGATATTTCATTCCAACGGGATATCTGATGGGCTTTTCAGCTTCCATTCCTTTCTTTCTCCAATTTTTATAACTTGGAAGTAATTTGATATCCTTTTTTCTCTTACCATCTTCATTTGTACTTATTTTTACTTCTACATGTTTTTCTGCTGGATGATCCCAAATGATAGTTTGATCATATCTAGAATATCTTTGTACTGATTTCGGGACATCTTCATAAACCTTTGAGAATTGCCAAATATTTTCCATAATTCTACCTTTTTCATCAACTAAAACATATGGTCCAATTGCTCCATATTTAGACGATTTTGTTAAAACAAGAATTTCGCTAAATCCTGGGAAAGAAACACCTTTTATTCCTACTCTAACTTCTCCTTTTGTTTTAATCATATTTGTTGTAATTTATAAAGATTAATAAATTTAAACTTACCTTTATTTCTTATTTTTCAAAATGATTATTATAAATTCATTTTAGAGTATGAAGAAAATACAAAAATGTCTAAGGAAGATGTATTAGGATTTGTAAGATGTTTTAAAGACGAAATTTTGATTCCACTTGCAAAAAAAGATAGATTGAATGAAAAGATGGCAACTAAAGCTGTTAATATTTATTCCAAACAGCTTGAAGATAGGCGAGAAATTAAGATTAAGATCTCAAAAGAAGGTCCTTTTTCAAAATTTCATACATTTTATGCTTCAGAATTTAAACTTGGAGATGTAACATATCCATCAATGGAACATTATATTGGTTATCAGATGTATGTAAATTCTGATTCGGAATTTGCAACATTTATTCTTCAAGCAAAAAATCCTCAAATGGCACACAGACGTATTAAGTCTGGTGATGAACAAGGAAAGCGAAAAAACTTTAACTGGGAACTAGAAAAAGAAGAAACAATTCTTTGCGGGTATAAAGCTTTAATTGCTTTGCATCCTGATTTATTAAAACAGTTAGTTGAAACTGGAAAAAAAGAAATTGTGTATGAAACTGTTACAACAGGTGCAAAACAAGATGAGGGAAATCTCAAATATGTTATTATTAGAGCTATTACGTGGATTCGAAAAGAGCATCTTCAGTTTGAGAAAAAAGAATAAAATAAAGACTAAATTAAAAAACAAAGTCTATAAGTTTTGTACGAATTAAGAAATTCAAGCAAAAATAAAACGCCACTCTTAAATGGAAGGGTTTACAGGTTTTAAAAACGCAAAGTTCAAAGGTTTTTCGTTAGAAGCATTCGAAAGGTTAAATCAACATATCAAGACGCATAACAAAACTCCTATTAAAGATTTAAAAGATCTCAAATCTAAGGCTTTTGAAGATGATTTTTTCAAAAAGACATATCAAGACATGAATGTTAACCGACAAGGTAGATTTATTACAGGCGCTGTACAAAAGCAGATCTTAGAATTATCAAATGTTACAAATGTGAGTGGATTAACTTTAACAGGTAAAAATAAAATAACTTTACCTGATGTTATTTTAGAAACTATTCGAAGAACTGAGAAGATGGTTTCAAATGGTAAACCAATTTCTGATGATGCAAAACAATTCAAATCGTCAAAAAAATCAGGTGATGATATGTCGTCGATGAATGCAAATCCCGAAGCATTTGATCCAAATAAATGTATTTCTAAATCGTCGAATTCTTATCGTAGGATCGACGTTGAAGATTATTTTGAACGTTTTCAGATTCATATGCCAAAAGATGCAGGTTACACAGAACTTTGTGATATTCTTCGCGCTCATTGGACAAAATATATGACCGATTCACTTATTGACCTTTTTAAGAATGATGATGTGAAACTTCTTTCTGGTTCAGAACTGAGAGACTTGGCAGATCAAAGAGGTATTAACTTCAAAGGTTTGTCGGAGAAACAGCTCACACGAGAACTTATTCGGTACATGGTTGATAACATTATGACATTAGATGCGGTTAGTTATGGTCTTGGAGATGGAGCAGAAAGTGTAGTTGATACAATTATGAGTGGAGAAATGAATATTGAAAATCTTACGAAAAAGCAGTTATTAGCTGTTATTATGATTGGATCAAGATTTAACAAAAATCTCTTAAATTTCGTTGTTGCATCTGATATCAATGATGATATGATTGTTGAATTTGATAAATTTCAGAAATCTATGTCACATTTGAGAACTGCTGTTGATGGTCTTTCAAAGAACGAAGGTGTGAATATCGCTTCAAAGCTCTCACAAGATTTGAAGAAAGGTACTAAAACTATGTCGAAAAATACTGACATGCCTAAAGCTACTAATGTAAGATCTGATGAAGATACCCGACTTTTCATCGAAAGAGCTTCATTTAACATAAATACTAACTGGACTTTTCGAATCGCATCAAGACTTCTTTTTGAATCTAATGTAATCAAAAATCTTGATCATACAAAACATTACATTATTTTTCTTCCACCAGATTTTGGATACGAGAAAATCTTCAAATCATCATATGATAATATTACAACTGATCAAGTTTTAAAATTTCCACAGATTGATCAAATTATTCAATCTAGTATTATTGAAAGAAATAAAAATGAAAACTTGAGCGAACTTATTGATAGACATTCCAAGAAACGTTTTATTGTTAAAATGTTAAATGGTGATAAGATGACAATTATTGAAACATCAAAGGGGTATCAGTTAACATTTAATCAAGCTGGAATTTCAATTAAAGCATCTGTTCTTGAAAATTTGAACATTCTTTATTATCCTATCATGGGATTTCTCGCAGGAAATTTAAAGGATGAGTTTGAAATATACACTAAAAATCCAAATGCATACATTTCATCAGAAGAAGTTGATCTTGACCAACTTAACGAAGAAGATGAAGATGTTATTGACCAAACTACTCAAGATTCTGAACAATATGATGAAGTTAATCAGGAATCAACCGAAAAAGATATTCTGAAGCAAAGAGTGTTTCATACTATTCTCATCGAAAATGAAAATATCGAAGAATTTCTTACGTCTGCTAGATCGTATATCAATGATTTTAATGGTGAAGAAAGAAATATCTTTAACAATTTAGAAGAGAGTTTTAATCTGCAACGAACTGTCAATCCTCTCTTTAACCCCCAACTTGGAAAAACTTTTGATGAAAATATGATTATTATCAATGATGTTATTTCTGGTGATCTTGTAGCTGAACAACCTCGTGACGAATACACTCAAGTTGAATCAGATTTGGATGAAGATATTGTTGATTTGGATGAAAATGATATCACCAGTCAAGAATCAAGCATGAAAGATGAACAAACTACTCAAGATGATATAACAGAACAACCTAAAATTGAATTTTCATCAGTACCTTCTGAACGATTGATACAATTTATAGAAGATGCCTTTCCAAATAATGATATTCGAACTATGGGCGATTTGATTCAGAATGAACTCTTTCAAAACATTAAATTGGATGATATTGATAAAATGAAGAAGATTTTTCTTATTAATGGATCATTCTATGATGATATTGATATTGTCCTTACAGAATTATTTCTTAAGTTTTTGAGAGAATTCATCTATGGTTATCGAAATAATTCTGCTTCTGAACAAGTCATTTTTAATGCTAGTAATCTTGTTAAATTACAAATTGCAGGTAAAAAATATTTAGATGATAATGAAGATATTGTTAGTCAAGATGATAATGAAGATAT
>TARA_R110002072_G_scaffold247384_2_pt1 | contig 31042 bp, 29 predicted proteins | sample TARA_R110002072 | Tara Oceans TARA_R110002072 (sample SAMEA4397118) | marine metagenome | biome: Polar Biome; feature: [SRF] surface water layer (ENVO:00010504); material: water (ENVO:00002006), including particulate matter (ENVO:01000060) such as... | depth 5 m
TGCGCCGATGGAAATGTAATCGACACCCGTTTGCGCTATTGCAAGCAGGGTGCTTTCGGTGACGTTACCGGACGCTTCTAATTCTGCTCGGCCACGTACCACATCGACAGCGGTTGTCATTTGCTCCAGGGAAAAATTATCCAGCATGACGCGGTCGCTATTGGCGGCAAGCGCCTGTTCCAGTTCCGCGAGGTTTTCTACCTCCACTTCCACAGGTTTCCCAGGGGCAGAAGCCCGTGCAGCAATTACAGCCTCGGCGATGCCACCGCAGGCGTTGATATGATTTTCCTTAATCAGGAAAGCGTCGTAAAGACCTATGCGGTGGTTATGGCAGCCGCCACAGAGTACTGCGTATTTTTGTGCGATTCGCAATCCCGGGATGGTCTTACGAGTGTCTAGCAGACTGACGTCAGTGCCTGACACCTGCTGGGCATAGCGACGACAGATTGATGCGGTGCCGGACAGCAGTTGCAAAAAGTTCAGGGCGCAGCGCTCACCCGTCAGAAGACTGCGAGCGGGACCATGCAGGGTAAATAGGATGTCGCCGGCGCTCACCGTCTGCCCATCTTCGCAGCGCCAGTCGAGGCTAACGGCCCGGTCTAGCTGTTCAAATACGGCATCCACCCAGGGACGTCCGCACAGCACGCCACCCTCACGCGTAATCACCTGTCCCTCTGCGTGGGCACTGGCAGAAATCAGCGCAGCAGTGATGTCGCCGCTACCGATGTCTTCAGCCAGGGCTGCGCGCACGTTGCGTTCCACTTCTTCGGAATCGGGGGCGGCGAGGTTGGGCAGAGAATGTCTCATGGGACGCGGCTTGTTTGGCAAAAACGAGACGCGATTGTAGCAGCTACCCCGGGCGGCTGTTAATCCCGTAACCGTGGGGTTGGCAGGACTCCAGCCAGAGACGAATTCGCGTTAGACTATCTGCGGATAAGTGGTCCTTGGCGGTAAGGAGAAAAAGCGGGTATGGAATTCATCTTGGATGAGGGTTGGCTGCGGCAAGCACGTAAAGTGCCTTCGCCCAATTGCGAACCGCGGCCTGTGAACTGCCACCCGGAACTGCTGGTTATTCACAGTATCTCCTTGCCACCGCGCAGCTATGGCGGTGATTGCATCGAACGTTTTTTTACCAATCAGCTCGATTGGGACGAGCATCCCTACTTCGAAGAGATCCGTGGGGTGAGGGTGTCAGCCCATCTTTTGATTCGGCGCACAGGTGAACTGCTGCAGTTCGTCAACTTCGGCGAGCGCGCCTGGCATGCGGGTGTGTCCTGCTACGAGGGACGAGACAATTGCAATGATTTCAGCATCGGCATTGAGCTGGAGGGTTGCGATGAGGATCCTTATACCGATGAGCAATATGTATCTCTGGCAGGGGTTACTCAGCTGTTGATCGGCCATTACCCGGCCCTGGAGCCAGACAAAATCGTCGGTCACAATGAAATCGCGCCGGGTCGAAAGACGGATCCTGGCCCCTCCTTTGACTGGAAACAATATCGAGGCCGGTTGCAGCCTGCAAGCTGAATGATTACGCGATGCGTTCATTTTTTAGTGTGGAACCGGAAATCTTCGCGTTAACTGCTAAGCTTTTAACGTAAGAGCTGACAATTCTGAGCAGCACAGTGTTGTGGTAACACCATGCAGATACCAACAGACACGGACTTAACGCTGGATTCAATACCCGCTTTTGCGCCATGCAGCTATGCGGCGCAGGAACTCGTGCTGACTATTTTGTTTCATCCGGACACCACACGCATAGGGCAAAGGGTAGAGGTGCCGAAACTGGTCGGCAACGCGCCCTGGGTTTTGGGGCGGCGCGGTCCAGCGTTTCAAGCGCCCGGCGACGACCGCTCTATTGCGCTGGAGGATGGCCACATCAGCCGCAGGGCGTTGCAGCTAATCTATAACGGGAAGGCATTGACGATCCGTCGGTTTGACTCCTCGAGTCGTTGTCGCGTTGGGTCTAGTGAACTCTATGACAGAGTTGAGCTCAACGCAGAGCAATTGCAAGCAGGTGTTCCCATGCTGCTGGGTCACAGTATTGTGTTGATGCTGCGGCTGGCGCTGATCGAGAGTTCAGCGTTGCAAAAACACGATGATGATGAACGCTTACGCGGTAAAAGTGCTGCGATGGGCCGGGTTAGAGATCAAATTTCCAGCGCTGCCCAGAGTGACCTTGATGTACTTGTTCGAGGGGAAACAGGCACGGGCAAGGAACTGGTTGCAGCTGCCATACACGGTTGCAGCCAGCGGGCGAGGGCGCCTATCGTCAGTGTCAATATGGCTGCCATACCCAGTGCGCTCGCGGCTGCGGCACTGTTTGGAAGTGCTCGCGGTGCCTTCACCGGTGCCGATAAGGCGACACCGGGTTATTTTGATCAGGCGCAAGGGGGTAGTTTGTTTCTTGACGAAATCGGAGATACCTCAGTCGACGTGCAGTCGCAGTTACTGCGCGCCTTGCAGCAGCGAGAAATACAGTCCGTGGGTGGCCCTATACGCCGAGTCGATGTGCGCGTGATAGCAGCAACGGATGCCGTTCTGGAGGGCGAGGGTTGCGATTTCAAAGCGGCATTGCGCTACCGCTTGGGCGCAATCGAAATATTGTTGCCGCCGCTGCGGAAGCACCCGGAAGATATCGGTGAACTCTTGTTGTTCTACCTGAATAAAAGCGCTGACGAGACCGGCCGTACACAACTGCTCCCCGACGAACAAAGTCCTGCCCCCCTGGTTGCTGCCTGGGCTGTACTATTTCTGAGCTTTGCGTCCTACAGTTGGCCCGGCAACGTTCGGGAATTGGCCAACTTTGCACAACAAATTATCCTTGCGAGCGAGACGTCGCCCGTGCTCACCGAACCTCTACGATCAGCGTTCGCCGCCGACTCCAGGCCCGTAAGCCCCGCCCCCAGCCATTCGACCCGTCGCAGAATGCAGGACATCGATGACGCTGCGTTCGACCAGGCGATGTCTGCCAATGGCTGCCAGGTGAAACGCGTTGCGGCGCACTTAGGTGTTTCTCGAGCATCGGTATATCGCCGTATCGAGATATCCGCCGACCATCGACTTGTGAGTGACATTCCCGAACACGAATTGCGCTCCGTAGTAGACGCTCACGGCGGTGACGCCAACGCTGCTGCAGTATTTTTGCGCGTGTCTGTTAGTAGCCTGCGCAGCCGGCTACGCAAACTCCCCGTTGGGGTTTGATCGACGCAGTGGAGAATTTCGTTGGTCCCTATCGCATCCTTCGCCTGATCAACCGGGGAGGGCAAGGCAGCGTTTACCTCGGGTACGACAAACGATTACATCGCCGGGTGGCGATCAAAATTTACACGCTCCCTCCAGGTCGTCCTGCGCGCAAGGAGTTGTTACGTGAGGCGCGACTCGTAGCGAAAATTCAGAGTCCCAAGGTGGTGCAAATCCATGACGTGATTGAGTCCGACACGCACTTCGCTCTGATTATGGAATATGTTCCCGGTTGCAGTCTGGAGGAGTTTCTTACAGCGGTTCGCCCAAGTCTGGCCAGCGTATTAACAATCGGTGCAGATATTGCAGGCGCATTGGCACTTGTGCGGCAGGAGCGCATCGTGCATGGCGATGTGAAAGCGGAAAATGTTCTAATCACCGCGTCAGGCCGTGCCAAGCTCACGGATTTTGGTATTTCCAGAAATGCGGGTGAGGTAACGCCGGACACTTGGGCAGCTGGAAGTCCGTCGGCTTTGTCTCCTGAGCAATACCTGGGGGAGTCGCTTGACGAGCGCTCCGATCTATTCGCACTGGGTGCGTTGCTCTATCGGATGATAACCGGTGAACAGCCTTTCTTTTCTGACGGCGAGCTGGATACGGATCTGTTACTGAACCGGTCGCCCCGACCGATGGAGGAGCTGGTGGGGCCGGAAGTGGAACTGCCAGAGAAATTGGTTGCGATAATTGCTCAGTTGCTGCACAAAAAACCACAGGACCGACCCGCGCACACGCGTGGGGTGCGACAGGTCTTTCGCGTGGTTGCCCGAGGTCTTCCTCTTTCCTCCAGTACCAGTTTGCTACGCGAGGCCCAACCCTTCTTTCGTCCCGAATCATCGGAGGACATACCACCATTAGTCCCGGAGGGGTTGGGGCAGCGTGGGCGTTCAGCGCTGGTGCCTGCGGGGGATGGCATGACTGCCGGTATTTGGTATGGGTTCAAGCGGCTGAGCACACCGGTGCGCGCCGTAACCTCGATGGCGGTTGTGGCCCTGGCCGGCGTGCTAATAATAATCGCTCTGCCAGATGCCGTGACACCCGTTCGCTTTGGAGAGTCCGAAACCATTGTCACGGCCCAGTACAACTTGCCTGTTGAAGTGTCGCGTACATGGCTGGTGGACGAGGTGAAACACGCTTTAACAGAGCAATTGGGTTCACAGCGGGTGGTTGGTCCCGTGGGCGCCGCTCCCAGAACGGTACTTTATTCCCGGAGGGCGCCCGAACATGTGTTGACGGAATCCGAGCAGGTTTTTCAGATCGCCTTGCGCTGTGCAACAGAGCTGTGTGTACTGGCGATTAGTCGGAAGCATGCGGGTCAGCGCTTCCATCAGCAAAGCGTGCTCTTTCCCGATATGTCGATTCAGCAATGGCGGGACATCGTGCATAGCACCACGCTGGCGCTATACCCCTAAATCAGATGAAAGCCAGGGAGCTTGCCAGCACCATTTGCGAAAAGAAATACAGGGGCGTACCCCATAGGCGGCTGCTACGGGAATTCGGTTTCACAAATTGTGTACGCGCTACCGCTACATCAGATAGGGCAAAACCCCAGGCTCCAACGATGACGACTATTGCCGCCGGTTGACCCACTGTAAGTCCCGCGCAAAGTAACATAGCGGTAATAACTATAATGTAGAGAGCAACCGGTATTTTCATTTCCCGGTTGACGTGAGGGCTCAGCCAACGCAGTACAACGACTAACAATACTATTGCCGGTACGCTCGAAATGAGCAGTCCGAGGCTACTGGTTGGCAGTTGTAAAAAAGCGACTGCGAACAGCAAGTGGCCGCACAAAAATGCTGTTAGACCAGTCAGGAAAGTACGCTCACTGTCTGGCATTAGAAACAGATCGCCCACCATGCAACAGACCAGTGCCGAAAGTAACCAGCTTCCATAGGCCGTGGCGGTCGCATCCAGCGACAGGGCAAGCCACAGGAATGCCGCTGCAGCCAGCGGCTTGAATAAGTAACGGCCTGAGCGAACGTTGTGAAAATCACACAGAACCAAGCCAATGACTGAAGTAAAACACAGCACTGCGGGAGGTAGGACGCTTTGCAATGACAACGAATCAAACAGCATGGTTTTTCACTCTTTGAATGAGTGCATTGTTCAAGGGAGCTGCAATGCCGTATTGCTGAGCCAGTTGCAGTAGGAAGCCGTTGATATAGTCAATTTCGGTGGGGCGACCGTGTTCGACGTCCTGCAACATGGAGGAGCGGTTGGCCGCGGTTTGGCGAATGACACTGGCGACGCTCTGAGGTAGTAGATCTGCGATATCTGCATGGCCGGCTTCACGGCAAATGTGGCTCACTTCGTCACACAAGTGTGCGACTGTGTCGGAAAGACCTCTGTCGGTTGCGAGTTCGCCGTTGGGGCAGTGGTGCAGTGCGGTGAGCGGGTTGACGATACAATTCACTGCCAGTTTGGACCACAACGCAGTGTTGATGTTGGCGTCCCAGTGGCAGTTTTCTATGGCGTCTGCCCATAATCTATACCAATCAGGCGGTTGCTCCGAGCCCTGGCGTCCTATGCGGGTTTCCCCAAGACCGGCGTGAAAGATGTGCTGCGGTGCTATGCGATACGCCCCATGGGTGGTTGTTGCGCAATACAGGTTCAGGTGAGGGTAAGTCGCGTTCAATTGCTCGGCCAGCCCCATTCCATTGATCAGCAGCACTACCACACTGTTTTCATCGAGGCGGTGGGCAATCCCCGATACGGCTGTGTAGACGTCGAAGGCTTTGGTGGTCACTAATAAATGTGAGATGGGCTCGAGGTCCTGATGGCTTGCTATGTTGAGATATCGTTGCTCTTTTGTGCCCTCGCGCTCCACGATTAGCGCAACAGATTTTTGGTCTGTCGCGTGACGCAGTATCAGGCTGGTTTGAAACCCGCCGCGATCCAGCGCATCAGCATAGAGACAGCCGATGGCACCCGCGCCCAGTACATGCCAGTGTGTTTGCTTCACGAAGATTACTTGACGAGCGGGATTGAAAATTGGTCGTAGTGCATTAGTATCGTGTTCCTGTTTTCATTATTTGGAGGTATACACTATGCCATCGTTTGATGTTGTTTCGGAAGTGGATCTGCATGACCTGACTAACGCTGTGGACCAGGCCGCCAGGATTATTGCCAACCGGTTTGATTTTAAGGGCGTTCAGGCGTCCTTTGAGCGCGATGACCGTCGCGTGGTGATCACGGCGGAAGCGGAGTTTCAGGTTACGCAAATGGAAGATATGTTGCGTTCCGCGCTTATCAAATGCGATATCGACCCCGCCGCGATAGAAGGGGGTGATATAGAAACATCGGGCAAAGTAGTGCGCCAGACTGTCGTATTGCGTCACGGGCTCGACAGTAATCTGTGCAAGACTATCGTCAAGCGAATAAAAGATGCAAAGATGAAAGTTCAGGCTCAAATTCAGGGTGATCAGATTCGGGTCACGGGAAAAAAGCGCGACGATCTGCAGCAGGTTATTTCGCTGTTACGCGAAGAAGAGCTTGGTGCGCCTTTGCAGTATGCAAACTTTCGTGACTAGGTTGGGCTTTGCTGAAGGAGGCTGATCAGAGAGGCTGTTTTTGCTTCGATGTTATCTACAGCAAGTACTGGCTTATCCAGCGCGAGATACCATAATAATTCGAGATAACGGTAGATGCACCCATATTGCCGTAGAAGGATCTGTTCACCTTCATGCGGAGTCCGGCCCAGATAGGTGTGAATCAGAGTAGTGGCGTCTGCCGAAGATAGTGCGTCACCCTGGATTACCACTGCCAGATCATACCAGGGGCTTCCCATAGCGCAGTATTCCCAGTCGAGGGCCCAAAGCGTGCCACCGCTATAGATTCGGTTAGCCAGTAGTAGGTCGTTATGACACAACACCGAGTCGCCTGGGTGACGGCTGATATCATGCACCAGGTCAGATATGATTCCGCTACATCGCTTCAAATCGCCTTTGGGAGATTGGCCTCTTTGCTCTAGTTGTTGCTCGTAACGCAGAATACGGGCCGCCATATGCAGGCGGTGATGTCTCGCCGGAAGCCGATGAATTTTGCGCAATAATTGTGCGGTATCTGCCGTATCTGGTTCCTGTGAATTGTCCGGTGCAAGAAAATCACAAACCAGGCTTCCCAACTCTGGATTGAAGTAGCGCGGACATGGAGCCAGTCCCGCCCGGTTAGCTGTCTCCAGCGTACGCCATTCAGTTTGGCGGTTGAGACCATGAGAGCTGGGTCTTATGCCATCGATACGTACGACGAAGCGCCGCTGAGACTCCACCAGGACACTGTAATTGCTGAGGCCGGGGGCCATGACGCTTACGATTCGGGGAGTGCTCTGAAGTGGCGGCTTGCAGCGCCATTGGCGAGACTGGGCAAGGGTTTGCTCGAGCTTTTGCTGGATGTTTTGCGGCAGTGCTGGAGCCATGGGCGTTGCCCCTCAGGATTGCATCGCAAGTATAGGACGCTTACACTCTTTGTCCAATAAGAAGGAAAACAGAATTGCATTTCTCAGACATAGCAGTGGGTAAAGCAGATGGCAGATGACGCCGGTCGCGGTGGTGTGCAGGATGAGGATATAGAGGGGGCACCTCCCGCACTATCACGCACAGAGCTCAGAGAAACACAGCTGAGCGAAACGATCACAGTTAATCGCTACCTCTACCAACAGGCTCATCAGATGGAGCACATGTTGCTGGAAGCGCCGGACCTGCAGGCTCTGTTGGAAATTCTACTGGTGAGTATGCCGCGGCACTTTTCCTTCCGCATGTCCGAATTGTGGTTGTACGATCCTGAAGATAGTCTGGCTAATACCATGGTGGGCACTGAGCGTTACGGACAGAACTTGCAATTGTTACATGACGTCTTCCCTATGCAGGATCTTTATGATCTGGAACCGGACGTTGTGCTGATTGATGCTACCGACTCTCGCATGTTCGAAGTGCTTAAGTCTCAACACGGCATTGATTCTGCCCTGCTGATGCCGCTGCAGGACGCGGGTTGTATCATAGGGAGCTTGCATTTGGGGTTGCAGGATGAGTCGCTGAACCTCGGGGAGGCGGAAGAGCAGTTACTAGCGCACCTGGCCGCGGTCATTTCCTCCTGTTTCAAGGCCGCTGTCAGTCGCCAGCAGATCTCGCAGTTAACCCTGCTTGACCCCCTTACCCATATTGGCAATTTGCGCGGCTTCGAGCGCGATATTGCGCGGGAAATTTCTCGTGCTCACCGCGCGGGCAAACCTGTTACTGTGCTGCTGATTGAAATAGACGAATTTGAAGACCTTTATGAACATTACGGTGAGCGCAGAGGCCAATTCGTGATCAAGAAGGTCGCCGAAAGACTGTCCTCTAATTTGCGAGCAACCGATTTACTGGCGAGACTGGGAAGATCAAAATTTGCCGTGCTCATTCCCGTTAGTGGCGAGGTTGTGGGCCGGGAAATAGCTGAACGCATGTGTAAAGATGTTGATGGGTTTTCAATTGATGACGGGCGCGGAGCCGTATTGCAGGTCTGCATTAGTGTCGGCCTCGTTACCTGGGAGCCACAGCAATTTCCCGCCGCAGATATGTCGCAGTTGGCTCGGCAAATGGAAGTTGTGGGCAACAGGGCGCTGGACGATGCGAAGGCCCACGGCGGCAACCGCGTTGCCCAGTCTCGTCTCAGTACCATGGTGCTCTGAGGGGCAGTGATGAAACCACTTGATGATCTTTTTGAGAAAAACCGAAATTGGGCTGAGTCGGTAAAGACTAGGGACCCACGCTTTTTTGAGAAGCTGGCTGCCCAGCAAAGCCCTGAATACCTTTGGATTGGTTGCTCGGACAGTCGAGTACCCGCAAACCAGATTGTCGGGCTCATGCCTGGTGAGATATTTGTGCATCGAAATGTCGCCAATATGGTCGTTCATACCGATTTCAATTGTCTTACGGTATTGCAGTATGCAATTGATGTGCTGAAGGTCAAGCATGTGATGGTTGTAGGTCATTATGGTTGCGGTGGTATTGACGCTGCCTATGAAAATGCGGACAACGGGCTGATCGATAACTGGTTGCGCAACATTAAGGATGTGCAACACCGGCATCGTGAGCGGATCGAGGCGATAGAGGACAGGGAGGCGCGCCTGAATCTGTTGTGTGAACTGAATGTTATGACCCAGGTATCGCATGTTTGCCACACCACGATTGTGCAAAACGCCTGGCAGCGTGGTCAGAAGCTGGCGATACACGGTTGGGTGTACAGTCTCGAAGACGGTTTGCTGAAGGACCTCGACTGTACTGTGGATCGCGCGGAGCAGATTGCCGACGCATACCGCATCATATCCTGACACCCTGGAAGTATCAGAAGGACCCTCGAGCAAGGTCTCGCCCGACTGAAAGCCATTGAAGACATCAGACAGTTAAAAGCACGCTACTTCCATGCCTGTGACAGCAAGCAACTGCAAATCGTGTGTGAGTGTTTTTCCGAGTGAGAGGTAGAGCTTCGCTATGGACACATTGGCGAGCTCTATAATCGCGAACAGATGTTGGCGGTTTTTTCAGAGTTGGCCTGTCAGGATCACATCGTCGAGATGCACCATGGGCAGAACACGCGCTCATCACGAGGTGACATCCACGCAACTATTTGATCTGCCGGAGAGCCTGCCCGCGCAATTTCCCCCGGGGCATCGGCACCTTCACAATTGGATGATCAAAGCAAGCAAGCTGGTTAAGCTTCCCGTTCGCAGACTGTCCCTTGGCGGTGGTAGGGTGTGTACCCCGTGTGTATTCGCCAATGCGAAGAGGTAGCCTCTGATGCGTTTTAAACAATTGTTGTCCTCTGGTCGAATCGGTGAGCTGGAGCTGCGTAACCGCATCATTATGACGCCTATGGGTTCTAACCTGTCGGAGGAAAATGGTCATTGTGGTGAGCGCATTCAGGCCTACTATGAGTCGCGGGCCAAGGGCGGTGCCGGTATGCTGATTGTGGGTGTCGCTTCCATAGCGTGGCCGGCCGGCTCCTGTAACCCCAATCAGGTTGCCATCTCCACTGACGAATTCCTGCCTGGTTTGCGCGCGCTCGCGCAGCGCATTAAACAGCACGGTTGTCGGGCGGCGGTGCAATTGCAGCACGCGGGGAAAATTGCTGTCTGTGACATTGCAGCCGGGCGTCCTATGCTGGTGCCCTCCATTCCCAGTCATTCGCCAGATGAGATGAGCGCCGCCCTGACGCCCGACGAAATGGCGGCTTTTGTTAAGTCCTATTCGAAAAAAGGCGCGAAAGTGCAATACAAGGTGGCCGATCAGGAAGATATACGGAAGCTGATCGAGCAGTTTGCTGCTGCAGCGGAGCGAGCGCGACGGGCCGGCTTCGACGGTGTTGAATTGCATGCGGGCCACGGCTATATCCTTTCTGAGTTTTTGTCTCCTGATGTGAATTTCCGGGAGGACGAGTACGGAGGTTGCCTGGAGAATCGCGCGCGTCTTCTGGTTGAAGTGATTCACGCTGTCAAGGCGAAAGCGGGCAGTGATTTCCCTGTCTGGTGTCGAATCGATGCACTGGAGTTTCGGGTGGAGGAGGGTATTTCTCTGGCGGATGCAGTTGAGACTGCCGCCATTGCTGAAGCGGCGGGTGCCGATGCGATCCATGTTAGCGCCTATGCCAATCCCTCTTCCGGAGCCGGCTTTACCGAGGCACCGTTAGTTCACCGTAGTGGCGGTTACCTGGCCTATGCCGCGGCGATTAAGGCGAGGTTGCGTATTCCTGTCATTGCGGTGGGACGCATCGAGCCGGAAGTTGCTGAGCAGGTACTGGAACGTGGAGACGCGGATTTTATCGCCATGGGTCGCAAGCTGCTGGCCGACCCGGAATTGCCCAATAAGTTGTTACGCGGGGAGCCAGAGGCTATCCGTCCTTGTATTTACTGCTATACCTGCGTCAGTCGCATTTTCGTTAACGATCATGTGCGCTGTGCGGTAAATGCCCGTACCGGTTTTGAACAGGATGTCATTGTTGCGCCCGCTGAACAGTCGCGGCATGTGCTGGTAATAGGCGGCGGTCCTGCCGGCATGGAGGTCGCGCGTGTAGCGGCCCTGCGCGGGCATCGCGTCACACTTGCTGAGCAGGGAAGGGATTTGGGTGGCACAGTCTTTTTCTCCTCGATTGTGTATCCCGAAAACGGAAAATTGATCACCTATCTCGCTGGGCAGGTGCAGAAGCTTGATGTTGATATTCGATTGGATACTGTCGTAGATCGCACATTTTTGGGTGCTCTGGGACCTGACGCAGTGGTCGTGGCAACAGGCGCGCGTCGCGATGCGCCGCCGATTCCCGGCACACAGCAGAGCCATGTGTTCAGTGGCGATGAGTTGCGCGCACTGATGACCGGCGATGACCCGAGAGTAGTGAAGGCTAAGCTCCCCTGGTGGCAGGGTATGCTATTGCTGCTGGCCGGAATCTTTGGAATCACGCGCCGGGCATCGTGGTTGCGACAGCTGAGCCAGTGGTGGATGCCGGTGGGAAAACGGGTGAGTATCATTGGTGGCGGCCTGGTGGGGTTGGAACTGGCGGAATTTCTGGCGGAGCGCGGACGGCAGGTCACTGTCATAGAGGAAGGCGATAAATTTGGTATCGAACTGGCGATCGTGCGCCGCTGGAGGGTACTGGAAGATTTGCAGCATCTGGGTGTGGAGTTGATGAACAACAGCACTGTGTCGTCAATCGATGGTCATAGCCTGTTGCTAGCCGGAAAGGGTCGTCAAATCAGTATCGAAGCTGACACTGTTATTCTGGCGAGTGGCGCCACCGGGGATTTGTCCATGGCGCAACTGAGTAGGGGGCTTGGTCTTGAAACTCACGTGGCGGGGGACTGTGACGGGGTGGGCTATATTGAAGGTGCTATTCGCAGTGCCCACGCCGTTGCGCGAGCACTATAGTTTTTCGGAGTGAATGCGATGAATAATTTACTGTTGTTATTAATATTGATTTTTGGCGGCGTTGCGTTGATGGTAGTGCTGGGAGAGCGCTTTGCCAAACCGGCTGACCCCGAACGCATGAGCCAGTTGCGCCGCTGGTTGGTGCCTTTGGTAGGACTGATGTTGGTTCTGTCTTTAGCAAGTCACTATTTCTAGACGTTGTAAGCTACGGTCATGCCAATGAACTTCACTCCGTCTGAGAAGACACTATGAACAAACCTCTGGTCGGCGTGCGTATACTGGACCTAACCCATATGCTATCCGGACCCTATGGGGGAATGATCCTGGCGGATTTGGGGGCAGAGGCTATCAAGATCGAGCCACTGGAGGGTGAGGGCACTCGGAAGCTGCTGGCAGATGACCCAGAAAATTCCCTGGACGGAATGGGCGCCTATTATCTCACACTCAATCGGAACAAGAAAAGCGTGGCTATCGACCTGAAATCCGAACGGGGCATGGGAGTCTTTAAACGTCTGGTGGCTAAGTCCGATATTGTCCTGAGTAATTTTGGTGCGGGAGTGACCAAGCGACTTGGGCTCGATTTTGAAACCTTGAGTGAGATCAATCCACGGATTATCACCTGCACTGTCTCGGGTTTCGGTGCCGACGGGCCCGGCGCAAACCGACCCGCTTTCGACCAGGTCGCGCAGGCTGCCGGTGGCGGCATGTCAATCACTGGACCGGATGAGGAACACCCGGTTCGGGCTGGTATTCCCATCGGCGACCTCGGCGGTGGTATGTTCGGCGTGATGGGCATTTTGGCCGCACTCTATGAGCGGGAGCGAAGCGGGCAGGGTCAGCACGTCGATATTGCCATGGTGGATTGCCAGATTTCTATGCTGAATTACATGGCCACCATGCACTTTCTCTCTGGTAAAGATCCCTACCCCATTGGCAATTCGCATTTCGTGCACGTACCCTATGATACGTTTCGCTGCTCCGATGGATTTATTGTTATCGCGGTGATCACTGACAACTTCTGGCAGAACTTGAAGAAGGTGGTAACGTGCCACGAATTTGAAAATGCCGGCTACGACACTCAGCCTGGGCGATGGCAGGCTCGTGAAGTCATCAATTCCAAACTCAATGACATTTTGGTCGAGCACTCTTGTGCCTACTGGTTGGAGCGGTTAGATGAACAGCGTATTCCCTGTTCATCGGTGAAAAATTTCAGTCAGGTTATGGCGGACCCGCAGGTTTTACACCGCAATATGGTGGTGGAATTGGGACATCCAAACGGTGGTCGAACGAGGGGCCCCGGCAATCCTATAAAAATGTCGCGCACCAGTGAGGAGAGTTTCAGCTGTGCCCCCCTGCTTGGCGGTGACACGGACGCCGTCATGTCAGAACTTTTGGATATGGATGAAGGCGAAATACAGGCGCTCAAGGTCGAGGGTGTTATCGGTTAGCTCATTGAGAAGGAGAATAAAAAAATGCCACGATTGCGGCAAGTCCCCCGGGCGCAGGCAGATCCTATTGCAACGTTCATGTACGATATGCTGTTTGGCGAGCGTGACCCCGTAGAAGATCCCGGCACAGGGTCTGGTACACCCGGCAACTGGTGGACAGTATTCGCACTGGTTCCGGACTGTCTGAAACATGCCGTCGAGGGATTCCAGTTCTACCGTGACAGCGCGCGCAAACTTGATCCACAGCTGCGCGAGCTGGGGCAGACCAGAGCCGGTTACACACGCGGTTCGCAATTCGTATATTCCCAGCATTGCAAATCCTGCCGTTCGGTGGGTTTGTCGGAAGAAAAAATTCAGGCGATAGCACATTGGAGCGTCAGTAACCTGTTTAGCGAACTAGAGCGGGGCGTGCTGGCCTATACTGATGCGCTGGTGCTTGAGGGTGGACGCGTCTCGGATGCGGTATTTGATGTTCTCAGAAAAAATCTCAGCGATGAGGAAATCCTGGAGCTTACCTACATTACCATGCTGTATGAGATGCACGCGGTGATGAGCCGCGCCCTGCGACTTGAATACGACGATATAGACGAGCGCATCGTGGAAATCGCTGCGCCCACGGGTGGCTCGGACGATGTCATGGGCATGGTTGATGCGGGCAAGGAGGAATAATCATGGGATACCATCATCTGGCGCTCGCCTGCAAAGATATCCACGCCATTCACGATTTCTATGAAGGCGTGATGGGCTTTGAGTTGGTGAAAGTTGAAGTCGGTCCGGTACCTGAGGGAGGTTGGGCAAAGCACTTTTTTTATCGCATGGAGGACGATAGAAAGTTCATCGCCTTTTGGGAGTTACACGATGTACCCGGCATGGAGAGTATGGAGACTAACCTTTCCAAAGCCGCGGGCTTGCCTGACCAGATAAACCATATTGCTTTCGACGTAGCAGATATGGATGATTTGTTGCGTCGCAAACAACAATGGCTCGATGCCGGACTGCAAGTTCTGGAGATTGATCATAACTGGTGCCATTCAATCTACACCAGGGATCCGAACGACAATACGGTAGAGTTTTGTGTTACCACGGATCAGTTCACCACCCAAGATAGGGACAATGCGCTGCGCGCCCTGACTGCAACCGAGCCTGAGTTTTCTCCTGCGCCAGCTTCTATCAAGCTCGCTTCGCCAGAGTGATATTGACCGCCGCGGCCCTCTTAAATCATTGCCCTCGGTCTCGGCTGAGGGCGAGCAGTAAATTCCCAGCACAAAGAGGGCTATTATTTACCTTTCTTTACCCTTCTATGCTACTTCTACCGCTTTACAGCGGTTTCAACTTGCAACGGCGCACACTATAATCGAGCTTCTACCAAATCTGGTGCAAACCGTGCTGCCAGGAAGTCAAAGGAGTAGGTGTTGCCCGCCCAGTGGCTCATTCAATCCAGCGAGGTGTCCGGACGCGTTGGCGCTGCTTTAGCAAGTGCATTTACCGCACTGGCGCAGCCTGCACGTGCCCGACGGTTGCGCATGGTCTTATTCGCACTGCTTGCCTTGTGGGCGGTACTGGCGTTGTCAAAGCTGGTGTGGGCACTATTACCGGCCGCTGAATCTGCGGCCCAGACACCCGACTCCGTTATTAATGCCGTGTCCTTGAGCCCTGCTGATGCGCGTGTCGAACCGGTGGATGTCAATCGTATGGTGGCATGGCACCTGTTTGGCAGGGCGGGCGCGCCAGACGAGGTTGTAATGGAGCTGGAACCCACAGCAACGCCCAATGCGCGGGAAGGAATTGAAGACGGTGCTCGTGAAACGCGTTTGCAATTGAAACTGCGCGGCATTGTGGCTTCGACTCAAGACGGCTTGGGCCACGCCATCATCGAGCACAAAAGCAAGCAGGCAATCTACGCAGTGGAGGACAAATTACCCTTGTCCGGCAAGGTGGTGTTGGCCAAGGTGATGCCACGGCAGATCGTATTGGACAACGGTGGAACTTATGAATTGCTGGTGCTGTATGACGAGTCGAAATTGGACACTGTGGGAATCTCTGCGCCCGCCACCAAACGCAACCCCTCTAAGGAGCCGCAAGTAGACAGACGCAGCGACGCGAAAACAACCGATCTGGCCCTCAGTTATCGAGAGCGTCTTTACGAGAATCCGCAATCGCTGGTGGAAGTTGTCAATGTGAGCGCGGTGAGAGACGGTGGCACTCTCAGCGGCTACCAGGTGAATCCGGGTAAAGACCGGGAACAATTTGAGCAATTAGGTTTCAAACCAGGCGACCTGGTGACAACCATCAACGGTGTCAGTCTGGACAATCCCGCAAACACCATGGTTCTTTACAATGCCATGCGTACAGCGGGAGAGGTGGTGATTGAGTTGGAGCGCCAAGGACAGCCAATGACTTTAAGTGTAAATCTGGATAGTGGAGCCGTGCAGTGAAATTTCGTAATAAGGAACTTATTTAGTGAATGTCCCCACCCGTCTTCGCGCCATTACAAAGTTCATACTCCTGCTTGTATTACTAGTGGGGAGCACATCACTCCCCGCGCAGGATTACACGGTCAATCTGAACGATACCGATATACAGGAATTGATCAAATTCGTTGCTGAGGCGACCGGCACTACTATCGTGGTAGATCCGGCGGTCAAGGGCAAGATCAAGGTTGTTTCCTCAAAGCCAGTGACCAGCGGCGAACTGTATGACCTGTTTTTATCGATTCTGGATGTGCACGGTTATGCCGCGGTACGCTCAGGGGGCGTGGTGCGCGTAATCCCCAGTAAGGATGCACGCTCATCGCCGGTGGAGGTCACCGATGGCGATTCGGGCACAACCACGGATGAGTACGTCACTCAGGTTATTCGACTGGAGAATATATCGGCGGCTAAACTGATACCCGTACTTCGGCCTCTGGTACCACAGCAGGCGCACATGGCTGCTTACGCACCGAGTAACGCGATCATTATTTCTGACATCTCCGCTAATATCGATCGGATCAGAGACATCATTGAGCGCATGGATCAATCCGCCATTCAGAAAACGGACATCATCAAGCTTCGTTACGCGGTGGCGGAAGATGTGGTCAAAATGTTGGACAAGCTCAGTAAGTCGGAGGCCAAGCAGGCCGGTGGTGAGCCGGAGGTATTGCTGGTTGCCGATGAGCGCACCAACAGCGTGTTGGTCAGCGGTGATGAATTGGAGCGGGCGCGCCTGCGCAAACTGATTAGCCACCTCGATACGCCATTGGAGCAAAGCGGTAACGTCAAGGTAATCTATCTGGAGTATGCCAACGCCATCGATCTTGCGGAGGTATTGACCCGCGTAATGCAAAATATCAGTCAACTGGATCCGGCCGAAGGTGGCGCGGCAGCGCGTAGCTCCTCCAAGTCATCTACCATTGAGGCTGATGAAGGCACCAATGCATTGATTATCACCGCTGACACCGATGAGATGGCTGCGCTGGAGGCGGTGATTCACCGTCTCGACATTCGTCGGGCACAAGTGCTTGTAGAGGCGATCATCGTGGAAATGGAGGTCATCGACGGTCAGGATCTTGGCCTGCAGTGGTTGTTTGCCGGTAAGGACGGTTTTTATGGCAGTAACATCAATGCCAATGATGTACGGGCGTCCAACATCGCCGGAGCGGTCCTGCCAAACAACGAAAATGTCCCGGATGATGGTGATTTTGATCTTGGAAATCTGGCTGCTGCACTGGCGGGAACACCGGGGCTCTCCCTTGGCTGGGGTCAACTGGATGATAATTTTTCTATGACGGTGATTCTCAACGCACTGAAGGAAACCCAAAATGCCAACATACTGTCCACACCCAGTCTGCTGACACTGGACAACCAGGAGGCCTTTATCACCGTAGGTCAGAATGTGCCTTTTGTTACGGGTTCGTTTACTAACACGGGCGCTGGTGGGGATGGTGCGCAAAATCCGTTCCAGACTATCGAGCGCGAAAACGTAGGTATCACGCTAACGGTTACGCCCCACATCAATGAGGGGGATTCGGTCGTGCTGGATATATCACAGGAAGTATCCAGCATTAGCGGCCTGACGCTAGCCGCTTCGGACATTATCACCAACGAGCGTAAAATTCAGACCAAAGTACTGGCTGTGGACGGTCGCGTTGTGGTCCTCGGGGGCCTGATTAAGGACGACATTCAAGATGTGCAGCAGAAAGTGCCGATTCTTGGTGACATTCCTTTTCTGGGGCGGCTGTTTCGGAGTGACAGGGTACAGGCCACTAAATCCAATCTGATGATTTTCATACGCTCCACCGTTATTCGCGATAACGAGCAACTGGCCGGTGCCACCGCCGACAAGTACCGCTTCATTCGTGATCAACAGGCTTTGCGTCGGGACCAGGGACTGGAATTCCTGGATGATGAAAACCTGCCGTTGTTGCCTGAATGGGAATCCCAGATCAAGCAGTTGAAGGAGATTAAACTTGCCGAGCCTGCTGCGGGAGAGGAATCCCTGCAGCAAGAGGTCGGCGATAACACAGCGGTGGAGGCGGTTTTCAATTGAGCGATCCTGCCTCACAGGAAGCTCAGGCAGACTTCGTAGCGGCCGCTGCACCCTCTGGTTTGCCGTTCACTTTTGCACAACAAAATGGTGTGCTGCTGGATGCGGCCGATGACGGCTCGCCGTTAATCGTGCACTCTGGCGAGCCTCCGATACAAGTATTGACGGAGCTGCGCCGTTTTCTTGGCAGATCGTACAGCCTGCAGAGCGTGTCGGAAGCGGATTTTAAACGCCGACTCACGCTCGCCTATCAGCGCAATAACAACGAAGCAGTGCAGATGGCAGAAGACATTGGTGCCGATGTCGATCTGAGCCGACTGGCGGATGAAATTCCGGACTCTGGCGATCTGATGGACGCCGAAGACGATGCTCCCATTATCCGCCTGATCAATGCGATTTTGTCGCAGGCGGTGCGGGAGCAGGCTTCAGATATCCACATTGAAACCTTCGAGGACCGTCTCAGTGTGCGCTATCGCATCGATGGGGTTCTGGCTGAAGTGTTGTCCCCCAAGCGTATGCTGGCACCGTTGCTGGTATCGCGTTTGAAGGTTATGGCCAAACTGGATATCGCCGAGAAACGTGTGCCTCAGGATGGCAGGATTTCGGTAAAGATAGCGGGACATGCGGTCGACATCCGCATGTCAACTATCCCCTCTGCCCACGGGGAGCGAGTAGTGCTGCGCCTGCTGGATACCGCAGCGGGACAATTGCGCCTGAGCCAACTGGCTATGAACGAGCAGGTGTTGGCTGCCTATCAAAAGCATTTGCACAGTCCTCATGGGATCATCCTGGTGACCGGACCCACCGGCTCGGGTAAAACCACCACATTGTATGCCGGGCTCTCAGAGATTAACGAGGCATCGCGCAATATACTGACGATTGAGGACCCGGTTGAATACCGGCTGGGGGGTATTGGTCAGACCCAGGTGAATACTAAAGTGGACATGACCTTCGCCCGGGGTTTGCGCGCTATATTGCGACAGGATCCGGACGTGGTGATGGTGGGGGAGATTCGCGATCTGGAAACTGCCGAAATTGCTGTGCAGGCTTCCCTGACCGGCCATCTGGTTCTATCCACATTGCACACCAATACAGCGATAGGTGCGATAACACGATTGAAAGATATGGGCATCGAACCTTTCTTGCTGTCATCCAGCCTGATTGCAGTAATGTCTCAGCGATTGGTGCGATTGCTGTGTGACGAATGCAAGGAAGAGGCCGAGCCTAATGCAGCAGAGCGGGAGTTGCTGCGTTTGGAGCCCGAAGAGAAGGGCGCGCGAGTGCATCATGCCAAGGGTTGTGAGCGTTGTAAGTACACCGGCTATCGGGGTCGTACCGGTATTTACGAAATGATTGAGATCGACGCATCGATGCGACAGATGATTTATGAAAGTGCCAACGAACAGGATATTGTGCTGGAGGCGCGCCAGCACTACCCGGGAATAGAAAGCGACGGCCGGCGCCGAATTCTGCTAGGCGAAACCAGCACCGAGGAAGTCATGCGCGTGACTTCCTTCGCCTGATTCCGGTGTCTGACGCGTGACTGCGTATCGCTACCGGGCACTGAATCCCAGCGGCAAACTGGTTAAAGGTGTGCTGGAGGGGGACTCAGAGCGGCAGATACGCGCACAACTGCGCGGGCAGAGTCTGCAGCCGGTAGAAGTCGGAGAGGCCAATCACCCGCAGGCTGGCAAATCCAATTGGAATCCTTCGTTTACGTTTTCGCGTGTTAGTACCGGCGACCTGGCATTAATTACACGGCAATTGGCCACCCTGGTGGATTCCAACCTGCCGTTGGATGAGGCCTTGCAGGCTGCGGCCGAGCAAAGTCGTAGCGCTCGTATTAAAGGTATGTTGTTACAGGTGCGTTCACGGGTGGCAGAGGGCCACACGCTCGCGTATGGCATGGCCGAGTTTCCGCAGGTGTTTAACGAAATGTATCGCGCCATGGTAAGTGCCGGAGAGCACGCCGGTTATTTGGGCCCGGTGCTGGAGCAGCTGGCGGATTACACAGAGCAGCGACAGTACACCGGACAGAAATTGAAAATGGCCATGATCTACCCCTTTATTTTAGTCGGGGTAGCACTTGCGGTGGTACTGCTGCTATTAATTTTTGTGGTGCCCGAATTGGTGGGTATCTTCGCCCACAGCCGTCGTGAGTTGCCTGCGCTGACGCGCGGCTTGATTGCTACCAGTGATTTTTTCCAGTTGTACGGCGTGTATCTGGTGCTGGGGATTATTGCACTGTTGACAATTTTCCGACGCCTGCTGCGCAATCCTCGGCGAAAAAAACGCTGGCACCGCGCCTTGTTGCGTATCCCGGGAATCTCACGGGTGCTGATAGCGACAGATACCGCCCGGTTTGCCTCCACGCTGAGTATTCTTATGGCGAGCGGAGTACCATTGCTGGAGTCACTTCGTATTGCCGGGAAGGTGCTAGCAAATCTGGTACTCAGGCAAGATAGTGAAGCGGTTGCGGAACGAGTGCAGGAAGGCAGTAGTCTAAACCGTGCACTGAAAGAAAGTGGCCGTTTTCCGCCCATGATGGTTCACATGGTGGCGAGCGGCGAGGCCAGTGGTGAGTTGGAAACTATGCTGGAGCGGTCCGCCACCAATCAGGAGCGAGAGCTCGAAATGACAATGGGTACCATGATGAGCCTATTTGAACCGCTGATGGTGGTGTTTATGGGGGGCATGGTTCTGACCATAGTCCTCGCCATCCTGTTGCCCATATTCGATCTTAATACAATGGTGAATTAGACGATGAAAGTAAAATCAAATGCGGGATTCTCCCTGGTGGAAATCCTGGTCGTGTTGGTAATTATGGGTCTATTAATTAGCGTGGTTGCGCCAACGGTGCTCAATCGCGCTGATGAGGCCCGGGTGCAAAAAGCACACGCGGATTTCAAGGCGATCGAGACGGCACTGAAAATCTACCGGTTGGACAACTTTGTTTATCCGACAACCGAGCAGGGGCTTGAGTCTCTGGTTGAGCGCAGCACTCTGGACCCTGAGCCTCGCAATTTTAAAGAGGGTGGTTATCTTGAGGAGTTACCGATTGACCCATGGGGGCGGCCCTACCTCTACCTCAGCCCGGGCGAACGCCGGGAGATAGATCTTTACTCTCTGGGAGCCGATGGCTTGTCCGGTGGTGAAGGTCAAAGCGCCGATGTCGGCAATTGGAAAGAAGAGAACTAAACCATCATGAGCGAGCGCGCAGTGGCAATGACCGGGCCACCGTCACTCGCTGCGGTGCGCCAGCGTCAGCGCGGATTCAGTTTATTGGAGTTGCTGGTCACGTTGATGGTGATCGTATTGGTGACCTCTCTGGTCAGCTTCACTGTCAGCTCTGGCGGGGAGGAGATTCGCCTTGAGGCCACGGTGCGCAATTTGGCCGAGGTTGCCAGTTATGCACTGGATGAGGCACAGATGACGGGGGTGGATTACGGGCTACTGCTGGAAGAAGATTCAGAGGCGCGCGTACCCACTTACTCCTACAGCTGGCTGCAGCGACAACGTGACGGATGGGATGATCCTGTCAGCGGTAAGGACCTATTTAACAAAGGTCGTCTCCCCCCGGAGATCGAACTGGAGCTTGAACTGGAAGATGCGCCGCTGGTTGAGCTGTCGCTTGATGAGGACAGGGACGCCGTCGAACCCGTCAAGCCTCAAATCGTTTTTTATGCCAGTGGCGAAGCGACTGTCGGTGCTATTAACGTGCGCGAACGCGCGACAGGTGATTTGCTGTGGCGCATCGAGTGGGATTTGTTGGGTCGATTTGAGGTACTGCGCAGAGGCGAGGCCGAGGAGGATTGGTAGTGCGAGCCCGGGGCTTTACATTGGTGGAGGTCATGGTTGCGCTGGCGGTTGTTGCTATCGCCCTGCCGGCCGTACTGATGGCCCTGTACCAGCAGACGGACAATACAGCCTACCTGCGTGATAAATCCATGGCCCACATGGTGGCGGCGAACAAGCTGCAAGAAATGCGCCTGGTGATTGCCTCAACGCGGAATCTCTCTGCTGGGAAAGACAGTGGTATGGCGCAGATGGCCGACCGGGACTGGTATTGGTGGGTGGAGACCAAGACAACCGAGGCAGATTTGTTTTACCGCGTGGAAATCAGGGTGGCCCAGGAAGAGGGGCAGCAGGAGCAGCCGCTGTATACACTGAACGCTTTTATGTCAGCCGATCTGCAGGTTGATGCTGCTCCAGTTCCCGAGGAGCCTTGAAATGATGGCGCTTAAAACGGAGTCCGGCTTTACCCTGATGGAAGTGCTGATTGCCATGGCGATCACGGCATTCGTCTCAATGATTGCTTATTCAAGCCTGTCGACGGTAATGACGGGAGTGGAGCGCACGCGGGAGAGCTCCGATAGAATTTACGAGCTGGAACGCGCGTGGATGATCATCTCTCGAGACCTCCGTCAGTTTGTGGACCGGCCTGTTCGCGATGAATTCGGTGAGCCGGAGCCCGCTCTGACTGGTGGCGAACTGTCGCGCTTTACGCTCAGTTTTACCCGGACAGGTTGGCACAACCCCGGCGGCTATCCGCGCAGTAACTTGCAGCGTATTAATTATCGGCTTGAAGATGACGGTTTGTGGCGCGACTCGTATCCGGTATTGGACAGGGCAGCCGACACCGAGCCACAAAGCGCGTTATTATTGGAAGGGGTGGAAGAGTTCCAGCTGACGTTTCTTGGTGTTTTAGAGCAGTTGCAAATCCAGACTGGCAGTAGTGCTCTAGATACCACGGACTGGGTCGAAAACTGGGTGTTTGATACCAGTACGCCGGGTGCGCAACGGCCGCCACCGGTGGCTGTGGAAATCACCCTGCGGCTGGAAGACTGGGGTGAAATGAGACGCTTGTATGCATTGCCGCCGCACTAGCACACTCAATACTGTCCAACGCCAGCGAGGCGCGGCATTAATCGTAGCGATGTTGGTTTTCGCATTGGCCGCCTCTTTGGTGGTCGCGATGAAGAGCGAATTCAATCGATTTTTTGAACGTACTGCGAATATTCTGCTCGCGGAGCAGGCTCAGGCCTATCTTCGCGGAGCGGAAGAGTTGGCAGCCATGGCGCTGATACGGGACTACGACAAGGACAACGCCGAAGGCCAGGTAAGCAGAGATGATCTGAGCGAAGACTGGGCCAGGCCATCGCCACCATTTGCGCTCGATGGTACTGGCTGGATGAAAGGTGAACTGAGAGACCTCCAAGGGCGTTTTAATCTCAATGCCCTCGTCGAGAGTGGGGTGCCCAAAGGAATAGGTGGTACCGTGGGGCGCCGTTTCACGCCGCCACAGGAACAGTTTATTCGACTATTACAGGCCCTGGGTGACGCAGCCGTCAGCGAACAGGAAGCAAAGGCGATCACCGAGTCCATCAGCGATTGGCTAGACCCAGATTCAGAGCCCTTGCAAGACGGTGCTGAGGAAAATTTCTACTACGGGCTGACACCGGCTTACCGAGCGGCGAATCGCAGTATGACCAGCGTCAGTGAATTGCGCGCCGTAGCCAACGTGACGCCGGAAATCTACCAGGCACTATTGCCGTGGGTGACAGTGCTTCCCGACGCGGCAACGACATTGAATATACACACCGCAGAGCCCACGCTACTGCGTAGCATCAACGCCGATGGCGATTTGACGCCACTCAGCGAGGCGGACGGAGAGTCCTTAGGGGAGGCACTCTTCCAGGACAAGAATGAGTTTCTCGCCAGCTCGGTTTTTGCCGGCAAGCAGGATAGGATGGTGGAAATCAAGGAACGTCTGGGTGTGGAATCGAACTACTTCCTTCTGGAAGCGCAGGTGGAGGTTGCCGGCAGGAAGATGCGCTTGTACAGTGTGCTGCATCGCCAGAACCGCACCATCAAGGCTATCGCCAGGGGGCCTATAGATGAGTTCGGACTATGGCAACTCGATGGCCCGGGTTAATACAATGGGAAGAAACCATTTTGGGTAACACCGCCGTAATACGTTTGCTCGAAGGTCAATTGGTCTGGTATCCGCCGGGTGCCGACACAGAGCCACGTGCTCTGAATAATGATATTGATCAAGAGAAGTTGCGCGCGATGTTGGCGCAGCGAAGGGTAAATGTCTGTTTTGCCGCAGCGGGAGCTGAAGCGCGGCTGTTGGTCCTTCCGGTTACTGCGGCAGAGAAAAAGCATATCAGTAAATCGCTGCCGTTTACGCTGGAGGAACAGGTTGTGGCAGATGTGGATGATCTGCATTTTGCTTATTGTCCTCTTGATAAAGAAAATTTTGCGGTGGCCATTGTAGCGCGCGAAAAAATGGAGCAGTGGCTCGGCGAATTGAGCGAATTTCCGGGGATTCAGAAATGGTTGCCAGAGCAGCTGCTACTGCCTTGGAAAAGTGGTGAGTGGTGTCTGGTTGTCGAGGGTGATAGCGTTATTGTGCGCGTTGGCGAATGCGATGGATTCACCGTCGAATGTGAGCTTGTAGGGGACATGTTGCAGAGTGTTCTGCAAGCGACCACTGCGCCAGAATCCGTGGTGATTTACGGAAGCGATCAGGCCGCAGATACGCAATTAGTGCCTGATGAAATGCGCGAAGTGGTGCAGTGGCGAAGTGGGAATCTATACGCAGCAATGCTCCTCAGCGAGAGTTCAGAAGTGAATTTGAATCTGTTGCAGGGAGAATTCGGAGCCCGTTTGCCACTGGGCCGATGGTGGCGCCAGTGGCGTGCAGTGGCTGCGGTATTTGCTGCGGTCTTCATTCTACAGCTAGCTGCTTCTTTTGCGGACTACCGTAGCCTGTCGGCTCAGAATCTTGCGCTGCGCGGAGCTGTGCAGGACAGTTACCGTCAGGCGTTTCCCAAGGGCGCAGTCGTGGATGCAGAAAAACAGCTGCGCCGCCAGTTGGACGCCTTGCGTGGTACTGGCCAGAGCAGTGGTTTTGTCAGTTTGATGGATCGCGTAGGCAACGCTATCGCAGGTATGCCGGGAACGACAATCGCGAGCATAAATTACACCGATAAAGGCGACGAAATGCGGCTGAATATTGTTGCTGCAGATTTTGAAGGCGTCGAAAAATTGCGTAGTAGAATGAATGAGGCGGGTCTGGAAGCCATCATGGAAAGCAGTAGTACGCAGGGAGATCGGGTTAGCGCGCGTCTGCGAGTGGGAGAACGCTCATGAAAGAGTGGTTTTCCCAGCTAAATCAGCGCGAACAGGTGAGTTTGATTTTGCTCAGTTTGGCGCTGCTCTTGTATCTTGTGTATATGTTCGTTTGGTCTCCTCTGGACGACAACCGCGAGGACCTTGTGGTGCAAAACGTCGCTGTCGCGGAGTCACTGGTGCGTGTTGATGCCATGGTGTCAGAGCTATTGCAACTGCGTAGCGGTGATGGACAGGCGGGAGCTAAGCGCAATTTGATGAATGTGATCAATGCGTCCACCGGCCGATTACAACTACCCGTCAGTCGACTGCAGCCCAATAGTCGTGGAGAGATTCAGGTGCGTTTGGAAGGTGCATCTTTTGATGACGCACTGCGTTGGTTGCACGAAATGGAATATCAGGAGGGATTGCTGTTGCGCGAGCTCTCCGTGACGCAGACCGGCACGGTGGGTCGCGTCAACATCACAGTGCGTATCGCGCAGGCTGGATAACGTGAAAATATCCCGCCTCGCCTGGGCACTCGTCCTGGCCCTGCTGCTGGTTGTCGCGCTTGTCGCCTCCACCCCCGCTCGACTACTGGCTGCAGTGCTCCCTGGCGAGCAATTAATCATGCAGGGTTTTGCTGGAACACTGTGGCAGGGCAGTGCCAGTCGAGTTCTGCTGCAACTGCCTGCCGGCTATTTTCATCTGGGGTCGGTGCAATGGTCGCTTGATCCGTTTTCCCTATTGGCACTGGCGCCCAGGTTGTCCTTACGTTCTGCCTGGGGGGGGCAGCTTATTGAGGGGGAGTTGGTCTTGCGCGGGCAGCAAGATATTGATGTGATCAATCTGGAGGGGCAAGTTGCGGCAGAGCTATTGCGCCATTTCGCACCCGTCTCGATAGACGGTATGTTCTCCCTGCAGATAGCGCAACTGCAATTACGTAACGGCTTACCTTACAGTGGAGATGGCCGCCTGGTATGGCAAAGTGCTGCCTGGCAGTCACCCCAGGGCTTGGTGCACCTTGGCAGCTATGCCTTGGAGTTTAGGCAGGCTCCTCAGGAGGCACTACTTGCTGAGGTGGTTACTTTATCCGGGCCACTGGAGGCGAATGGTGAGATAGAGTTGCAGGATCGGCATTACGAGGTTGATATCTTGCTGGGCAGTAAGGATGCCCTCGACAATCAATTGCGCGGTATGCTCTCCCTGATAGCGACTCCGGAAGGGGACGACTTCCGTATTGCACTGGGTGGAGATTTTTAGGTGGTATAGGTGTGCTGACTGGGATAGCGCATTCCTTTAATAGAGTAACGTATAATCCTCCGCTTCCGTTAAACACAAAGTGAGAGTTTGGTAGACATGAGCGATTCCGATTTCAAAAAATATGAGTGTGTGATTTGTGGCTTCATCTACGATGAGGCTGAAGGCTTGCCGGATGACGGGTTTCCGCCGGGAACACGCTGGGAGAAGATACCCGAGGACTGGGAGTGTCCGGATTGCGGTATATCCAAGGCAGATTTCGATTTGTACCAGGAGTAGAGGCCAGACCATAGCTGGTCGTTTAGTCATCGCCCAGTGCGTTTGCGTCGGTTGGAGTCAGTATTTGAATATCCAGAATAGCCCATGACTACTGCGTTAGAGCGTCTTGAGGCGGTGCGTGTATTAATGGTTGAGGCGAACTATGACGCCTTGATTGTTCCTCGGGCGGATGAATATCTGGGCGAGTACATTCCTCCCCACAGGGAGCGCTTGCGCTGGCTGTCTGGCTTTACCGGGTCCGCCGGAATGGCAATCGTACTGCGAGAGAGAGCGGCGGTGTTCGTCGATGGCCGTTACACCGTGCAGGTGCGGATGCAGGTGTCGGCTGACACCTTTGAATATTACCATCTGATGGATGATCCCCAGGTTCAGTGGTTGGTGGCTACGCTTCCTGCAGGGGCCCGGGTGGCCTGCGACCCCCGCCTGCATAGCATGGCCTGGTACCGTGACACAGAATCCATACTGGCAGCTGCCGGGATTGCGTTACTGCCCGATACGAACAACCTGATTGACCGCTGTTGGCGCGATAGGCCCCAGGAAGTGTGCAATCGGGCTCTGTTATTGGCAGAGAGCTTTACCGGTGAATCCAGCGCTAACAAACGCCAACGCATAGCGCGCCAATTAGTTGCTCGCGGTGTAGATGCCGCGCTTATTTTTGCGCCGGACTCCAGTAGTTGGCTGTTAAATATTCGCGGTACCGATATGCCGCAACTTCCGGTGGTGCAAAGTTATGCGTTGCTGCAGTCATCCGCCGAGCTGACAGTATTCGTGGATTCACGGCGCCTACCCGAAGGGTTTTATGCCCATGTGGGGGAGGGTGTAAGGGTGCTGCCTGACTCTGAGTTAGGCGATGCGTTGGCAGCCTGCTCCCATCTCAAGATACTGGCCGATGAAAACAATGTCAGTGCTTGGATGCTGTTGGCGCTGCAACGCGCAGGCGCCACTTTGATAGCCGGAGAAGACCCTGTCGCACTGCCAAAAGCCTGTAAGAATGCGGTCGAGTTGGCGGGTACCCGTAATGCGCACCGTCGCGATGCCGCAGCGGAATCACGATTTCTAGCGTGGCTGGATATCGAGGTTGCCGCGGGACACCTGCACGATGAAGCTACACTGTCCGACAAATTATTGAGTTTTCGTGCGCAGGGCGAACACTTCCATGCCTGTTCATTTGACACTATCTCCGCTGCAGGTGCCAACGCGGCGATGTGTCACTACAACCATTTAAATGCCGTGCCGGCGCGACTGGAAAAAAACAGTGCTTACCTGGTCGACAGTGGTGCCCAATATACCGATGGCACTACTGATATCACGCGCACGATCGCTATTGGCGACCCCGGGCCAGAGGTTCGGCGTCTATTTACTCTTGTTTTAAAGGGGCATATCGCGCTTGCTCGAATACGTTTTCCCAGGGGCACCACCGGGTCGCAATTGGATGCCCTCGCCCGACAGTTTTTGTGGCGGGAGGGTTTTGATTATGACCACGGCACAGGGCATGGCGTTGGCGTATTTCTGAATGTGCACGAGGGCCCCCAGCGCATTTCTAAAATCCATAATGGCGTCGCGCTTCTGCCGGGCATGATTGTGAGTAACGAACCGGGCTATTACCGCGACGGTTGTTTTGGCATGCGCTGCGAAAACCTGGTGGCGGTGCGCGAGTCAAAAAATACCGCCGGCGAAACACCTATGCTGGAATTCGAGACACTCACACTGGTGCCTTTCGACAAGCGTTTACTCGATGTAACGTTGATGGAAGAGCAGGAGGTGGACTGGCTGAATGACTATCATCAGTTCGTTTTCGACAGCATTTCCCCGCTATTGGAAGGAACGGATAAGGATTGGCTGCTACAGGTCACTCGCCCGGTGGTAGCCTGAATCGCAACTGCATTTTGTGTAGACTGCAGACAATAACAAAAGCACAGGTAGAGTCACATGGCAGCGGGCAGTGCGCACTGGTCTTCTAGATTTGTATTTCTTATGGCGTCTGTGGGTTTTGCCGTCGGGCTTGGCAATATCTGGCGGTTTCCCTATATCACAGGTGAAAATGGCGGTGCCGCTTTTGTTTTGGTCTACCTGGCCTGCGCCTTTGGTATTGGTGCGCCTATTCTAATCGCAGAAATGTTGATCGGTCGTCGCGGGCAGGGTAGTCCGACGACGGCTGTGGCCAGGGTTGCAGCGGAAAATGGTAGTTCCAGACATTGGCAGTGGGTGGGTGGTATGGGCCTGCTGGCAGCGTTTACCATCGAAATTGTCTATGCCGTCGTAGTGGGTTGGGTGCTGTGGTATTTGTTCAAGGCCATCAATACCGGTTTCCTGGGTTTTGACGGCGCTGTCGCGGACGCAGAGTTTGCAGCGGTGCTGGATAATAGCGTGGGGATGCTGGCCTGGACCTTGGTGGGCCTGGCCATCACCGGCATGATTGTTTACGCGGGCGTGAAGGACGGAATAGAGCGGGCCGTCATTATTCTGATGCCACTCATGTTCCTGCTGCTGGCGGTGCTGGCAGCCTACAATTATTTTATGCCGCCCTCGGGAGCGCAAGCGAACGGCTTCTCACAGGCCATCACTTGGTTATTCACGCCGGACTTCAGCAAAATTGGATTTTCCACCGTGCTCGCGGCCATCGGACAGGCGTTCTTTTCTCTAGGCGTGGCAATGGCGGGGATGATGGTGTACGGCGCCTATATGCCAAAGTCGATACCGCTAACACGTTCGGTGTTGCTCATCGTGACGGTGGATACAGGTGTGGCTCTGCTAGCCGGGCTTGTCGTTTTTCCGGTGGTGTTTCAAAACGGACTGGACCCGGCAGCGGGTGCCGGCCTGATTTTCCAGACTCTGCCGGTTGGGTTTGCGGAGATGCCCGGTGGCCATGCATTCAGCATACTGTTTTTTCTGATGTTGTCCGTGGCAGGTATTACGTCCATGGTCGGACTGGTAGAGGCAGTAAACTCCTGGGTAGAAGAGCGATTTTCTATTCCCAGACACCAAAGTGCCTTGCTGGTGGTCGGCTCTATAGCGGTTCTCAGTGTTCTTTCGATACTGTCATATAACGTTATGAGCGATTGGGCACTTTGGGGTAAAAACTTCAACGACATTATGGACGTGTTTTCTAATCAGATACTCCTGCCTTTGGGAGGTTTGTTGATTGCAGTTTTCGCTGGTTGGGCCATGACCAAAGAGGCGACAGCGGACGAGCTAAATACCGCCTCGTCGGGCGCCCACGAAATCTGGCGCTTTTTGATTCGCTTTGTAGTGCCGCCGGCAGTGGCGGTGATTTTTGTGATGGGAATTATTGAATAGAGCAAGTAGGGGCCCGAACCCACTATAAAATGCGAATCAATTGTTTTGATAGGGTGGGGGCCGATCAGAAGTCTGAACACGGTTTGCAAACCCAATTCAGACTATCGAGCTTGAAATCAACTATCGAAGTACCTAAAGAGATGTTTTTCGGGGTCTGGCTTTTTTGGGAGACAGGCTTTCCGCAGATCAGTCCTCCAGCAGTGCACAAGCTTTCGATGGGTCAGCCTGAGCTGGTGGGAATATCCTGAAACGCCATGCCTTTATCTGCTCGCGGTTCCTGGGGCAGACCCAGCACCTGTTCGGCGATGATATTGCGCATAACCTCATCGGTGCCGCCGGCGAGTCGCACACCCGGTGAAAATAAAACCGTTTGCTGAAAGTGTGCATGCGCAGGACTGATCGTGTCGTCCTGGATGACACCTGCCGGGCCGAGTACCTGGCAGATGAAGTTAGCGATTTCCTGGTTCATCACAGCGCCCACCAGTTTTCCCAGTGACGCTTCAGCACCAGCGATGCCGCCTTTGGCCACGGCCGTGAGCATGCGCTTGTTCGTCGACTGTAAACCTGCCCATTGGCTGTACCAGGTAGCGAGGCGGTCGCGCACAATAGGGTCGTCGGCAATTGGCTTTCCGTTTAGTTCCAGTGTTGTCACCAGATCCAGAAACTGTGGAAACCCGGTTGGTTGGATACCGCTAATGGCGAGACGCTCGCTCATCAGTACCGTGAGCGCGCCATTCCAGCCACCACCAATCTCGCCCAGACGGAAAGAATCAGGAACGACAGCATCGTGGAAAAATACTTCATTGAAATGCTGACCTCCGTCCATTTGTTTAATCGGACGAACTTCTACTCCGCTTTGACGCATGTCGATCATGAACAAGGTGAGGCCGCGATACTTGGAGATGGTAGGGTCGGTGCGGGTCAGCACCACACCGTAGTCTGAGTACTGGGCGCCTGATGTCCAGATTTTTTGGCCGTTAA
>TARA_R110002072_G_scaffold296085_2_pt1 | contig 30990 bp, 24 predicted proteins | sample TARA_R110002072 | Tara Oceans TARA_R110002072 (sample SAMEA4397118) | marine metagenome | biome: Polar Biome; feature: [SRF] surface water layer (ENVO:00010504); material: water (ENVO:00002006), including particulate matter (ENVO:01000060) such as... | depth 5 m
GCACGACAGTTGAGTGAAAAAGATTTAGAACAGACTCGTCAGCACAGTGCCCTAGGCGAGAACCGGAGGGCGAGCTCTGTTGGGGTTAGTAGCTGCGATCTCAAGGATCACGGGCTATACCACGGGAGATATTGACCACAAATTCGGCACTGACGTACTCCACCTTGCGCTTGTATAGGGACGATGAAAACGTATGGTCTGCACCCTCTAGCCTATGAACTGAACAGGAGTCGTCGCTGAAACAAGGCCATCCATTCACCCCAAGAGCCTGTAACTCAAACTCACGGGCTGTTAAGTCCAAGCCGCTGAGTATTAGGCATATCTCACCCTTGAACTGAACCATAGCCGACTGCATTCTGTCCTGGTAGGCGCCAAGTGGTCGACTCGATTCGTTCATGCTGCCTTTGACATAGCTCCTGGCCTCACTCAAACCGGCACGAACTTTCACTTTGCCCCCCAGAAGCTTCAACCAAAATTCCTTCGACAAGAGACGCCGCAAGTAATAATAGCGAACCATAGTGCGGGCGCGCGCATCCTCGCTTTGCAGCCAGGGGTTCAGCAGCACCAACCCTGCTATACGTGAATCTTCAATGCTGTACATCATTGCAGCGGATGCCGCATCGCATAGGCCCCAGAGCACCACACGCTCTAAACCCGCCTCTGCACAAAAAGCGTCACAGGCGGCCCTGATATCCTCGTGAATATGTTCAAAAGGCTGTTTATCACCCTCACTGTCACCCATACCACGGCAGTCAAAACGCATTGAGGCAATACCTTCACACGCCAAGGCGCGAGATAGCTGAACGAACTGGCGGTGGCTGCCCACACGGTACTGTGGCCCCCCGACTACGACCAGAACGCCAACCCCCAATGACTCTTCAGGTTGGTGCAAAACACCCAGCAACTGAGTATCCGCGAGCTGAATAGTAACGGCCCTTTCACACACCTAGAACTTCACCTCAGAAAGCGCCTGTGGATATATCTCAGGGACCGAGAACGTTTCGGGAATCTGCCAAAAAAGTGGACTGGGCAGTGCACGCAGATGGTAACTATCGCTAGGCCAGGTTGCGACCAAACTCGTTGTTCCTCGTGACACTTCGGACCCTCCGAGCTCGAGCCAGAGTGTACGTGACCCAAGCGTTATTCGATCTGAGACCTCAAGCGACTCAATCGAGGCCAGTAGGCGGTTGTTCAACGGATAGCCCGCCACCTCTACAGTTTCTCCCGCCGCAATGTGCTGACGCCAGTCGAACTTTTGGCCATCACCGCGCATGAGCGAGCCCGCTTGCTTTAGGCGCATTAGCTGTTTAACATAGCGCTTCCCACTAGCAATTGGACTCCAGAGCAGCTGATTACTTACAGGCAGCGCTTCATGCAGCCTGCGCTGATAATGCAGCTGAAGTAAGCCGCCAAAGCGAACCCCCCACAGCATAAGGCTGTCGACGCCTTGCTGCTGTAACCAGCCGCCGGCCGCCACGACATCTCCCAGCCAGGTTTCAGTGGATACGCTTTCGACATCACCTTCGCTATCACCGGTACCGTAGTAGTCCAGTACGCAGCTGGTAACGCCATGGGCTGCAAAATACCGTGCCTGCCCCGCCATCACCGCCCTGGACAGATTCATCTCCTCGAACAGGGGGGGCAGGCAGAGAACCGCCTTACGGGCTGGCAGAGGCCCAGTCACGGTCAAGAAAACCCTCCCCATCGTCGACTCTATGAAGTGCCCATTGAGGATCATAATTACGGACGCCTGCGGAAATCAAGCTGCGGAGGGTGCCGCAGCGAAAATGCAACGTAAGGGCTTAGGGAAGACATCATGACCTGCAGGCGCCCGAGTTTTAAAAACAATGCTCCGCCCAGCGGTTCGGCGCCCAACTTTTCATGGGACGTAATAGAATTCTTGTTGTACACAGATATTCTGCTCAGTGATTGCGTAAACCCTTCTACCGAGAGCTTCCTGTTGGCCTCCTCCCAAGTACGAAGAAATATCCTGCCAATCCGGTGTTTAGGAAATACAAAAACATCAAAATCCCACACGGCATTGGCCGGGAGGATATAGGTGCAGCGCACCTCGTCCTCTTCGAATCGCTCAAAACCAAACCAGGCACAAGCCATTAACTCCTGCTCCTTTACCACAGCCAGGCATTGCACGTTTTGCTCAAAACGCTCTCGCAGATTCTCAACGGGCCGGGGTAGCTGCGCCAACAACTCGTCGTAACCATCCATCCACCTGTACTGAGCTGATCCGCTGGCTCCCAAACGACTCGCACCCTGCAGCGGCTGTCGATACACACGATACCAATACATTCCGTAGCGCGGGCTCAGGCGCGCTAGACTGCGGTGCACCGCCAGTGCGAGCCCAACACGCCATCCGTGTTCATCAAGATAGCGCTGCACCCGCGAACGAAACCCGCTCAAGATTGAGAACTCATTTGATTGCGGAGAAGGCGGAGGTGGAATCTCCACGGAATTCTGTCCCAAGGCGTAAAACGCTTCAGAAGCCAAGGCGATGTACCGCCATCTGAAATCCCCCAGTCAGTAATCACGGCAGTATCGAAACCTGCCTGCTCGACCACTTTCACCGTGCCCTCATCTAAATCCTTACCCCACACGCCATTGGGATAGGCAAAGTGCTTGACCGGTCTACCCACCCAGCGCTCAAGCTCTGCCTTGCTTTCACACACTTCCCACTCCTGCTCCTCAATGGACAGAACTTTGAGAATGGGGTGGTTCACACTGTGCGCACCAACCTCAACACCGGAAGCAGACAATACTTTAATCTGCGCCGGGCTCATCATCAGGGGGGCTTGTTCTTCTACTGAATTGTCATGGCAAAGCTCATTGATTCGCTCCGTCCGTTCCTGTGTCGGCAGATATTTGAGGCGACCCAACCATAGCTGGGCCAACTCTCGGCGCTGCGCCCAGGTTTCAAAATGTGTAACCTCGCCATCCAGAACCAATTGATTACGGAGGGGATCGGCAAACAGGTGCAGCAGCCTGTCGTTCCACATATTACGGCCATGACTGAAAGCGGTGGCAACATAGACCGTAGCGGGAATACCGTGCCTTGCCAGAATAGGCTGAGCCACAGTGAGGTTATTCAAATACCCGTCATCAAAGGTTACGCAAACTGCGTTTGCAGGCAGGGACCCACTGCGTAGCCTCCGTGCGGCCTCCTCCAGCGACATAGGGAGGAAATAGCGGGAAAGCAGGGCCATTTGCCGATCGAAAATGGCGGCAGTAGGCTCAAACGGGCGTAATGGGTCAAAATCCTCCAAAACCTGATGGTAAATCAGGATTGAAAGCTTGCCGTTTGAGACGAGCTTACCCAAGGTGGAAAATGCGGAGCCGAGCATGCTATCTCCCCCGGCTTTCCAGCCACAGCTCGAGCACTACCATTATCCAGATTAGCTCGCCATAGTAGCTAGAGTGGCCAGATTGATGGGCTTGAAGAGCCGTATCAATAAAATCGGCCCGAAAAATACCACGCTCTCTAAGCCTATCCAAGGCTGCACGAGTCAACTGCTGAAGAGCTGGCTGCTCTTTCATCCAAACGCCAAACGGCAGCCCGAAGCCATGCTTTTCCTTGGCCAGAGTAGCGTCGGGTAAAAAGCCGCGAAAACTTTTTTTATAGAAGTCTCGCAGCTTACCCCCTGGCAGCTTTACTCCTGAGGGTACCGTACAGCTGAAATCAACCACTTCTTTTTCGAACAGCGGATAGCGAACCTCCACACCCGCTTTATGACACATCCGGGAAACTTTCATCAAGTCGTTGTCGGCAAGCGTGAACTTCCAATCCAGGTACATCATGCGCTCCACTGGGTCAGCAGAAACACACTGGTTATAGCGGTCACGTTTTGCTTGGGCGGGCGCGCCAGTGTCTACCTGGCCGAGAAAAGACTCCTCAAACATAAAATCAGGGCCGAATCGGTTCAGCAGGTTCCAGCTATCCATCCGGTCGGGAAGAGGAACCGCAGCCTGTTCAATATAACTCCGCCCCTTGGAGAAAACAGGCACTGCACCCAGCCGTGTCTCCAGTACGGCGGAAATTGCGCTCGCTAGGCCTTTCGGTACCTTGGACCACGCCTCAAACAACTTTTGTTTGGCGTACCGTTCATTGCCCCCAAAAATTTCATCACCTCCGTCACCCGCAAGCATGACGGTAACCTGATGCTCGCTCGCCACCTTGGCGCACACATACGCCGCCATGGCGGACGAGTTGCCAAACGGCTCATCAAAGTAGCCGGCGACATCAGTGAAATTTTCGACAATTTCTGTGGGCTGCAAGTAGTGTTCGTGGTGCGTTGTACCGAAATGTTGGGCGGAGAGCCGGGCATACTCGGTTTCGTCGTAACCTTCTGCTTCGAAGCCAATGGAAAAGGTGGGCGCGCCGGGCTGTTCCGCAGCAAACAGGCCCGCAACCGTAGAGCTATCGAGCCCGCCACTGAGAAAGGCTGCCGAGCCCGGCGCTACATTACGTCTGACTGCGTCTTCTATCACCTGCCGACACTGTACCTTAAGGTGCTCGCCGGTGTCGGCGCTGTACTGATACTCCGGCTGGTGCAGGGTGCGCGAAAGCTGCTCCCCTTCCAGGTTGATACGCAGCTCTGCGCCTGGCTCCAACTTTCTTACACCTACATAGATAGTATCCGGCGCCGGAATACAGTGCTGGAAGCAATAGTTGTAGATCGCTTGCGGGTTGAGCGGGAGCACTGTGGGCGCAACTGATGATTCCAATTGTTTCAAAGAGTCCGTTAGCCACAAACGCTCTCCCTGACGGTAGACATAAAAGGGCACACTCCCCACATGATCGCTAATCAGGCGCACTTCGCCGCTTTGCTTATCCAGTACCACAAGCGCAAAAAACCCAGCAAGGCCGTCATAAAAACTTTCACGAGTTCGGCTGACAATCTCAAGCAGCCACTGAGCAGGAGCCTCCAGCCCATAGTCTTTACCGTAAGGGCGCAGACGGCCCAGAACACCTACAATGAATTTATCATTTGCGGCGAGAGCGACAGGACTGCTCGACATGCAGCGCAGTTGCTGCAGACCGACATTTTCTCCACCTGGGGCACCCGAAGTGGCAGTAAACCCCGGAAGCGCACCAGAGCCAACATCTGTTGCCGAATCAAGCTTCCACACAGTCGCGCATTCTCCTAGCTCGTAGTGCCGTATTGGGGCGCCGCAGTGATATTATAGGGATAAGGCAGTACGCCATAAATGGCGTCAATTACGCCACTTGGTGCCTCGTACACTCCCTCCACTTGCTGACTTTTCATGTTGTACGCAACTACGAGAGCGTTATTCCCGGCACCATACTTAAAGTTACCTTGCGATAGGAACTTCAATTTAGCCTTCAAGTTCGTTTTGCGGAGCCTTGAAAAGCCAATGTAGAACATGTCTCCAGTAATGAAGAGCCCCCGACACCAGCCCTTCGGCCGATTACGTTGTAAGCGAAAGGGGTCGTGGTTCTCGATGACCTTCCGCTTGGCGGGATCACATACAATCAACTTGCCATCCACGCGCGTGAAAACTAGCTGCCCTTGCCACCATAACCCGTCGTGGGCGCTAATATCCTCTCCTTCACCCAAGTCAATCCTATCGTTCACATCATCCAGGCACACTGCATCTTCTGTCGAGCAGCGTGTCACCCATAGCCGCCCCTCGAGTTCAAACAGGTAGTTTGGATGGCTATCGTGGGGCCTGGTAGAGTGCACAACCCGATAATCTTTATTGGGATCAAACCGGTGCCAGGGATCTTTACCTTGCGTATTGACAATTTTGTCGATGTTGCCTGTGTGTTTGTTCAACAGAACAATATTATCAAGCCCCGTGGAGGTAACGCCCAACTGGTCGCCAAAGACTTTAACCGAGTGAACGTTGTGAAAACAGGGATGCGAGTAGCAAGCCAGCAACTCAAATTCGGGCAACCGATACTTCAGTATCTCTGTGTCGGTTGGCAACCACAGCACATCGCCATCCAGGCAGGCCGCTGTAAACTGCTGGTTCGGGTGTTCAGCGGGGTAATGCTCGCCCCCATCGGACTTGCTCAGTACTTCCGTGAAGCTGCCACTTTCAAGGTCCAGCATGGCCAACACGGCGCGCTCGTAGTATTTGCCCTCGCCCAGCTCGAAGCCATTGGCGCGTAAACAGCCCCCGGAAACCAATAATCTTTTGAGTGTCACAGAAATATCCTTACTCTTGGCCCAGCCTTGCTAGCTTTTTCTTCAAGCCGGGCAGAGGATATCCAGCAGCATAGGCGATGTCAGCATGCTTTTGTGCTGATGCGAGTTGGTTCAAAGCGACATAAACCAAGCCGAGGTTGTAGTGCGCCTCAACATAGTTTGGCTGCAAGGTAATGGCCTGAAGCAACAAGACCTCTGCATCCTTATAACGACCGCTGCGGTAGCGATGAATAGCCCAAACGACCTTTGTCTCAGCCATGTTTGGAAACACTCGATCAGCACGTTCAAATAAGCAATCAGCGGTATGGACAGGGCGATCCATAAACTTCTGCTCACGGAACAAAGCTGACTCTAGATAGCGGCGTTCATAGCGAGAGTAGGCGTCAAGCGCCACCGGGTGATTCGGTATGGTGTTGAGTACAAACAACAAATCTCCCGGCATCGCGCCCGTGGCGCCTCTTACGAGATTTCGCACGTCCGGAGTCAAGTGATAATTATCAACTAAATGCAGCAATCCTCCCCGAAATGTACCGGTACTCGCTCGCGTCTCCGGCGCGTAATAATCGAACGGCTTACCGCGCTTCCATTCCATTTGATTGCACGAGGCAACCACGGTGCCAGCGAAACAAAACACCGCGCAAAAGAACAACAGATTCAGTTGACTACTCACTCTCCAAGTCATTACGTTACCCACCACCTACCAACGCTACGAAAATAAACTTTCAGTGTTGCGCACCGTTCGGATGCTTTTATCTAGTACGGACCGTAGTATTGCATCATTATCGGTTGATCGCGACCAGTTAGCACTCTGGCATATCGAGATTCTGGCTGGCCAGATGCGGTCGAAGCGCAGCAAAGAGCTGCCATAAATGTTTCCCAGCGAGATGTCAGTCGCGTGGTCCCCAATCTGCTGGATGAGCCTAAACAGCCCAAGGTTACCGAATTCACGTATATCCGAACTCATAAGGGCTGCTATATGTGACAATAATGCTGATTCTGATTGCCCGACGGATCGTGGGTTGGAGCATGAAGAATAACCCCAAAAGCTAACTTGATGATTGATACGCTTGTGATGGCGAAGTGGCGTCGGAAACCGGGAGGCAAAGTGCTGATACATTCAGGCTAGGGAATTCAATATGCCTGCTCTGACGAACGCCACTTCCTAGTGTACCATAACCTCGAGGCCGTTATGAGTCGGTGAGCTAACTACCACGCTGGCACAGTAGCTGAGAGCTTCTTCTCGCTGCTCAAGGCAGGGCGAATCAAGCGTCGTGTCTACAATACTGGGAACGAGGCGCGGGCGGAGATATTTAATGACATTGAGTTCTTTAAAATCCGAATCGGCGGCATGGCCACAACAATGGCGTGTCGTCAGTTGAGCTTGAAAGGCCGTCTCTTGAGAAGCTGCCTGGGGTACTGGGGGGCTCGTCAGTGTCTAGGGATCTAGAGACCTGCCAAAGCACTTTTCTCCCAACCCGATTCGTACGTCCAACAACGCAGCCCCACAATCTAGACGACAATCTACACTCTGCACAAAAACTACAGAGGTAAGCAGTTTTGAGAGACAACATAACTTCGCTTGATCAGCTTGACCAGCTTCTCGCAGACGGCGGAGACAGTCGCTCAACTATCCTCGACAATCATCTTAACAAGTATCGCTGTTCAACCTCGCCAAGACCGGCCATAGTCCCATTGGGATCCTGTACAGCGTCGAACATATCTGAACACGGATATGGCAGCGCGCGAAGGGAGCTCAATCGGCTGCTTGCCGTCGGCGAGGGCCCGGGTTTTACTTTTGCTGTCGAGGAAAGCTACCGAAGGGTTCGATGCGAATTAAAATTCCTGCTTACTCGAGGCGAGGTAGATGGTTTAGACGTGGTTTTAACGCCGTCTGGAACAGACGCAGAATTACTTCCGTGCCTAATCGCCTCGCTCGGTCACGAGCGCAACATTTGTAATATCGTGGTAGGCCCAACAGAGTTGGGTTCGGGAACCACCCTCGCCGCTGCCTGCAAGTATTTTGACACACTCACACCTGCAGGCGCTGAGGTAAAGCCTGGAGGTGCAATCGCTGCCACACTGACCGACCGTATCACGGTGTCAGAAATTGTTGTTCGCGATAACGAGGGCATAGCACGACCCATTGCCGTCATTGATGATGAAACGAGACAGCTTGTGAAGCGGCGAATAGAGCAAAATGGCGACCAGGTGTTGCTTCACATCACGGCGCATAGCAAGACTGGGGCCCATGCCCCCAGCCTGGACCTCGTTGCGGAGCTCAAAAAGAAATATCCACAGCGCCTCGATGTAGTCGTCGACGCCGCACAGGGCAGATTCAGCCGTCGCGGCCTCATCAAAATCCTCCAAGACGGGTATCTGGTCATCACCACCGGATCAAAGTTCTATGGCGGACCACCCTTCGCCGGTGCGGTGCTTGTGCCGGCACAATTTCAAGCCAGAATCGAACAGTGTAGAGAATTTCCACCATCCTTCTCTGCCTTCTTTACGCGGTCCATGTTTCCCAGCGCATGGCGCGACTTGCGCCATGCGCTACCAGAAGGCGAGAACATAGGCTTACTTCTTAGATGGAGCGCTGCTATCGAGGAAATTCGCAACTACTATTCAGTCCCTTCCAGATTACGGTTGGCCGTACTGAGAAAGTTTGAGGCACTTCTACCAGAGGTATTCAGTAGTTCTGGCATTATCCAGCTTGATGCATTTTCAGCTCCAATCGTCTCCGATGATTATCATCGGTTCCTCCAATCAAAACAGACCGTATTCCCGTTTCGCGTGTGGTATCCCGCCGAGCATCGCTACTTTGGCCTTGAAGAATTGCGCATGATATTTCTTTGGCTAGGGTTAGACCTATCAGCCGCGCTTCCCAAGGCACAATCCAACGAACGCCGGGCACTGGCGGTGCGCTCACAACTCGGCCAACCCGTGCAGCTTTGCAATAGCGAGGGCTGCGATGTTTCAGTCCTCCGGATCGCCAATGGCGGAGCGCTAGTCGCCATGATTGCCGAGGATACCTCACTTGGCCAAAGCCTGGAGCATCGATTTGGCTGGCTGGAAGATCAGTTTCTAAATATACGCAGCAAGCTGGAAGTCATCGCACATCACTTTGAATCTATTCAGGCTCAGCTAGAGAACGGATGTGAGGACTATGAACGCACTTAACATCAGCTCGCACGATGACTGGAACAGTCCGCTGACGCTAGCCGATATCAGCCGCATGACCCGAGCGTCCTGGAAGCAGGATATATGGCAACAAGATGCGCCCACCGCAATTTTCCACGATTTGGCACGCATGAGCTGGAGAATCGCTCATTTAAAAGAGCGCTTTCCAGCCAATACTCTGCATGCGATCGCGATAAAGGCGAATCCTCTCGTCCCAATTCTGAGCGCCGCTGTAAAAGCCGGTGCAGGCCTCGAGGCTGCGTCTATTGAGGAAGTTTGGCTCGCCATAGAGGCCGGTTGCGCCCCCCATAGAATTATTTATGACTCGCCGGCCAAGTCGAGAAGTGACATCAACGAGGCGCTGAAATTCGGCATTTGGATCAATGCTGACAACGAGCAGGAGCTCACGCGCATTGACGAGTCGCTTGGGAGCCACCCTAATTATGCGGGGAAAGTGGGGCTCAGGATTAACCCCCTGGTGGGAGAAGGCAGTATCAGTATTACAAGTGTTGGCTCACGCAACTCCAGGTTTGGGCTATCCATTGAGGACAGCGACCGGATTGTCGGTTTGTACCAGCGCTATTCTTGGCTCACCGGCCTACATGTTCATGTCGGCTCTCAGGGAAGCCCGCTGGCCCATCTGGTAACAGCCGTAGAGCGAGCATTTGCTTTACGGAATAAGATCAACCAAACGCTCGCCGTTGATCGAATCGATTTCGTGGATATTGGGGGCGGCCTCCCAGCGCGCTACCTCACTGCTGAAACACCCCCAACACCTACAGATTATGTGAGAGCCTTACAGGTTCATGTTCCGCTGTGTTTTGAGTTTACTGGCAGCCTGGTCAGCGAATTCGGCCGTTCGGTGCAGGCTTCGTGTGGCTGGGTGGTTTCTCGCGTAGAATATACAAAGCAATTTGCAGACAAGCGAATTGCCGTGATCCATGTAGGCGCGGACCTTTTTATGCGCTCCGCCTATCAACCCGAATCATGGCCTCTGCGTTTTTCAGTCCTGGACTCGCAGGGTCACCCCAAAACAGGAGCTACCCAAGCGATACAAATTGTCGGCCCCTTGTGCTTCGCAGGGGATGTACTGTCCAAAGTGATTGACCTGCCGAAGATAGTAGAAGGCGATTTTCTAGTGATTCATGACGCGGGCGCATACACGCTAAGCATGTGGTCGCACCACTGCAACAGAGCCCTGCCTCAGGTGATCGGCGTATGTGATCACGACACCTACCGTATGGAGATATTGCGGAAGAAACAAACAAGGGACGAGATTTCCGCGATGTGGTCTGCGCCCAAGAGCACCTAGGCTAAGTGGGTAAAGTTCGGCTAAACCAACGCCATCTGTGCCAGTGCGCGGTCACGCTGTGCAGCAGGCAGATCAAGCCGGCCTATTATCTCTCCAAATATGTCCTTGCCGCCCTTCTGCATTGTAATTTGATGCATAACCCAGCTCGCCGCCGCGTTTGCCTCAAGTACTATGGGCCCTTCCGGAGTTACGGCTATATCAAATCCTAGTAGAGGTTCTCGACGGAGCTTTAACGCGGCTGCCCGTACTATCTGTAGGGCCTCTTCCCACATGGGAACTTTAAACCCATCGATTCCTTCTCCGCTGGCGGGACAAGTCACAAATCGATCGAGTATAAACTTGTTGCCGGGGCGCTTACCGTAGGCGCTCGCGAGCACACCTGAGCTCATATCAACAGGTGCCACGAGATTCCCCCCCATACCATTCAAAAATCCATCACCGAGACTATTCCCGCCTATCAGCTTCTGGGTCGCAGCAACAACCATTGCCTGCCCCTCGATAATTGCAGTAACTATGCGCAAGGTACTGAGCCCACCATTACCCGTAAGGCGCTGAATATCAGGGTGATTCGATATTTGGGGTTGTATAAGCAAACCATATTCATCCCGTTGCTCTAAAAGAAAATTCGCGAGTTCAATTGAAGTCATAAGTCGAGAATCCACTAGCCATTGCGAGGCCTTACGTTTTGCCAGTATTGCACCTATGCCTTTTAACCCTCTAGCCGGCTTGCAAAACAAGGCCCGCGGGCAATCAGGTGCGTCTAGAAAAGATGCGACTTGTTGCAGGTTATTGAGCAAAGTCCAGGACGAATTGCAGGAGTGTTTGACCGTATTTCTCCCCACGACTGCCAAAATCTCCGCGCAAGGTAGTGTCTCTTCACGGAGTTCTTCCGCGGTCCTCAGCTTGTCATCGGCAACTAGAGAACGTCCATCTCGCACGTTAATCTCCATCATCACTCCACGCAATGTGTCGGGGCGAGTATATGAAGCCCAAGAACGTCTCGGTCTATTGTGAAAGTCGTAGAGAAAAAAGGTCTGCGGCCCCACTCCCACTGTGATGCGTGAAAGCACCAGCTTCATAAAAATCTCAGGTAATCTAGCCGGCGCTACTCTCGCAACTTCCGACAGAGCGGTAATATAGTTTTTCATAAGGGATAACTAACCGAGCAGTTTAGGGCTGCGCATAAAATGAAAATGGGGCTTAGAATAATGATAAGCTTGAGTGTAGTCAAACTGAGGCTCTGCTATTAGGAACCATATAATAATGAAAAAATTAGGCTCAAAATTGCAGGAAAAGCTAACCGACCTTAAGGTCGAGTTCATTGCTGCCACTCTACGCGGCTTAGCTAAAGTAGAACTTCAACGGCATCCGCGGTGTATTATTGTTATAACTGGAAGTGTAGGAAAGACCACCACCAAAGCACTTGTCTCCAGCGTTCTTGCCCAGGCTCACAGAACACGCGCCACGGATGGCAATACAAATGATCGAACCGGCGTGCCTTCAACAATTCTCAATGAACCCAATATAGTAACGATAAAGTCTCTAGCGCGGTGTCTCCCCCGAGTACTTGCGAGAATATTCTCAAGGGATCCGAGAGAGGAGTACCTTGCACTGGAGATAGGGGCGAAGCGGCCAGGACAAATAGCGAAGCACTTCCGTGCATTCAAACCTGACATTGCAATCGTCACGACAGTGGGCGCCTCGCACCTAGAGACTTTGGGTACCGTAGACGATGTGGCTCACGAAAAAAGTAAGGTTATCACATCTCTCTCACGCGGCGGTATCGCAGTACTCTGTGCCGACGATCAGAGAGTCTCCGACATGGCACACTTACACGAGGGGAAAACACTGCTATTTGGATTTAATGTCAAGGCAGACGTCCAGACCATCAACTTTCAACGTGGGAAAAGCGGTCTAATCGCATTCATAGAAGATGGCGTAGGCACTCATGAACTGCATCTTCCATCCATTCACAACCGCCATCACCTTTACTCAGTTATGGCTGCTTGGTGCATTGGCATGGCTGCTGGCGTACCTCAAGAACAAATGGCCAAAGCGTTGACGAGCGCTGCGCCGCGACCAGGCCGAGGCTCAATAACCACAGGGAGCTCCGGGACACTTGTTTACGATGACTCTTTCAACGCCAATCCCGTATCCCTTTCGGCAGCACTCGACACCTTAAAGGTAATAGCATCAGGAAGGCGGCGTGTTGCGATCCTGGGTGACATGCTGGAACTAGGCAGACTCAGCCTTGATCTTCACCGGGAAATGGGGATGTATGCTGCTAGATGTTCGGATGTTTTGATTACCGTCGGTGAGTTCGCTGAAGCATACAGAGAGGGTTTCACGGCTGTTGAACAGGCAGCAACTTGTATCATTTGTAAAGACTTAGATCACCTGACCTCCACTCTCAACGTAGAACTGCAATGTGGTGACGTAATTTTATTCAAGGGCTCACACGGAACAGGCTTATTTAACGTGGCGCGCGATATTAAAATTCGAATTGACGACTGGTAACGAGATTAGCTCAGACAAATTTCGATCGATGACGGGCACCGGATAGCCAAACCCTCGATCCAGCAGGACATCGATGACGTCGGCACATCAAGTTAAGCCAGAGCAAAGAATGTCGGCTTTTTCATTAAATACACATCATTTCGGTTTGCTTGACTGCCCAGACTCGAGTTCCGGCTCGGGTGGGCTGCTACGAAGTCCATCATCCTCGTCCCTCGTCTCATCAGCTTGCTGTTCGCCATACGATCTTGTTCTTCAAGACATTCAAACTGAACCCCGATTTCTAGCAGATACGACAGTGCACAAAACCTTAGGTAACTCGGCCTTCATTCCACGTCCAAATGCTATCTGCAGTAAGTCACCGCTATAATTGCTGTTTGCCTCGATAATAAGCGGCCCATCATCAGTTACCGCAACATCCCAACCCAAAGATGGTAACTGAGGTAGAGACTCCTGCGCCCGCGCCATTAATAATCTAACTTCTTCCCAAAAAGGAACTACCATGCCCTCAATCCGAACGCCCGTCGCAGGATGAACAAAAATCTTTCCTATCTCGGGCCAATCTTGACGTGCAGAGCCTCTCGCAGGGCCGAGCACGCCGCTTTCGACATTTATTGGAGCCAGCATATTACCATTTTCACCCCCTGCAAAATTGTCAACAGCGGCCTTGCCGTTTGCGATTTTTAAAACGGCATACAAGATGTGCGCTTTAGACTCTACTAGGCAGGTTACAACTCGAAGGGTACTTAGAGCTTTGTCGCTAGATATTTGATGAAGATCACGGTGACTAACGATCTTTGGTTGAAGCACCCACCCTCCATCACCGCCGAAGATGCTATCGCAATATTCTGAAAGATCAGTCAATGAGCCAACACCGCCTCGGTAGGACCAACGATCATTACCACCCTCTAGTGAAAACGCATTCTTTCCGTGTGCGCCGCCAAGAGACTTAACAAAGTATGGCCCCTTACAGGCTTTTACTGCCGCTGCAATTGAACCAATTCGAACAGCTCTCCCAGCATGTGAAAAACTGTCGTTAACGTATAGGATTGGAACAATCGGCAGATCTTGCTGCAAACAGTGCTCGTAAAAATTCAGCTTGTTGCTTACTATTTTTCGTTCCGCTCGAGGATTAACTACTAAGAGTAAACTCTCGATCACAGTATCTGAGCTGAAATTAGGCCATTCTGAAACAGGCACTTCAATCAAACTGAAAAGCGAAAACGACTTGGGCCCTATACCGTATCGGAATCTGGCATATATGATAAGAACCAGCGACTTTAATCGAGATACCCCATGAGTTTTACGTGACGACTGGATAGCATGAGCCACCTCGAAAATTTTTTGGAGTATTTTCGTCAACATACACTGTATCCTAGGATAAGAGGACCGAAGTAGGGAAATCACGTTGCATTTGCATCGTCCGGAATCGCCCTTTTATCGTCCACTTAAAAAGTAAAAATTGGCGGTTTTAGATTCCGAGACTTGAATGAATTCTATCTATACGACTTTGTATCGAAGTGCCGCTATGTCAGACTCTTTGCCGCCAACTTTAAACCACCTTCACTCAAAGTCCAAGTTGAGATTTTGACTCTCCCTCTCGGCACTCCACTGGAAATAACGTAAAAATGATAATCGCTGGAAAATTCCGATGAAAACTCAAAGATCAAGAGAGATTCAACGCTGGAAGCTGTCGCATAACTTGAAAGAGCACACTGGCCGCAGCGAAGAGGTTTTACTCGCTCTAGACCGCTGGCAGGGATATCGCGCTAACGACAGATGGACATGTCTTAGTCGAGACAAACTGGCGCTGCGACATCGACATTCAGCAGATTGCAAGCCAACGCCCATTGAAATCTGAAATGATATCCAGCCTTGCTCAATGAAAGCACTCGTGACCTAGGGGGAGTTTGTGAACAGCAACTAGTCTTAAGTTTCGATCCAACCCAGCAACGCTGCATGACTCCTACCCAGCACCCGCGCGCCCGACGCCATCGGCGCTAGGTTAAATTCAATAATAACCGGGCGATCAGGAGTAAACGCAATATCCAAACCGACGAACTGCGTCGAAGGCAGGATCTCAAGAACGCGCTTAGACAAATCAATCACCTCCTGCCTGAAGGGCAACTGGCAATCACTCATGTCGACACCACTATCGGGGTGAGCTTGAAATGGCTGCCCGCCGCTATCGTAAGGTAGCGCCCACTGTGTTTTGAACGTCGCGAAATCAACTTTTAGGCCAAACCCTCCTGCGAAAAGGTTATCCACCAAACTTCCCGCTTTTCCCACACGCAGGTACATACCCACTATTTCAACTCGCCCGCTTAGCGAGCGGCCAACCCAAACCCGCAGCGTATTCAGGCTGCTGGGATTGAATATTGCCAGAGCGGGGTGCTGATCAAGATAAGCCTCCACGATGTAGTCGGACGTCGCACATCCGTTTAAGAATTTTTCGACATAGCCTGCCACCGAGAAACACTCGTCATCCGTTAGATTACTTAACTGAAGCCCGTTCTCACGACGTATCTCAGCCGCACAGAAACCGTCACCTCCAGAACCTTCGACGGGCTTGAAGCACAGACGTGTAAGGTCTGTTTTCTCCATCAACAGGGCTTCAAGCCCGCCCAAACGCGCAATGTCGCGCCCATCTCCAGCGACGCCTCCATGACTCGATAAGTAGGCGACATAGTCAGCATCGGGGATACTGTAGAAATGCAACAGCGCCTTGGCCAACACTTTATTTCGCGCCATTATTCTATAGCTGTAAGGGTTTACCCGATTGAGGAACTCGTAATATTTTTGATCATGCCAATACCCGCGCTTTTCACTCCAGGGAATTTCTTTCTGCCAGAGCCGATACTTGTGATAGTTCCCGGGGCCCAACCGACTGCAAAACACGAGTGCTGACATCTCGCCAAGCTGACGCAAAAATGAGATGCCATCAGGCTCATTGCTGCGCTGCCAAGAGAGTTTCAACGATCTTATAAGGCTCTTAATCATGGTGCTTAACCGCAGCCTGCCATATCAACAGTGAAGGAATATTTCCGTGAGCGGCACCATCCTTATCGGGCGCGACGTTGGCCTCTACAAGAACAGGCCCCTGCGGCGTCATAGTCACATCGAGCCCTGCGAACCTCGTTTGCGGCAACCGGGCAACCACAGATTCTGAAAAACGCATTATCGCCTGCCAGTTGGTAAGCTGCTGCCCCGCAATCATGCGGCGGTGATCCGGGTGCTCAAGAATGTCATCGCGATGAGGCGTATGTTTAGTCAGCCCTGGCAGAATTGTCCCTGTATGGATGTCAATCGGAAACATCATTCCTCCAGCGGAGGCATTATCAATCGCCGACCCCTCCCGACCCACTCGAAGGTAGGCGCCAATCACCTGTGGTTCGCCCATTTCGGCCTCTAGCACCCATAACCTGACCGTATTCAGGCTGTCGGGGTTAAAATTCATGAACTCATCGGATTGCTGTAAAAAATCTTCTACGATAAAAGCCGCCAGCTGTCCCGCCCTCTGATACAGCGATAAGAGCTGCTTCACATCCACTATCTGGCCTGACGGGTAACGGCGTAAACAGGGCTCCCCTTGGTTCACCGTAATTTCTCCAACGATAACACCCACGCCGCCCCAGCCTTCCTCTGGTTTAACGCAGACACGGCGACCTTCGTTGCTGAGAAGCAACGACTCAAGCTGGGCTTCGCTGCGCAGATCTCCACCTCCTGTATCAAACCCTGCAGACGGATGGTAGTAGCCTAGCATCCCTGCGGTCGGTACGTGGATGAATTGGTACAGGGCCTTCTCCGCGACTTTACTCTGCGTTAGTTTGCGGTAGAGAATCGGATTAAGCACTTCAAGGGCACGATAATACTTGCCTGCAGAGATATGCCGCCTCTTCTGGTCCTCAGGAAACCCTTTCCTCGCCATACCGGCCACAACGTAGTAGCGCGGACCAAGGCCAGTGCGAGAGCAGAACAACAAAACATCTACCATCAGCTCGGGAAGCGAAATTCCAGCGATCACAGCCTCTCTATGCAGCATAGAAAAGGTCGTTCTCATTCGGTACCAGAGAGACATCAACCGCGCGCCCCAAGTTGTCGCACCTGGCGAAGCAGGCTCATAAAACCTGTGATTTCTGCTTCGAACTCTACGCTGCTGACAGCCTCACTATCTACGATACGCGGCCACTCAAACCGGGAGTCTGCTTCGGATACCAACTCATTGCGGGTGGTTGTGGCTGTCCGAATGCCCTGCCGATGTAAAATCTGCAACTGCTCCTCTCGGTACTCGCCGCGCGGAAAGCAAAAGTGTGCTGGAGCTTTGCTAGTCAACTCAACGATAACTCTTTTGTTGTCTACGATTTCTTGTTCAGCTGCGTTTATATCGAGTTCAGAAAACCGATGGCGATGTGTATGCAATTCAATATGAAGGCCTTCGAACGCGAGTTCACGAACCTGCTCGCGGCTCAGGAAAAAGAATTTTTCGCTGCGAAACCAATCATCCAAAGGCTCCCCAAAAAAGCCACAAAGCTCCTCCAACAACGGCTGTTCCCACTTCGAACCCAGCGCTTGAGAGGCATCCAGCACCTGCTGTTCGTCCAGTAGGTGCTGCTGCGTAAACTCCCGAACACAGCTACGCTCACTGGGCTCAAAATTCCTTTTATACTTCCAGAAAAGATAAGAAACAGCCACTTTGAACACCGGGCGACGCGCCTCAACGTAATAGGTCGAGAGGTACAACGTGGCAGGGTAGCCTTGCCGTTTGAGCTCCGGCAGCATGCCTTGGGCAATGCCCGCCCATCCATCGTCGATGGTGAGTGCCACGGGCGTGCAATTACCAGCGCGCTGCCCCTGCGTTGCGTAGATTTCGTCCAAACTGACCGGCACCAGGTTCCATTTGCGCAGCAATTTCATCCGTGCCACAAACGTCTCTGGCTGCATGAATAAACCTGGCCGAAATTCATGCTCATCCTCCAAGGAAGCTCCGTGGTAGCACAATATCCTGGGCCGTTGTGCAGTCAGCCGTGATGCCAACAAAAAGAGGCCTAAGGCACGGCACACATAAAGCAAAGCCGGTTTCATTGAGAGGCCTGTATTCTGTCTAACCACGCCAAAGCGCATTGGCGTGGCCAAAACACCACATAGCATCGAGGAATGTAACGCTTAGCGTCGAATTCGCCGCGGCGATGCACGGACTTAGCCAGCGCACCACTATCCTTACCCTCGGCGTGTGAAAAAAACCAGTGGGCCCCGGCGGGCCGCAATAGGCCGTTGATAAAAGACAGATGCGGGCTAACCTCGGGCAACTTTGGGTCGTAAAACCAACTGGCACCGACTACCCCTTTCACTCGAGGATTTATTGCCAGCAGTTCTACTGTGTGCATACAGGCCTGCTGCCAACTATCTGCACTGAGCCGTGATGCCTCCGACAGGTGCACATGCAATCGAAACACGGGACGAAACCCTCCTGACTGAGCAACCGCACGTACAAAATGAAGTGCCTGCCCTACACCAGACCGATAAAATAGGGAGCGCTGAAGGGCGGAACAAGGCTCCACAACGCGTTCGCCCACCGGAAAAAGGTGGCCACTGAGCAAGGCTAAATCTTTGAAGAAGCGATCGTCCAAATGCCAATCATCCACAGGAGTTTTCAAGACTCTACTTAGACTTTCTGCATATAGCCTTCGAACGCTTCTAGTCACACGAAAATCAAGCGCTTCCTCTTGAAAGTCAAGCGCAAGGCGCGCTAGCAGCGCCTGCATCACACGGCTTTGAGTCTGGATACCAAACTGCACAGCAATCTTCGCCAACGTCGCGCGCAGTTCCGGCCTGGCATTATAGGAATCAAATTTACCGCGCCCTGTGCTTTGTTGTATTAGGACGTCCAAGCCTGCTATCGGAGCCACACGCTCCAAACAACCCGCAGCGTGCGCCAGCAATTCCAGCGCATCCTCGCGTAATGGCGCCATTCGATCACTCACTTTGGCTGCGTAAAAAAGTTGCGAGGAAATAGCATGGCAATCACTGTACTTTCGAGCCCCTCGGGGCAGCCCTGCAACCGCCAGAGTGCGAGCGATACCAGGATATAGGTGGCCGCTCCCGCAACCACCATCAGTGCCAACGTTGCCGCTTTGCCAAGCTCACCGCAAAATGCCTGCACGAGCAGTAGCGCACCATACATCACACTACACGCGACCACCGGGCGCGCCAGCGACGACAGGAGCGCAAAAAAAGGGAGAGTCAGAAAGCGAATCATCACTATCTGAACCACCACCAGCATCAAGACCGTGGTAACAAGACGTGCCTGCCCTATACCCAAGAGACCATTTGCATCGAGCAGCGGAAACAACAATAGAAAGAAAAGCACTGTCCTACTGGCGTTCATAACAAACATAACTTCTGGCCTACCACATGCCATATACACAAAACCATTATTTACGGTAATACTTACCAACAGGCTGGAAATAGCCAACAACTGCAGTAACGGCACCATGGGCAACCAATGCGCCCCCAGCACTACTTCAACCAACAGCGGAGCCACAAAGGCGATGCCAAGTGCGGCCGGTAAGGTAAGGGCGGACGTGAGGGCAACAGTGCTTAGATACGCCTTGCGCAACTCAACAAAATCGTCCTGAAAACGGGAATAAACGGGAAAGGTGGCTTTATTGATGGGCTGAGCCACCTCTGCTGTTGGCAGCTGGGCGATTTCCTTACTCAATGAAAACAAACCCACCGCCGAAGTGGAAAGCATCTTACCGACCAGAAGCTCACTGGCGCGGTCGTTGATAAAGTAAAGTATGTTATTCAGCAATAGCCAACGGGAAAAGCTGAACAGCTTATGAAATGACTGAAGTCCGAATTTTGGACGGAAACTGTGCATCATGTAACTGTAGACCATGACAAGAAACTGGCTAAATACTGTGCCCAACACCAACGCCCAATAGCTTCGGTATACTAAAGCCACAGTAAGAGTGAAAATGAAGCTGAATACTTTTGGGACCAACTGAAGCTGGAGCTCCTTACGAAAGTTCATGTCCTTCTGGAAATTGACGACCCCAATATTCGACGCGCCTGAAAAAACGCTCGCTAGCGCGATTACGGAGATAACCGCTCGTAACCGAGGTTCATCGTAAAAACTAGCCACAAATGGTGCGAATAGCACAAGGCAAGCCGCCGCTAGAAAACCGAAACCGACCTTGAAGGTCCACGCAGTATTGTAATCAGCAACATCGGATGACTGGCGCTGGATCAATACAGTACCAAGGCCTAAAGCACCAAATAGCTCTATGAATGCATAGATGGCCACGGCAATAGCCACCAAACCGAAGTCTTCTGGAACCAGTAACCGAGCCAACACGATGGAACTGATGAGGCCGAGAGATTTAACACTCAAACGGGTGACCATCATCCAGGCAGAGCCCGAGTAGACTTTGCCTTGCACGCGGGCGTTTTCAAGGGCTGAGCGTTGTTCTGGAGGCGAATTTTCACCCATTGTGCAATGCCCGCTTTTGCTCTGCACCAGCATAAATGGGAGAGTGCGCAGGCACCAAAAACTCTCGCCGTCGCAGAGACATCACTGCAATAATTCCAAGTACGGCATACAAGAGGTCGAAATACGCTAGGCTAACGTTCGCGCCGGTAATACCAAAACCGACCATCGACAGAGTTAAAGCACCAGCAAGCTGGCGAAACCACATCACGTCATGCTGCTTCCCAAATTGGGCGTTGTTAATATTGTGCAGTAACGCAAGGCCAAGAAACATGAGGAATATAAACAGGCCCACAAAACCATGGTCACCCAGAACCTGAAAATAAATGTTATGAGCGGCCTTGGGCTTTATGTACTCTGGAATCGGCGGCGTAGCCAAGGGCGAAAAATCAGGAGTATCAGGAGCGTAGTAGTGCCATATATTTGGCTCAGTAACCGCCCTGAAACCGCCACCCGTAGCAGGATGATCAATGGCAATCAGCGTAGAAATTTTCCATGCCCATAGCCGTCCAATAAAAGAACTATCCTCCTCCGCAGCAGTGGCAATCGTTGCTTGGCGCTCCCGCCAATCCTCTGGTGTGCTTTGATAAAGGATGGGCAACAACATTAAACCAAGCACACCCAACAGTAGTTTGTGACGTGATTTCAGCCAGAACGCTATGGCCAGCACAGCCAATCCAATGAAGCCGCCACGCGACGAGGTACCCACAACACTAACGATGTTAAGCAATAAAAGTATCCACAGAGCAATTTTCAAATGTCTATTCTGCGTAACCTGCAGGAGATATATCACGAGCGGGATACACATATTTATGGCTACTGCCAAGTCGTTTCGATCTGCAATAACTCCCGCTCGACCCGTAATTTGATGGCCCCCGCCCGACAACACGAACTTCAATGCCTCCATGCCCGCGTATGCTGATATCGCGAAGACTATAGCCCAAATTAAGGTATCAATGTGCAGCCGCTTAGTCACAGTCAGTATGATAAATACAAATAACAGTAGGGTTTTAATGAACTGGTTCCAATATCCCCACACCCAGCCAGGATCAGAATTCAAATTGAACATCGTGCTGATCAGGGTCCAGAATCCAAACATCAATACCCAAAATCCCATTCCGTTTAGCCGGAATTCCTTGCTTTTCATAACAAAGAGGTACGAAAAAGCTGTTACGACGACAATCGTTAAATTTAATCGAAAGCTGGTAGAAAACCCGAACGCCCAATTCGCTGGCGCGATCAGGGCAATCCAAGTCCACGCCGCTACACCTATGTAGGGACGGCGAAACGAATAGTAAATCGCCACAAACAGGAAACCGACCAGCCACAAATCACGCATCAGTCTTTGTCCTGCCGATCCGACCACCAAAAGAGGTAGCAGACACACACCACGACCATAATAAGAAAGAGACTATCTATCACGACGCTGCCACGCGGCTCACCACGTACCTGAACTTGCCCGAGGCCTCACGCACGATTTCTGCAACCTCTTTTACTTCAATAGCAACCGTCGGCCCGAGGCGAGCCTGCAATCCACATTCGATTTCATTCACCATAACGGCTGTTAGTTCGCCACGCGGCACTACCTCCACCAGAGTCAATTCCAAAGACTCCTGAACAATGCGGAAGTTCGCCACACCCGGCATATCACGCAACACATAAATAAGCGCAAGCCCGTGCAGAATGGTGCCATCTGCTGCCGTCACGAAATCCGTCGTGCGCCCTTCAACACTAGCCACCACTGGTAAACCACGGCCGCAGCGGCAAGGTTCACTTGCCAGTACACCCACATCGCCCGTTCTGTATCGCACAAAAGGAAACTCGCTGGTAAACAAGTGCGTGACCACAATTTCACCGCTTTCGCCGGCCGGCAACACACGCCCGTCTGCGTCAACGATCTCCACCACGATGTCCTCGGCCGTAATGTGCAGGCTACCTTCCGGGCAGGCATGAGCAATAAACCCTGCATCACGGCCGCCATAGCCATTAGCCACGGGGCAGCCAAATGCCTGCTCAATTGCGATTCGCTGGTGATCATACAGCCGCTCTGAAGTTACGAACGCGACTTTGACACCCAACCCGTCAAGGGCAATGCCGTGCTCAAGCGCGTGCTGGCCGATTAGCGCAAGCGATGAGGGGTAGCCAAACAACATCTTGGGCCGCACCTGGCGAATGCGCTCGACAAACCGCTGCAGGTTATCACTCGACATCTCGAACGCAGACAACAGCTCGGTGCGAAACAAGGCATCACGCGCCAGACGCACTCGGTCCTGCGCTCCCAATTCAATGGGGGAGCCCCACACCACGATCTCGGGGTCACCGATATCCACGCCCCACCAGCGCGTCGCTCGCCGTTTCGCCGCTACATCGTGGCTGACGCGCTCATTGCCGAGGTAGAAAATTAGAGGCTCGCCGCTTGAGCCTCCCGTATTGAACCGCTTCAGCCCCTGCGCGCCGCGAGCCTTGAGGGCGTCTGTATTGGCACGAATGGTCGCCTTGTCGAGCAGCGGCAAAGCCTGCAGGTCGGCAAGCGAAGTGATCTTTTCAGGCTTAAAGTTTAGTGCTTCAAAAAGCGCTCCATAATACGGCACCGTCTGCCCGATTTTTTCCAAAAAGCGGCGCAGGTTTGCCAACTGCAGCGCGGCCACGGCATCAGGAGAGCCCCATTGCGATGCCTCAAGCGCTTTCCAGACGGCAATAGTGTCGTGCCGCTTGAGCTTCTCGTGCAAGGGAAAAAGTACACTGCTGACGGCCTTCTGGTAGAGGCTCATGCGGAAGCCCGCTGCGGATGGCCAGCCACTTCCGCGTATACTCCCAACCATTGTTCTCGCACCACGGGCCACGCATATTGGACAACCGCGGCGAGGCCCCGTTGGCGCAGACTTTCGCGCAGCTCAGCGTCCTCCTGTAGGCGCAGCACCGCAGCGGCCATGGCGGCCGGCGCGTTTGCCGCCACCAGCAGCGCGGTTTCTTCGTGGCGCACTATATAGGGCACCCCCCCCACATCAGTGGAGATCACCGGCAAGCCACAGGCAAGTGCCTCAATGACGGAGTTAGGCATATTGTCGACCGTGGTCGGATTCAACATTGCATCGGCTTTCGCATACAGCCGCACAATACCTTGTCGATCCAGCCGTCCGGTGAACTCCACCGCATTAGTCAGGCCAAGTTCCACAGCCAACGCCCGCAGTTCTTTTTCCTGCGGGCCGCTACCGGCAATCAGCAATCGTGTTGCCGGGGCCGACTGTAGCACCTGGGCCAGCGCATGCAGTGCCGTGCCAATACCGTAAATGGGCTCAAGGTTGCGCGCAATCACCAAAGTAAAAGGCTTACTCAGGCCAGCGCGAGCGGCTGCCGGCTTGAAAAAACTCTGATCGATGATGTTGGGAATGACCTGTGAGGGCTGCTCATAGCCGTCAAACACCGCTTGGAGATAGCCAGACGGCACCACCACCAGCGCCGCTTTGCGCAGCGAGGGCTTAACGCAGCTCCAGGATCGCTGAAAGTAGCTGCCGGCCTCACCCCCCCGGTAGTTCACAATCACCGGGCAGTTACGAAAAGATGCCAGCCACAATACAGGCGCTGCAAATAGCTGCCAGGACCAGCCCGAATTAGCCATCAAGTGAATCACATCAACTTGGCCGGCCAAGCGCCAGACGGCACGCAGGTAAGGCAGCAGGCGAAACAGTGCACGCAGGCCGGGTAGCTGCGCAACCCAGGCAGGCTGATAGGCTGCGTTCGTCGCGACCTGTGTCACACGCAGGCCTTCAGCGCGCAGTAACCGGGCTAATTGCTCGGTCTGCATGGCCATACCGCCGTTGGGCGGCGGCACAGGCCCAACCAGGCCCAAGTGCAAGGCTGTCATCTCAGGCCACCGTAAACCGCTGCATAGCGCGCTATGCTTGCCGTCCAGGTACGCTCCTGTTCGACAAAAGCCCGCCCGCGGTCACGCATGGGCTGCCAACTGTCGCGGCGGGCCAGCAAGTCATTCACCGCGGCGCCAAGTGCTTTGGCATTGCCTGCGGTAAACAGCATGCCGGTATCGCCATGGCGTATCAGCTCGCCGTGGCCGCCCACATCGGAGGCGACCACCAAACGCCCCTGAGCCATTGCTTCCAGCGGCTTCAGCGGCGTTACCAAGTCTGTCAGGCGCATGGGCAGGCGTGGGTACGCAAAAATATCCACCAAGTTGTAATAGTCCTGCACCTGGGCATGTGGCACGCGTCCAGTGAGGATAACAATATCCTGCAATTGCAGCCGAGTGATCTTCTCGCGAATGGCCGCTTCTTGCGGGCCGCCGCCAACCAGCAGCAAGCGCAGATCGGCATGCTGACCCAACAAGTCAGGCAGCGCATCCAGCAATAGCGGGATGCCCTCATAAGCATAAAACGAGCCGATAAAACCAAGGACAATTTTACCCTCGAGCCCCAGCTCTCGCTGCAGGTTCGGGCTAGCCGCAGCACCAAAGGTGAAGCTCTTTGTGTCCACAGCGTTCGGGATAACGGTGATTTTTCCTGCGTCTATGCCGCGCCCGGCTATTTCATTGCGCAACCCTTCGCAGATCGTGGTTACCGCATTAGCACGCTGGAACACACGGGTTTCCATTGCTCTGGTAAGCCTGTAGCGCGGCCCCCACTCGCGGCTGGTGCCGTGGTCCACCGCCGCATCCTCCCAGAAAGCGCGGCACTCATAAACTACCGGTAAGCCAAGCTGACGCCCAGCGCGCAGCGCAGCAAGGCCGTTCAAGGCCGGCGAATGGGCGTGGAGTATGTCTGGTTTTTCGATGGCAGCCACCTCCACGATGCGCCGCGCCAAAGTGGTGACGACCTCCCACTGATCAAGCATGGGCAAGCGGTACAGTGGATTGGCTGTTGGGCCTGTGCGGTAAAAGTGCAGGCCGTCCACAGTTTCCTCTGCCGCTTCGCTAGTACCCTGTTTGAGGCCGGTTACATGGGTTGTGTGCCAACCCATTGCCCGCTGGCCGCGCAAAATATTGCGCGTACGAAAGGTATAGCCACTGTGCAGAGGTATCGAGTGATCGAGTACGTGCAGGATACGCAGGGGCGTTTCGCTCACGCGGCCACCACAAACTGGTCGTCACGTACCGTGGCCTGGAACATCAGCAGGGTCCACAGGGGTGCACTGTGGTCGCGCCGGCCAGACTGATGTTCCTCAACCAACCTTGCCAGGTAAGGCTGGTTGAACAGGCCCGTCGCCGCGAGCCCACCGGACTCAAGCAAGTCGCGCCGCAAGCGCTCCTTAAGAGGGCCACGAAACCACTTGGCCAAGGGCACACCAAAGCCCATCTTGTCCCGATACAAAACATCACGCGGCAGGTGTGGCTCCAGCGACTTCTTCAACAGATATTTGCCCTCTTGGCCGCGCAACTTCCATTCAGGCGGCAAACCCGACACCCACTCCGTCAGCGGGTGATCTAGAAATGGCACGCGCACTTCCAGTGCATGCGCCATGCTGGCACGGTCCACCTTGGTGAGGATATCGCCCACCAGATAGGTTTTCATATCCAGGTACTGGATCATCGACAGCGGGTCATCCGTGGGGCAGCGCGCAGCATGTTCATCGAACACAGAATGTACGGAATAGCCTTGCAGCTCACGCTTGAAGGCATCACTGAATAGTGCGCTGCGCTGCTCATCACTGCAGATTGACACCGAATGCAGATAAGCCTGCACGGAATTGCGCGCCAACGCCTGGAAGGTGGTTTTGGCGCGGAACATGCGCGGGGCCCAGTCGGCCTTGGGATAGAGGCGGCCCAAAGCGCCAAACACGGGTTTACGCACCCCCAACGGCAGAGCCTGCCGCAGCCGTTCCTCGTTCATGTGCCAGCGATAGCGCCGGTAGCCAGCAAGATGTTCATCGCCACCGTCACCGGACAGCGCAACCGTCACCCGCTTTCTCGCCAGCTGACACACACGGTAAGTGGGAATGGCCGAACTGTCGGCATAGGGCTCGTCGTAGAGCGCGGCAAGTTGATCGAGCAGATCGAAGTCTTCACTGCTCACGATTTCCTGAAAATGATTAGTGTGGTACTGCTGCGCCACCTTCGCCGCGTACTCGGTTTCGTTAAACTGCTTTACATCGAAACCGATGGCACAGGTATTCACCGGCTCGCTTTGCAGCTGCGCCATCATCGCCACCACCGCGCTTGAGTCGACACCGCCCGACAGAAACGCGCCCAGCGGCACCTCAGCCACCATGCGCACCTGCACTGCTTCGCGCAAACGTACCAGCAACTCAGCCTGCAGGTCCGCCTCGCTGGCAACCGCCACCGGCTGGAAAGGAATGTCCCAGAACTGTTTTTGCTCAGGCACCGGCGCGCCATGACGAAACAGCATAGTGTGGCCGGGCCGCAACTTGCAGACACCGCGGTAAATAGTCTTAGGCTCTGGCACATAACCCAGAGCGAAATAGTCCTCCACTGCCTGTGGGTTCAACGCTCGCGGCAAGCTCGGGTGCGCCTTGATGACCTTCAGCTCGGAGCCAAAGATCAGCTGCCCATCTTCCAGCACGCTGTAGAAAAATGGCTTGATACCGAAGCGATCGCGGGCAAGAAACAGGCTGCGGGCGGTTGAATCGTAAAGCGCGAAGGCAAACATTCCGCGAAAGTGATCGACACAGCGCTCGCCCCACTGCTGCCAGGCGTAGAGAATAACCTCGGTGTCACAGTGCGTGCGAAATTGATAGCCAAGGGCCTCCAACTCACGGGCCAGCTCGCGGAAATTATAAATCTCACCGTTGTACACCACGCAAATCTTGCCGTCAGCGCTGAACATGGGCTGCTGCCCGCTGGCCAAGTCGATAATGGAAAGTCGCCGGTGGGCCAGACCAACGCCCGGGGCGATGTGCAAGCCGCCTTCATCTGGGCCACGGTGGAACTGGGTCTGATTCATGGCCGCCAACAGCTCGCGCTCCGGCTCTCGCTGCTGGGTCAGATCAAAAATTCCGGCAATGCCACACATAGTCAGGTCCTGTCCATTTAACGCTGAGGGTGGGTGATTCCGAGTAATTCGTCATACACCTGCAGGTAAGCGGCAACCGTGCGCTCCCAATCGAAATCCCTCTCTACCCGCTGCAAGCCAGCGCGCCCCATTTGACAACAGCGCAGCGGGTTCTCCACGAGTGCCAGCAGTGCAGTCGACAATGCAGGAACATTACCAACTGGGAACAACATACCCGTTACACCTTCTTCCACCAGCTCCGGATTACCGCCGACCCGCGTCGCCACCACGGGCAGACCCATGGCCATGGCCTCCAGTACGGTATTGGATATACCTTCACCCAGCGACGGCAAGACAAATATGTCCATACATGCCAGTAATGTGGGTATATCGTCCCGGTCTCCCGCCATCCAAACACAGTCGTTCAACTGCAACCGTGACACAAGCCGTTCCAGCTCCGCGCGCTCCGGCCCGTCGCCAACCAGTATACAGCGCAGTGCAAGCCTGTGCTGGGGGCTACGCTCCAGTAGCTGGGAAACGGCAAGAAGCAGCGTTTTCTGATCCTTCACCGCAGCCAGCCTACCCACAGTACCTACGACCCTGCAATCAGCTGAGCTGAGAAACTCAGCAGGCATACCAGCAACCCTTTGACGCCCAGAGCCGTCTTCCGCGTCTTCAATGGCCGCTACGTCCGCAGTAAAGCGGTCGCGCGCCACCCCGTTATAAATCTGCACTACTTTATGCGATGGTATGCCCACCGAGTTTTCCAGCCAAGCGCCCAGGTCGCGACTGACGGCAATGAACCGATGAATCAGCGGCTGTAGCACCCGTCGTAAAAACCGGTATTTTGAATTACTGCCATCCAGGTCGCTGATATCGCGACCGTGCTCACCGTGGACACGCTTGCATCGAACCAGCAGCAAGCCCAGCACTTGAGTTTCCAGCGCCGCCAGATTCCGTGTATGCACGATGGCAGGTCGCAGTTTGCGCAGCGTGCGCCAAAGCTGCCAGTACATCCGCAAATCATGACCGGGCCGTTTGTACAATTCGATGACGTCAATTCCGGGAGCTGTAATGCGGGCAGCAAACGCCTCACTGCGGGTAAGACAGATAATCGCATGTCGATAACGCTCGGGAGGACAACGATTGATGATGTTCACCAAGCCGTTTTCCAACCCCCCTGTACCCAGGGCATAGATGATGTGCACAACCAGTGGGGGCGCTTCAGCTTTTGCTGGCAACGACATGATCCTTTCTCACATGCCCGACTCTGGGTCGCGCTGATCAAGCGCGGCCTCGAGCGCGGCAAGGTGCAGACTGAGGAAACGCCGCAGCTCTCCTCTGCTTTGGGCAAGGTCCTCACCGGCAGGAGTTGCCAGAAATATGCGTGTGCCCGTGCGCTGCCCATCACGCAACAGCTGCTGCGCCTCCAGCAGCTTTACCCGATACGGGCTATCGGTAAAAGCACCCCCGACACGATACCAGCTCCATACCAGCAAACTCTCCACAGGAGAGTGCAGCAACGCTTCACGCACCTTGAATACTGGGTGTTGAGCCAAGCCAGCGCGCTCACCGCGATCAGCGAGAACACGCCACTGGCCATCGTCCGAACGCCAGGGAGCCTGATTCTGAACAAGTTCGACACCTTCTACCTGCTGCAGGTGCTGACGGAGAAAGAGGCCCACTACCGCCTGACCATCTGCATAGTACGCCTCTAATTCACGATCTGCTCCCAGATGGCGAGGCTGCCACAGCCAATTCTGGTCAGACGTCACCTGCCAGCCTTGCTCCGCATCGAACGGTGACAGTGGGCTCAGCTGAGTGGGGTTTTGCTCTGCTGAAAGCACCAGTGCAATTGCAGGCCCAATTGATGTCACCGCCACCAACAAGAGCAATGTAAACCAAGGAGAGCCTTCGTTCAGTTTATCATTGTCGCAGCGCGCGAGGTTTCCTGGCGAGGCACCGGCCGGCTCGTCCTCTCGCCAGAAACTGCCAACCCAGAACAACAGAAACATCACGAATCCAAAAAACACCCAACCGTAAATAAGGTGATCAACACCAACGGCGAGTTCCATGCCGCTGAGGTGCCCTATCATCACTATGCCGTAGGCCCTCAGGCTATTGGCCCCAATCGGCAACAGCAAAGCCACGAGGACAAAAACAACCCGCCTCCATCGGCTTTGGTAGGTGAGGTAGGCATATACAAGGCCGAGGGTGAAAGAAGCGATCAGATAGCGTACACCGCTGCAGGCTTCAACCACGGACCAATGGCCAGTCGGCAGTGTGAGGTAGGTCCCTTCCCGGTATACGGGAATACCACTCGCACGCACTAGTGCTTCCGTTGTGTCGGCCGTCAGCTCTACGAGATGCGGTACGAGCCCCTCGCCCATCGGCACGGCCATCACCAGAAAGCCCAGAGGAAAGGCGACGCTGCGCACCAACCGGGTACCAAGCAACGCCCAGATGCCTGTTATTAAAATGCCCACAAACGCCAGCTGCTGCAGCACACTGACGTCAACGAAATACGCCAGCAACCACACCAGGCCTCCACCGAGTGTCAGCACCAGCACAGAAGGTTGGGGGCTCGCCAGCGCACCCGATAAACGCTCCCTATCACGCCACAGCAACCAGAGACTGATGGGAACAATGAGAAACCCGTGTGCAAATGTCTCTGACACGCTCCATACACGAACCATGGCAGCCGCCGTATCGAAAAACAGGGCCACCGCCAGCATGCAATACAGCGCGACCAACACAGCCAGGCTGCGGCCGGACAAAAGGGACCGGGGCTTCGCGAATGTCAACACTGCACCGTCAACCATGAGCGCCATGCTCCCTCGCATAGCGCGGTAGTGCCTCATGTGCACCCAGCAAAAACACGACTTCGGGAAGGTTTTCTTCCCAGCTGAAACCCTTCTGCACACAGCGGCGCGCCTTTTGCCCCATCTCCTCATAAACCCCGTGGAGAATACCTGCTACCAGTTTCTGGTAGTCCTCCGGCGTCTCGGCCAGCAATATGTCCTCACCGTCGAGCGCGGCGATGCCCTCAAGCCCTTTACTACTCACAAGCACAGGCCGCGCCATGGCCATGGCTTCAAGTACCTTGTTCTGAACCCCGCGCGCGATGCGCATGGGTGCCACCGCCGCAAAGGCATATTTCAGATAGGGCCGCACATCCGCCACGCGACCGGTAACTGCCACGCCGGGTTCCTGCGCCAGTTGGCGTACCGCACGGGCCGGACTACCACCGACGATGGTGAACGTGATCTGCGGATATTGCTGCCTCAATGCCGGGAGCACTTCGTGCACAAACCAGACCACGGCATCCACATTCGGCCAGTAATCCATGGCTCC
>TARA_R110002072_G_scaffold163414_2_pt1 | contig 30887 bp, 31 predicted proteins | sample TARA_R110002072 | Tara Oceans TARA_R110002072 (sample SAMEA4397118) | marine metagenome | biome: Polar Biome; feature: [SRF] surface water layer (ENVO:00010504); material: water (ENVO:00002006), including particulate matter (ENVO:01000060) such as... | depth 5 m
TGCAGATGTTGGTGCAGATTTAGTGGGTAAAGTAGAAGCTGGTATTCCTGAAGATGATCCAAGAAATCCTGCTACAATTGCTGATAATGTTGGTGATAATGTAGGTGATGTTGCAGGAATGGGAGCAGATTTATTTGGTTCTTATGTTGCCACAGTTTTGGCTGCCATGGTTTTAGGAAACTATATTATAAAAGATATGGGGGGTTCTATTGATGATGCTTTTGGCGGAATTGGTCCTATTTTATTACCAATGTCTATTGCTGGAGTTGGAATTATTATTTCTATCATTGGAACTTTATTGGTGAAAATTAGCGATAATAGTGCTAAAGAAAATCAAGTAATGAGTGCTTTAAATAAAGGAAACTGGACTTCTATTATTTTAGTTGCAGGAGCTTGTTTAGGCTTAGTAACTTGGATGTTGCCAGAAACCATGCAAATGGAATTCTTTGGAGAAGGTTTACAAGAAATCTCATCAATGAGAGTATTTTATGCAACTTTAGTAGGTTTAGTTGTTGGAGCAGTAATTTCTTCAGTAACTGAATATTATACAGGTTTAGGGAAATCTCCAATTTTAAAAATAGTTCAACAATCATCAACTGGAGCAGGAACCAACATTATTGCAGGTTTAGCAACTGGTATGATTTCTACTTTTCCATCAGTATTATTATTTGCTGGGGCAATTTGGGCTTCTTATGCTTTTGCAGGTTTTTATGGAGTTGCTTTAGCAGCTTCTGCAATGATGGCTACAACTGCAATGCAGTTAGCAATTGATGCTTTTGGACCTATTGCAGATAATGCAGGTGGTATTGCAGAAATGAGCGAACAAGAACCGATTGTTAGAGAACGTACAGATATTTTAGATGCTGTTGGTAATACAACTGCTGCAACTGGTAAAGGTTTTGCAATTGCTTCTGCAGCTTTAACATCCTTAGCACTTTTTGCTGCTTATGTTACTTTTACAGGTATTGACGGAATTAACATTTTTAAAGCGCCAGTTTTAGCAATGCTTTTTGTTGGTGGAATGGTTCCTGTTGTATTCTCTGCTTTAGCAATGAATGCTGTTGGAAAAGCAGCCATGGAAATGGTACAAGAAGTTAGAAGACAATTTAGAGATATTCCTGGAATTATGGAAGGAACAGGGAAACCTGAATACGACAAATGTGTTGCAATTTCTACAGAAGCTTCTTTAAAAGAAATGATGTTACCTGGTTTATTAACCATTGGTTTTCCTTTAATAATTGCTTTTGTTCCAATGATTTTTGGAATGGATCATTTAGCAATCGCAGAAATGTTAGGTGGTTATATGGCTGGTGTTACTGTATCTGGAGTTCTTTGGGCAATTTTCCAAAATAATGCTGGTGGAGCTTGGGATAATGCAAAAAAATCTTTTGAAGCTGGTGTAGAAATTGATGGAGTAATGACCTACAAAGGTTCTGAAGCGCATAAAGCTGCTGTAACTGGAGATACTGTTGGAGATCCTTTTAAAGATACTTCTGGCCCATCTATGAATATTTTAATTAAACTTACTTGTTTAATTGGTTTGGTAATTGCTCCAATTTTAGGTGGACATGCAGATGATGAAACTGCCAAAGCCAAAGAAACTAAAAAAGAAATTAAAGTTGCTGTTAAAAAAGTGGACAACACATTAGCTGCAAAAATAAAAGTAGTTACTTTGAAATAGTAAGTTTTACTTTTTAAAAATAAAAACCTATTAAGCTAATAACTTAATAGGTTTTTTTGGTTTTTAGAGTACGTTTAAAATAGTTCATTGATTTATAAAATTGTTATATTTACAAAATAACAGTAAGATATCTTGTTATTTTACGAGATGCGTAATAAAACTAATAGATAAGGAGTTGGCAAAAATTAAGAAGAAACTCAATAAATGAAAAAAGAAATTATAATTTTAATAACATTAATATTATTTATTAGTTGTGGAACAAAAAAACAATTAATGAATGATTTCTACTCAGACAATAAAAAAGTTGGAATAATCATCCTAAATGAGCCAGCAAATATTCATAGAGAACATAAAGGAGGACTTGTAGATATTGGTTCAACAAATCGAGAAAGATTTATAGAAGCTTTAAAAATCATTAAAAATAGAGTTGATTTAAAATCTCAAATTGAAAACTTCTATTCAGAATATTTTAACTCAAAAAATAAAAAAACTGAATTTTTGAAAATGAATTTTGATATTTCAAAAAATGAACAAATACATAAATCACTAAAAGGTAAAGGAATTAATCAAGTGATAATTGTAAAGGTTGAATATGGACTTCTTTTGAGTTATTATAATTTATTAGAAATAGCAAAAAATGGTTATTGTCAAATAAATTCAGAAATTCTTGATTTAGATAATAATTCTGTAATTTATAAAAACACATCAAAATCAATAAAAAAGACAAAAGGAAACTGGAAAAAATCTGAATATCAAGAATTAACAAAATCAATATCACTTGCAATTGAATCAGCTATAAAGTCTGAAAAAAATAAATTTAGATTAAGCAGATAACTGTTGCCAACAACCACACATAAATAATAGAATTTAGAACATTTCATAAGAATCTAAATTAAAACTTCATTATTTTTAGTATAAAGATTAAACAACGATTTAACAATAAAACAAGATTATAAATCACTAAATATGGTAAATAAATTATCAGATTAGTTTAATTTTGAGCTGTAGCCATATTTCAGAACTAGACATTAAAAAAAACTAATTATAAAAATAATATGACAAAATTGAAAAATAAAAAAGCAATCATTACTGGAGGAGGAAGAGGACTTGGAAAAGCAACTGCTATTGCTTTTGCCAAAGAAGGAATTGACATTGCTATAACAGGTAGAAATGAAGCTGTTCTAAAAGAAACAGTTGCTGAATTAGAGGCGTTTGGAGTAAAAGCTATCTATTCAGTTTTTGATGTAGGTGATTATGAAGCTGTTAAAAACAGTATTAAAAACATTATAAACGAGCTAGGTTCTATCGATATTTTAGTAAATAATGCAGGAATTGCAACTTTTGGTACTTTAAATGAAATGAAAGTTGAAAAATGGAGTCAAATAATTCAAACCAATGTTATGGGTATGTATTATGTGACTAAAGAAGTTTTACCTTATTTAATAAATCAAAATGAAGGTGAAATTATTAATGTTTCATCTACAGCTGGATTAAGTGGAAATGCAAGTACTTCTGCTTATTCAGCATCAAAATTTGCTGTTATTGGAATGTCTGAATCTTTAATGAAAGAGGTTCGAAAAAACAATATTAGAGTCTGTACATTAACACCAAGCACCATTGCTTCTGACATGTCAATTGAATTAGGTATTGCTGATAAAGATTCTCAAGAAAGTGTTTTACAGCCTGAAGATTTTGCAGAATTAATAGTAGCTGGATTAAAACTACCAAGAAGAGCAATGCTTAAAAGCGCCTCTTTATGGTCTACAAATCCTTAATTTATATAAAAATCTAAACTTTTAAATCATTTTAAAAACATCAATATATAAGTTGATGATTCTTTATCTTTTAAGGTTCTTTAAAACAGTTGAATACTATTGCATACATATATTCATCAACCTTAAAAATTAAGTTTAGAAAAAAATTAATTTCTTAATAAAATTTCAAAAATCACATTTTTATGTGATTTTTTTATGCTTTATATTTACATTTAAAATAAAAAGAATGTCAATTTTCACAAACGATCCTTTGCAAATTATAGTGTTCCAAAGTTATGGAACTAACAATCATTTTTATGCAAGAGGAAGAGCTTTAGAAGATGAAAATATCAACCTAGAAAGTAATAATTTTTTTAGATTGCTTATAAATACTTGGAAACGTTTTGAAAGTGATGAAATTAAAAACACATCTTTAACAATTACCTTTCCTAACAACTTTACAATTACAACAAAAACCGATGAAAATGGTTATTTTGTGGTTGATGAAAAAATTGAAGGTTTAAGTGATTTAGCAAACAGCGAAGGTTGGTTGCATTTTACTGTTTCTTTCACCAACGAACATGTGGGTAGAAAAATAAACCTTAAAAATAAATTTCCTGGAGAACTTTTAATTCCAAAACAAACTGCAGAATTTGGTGTTGCAAGCGATATTGATGACACTATTTTGCACACTGGTGTTATCTCAAAATTAAAATGGAAATTATTAATAAACACTTTTTTTAGAGCACCATTTAAGAGAAAAGCGTTAAAAGGTTCGTCCGAATTTTATAGTTTGTTACATTTGGGAAAATCAGGTGAAAACGCCAATCCAATTTTTTATGTAAGCCATAGTCCTTGGAATTTATACAGATATTTAGAATATTTTTTAAAGAAAAATAGCTTTCCAAAAGGCGCTATTTTGTTAAGAACTTTGAAAAATATGATGCATAAAAACAGGGCTGAAAAACCTCAAAAGCAAAAAGAAATCATCAACATTTTAAAAACATACCCTACTTTACCTTTAATATTAATTGGTGATGCAGGAGAACATGATGCTGATATTTATATGGAAATTGTAAAAAATCATCCAGAGAGAATAAAAGCTATATTTTTAAGAAGCGTTAAAAGTGAAAGAAGAATTTTACGAATTAAAAACCTAATTGAAAATTATACAGAAGTTCCGTTTTTTATTGTTGACTCCAGTGAAGAAGCTATACAATTAGCTAAAAAACATGATTTTATTGCATAAAAAAAACTACCTAAATATTAATTTAGGTAGTTTTTTATTATTTATTTTTTTTTATACTTTTCTTCTTCCTGTAATTAAAGAGATTACAAATAAAACTATAAATATAAAAAATACAATTTTAGCAATACCTGCTGCTGCTCCTGCAATTCCTCCGAATCCTAAAACTCCAGCTATTAATGCGATTATTACAAATATGATTGTCCAACGTAACATAATTATTTATTTTAAGGTTAGTATATAAAATAGTTTGGTAACTATTTCTTCTTATACAAAGATAAAGGACTAACAGCCTTCGGTTTAACTCTTTTGAAATTCGTTTTAACTCAAACAAATTCATTTTAATTCAAAAAAAGAGGTTGCCTCTTCAGACAACCTCTACCAATCAACCAAACTAAAATCTTTAGTGAATATTCTCTAAAGACTTAATGTTTTGTAAGCCATTTTCAATTTTATTTTTTTGAGAGACTAAAATATCTCTTGTAGAAGATGGCAAACTTGTATCATTTATAATTTCTTGATACTCTTCAACTGCCGCTTTTTCTCCTCTAATAGCTTCTTCTAACATAGACTCTTCGCTATCTAAAGACAAAAAACCCTTGATATCCATCCAAGCTCTGTGTGCAGATCCAGTAATACTTCCACCTTTATCAATTTCTTGATTAAATGCTCTAATTTCTGTTTTTAATTCATGTCCAAAACTATATCTTTCTTCAGCTTTTGTGTTAAAGTAATTTTTTAAAGCTACGTTTTCTACATTTTCTGCTGCTTTTTTAAAACCTTTTTCAGCATCATACGTTTTTTCTAATAAATCATTTAATTTCTTTCCTACTTGTTCTGAGTATGTATTCATAATTTTTTCTTTTTTAGTGAGCGTTTGTTTTTTTTAGTAAGATGTTAAACGCATTACATCTCTTTTTTTCATAACTAATTCTTACACTACAAAGATATTTAGATAGTAGGTTTCTTATTGATGCAGAACATTTGTTCTTTAACTCATTTCAATGTTTTTTAGCATCATTTCTGGCTTATAATTCTCAAATAATGACAACATGCTTTTTTCTGATGCTGAAAAATATTTATCTTCCTTTTTATGCTGCAATGTTGTATCAAAATACTTTTTTATGGTTCCAGATTTGTAAGTATCTATAATTTCTGGATGTATATAATATTTTCTAGAAACATTTCTTGTATTTCCTAAACCTTTTGCTGCTTCATCTATTGCTGAAATTACATTTTTTTTGTTTTTAGTTTCATCATCTTCAATACCAAAATCGAGTAATTTATTAAAACAAATAAAAGATGCAGACCAAGTTCTAAAATCTTTTGCTGTAAATAATTCTCCACAAATATCATGTAGATAATCGTTTACTAAACTGCTATCTACTTTTCTTTTTACTCCATCAACATCATAATATTGAAACAAATTCCAACCAGGAATTTCCTGACATTGGTTTACAAGTTTTACCAGTTTTTTATTTTTAAGAGTAACTTTATGTTCTTTCCCTTTTTTACCTACAAATTCAAAACGAATTTTATTTTCATCCTTTGTAATATGTCTACTTCTTAACGTTGTTAAACCATACGTTTTATTTCTTTTTGCATATTGTTGGTTGCCAATTCTTATATGAGTTTCTTCTAATAATTTTACAATAAGTGCTAACACCTTGTTTAAAGTCCACTCTTTTTGTTTTAAATCGATGTCTACTTGTTTTCTAATTTTAGGTAGGTTTTTTCCAAAATCTACCATTTTAAAAAACTTGGTTTTATTTCTGATAGCATTCCAATTTAAATGATATTTATATTGCTTTCTACCTTTTGCATCTCTGCCAATTGCTTGTAAATGTCCGTTTTCTAAATCAGAAATTCTTACATTTTTCCACATTGGTGGTACTACTAATTGATTAATTCTTTTTAATATATTTTCATCAGAAATAAGAATATTTTCTTTTTTATACTTGAATTTATCACCTTTTTTAACTCTTTTAATAGTTAAATCATAATCGTTTACATATACAAGATTAAAATAATCTATACATGCTTCTGGTTTTGTTAAAACATCTTTAACTGTTATGGTATCTGTAATTTTTATCATTTTATAGAATGGCTTTTATCTTTAAATATGCTTATATAATTTGATTTAAAAATTTAAAAACGCTAAAAAAAAATTCGTAAACCGTGTATAAAAATAATCGTAAACTACAATGTAAATGAACTCAATTCAATTAATTGTTATTCTATTTAAGACTTTTTCCTATTTTAACTACCTTTACAAAACTTGCTATAGCTACTACTAGTAATTATTTAACATTGTAAATTGTATGATACATATTGAAATTATTGCTGACAGCCCAAAAGATTTTATAGAACAACTGCAAGATGCAATTGGTGGAGAAACTACTGAAAGATGGAGCGAATTTGTGTTAAAGATTAATAACGAAAATGGTATTGGTAGTATTCGTTTTATTCCTTTTGATTGGGGTGTAAATTTACTTGATTTTAATATAAAATTTCATAAAGAAATCACTTTACACATTAAGGCAAATGATCAATTTAATCCTATTCGTTTTATTTACCCAACTGTAGGGAACATTAAACATAAATTTGGTATTCATGAAAAAGAAAAAGAGGTAAACCAATTTCAATCCTTAATCTTTACTAATAAAACTGATGGTTTTAATGAAATTATTTTTCCTAAAAACGAAAAATTAGAAATTAATGTAATTGAAATTGTTAGAAAACAATTTTTAAAGAAACGCACCACAAACGTATCAACCTTAAATAAAAAATTATACGAAGTTTTTGTAGATACAGATCATGACAATAGGTTTGCCAATTATGGAATTATGAATCTTAGAATGGCAGATTTAATTAACAAACTTCATAAAATTAAAGCAAAAGGAATGCTTAGAATCTTAAAGATTGAAGCAAAAATTTACGAAATTTTATCCATGCATATTCAGCAACATAACAGACTTTTAGAAGGCGATAATTTACCTGAATCTATGAATAAAAGCGAATTAAAAATTGTTAGAAAAGTTGCAAATGCTATTTTAAAAACACCCGCAAAAGAATATTCTTTAGATCAACTTTCCTTTAAATCTGGTTTAACGCAGGCAAAATTACAAGAAGGTTTTAAATTTTTATATAACAGAACTGTTACAGAATATATAAGGCATGTTCGTTTAGAATCTGCTAGAGATATGCTTAAAAATACAGATTTAAACATCTCTCAAATTGTGTATAGTATTGGTTTTAGTAGTAGAAGTTATTTTTCTAAAATTTTTAAAGAAAAATACAACATCACTCCAAACCAATTTAAAAAAAAACTTAGAATAGTCGCATAAAAAAGCCTTGATGTTTTAAGAACATCAAGGCTTCAAATCAACCAACTATTATAATATTATTTTTACGTAATCTTAATTTTTAAGTTGTTTTATTTTATTTAAACATTTTTTTCAATAGTACTAAAACACCATATTTACTTGCAAATTTTGCAACGCTAGCAAGTATGCTTAAGGGCTTTAAACTATCTTGAAAATCGCTTTTCACTAATTTTAATTCCTCTAAACCTATTTGTTTTTCTAAGCTTAATCTTTTTAAATCGGCTTCAATTTGTTCAAAACTTTCGTATGCTCTCATATATTTTTATTTTTGAAAAATTTAACTGATAAACCTTTAATGATCTTTTTATCAATAGTTTTTCTCACTAAAAACATAATTAGTCCAAGCAATACATAAATACCACCAACTGATAAAAGCCCTAAAGAAATACTTTCGAAATAATCTCCTAATTCGATTGCTAATGCTACTGACATAAAAAGAAAGCCTATAGATAGCAAACCTCCAATTATAACCAATTTAGTAACTGTACTTATAGAAGACGCAGTTATTAAAAAAGTTTTGAGCTTTGCATAGCTAATTGAGTCTTTTACATACTTTTTACCAATATCTGTTGCACTATCAGAAGATTTGTTTATAGAATCGTAGAAACTCATAAATTATACAGTTTGTGTAAAAGGTTCATTTTTTAAATCTGCACCTTTATTTTTCTGTAAATTTTTGTTTTTTTCTTTTAAATCATGCAACTTTTTCTCTAAAGTAGAAATTACGTCATCTGCTTTATAGCTAACGTTAGACATTACACTTTCTAATTGAGTTTCTAAACTCTCTTTTTGAGTGCTATAAGTAGATGAAATTTGATCTTTTAATTCTGAAGCTGTTTCCATTGCTTTATCTTTAGCAATTAGAGCCTCTTCTCTTAGTTTTCTTCTAGTATTTTCACCTTTATCTGGTGCATACAAAATTCCTAAAATTCCTCCTATTGCTCCTCCTAATAATAAATTTGATAAACTACTCATTTTATATTGTTTTTATGGTTAAATTTAATTTCTATCTCTTGTTCTTAAAAGATACTACAAATATACAGCATAACTAAAGTGATACTTAACTCAAAAAAAACAAATTTTAACTCAAATAACAATAAACTTAATTTTCTGGTTTGTAGATTTTTGCGCTAACCTATTAATCGAAGAAGTTGTAAGTTGTAAAATTCTTGGATAACCACCAGTAACTTGACAATCTCTCATTAAAATAATTAATTTTCCTGATGGAGTTAGCTGAATAGTTCCAGGTAAAACTGCTGATGTTAGGATTTGAGGCAAATTATTGGCAAAAATTTCATTCAATTTTACACCCATTCTATTAAAATCATTAGAGATTGTAAAAATATCTGTTGTTATTTTTTCTTGTTGATATTCATTTAGCATCTCAAATTCTGGACCTTTAAAACAATCTAACCTTATCGTATTAAAATGATTTTGATCTATTTTTATTAAAGATTTTGTTGATGAAAAGGATTCTTTAGGTTCTTTAAAAGGAAATACATCACCTTTTTCAACAATACTTTTTTGAGTTATATTTTGATAAAAACTGCTGCTTTGTAGTTTTAATTCTGATAAGAAACCACCTTTTACAGCTACATAACAACGAACGCCATAATTCACCTTCCCAAAAGATAGAATATCATTTTCAAATACTTGAATTCTAGAATTTAACACAATAGGTTTCTCATTAATTGTTGGCGAGAAATCTCCACCAGAAATACAAATTATAGTATTTTTTAAAAACTGAAATTTACAACTTCCTAAAGTGATTTCTAGAACTGCAGCTTGTAGAGAATTATTTAAAATACTATTTGCCAAATCAGCAGAATACGCATCCATAACTCCTGAAACAGGAACTCCAAGATTCGCAAAACCAACTCTACCTTTATCTTGAATTGTTGTAAAAAAACCAGGTTTTAAAACTTTAAGCATGTTGTAAAGTTTTTATAAGTTGATATTTTTCGTCTTTTATTTCTTCTTCAAGTTGATAAAACTGATCCAAAGAAATAGGCTTGAATTTTATAAAATCGCCAGCTTTTGCAAAACAAGGATTTGGTGTATTAACATCAAAAAAATCGATTGGAGTTTTACCAATAATATTCCAACCACCAGCAGAATTTTGTGGATACACACCTGTTTGCATCCCTCCTATTGCAACTGAACCTTTTGCTACATGCAATCTCGGATTTGGTTTTCTATCGAAAAATAATTGCTCATTTAAACCACCTAAATATAAAAATCCTGGTAAAAAACCAACGAAGAAAACTTTGTAGATAGTTTCAGAATGGATTTTTATAATTTCATCAATTTCTAAACTTGATTTTTTTGAGATTTCTTGTAAGTCAATTCCAAATTCTAAATCATAACAAACAGGAATTTCCCATAAAAAATAATCTTGTTTTGCTATTTTTAAAGTTGATGAATAAACCGATTTTAAAAGTGCAACTTCTTCACCAAAATTTTCAATAAATTTCTTGTAAATAATTGTCAGTGAGTTATAACCTTGAATTAAATCGATATAATTTATTTCTTTATGAGCTTTAATTTTTTCTACAAAAAGTAACATATCATTTAGAATTTCATCATCAATAATAGCTTGCCATTCTACAAGAATCGCCTTTTCTCCAAATTGTTTATATGTTGGTTTTTTATCCAATTTTAAAACCTTCTTTTTTTAAATTTTCATATACATATTTTACAATTTCAACAGCATTCTTCGTGTCTCCATGAACACAAAAAGTGTCTGCTTTTATCTTTTTTTCGAAACCTGAAATTGTTTTTACTTGATTGTTTTTAATCATATATAAAACATGTTTTAAAACGGCTGTTTTATCAACTAACAAAGCATTTTTATGAGTTCTAGAAACTAACGATAAATCATTATTATAATTTCGATCAGCAAAAGCTTCATATTTAATTTTGATGTTATTTTTTAAAGCAACTTTCTCAATTACAGAATTATAAGGAACATATAAAAACGCATCTTTTAAATAATTTCGACTCAATTCTATAAATAAAACTGCGAGCTTTTCATCGACAGCAATTGCATTATACAAAGCTCCATGAGGTTTTATATGATGTAGTTTTCCATCAAAAAAGGACAATCTTTCTGAGAATAAATTCAATTGATTTTGAAAGCTTTTTTTCAATTCATCATCAGAAATCTGCATCAACTTTCTACCAAAATTTTCTCTATCAGGAAAAGATGGATGTGCACCAATTTTCACGTTATTTTCTATCGCTAATTTTATAGTTTCATCAATAGAATTTGCATCACCAAAATGACCACCACAAGAAATATTGCAAGATGAAATAAATGGCATTAATAAATGCTCATTTTCAACTCCTTCTCCAACATCACAATTAATATCGATACTTTTTATCATTATTTTACTAATAATTTTAAACTTCTGTTTGGGTTTGCCACGAATAATTATTTACCACGAATTCACGAATGCCATTTTAAACCTAAAAATAATTTCTCAAATTAAAATTCCTTTGAAATTCATTAAATTTAGTGATATTATTTTACACATCAGAGTGATTTTTTAATTCGTGAATTCGTGGCACATTTTTAAAAATCTAAAGCAAACCAAAAACTTTCATAATCCCTTTTGCGCCTAAAAATATAGAAATTGCTAAAATTACAAACCCAAAAATATTTTGTGTTTTTGTGTTTACAAAAGTTCCCAAAACATTCTTTTTATTCATAATCCACAATAAAATTCCTGCAATAATTGGTAAAAGCATTCCATTTGCCACCTGTGCAAATTTTATAATTTCTATCGGTTTTATACCTATTGATGAAAAAATAACCCCTAAAAGTAAAATAATCATCCAAACCATTTTAAAAGATTTCGATTGCATATTTCCTTTTAAACCCAAGCAACCTTGTGCAACATAAGCTGCTGCCAAAGGTGCTGTAATTACAGATGTAATTCCTGCTGCAAAGAGTCCTAAAGCTAAAAAGTATTTGGCAAATTCGCCATATAAAGGTGCTAAACCTTTTGCTAAATCTGCTACATTTAAAATATCTTTTGATGGAATTGAAGCTGCTGAAATAATAATTGCCATAGAAACCATTCCTCCTAAAATTATTGAAATAATTGTATCTGTTTTAGCGAGGGAAACATCTTCTTTTTTCTTCCATCTTTCTTTTACTAAAGACGCATGTAAAAACAAATTGTAAGGCACAACAGTTGTACCAATTAAACCAATAACTGTCAATAAACTTTTCTCTGAAAATTTAGGAACAAACATTCCTTTTAGAACTTCCAAAACATTTGGTTGCGTTATAATTGCAGTAATTACAAAAGAAAAACTCATCAACAAAACCAAGATGACTAAGGCTTTTTCAAGAAATTTATAATTCCCAATATATAAAAGTACAAAGGCAATTATACCAATAATTAAACTCATAAAATTGATGGACAAACCACCAATAGTATGTCTGAATTCGCCAAAAATGGTTTCTAATCCTAAAATTCCTCCACTAATATTTCCTGCTTCATAAGAAGCATTTCCTACCACAATTGCAGCTAAAATTAATAGCGTTATAAAGTGTTTTAAAAACGGAATTTTAATTTCTTCTCTAATAACTTCCGATAATCCTTTTTGAGAAATAATGCCTAATCTTGCAGCCATTTCTTGCAACACAATGGTTGCAATTATAGAAAGTAGCATTGCCCACAACAAATTGAAACCAAAATTGACACCAGCCAACGTACAAAGTGTTACAGTTCCTGGGCCAATAAAAGCTGCAGCCACTAAAGTTCCTGGACCAATATTTTTGAAGTATTTTTTTAGCATAAGAAAAATATCTAGAAGTAAAACCTACAAGGTTTTTGAAACCTTGCAGGATAAAGATACTTTTTAAAAACAAAAAACACCTCAAAATTGAGGTGTTTTCTAAAAATATAATTCGTTAAAAGTCGTTATGCAATTTCTATTTTATTATTATCTAAAATAACATTAAACTTTATTTCTGCTTTCAATGCTTTAAACACTTTAATTATGGTTTCGATAGTTGCACTATTAGCATTATTTTCAAGTTTCGATATTTGAGATTTATTGATACCTATTAATTCTCCCAATTTTTCTTGAGTTAATTTCTTTTCTTTTCGAGTTGTTCTTATCATTTGCCCTAACAAATCCATTCTTAACTCATATTCATAAGCATCTCTTTCTTCAGTTCCTTTTTCTCCAACATATTTATCTTCCATTTCAGATAAACTATATGATTTCATTTTTGACATAATTTTTATTCTTAGATTTCTAAATATTGCTTTCTTATTTGTTCAGCTTTTGTAATTTCTTTTTGAGGTGTTTTTTGAGTCTTTTTTACAAATCCATTTGTTGCTATCACAAGCGTATTTTCTTTCTCACTTTTATCCCAAAAAGCTAATAACCGAATTTGTTGATTAGAAAATCGAACTCTAAATTCCCAAATATCACTATTTAATTTTTTAAAAAATTTAGGATTATTTGTGTTTTCAGCCATTCTGATATTTTGAAATAATTTCTTTTGAGTTTTATTGTCTAATAGACTTACAAACTCATCAGCAGATTCCAAAAATATCGTGTTAAAATTCTTCAACTAAGATTTATTTTATTCGCTGCAAAGATACAAAATGTTTCAATATTTAGCAACTTGATGAAATTAATATACTTTTAAAAAACAAAAAACACCTCAAAATGAGGTGCTTTCTAAAATTATAATAACGAATTTATTTTCTAATACGCATATCTTTGAGGTCCTCCTCTACGAATTTCTTCGTTTGCAAATTCCTCAAATTGTTTAAAATTATGTCTAAAAGCATTCGATAATTTAAACGCAGTTTCATAATAAGCATCATCATTATTCCAAGTAGATCTTGGACTTAACAATTCTGTTGGCACTCCAGGACAAAATCTTGGTTGTGCAACTCCAAAAACCGAATGAATATGATAGTTTTCGTACGTATAATCTGACAATTCTCCATTTAAAACTGCAGTAATCATTGCTCTCGTATATTTTAATGGCATTCTTCTACCCACACCATATTGACCTCCAGACCAACCTGTGTTTACAAGCCATACATTAACACCTGCATCTTTCATTTTTTTGCTTAACATTTCTGCATATTTTGTAGGGTGTAAAGGCATAAATGGCGCACCAAAACACGCTGAAAAATTAGGAGTAGGTTCTGTAACTCCTGCTTCTGTTCCTGCAACTTTTGCTGTGTAACCAGATATAAAATGATAGGCAGCTTGTGCTGGAGTTAATTTAGAAATTGGAGGCAATACTCCAAAAGCATCTGCAGTTAAAAAGAAAATATTCTTCGGATTTTTACCAATTGATGGCTCCTGAATATTGTCTATATGATAAATTGGGTAACTAACTCTTGTATTTTGAGTGATAGAAGTATCAGCAAAATCGACAACTCCCTTATCATCCATGACAACATTTTCTAAAATTGCACCTTTTTTAATCGCTGCAAAAATTTCTGGTTCTTGTTCTTGAGATAAATTAATCACTTTTGCATAACAACCACCTTCAAAGTTAAAAACGGTGTTTTCTGCTGTCCATCCATGTTCATCATCACCAATTAAACTTCTGTTTGGATCTGTAGAAAGTGTTGTTTTTCCTGTTCCAGATAAGCCAAAGAAAATTGCTGTATCTCCAGCTGCACCAACGTTTGCAGAACAATGCATTGGTAAGGTGTTTTTATAGACTGGTAAAATAAAATTTAAAGCAGAAAAGATTCCTTTTTTAATTTCGCCTGTATATCCTGTACCCCCAATTAAAGCAATTTTTTTAGTAAAATTTAATATTGCAAAATTATGTTGACGAGTTCCATCTTGCTCTGCATCAGCCATAAAACCTGGTGCATTAATTACAGTCCATTCAGGAGAAAAATCTTTTAACTCTTCTTCTGTTGGTCGTAAAAACATATTGTAAGCAAACATATTGCTCCAAGGATATTCGTTTACAACTCTAATATTTAATTTGTAATTTTTATCTGCACATGCATAACTATCTCTTACAAAAATTTCTTTTTCTGATAAATAATCGACAACTTTATCGTACAATTTATCAAATTTATCTTCTTCAAAAGGTAAATTAATTTTACTCCACCAAACTTTATCTTCTGTAATATTGTCTTTTACAATAAAACGATCCATAGGAGAGCGTCCTGTAAATTCACCTGTATTTACTGCAATTGCTCCTAAAGAAGATTCTACTCCTTGTTCTTTTTGAAGTGTTTCTTGGTGTAATTCGTTAGAAGTTAACTGATAACGAACTGTGGCATTTTTGATTCCTAGACTATTTAACGAAATCGATTTCGTATTTGTATCTACCATATCAATATTTTTAGTTTTTTTATGAGCTACAAAACTAATCAATATTTTAAAAACGACCTTATTTTTATTTATTTTTTATTTCTGTTTGTACTTTTTTACAAAAATTATAAGCATTGAAATCCAGCCAATTATAAAGAAAAAACCACCTAAAGGCGTTACAAACCAAATAGATTTTGCACTAATGGAAGTTAATTGAATTGCATAAATTGAGCCAGAAAATAAAAGAATTCCCAATATAAAAAGATAGCTAATTATGTCTTTTTGCTTAATAGAAAATCCCTCATAAATATTCACAAATAATAAAATAATTGCATGAAACATTTGATAACGAACAGCCGTTTCAAAACTTAATAATTGATCTGAAGTTAAACTTTCTTTTAAAGCGTGTGCACCAAAAGCACCCAAAATAACTGCTGACAATCCTAAAAAACAAGTAATAATTAAATTTTTAAACATTATGAAAGGTTTTTGTTTAATTTTAAACAAATTTAGTATCTTCGTTCAAACACAAAAATACAGCTTTCTTTTATGAAAAACATATTGATTATTGGTGCAGGGAAATCGAGTTCATCTTTGATTAAATTTTTAATAGACAAATCTGATGCAGAAAATTTACGAATACTTATTGGAGATTTATCAACCAAAAATGCAACTAAAATCATCAACAATCATAAAAATGCCAAAGCTATTATTTTTGATGTTTTTAATGAACAGCAACGTGAAACAGAAATTGAAAAATCAGATCTTGTAATTTCGATGTTACCAGCAAGATTTCACATAGAAGTTGCAAAGAGTTGTATCAAATTTAAAAAACATTTGGTTACTGCTTCTTACATTTCTAAAGAGATAAAAGCGCTTGATAAAGCTGCCAAAAAAAATGGTTTAGTCTTTATGAATGAAATTGGTTTAGACCCAGGTTTAGATCATATGAGTGCCATGCAAATATTGGATAGGATTAGAGAAAAAAATGCCAAAATGCTGTTATTTGAATCTTTTTGCGGTGGTTTAGTTGCGCCTGAAAGTGATACCAATCTTTGGAATTACAAATTTACATGGAACCCAAGAAATGTTGTTTTGGCAGGCCAAGGAGGAGCTGCAATGTTTATTCAAGAAAGTACTTATAAGTACATTCCATATCATAAATTATTCAGAAGAACCGAATTTTTAAAGGTTGATAATCAAAAGTTTGAAGCATACGCAAATAGAGATTCTTTAAAATACAGAAGCGTTTATGGTTTGGATGAAATTCCGACAATGTACAGAGGAACCATTAGAAAAGTCGGTTTTTCTAGAGCTTGGAATATTTTTGTACAATTAGGAATGACAGACGATTCTTACACTATAGAGAATTCCGAAAACATGAGTTATAGAGATTTTGTAAACTTGTTTTTAGCTTATTCTCCATCAGATTCTGTAGAATTGAAATTACGCTCTTATTTAAAAATAGATCAAGATGATATTATGTGGGAAAAACTAATTGAACTTGATATTTTTAATCCAAAGAAAAAAATAGAAATCTCGAATGCAACTCCTGCTCAAGCCCTTCAAAAAATATTAGAAGATTCTTGGACACTTCAAGAAAACGATAAAGATATGATTGTAATGCAACATCTTTTTGGTTTTGAAATTGATGGAAAAAAACATCAAATTGAAAGTAGTTTAATTGTTGAAGGCGAAAACCAAACTTATACAGCAATGGCTAAAACAGTAGGTTTACCAATGGCAATTGCAGCGTTAAATATTTTAAATGGCGGAATTAAAACGCCAGGAGTTCAAATACCTATTTCTAAAGAAGTCTATGAACCTATTTTAAATGAATTAGAGAAGTATGGAATAAAATTCACAGAAAAAGAAGTTCCTTATTTGGGTTATAATCCGAATCATGTAATTGGTTAAAACTATTTTTTATTATCTTAGTTAAAGCAAAGAACTTTTTAACTTAAAAAAATATAAATAGCTACTCAATTAAAGTTGGTATAATCAAAAATTAAACCTTCTCGATTTTTAGTTGCCTTATATTTTATAATGAAATTTTACTAAATTGTTTATGAAAACTCTAATACAGATATCAAGCATATTAATTATATTATTTATTACTTCTTGCACTCCTAATGAAACAATTGAAGAAATAGAAGTAACAGAAGAAATTACTCCAAAAAATGTAGAAATAATATTAACAACTACACAACCTAATTTTGATGAAGTTGTGCTTTCTTACTACGATTTTGATGATGAAAGTTGGAATTATGGCCCAAGACAGTTTGTATATGATGCCAATGGAAATCCAGAGCCAATAATTATTTCCCTACCAGATTATAAATATAAAACTATTGAAGGTAATGCATACCGTAAAAATAATTGGACTTCTAGCTTAAAAGTTCAGATTTTTATAGATGATATTCTAGTGAAAGAAGATGAAGTTTTTGGAACTAATTTAGTGTACGCTCAAGTTTTTTTCGATTATACAATTGAGGAATAAATTACATCTTTAAATAAAAATCTTTAGTCAGATTTATATACTCTTCTGTGTATTGATGGCGCTCAATTTCTATAATTAAATGTGCTGAATTTATTGCTGTTTGATGAAAAGAAAACTCTAGCAAGCTTCTTTTTATTTCAGATTTTGGATTTCCTTGAACTCGACAAATTCTATTTAAAAACAACTTATTTTCATTTGCTAGGTTGATAAAATTCTCTTCCTCCTTATAAGGAATTACAATCGCAAATTTTCCATCCGAAGAAAGAATTTTTACAACACCTGTAATCAATTCTAAAAAAGATAACGAACTTGTAAAACGTGCTTTGTTTCTAGCATCATTTTCAGTTTCAAACTCATCAGTATAAAAAGGCGGATTTGTAACAATTAAATCGTACGTTTCTTCTTCATCAGCAATTTCATCTGCAAAATTTTGAAAAGTACTATTGTAACAATACAAACGATCTCCCCAATCAGAATTTTCAAAATTGGCAACTGTTTGTTCGTACGCATTTTCATCAACCTCAACTCCATCAATTGTCATAGCATCAAAACGTTGTGCCATCATTAAAGCAATAATTCCTGTTCCTGTACCAATATCTAAAATTGTATCAGGGAAATTACCTGTAGCACACCAAGCACCTAGTAGCACACCATCTGTACCAACTTTCATAGCTGTTTTATCTTGCTGAATTGTAAACTCTTTAAATTGAAATGGTTTTATCATTCGTCAAAAATAGCTAAATTAAAAATCTGTGAAACTGTTATGTGATTTTTTAAATAGAAATATTTTGATTTTAACATAATAAACCTACGAATTGGGTTATAATTGTTAGTTTTGTAGCTAGTTACAGTAAAATTTTACAAAAACATGAAAAAACTGATATTCATTTTTGGTCTTATATTATTTAATTCCTGTACAGCTTCAACAACAGCTGAAGAAGAAAATTTAGTTTCAGGAAAAGACAGAGTTGTAAGAATGGAGTTTAATACGACATTATTGAGTTTTGATGAAATTAGAATTAGTTATTTTGATTATAAAACAAATACAAATCCTCTTGTTGTTCATGAATTTTCTTATGATGCAGCAGGACAACCTATACCTTTAGTACTAACTTTTGAAAATTACGATTTTAGATTTATTAATGGAGAAGCTTATAGAAACAATCCTAGTACAGAAGAAATTTCTGTAAAAGTTTATGTTGATGATGAGTTAGTAATTGAGGAAGCAGAAAGAGGAGAAAATGGAGAGTATGCAGAAATTAGATTCAACTACGATATTGTTTTAAAGAAAAACATTTAAAATCTGTTTTGAAGTTCAAAATATTCTAAATCTAAAGTTGATAAATTTTTATTTTTATAAATACAAATTAAGTGGCAATTAGTGCAATACCAGAATTTAAAATTAAAATATTGTAAAGAAGAGGATAACTTACAGACAAGACCAGCAAACGAGTGTTGATATAGTTCCATTCGCATTAACCTCTTCAATTACTCTAGTTTATGTTATTTTTTTAGTTTTGATTTTAAATGATATTTTATATTAATCCCATTTCATTTTTTGTAATCTTACAGCATTTAAAATAGCTAATAACGCAACACCTACATCTGCAAAAACGGCTTCCCACATTGTAGCTAAACCACCTGCTCCTAAAATTAGCACAATTACCTTTACACCAAAAGCTAACCCAATATTTTGCCATATAATCTTTCTTGTTGAGCGACCAATTTGAATCGCTTTTACCACTTTTGAAGGTTGATCTGTTTGAATAATTACATCTGCTGTTTCAATGGCAACATCACTCCCTAAACCACCCATTGCAATACCAACATCACTTGCAGCTAAAACTGGTGCATCATTAATCCCATCACCAATAAAAGCAATCTTATTTTTAGGGTTTTGTTTTAGTTTTTCTACTTCGTTCAACTTATCTTCAGGTAGTAAACCACCTTTGGCTTCTTTAATATTTAATTCTGATGCTACTTTTTGAGTAATAGAATCTTTGTCGCCTGAAAGCATTATTATTTTTTTGATGCCTTTTTTATGTAATGCTACAATTGTTTCTTTGGCATCTTCTTTTAATTCATCAGCAATAACAACAAAGCCAGCAAATGTATTATCAATAGCCACTAAAACAATAGATTCTACAATAGTGTCGATTTCTTTAGAAATTTTTATATTATTATCTATCATTAATGCCTTATTTCCAACTAGAACACTTTTACTATTAACGGTTCCTTTCAACCCTTTTCCTGCAATTTCAGATACTTTGGAAGCTTCAAAACCTGCACCTTCTTCCTTATATTCTAAAATAGCTGTAGCAATGGGATGTGTAGATTGCTTTTCCATAGCCATCAGATATTTCATGAACTCACTTTCTTCCCAATTAAAAGCTTTAATTTCTTTAATTTTAAAAACTCCTTTTGTTACAGTTCCAGTTTTATCCATTACCAAAATATTTATTTTAGTCATTGCATCTAAAAATGAAGCTCCTTTAAATAAAATACCATTTTTTGAAGCTGCACCCAATCCACCAAAATATCCTAAAGGAATAGAAATTACCAAAGCACAAGGGCAAGAAATTACAAGAAAAATCAAAGCTCTATACAACCAATCTCTAAACACATAATCATTTACAAAAAAGTAAGGTAAAAATGTAACCCCTATTGCTAAAAACACAACAATTGGTGTATAAACCCTCGCAAATTTTCTAATAAACAATTCGGTTTTAGATTTACGAGCGGTTGCATTTTGAACCATATCCAGAATTCTAGCAATAGAACTGTCTTTAAATTCTTTTGTAGTTTCAATTTCGATAACCCCATCCATATTAATGCTTCCTGCAAATACTTTTTCTCCTTTTGTAATTGTATTTGGTTTGCTTTCACCAGTTAAAGCTGCTGTATTGAAAGACCCTTTTTCTGATAATAAAATGCCATCTAAAGGAATTTTTTCACCAACACGAACTTTTACTTTTTCTCCAATTTCTACTGTTTCAGGATTTACCGATTTATAATCCTTATTTCGATATACTAAAGCTTCATTTGGGCGAACATCGAGTAACGCTTTAATATTACCTTTTGCTCGATTAACTGCTGCATTTTGAAACAGTTCTCCAACTGCATAGAACAACATTACTGCAACTCCTTCTGGATATTCTCCAATTACAAATGCTCCTATAGTTGCAATAGACATTAAAAAAAACTCTGTAAAAACATCGCCTTTTATAATACTTTCCCAACCTTCTTTTACTACAGGAAGACCCACTGGAATATAAGCGACTCCATACCAGACAATGCGAATCCAATCTTTAAAAAATTCAGTATTAAAATAATCTAATACGATACCAATAATTAGCATTATAAAACTTATGATTGCTGGAACATACGCTTTAAAATTGTTAGCTTGATCACCATGATTGTGACCATCATTATGAGAATGTCCTGCTTCTGAACTTGGTTTTAAATCTTTTAAATTGATTTTCTTTTTTTTCATAGTTAAATTATTTATGATTCAAAGTTATTGTATTTCTGTCTGCAATGGAAGTGCATTTATAACCCACTACATTTATCACAAACACCTTTTACGACCAAATTTATGTCTTCAGAAATAAATCCATTTGGTACTTTTATTTGTGGAATTTTATGTTCTGTTAAACAGATGGTTTCGTTACAGTTATTACAATGAAAATGTAAGTGTAAATCAGTTTCAATCTCGCAATTACATCCTTTTTCACATAGTGCATATTTTGTAATTCCTGTTCCATCATCAATTTGATGCACTATTGCTTTTTGTTCAAAAGTTTTTATAGTTCTATAAAGTGTTGTTCTTTCTGCTTTTTCAAAAGCATTTTCTATATCACTTAGTGTTACAGCCACTTCTTTTTCTGCAAGAAACTTATAAATAAGCAAACGCATTGCTGTTACACGTATATTTTTTGACTCTAATAATTGTTCTACTGTTTTCATGACTAATGTTTGTGTTCTGCTTCTCCTTTTTTCATTTCAGCAATTAAATAATAGGCATTATTATAGGCGAATTTTGTAGTTTTTTCTATTTTTTCAACAAATTGAACTGCTACCCAATTATCATCTTTTGCACCCAAAAACACTTCAACAGGAGTAAAACTCCAATCTTCGTTTTCTTTTTTGACCGTAAATACATAAAACCTATTGCCTTCTTTTATAATCGCACTTTCTGGCAATGCTTTTTTTTCAGCATTATCAACTTGAATTCTTCCTTTTATATACATTCCTGGAATTAAATTTCCTTTTTTGTTTTCAATTTCAGCGTGAACGTGAAGTGCTTTTGGATTATCCTCAAAGGTTTTACTTACAGAATAAATTTCCGCGGATAAATCTTCATCTGAATTAGATTGCAAATTGAATATCACCTTTTGTCCTTTTTTAACCTTATAGACGTCTTTTTCAAATACCATTAAATCTGCGTGAACGTGATGTGTGTTTACAATTTCAAAAAGTTCGGTTTGCGGTTCTACATATTGTCCTGTCTTAACTTCAACTTTTTGCACAAAGCCTTCTATTGGACTACACAATGAAATCCTTTGGGCAATTGACCCTTTTTTCAATAAGGATGTATTGATATTTAATAGTTTTAGCTGTGCTTCTAATCCGTTTACCATTGCTTTTGAGACATCATATTCTGCTTCAGCTTTTTGAAAATTTGCACCAGAACCAACGCCTGCATCATATAATTTTTTTTGACGTTCGTAGTTTTTCTTTAAAAAATTACTGTTGCTAAAAGCATTCAAATAATCAGTTTGCATTTTTATAATATTTGGATGAGATAAATATGCTACTACTTGACCTTTTTTAACTTTATCGCCTTCAATTACATTTATGGATACTACGTTTGCACCAATTACAGGGGTAATTGTTGCTTCGTTTTGAGGTGGCACTTCTAATATGCCATTTGCTTCAACATAACCACTCATATTACGTAATGCAATGGTGTCTATTTTCATCTGTAAAGCTTCAAACTGTTTTTGTGTAAGTATAACTTCTTTGGACTCTTTATGATTACTCTCTAATTCTTTATTATTTGAATTTGTGCTATTTGCTATTTTCTTATCACTATTAACACAAGCTGTTAACATAATGCCCAGTAAAACAATTGATAGAATATTATATGATGTTTTTTTCATTTTCTTATTGATTAAAATATTGTAGTTGAAATGTACTTTCTAAATAATTTATTAATGCTTCTTGAGCTTCTAATTCAGATTGAATTGCCTCTTTTATTAATTGTGTAAAAGCTGTATAATCTATTTCACCTTCTTTGTAAGCAAATAAAGCGCCTACTTTTTGTTCTTTTACAAGTGGTAAAACTTTATTTTTATAAAAAAACCAAGACGTTTTCCATTTTTGATAATTCTCTTTAGATTGTATAAACCTTGATTGTACTTCTTGTTTTTTGAATAGAATATTAGTTTCTGCAATTTCAGTATCTATTTTTGCAGTTTTAACTTTTGCTCTACTTGTTCCGGATAAAAAAGGAATTGAAATACCTGCTTGATAGGTATAAAAACCTGAATTACCATTTAAGTTTTGAAAACCACCCTGAAGATTTAACTTTGGTAAATTACCTGCTTTAGCAGTCTTATATTTTGCTTCTGCTTCTGTTACCTTTAATTTTGCTATTTCAAATAATGGATGTTTCTCTGGATTAAAAGATGCAATATTAATTTTATTAGTGATTTCAAAATCATTAGTAACTGTATAGAATGTATCAGAAACCAACCATAGATTTAATTGTTGCAATGCAATATCATATTCACTTTTTGACTGCATAAATTTATTTTGAATTTGTAAGGCTTGATTTTTAGCTGCTGAATATTCTAACCTTGAAATTGCTTCTACTTTATAATTTAAAGCTACAGCTTTTTCAAAGTTGGTATAAATGGAATCTAATTCTTTGTATAAATTGTATTTCCTTTTACACTGAAAAACATTTGCCCACGCCTTTTTTACTTCTAACTCTAAATCTAATTCTGAAAGTTGAAACGCTTTTTGAGCTAATTGAATATGTTGCTCTTGCAATCGCTTTTTTGCAGAAATACCAAAAACATTAATGTTACTTTGACCAATTCCTAAAGTAGTATAAATACCGTTTCCTTTATTAATTTCCTCACCACCAGTAAAAATTTGAGTGGTACCAAAATCGTAAGCTGTACTTTTTAACTGCTCTTGTTTGTTGATTTCTAATTGCTTTTGTTTTAATAATGGATAATTTTCTTTTGATAAATTGACTGCTTCTTTCATTGAAATAACGGGTAACATATCAACAACTTCTTGTGCGTTACTTGCTATTGGTAAGAAAAACACAAAAGCGACCATAGCAATAACTGTAATTACTTTTTTATTTGCTCTCAAGTTGAATGATTTGTTTTCTACCCAATGATATAATATCGGTAAAACGAATAATGTTAATAATGTAGAAGTAAGTAAACCACCAATTACAACCGTTGCTAAAGGTCTTTGTACTTCTGCACCAGCTGAAGCTGAAAGCGCCATAGGTAAAAAGCCTAAAACATCTGTAAAAGCAGTTAACATAATAGGTCTAATTCTTCGTTTTGTACCTTCTATAATTCTATCTTTTAAATTAGTTACACCTTCTTCTTTTAGTTCATTTAAACCGCTAATCATTACTAATCCGTTTAAAACTGCAACACCAAATAAAACGATAAAGCCAACACCTGCAGAAATACTAAAAGGCATATCTCTTAACCATAATGCAAATACACCACCAATAGTTGCCATTGGAATAGCTATGTAAATCATTAAGGTTTGTGGTAACGATTTTAGAGCAAAATAGATGAGTACAAAAATTAGTAATAACGCAATTGGCACAACTGTTAGTAAACGATTACTGGCACGTTCTAAATTTTCAAAAGCGCCACCATAGCGAATAAAATAACCTGTAGGTAATTCTAATTCCGCATCTAACTTTGATTTTATTTCCATTACCAGGGATTTTACATCCCTTCCTCTAACGTTGATACCAACATAAGTTCTTCTATTCGTATTATCTCTACTTATTTGCATTGGACCAGCTTTGTAGCTTACGTCTGCAATTTCACGAAGTGGAATTTGATTTCCAGAAGGTAAATTGATATATAAATTTTGAACATCTGAAATATTCTTTCGGTTTTCAGAATTTAATCTTACAACTAAATCAAATCGTTTTTCTCCTTCAAAAATTATCCCTGCTTTACCACCAGCAAAAGCAGACTGAACTAACTGATTCATTTTATTTATTTGAAGGCCATATTGAGCTAATTTATTTCTATTATACGTTATTGTAATTTGTGGTAAACCAGTTGTAGCTTCGGCTTTCATATCTCCAATACCTTCTGTACCTGTAATAATTTTAGATATTTCTTCTGCTTTTTGAGATAATACATTTATATCTTCACCATAAATCTTTATAGCTATATCTTCTCTAACACCTTCCAATAATTCATTAAAACGCATTTCAATTGGTTGGGTAAATTCGTAATTAACTCCAGGAATTATTTCAACAGCTCCTTTCATTTGCTCAATGAGTTCGTCTTTAGAATTAATTGAAGTCCATTCACTTTTTGGTTTTAAAATCACAAAAATATCTGCAATATCCATAGGCATAGGATCTGTTGGTATTTCTGCAACACCAATTCGACTTACAATTTTCTCAACTTCAGGAAACTTTGCTTTAACAATTTTCTCAATCTTTGTTGTTGTTTCAATAGTTTCAGTTAATGAACTACCAGGTTTTAAAATAGCGTGAAATGCAATATCGCCTTCATCAAGTTGAGGTATGAACTCGCCACCCATTCTTGTAAACATAAAAACTGTAATACAAAATAAAATAACAGAAACACCAATTATTAGTTTTCCTTTTTTTAATGCTTTTTCTAATAAAGGTTGGTATTTACGTTCTACCCAATGCACAAATTTATCTCCATAAGATTTTTTTTCTGATTTTGGAGCTCTTAAAATTAATGCAGACATCATTGGTACATAAGTCAAACACAGCACCATTGCACCAATCATTGCAAAAATGAAAGTCAATGCCATAGGTTTAAACATTTTCCCTTCAATACCCTCTAATGCCAATATGGGCAGAAATACGATTAGAATAATTAGCTGACCAAAAAAGGCAGCATTCATCATTTTTTTTGAAGCATCACTTGCAACACCATCACGTTCTTTGGATGTTAATTTCCTTTTCTTTAATACTTTTGATGCAATGAGAAAAACGGTGCTTTCTACAATAATTACTGCGCCATCTACAATAATACCGAAATCAATTGCTCCTAAACTCATTAGATTTGCCCAAACATTAAATGCATTCATTAGTATAAAAGCAAATAATAATGATAATGGAATAGTGGAAGCTACTATTAAACCACCTCGCCAGTTACCTAATAAGAAAATAAGGACAAAAATCACTATCAATGCACCTTCAATAAGGTTTGTTGCAACTGTAGATGTTGTTTCAGCTATTAGCTTACTTCGGTCTAATAAAGGTTCAATTATCACACCTTCTGGCAAAGATTTTTCAATTTGAGCCATTCTAACTTTTACATTTTCTATTACATCATTTGAATTAGCTCCTTTAAGCATCATTACCAAACCACCTACAACTTCTCCTTCGCCATCTTGTGTTAGTGCACCATAACGAATGGCAGCACCAAATTGTACTTTGGCAATGTCGCCAATTGTAATAGGAATACCATTTGAGTTTTTTATTGTTATTTTTTTTATATCGTCTAAAGTTCGAACCAAACCTTCACCACGAATAAAATTAGCTTGATGATTTTTTTCAATATATGCACCACCAGTATTTTGGTTATTATTTTCCAGTGCTTCAAATATATCTGTAATAGTTATTCCTATTGCTCGCAATTCGTTAGGGTCAACAGCAACTTCATATTGCTTTATTTTACCACCAATTGCATTTACCTCTACAACACCTGCAACCATTGCCATTTGACGTTGTACAATCCAATCTTGCATCGTACGTAAATCAGTAATCGAATATTTATCTTTATATTCTGGTTTTACTTTTAATGTGTATTGATATATTTCTCCTAAACCAGATGAAATAGGACCCATTGAAGGTTCACCAAAACCAGCAGGAATTTGTGCTTTTATATCGTTCAATTTTTCAGCAACTAATTGACGAGGTAAATATGTTCCCATATCATCATCAAAAACTATAGTAACCACAGATAAACCAAAACGAGAAATTGAACGAATTTCCTGAACATTGGGTAGATTACTCATTGCTATCTCTATTGGATAGGTTATGATTTGCTCAATATCCTCTGTTCCTAAATTTGGTGCTTGTGTAATAACTTGTACTTGGTTATTTGTAATATCTGGAACTGCATCTATTGGTACTTGGGTCATACTCCAAATACCTGCTCCAATAATGGTAAGCGTAAGCAAACCAATAATAAATTTGTTATTGATTGAAAAATCAATGATTTTATTAATCATAGAAAATGTATTAATTCAGTTAGACTTTTCGACTTAATTCAAAACAATATTAGAATTAGACGAAATGAAGAGAACCTTTTAGGCTCGAAATAGGATATAGTTATCCTTTAAAAAAACTGAATTATGCCCTTGGTGGCTGTAAAATTGAAGTAGTAAAGTCTTTTTCTGTACCATTTTGGTAGAAAAAATCTTGTGTAGAAATGTAGGATGTATTAATACTTACATCTACAAATTTGAAATCTATCGCACTAATATGGCAACACTGACAAATACAAAAAGGAGAACATAAGTCTGAACCTTGATGTTGATGATCACTGTCGGTTACCTGTGAAACTTCTGTTTGAACCTCATTATCAAGCACAGTATAATCTTCGCAAGGTGCTAAATTAAGGGCTAAAATATAAATTGATAATATGAAGGCTAAATATTTCATTGTAACAAAGATATAAATTAATTAGTGCAATGGTTGTGCAAAAAAGAAATCACACTTTGTAATTCTAAAAAGAAGTACTTTTAAAAAGCACTTCTTCTCTTTGTAGTTTTATTAATTAGATTGATTCATTTCCATAGTATGGTCATATTTACAACAACCAGGTAAATTATCATAAGCATCTATATCTCCTTTCGCTTTTTCTGTATCATAACCTGAAGCTGCAATTGCTTTATGAATAGCCATTACATTCGTTTTACTTTCATCAAAAGAAACAGCAATTTTCTTTTTATCTACATCCCAAACTGCAGTTGCAACACCATCAACATTGTTTGCTGCTTTTTCTATGGTACTTTTACACATACCACAGTTTCCTCTTACACCAAAAGAAATTTCTATTGTTGCCACTTCTTTAGAAACTTCAGTTTTGTTGGTATTTGTTTCTTTTTTACCTTCGTTTTTACAGCTTACAAATACTGTTGCTGCAATAATTACTACACTTAAAATTACTTTTTTCATTTGTTTAAAATTTAATTATTAATTTGTTTTATTATTCTATTACTTGTTTTACTTCACCACAGGTTAACATTTTATCACCATAATAAGGATTTATTACTTTTTCTTCTTTACTCAACCAATACGCACCCTTGTTATTATTTGCCATAGGACAGAATTCTACAAACACTTTTGTGTTGATACCGAATATTTGAATTGCTTTTATTAGGTTTAAAGACAAATTTTTAAAATGACTTCTTTGTTCTTTAATATTTGATGCTTTAGAAATTGATGTAGTAGCTTTTTTTATTTCTTTTACTAAAGACATCCAATTTGTATGAGTTTCATTATCTTTTAGTAGTTTCATATCTACTTTAGATATGTTTTCTAATAGCTTTTTTGAAGCTGAAATTGATTTATTAGTTTCTTCTTTAACCAAAGCATCTTTTAATTTTATATACGCATTAAAAACTGTTTTTAATTGGTTTTGAAAATCTTCTGACACTTCTATTCTCTCGTTTTTATTGAAGCTAATTGTTATTGATGAAGTATTCTTTTCCATACCAAGATGATTTTCGTGACCTGTCATTACTTTACCACCTTTTTTATTCATCATAGATTTTTTGCCTTGTAATTGTGCAGCAGCATCAACCGTAAAAGTTCCATTAGTTACTATTTCATCTTCATTTTTTAAACCTTTTAAAACCTCGTAGTTATCGCCAATTCTATTGCCTAATGTAATTTCGCGCATTTCAAAAACAGGAGCATTCTCATTCATTTTTACATAAACAACAGAGCGTTTTCCTGTCCATAAAACTGCTGATGCTGGAATAGAAATAATTGCTCCTTCATTTGAATTTATTCCTTTAATTTTTCCTTCAACAAACATTCCTGGTTTTAATAGGTTGTTTCTATTATTAAGTACAACTCTTAATTTTACGGTTCTTGTTTTTGTATCTAAAACAGGGTCTATAAAATCTACTTTTGCATTAATTACTTTATTGGTATTTGTTGTTATAGAAATTTCTTGACCTTTTTTAAACAAACCAATCTGATTTTCATACACATCAAAATTTGCCCAAAGAGTGTTAAAGTTTGCTATTTTAAATAAAGGTTGCCCTTGTTTTACAGACGCTCCTTCTGCTACCAATTTTTCTGAAACTGTACCAGAAACAGTTGCATACACAGGAAAGTTTTCTTTTACTTTACCTGATGTCTCAATTTGATTAATTTGAGTTTCTGAAAGTTTCCATAATTTCAATTTGTTACGAACAGCTTTGTATAATGTTGGTTGTGTTTCTTTTAAAGAGGAAGCAGTAATTAATTCTTGTTGTGCAGCAAATAATTCTGGTGAATAAATAGTTGCTAATAGTTGCCCTTTATTAACCTTTACACCTGTAGAATTGATGTTTAAACGTTCTATTCTACCAGAGAAATAACTTACTTGTATAGCATTTTCTTCTTCATTTTCTACAATTTTTCCTGATAATAGAATTCCATTATTTTCTACTTTATCATTACCAACAATAGACGTTTGGATGTTTGCTAAAGCCATTGCATTTTCTGTAAGTTTAAATTGGTCTGCCATTAAACCATCTGAATTATTTTCTGCAGGAATTAAATCCATACCACAAATTGGACAATCACCAGGAGCTGATTTCATAATTTGCGGATGCATAGAACACGTCCACATTTGATTTGTTGTAACAGTGGCATCATGATTATGAACTGCCTCCTTATTTGATGCATTTCCAAATAGAAACCACCCCATTAAAAGCCCTACTAAAAGAATACCTATGTAAATTATAATCTTATTATTTTTCATTTTCTAAACGTTTTATCATGGCTTTCATTTCTTCAATTTCTTTACGTTGTGCTTTGATAATATCATCAGCCAATCTTTTAACTTCTGGATCTTGAATATCTGCACGTTCACTTGTTAATATCGCTATAGAATGATGTGGTATCATTGCTTTCATCCAAAGAACATCATCAACTGTAGATTTTTGTTCACGTACTAACCCCAAAGCACCTAAAAAAAGTACCACACTACCTATTAAAATAACAATGTTTTTCTTTTTGTTTTTATACATATTTCGCATAAAAAACCACATAATTAATGCCATCGTAGATATTCCTAGACAGACCATATAAAAGCGTGTTAGACTAAAATATACGTGGTCAAATACATACGTATTTAAATACATTGTGATGTACATTGCTATAAAAGAGCAACCTAACATTAAATAGAATTTTGTGTAATTGCTCATTCCGTTTTCTTTGTTTGAGTGTTGATTTGATTCCATAATTTTCTTTTTTTATTATTAATGATTATTTTCTTTTTTTAATTTTCTAATTGATGGTGAAGATATAAACCATAATGTAAAACCGCTTAACACAGTAATTAATCCTAATAGTGAAAATGCTCTTAAAACGATTGTATTAAAATTATCTCTCCCTTGATAATCCATTGTATGTGTCATCCATAAAAAGTCAAACCAACGCCAATCTCTATGTCTTACAGTTTGAAAAGCACCATTATTAATTGCGACATAAGCCTTTAGGTTTTCA